>Ga0213831_1000756_pt1 | contig 14571 bp, 11 predicted proteins | sample SWATP12_FD_163421 | JGI IMG/M metagenome (GOLD analysis project Ga0213831, IMG submission 163421) | Coastal seawater microbial communities from Marineland, Florida, United States - SWA TP1 #2 | ecosystem: Environmental > Aquatic > Marine > Coastal | place: USA: Florida | collected 2016-08-06 | reverse complement strand
CTATTTATATTTCTTACAAAGAAAGAGATGAGAAAGATGATGCGTTCAGTGGTGCAGTAATTGAACGCGCCACGCTTACCATTTCGGATAGTGGGGCAGCGCTGTCTGATAGAAAGCTAATTTGGCGTCAGTCGCCCAAAATGACCGGCAACGGGCATTATTCTCACCGTATGGCGTTTTCACCAGATGGCTATTTGTTTATTACCTCGGGCGAGCGGCAGAAATTCACGCCTGCTCAAAACATGGCAATGAATTTGGGTAAGGTGCTGCGCTTAAACGATGACGGTAGCGTGCCTGAAGATAATCCGTTTTATGGGCAAGGCAGTGTAACAGAGCAAATTTGGACGTTAGGTCACCGCAACCCGCTGGGCATCGATTTTGATGAACAAGGCAATTTATGGGCACATGAAATGGGGCCGCGCCATGGCGATGAACTCAATATTATTGAACGCGGTCGCAATTATGGTTATCCAGCGGTGTCGCAGGGTGACCATTACTCAGGTGTGAAAATTCCTAATCATGAAGACTACCCCATCTTTAAGTCGCCTGAATTGGCGTGGGTTCCCGCAATTAGCCCTGCGGGTTTTATCATTTACAAAGGCGATAAGTTTAGCGACTGGAAGGGAAATGGGTTCATAGGCGGCTTGTCTTCAAAAGCGCTGGTGCGTGTTGCCTTTAACAAAGACGATGAAGGAAACTGGAAGGTTGAAGAAGCGGAACGCTACGAGTGGGGCAAGCGGGTACGCGAAGTCGAGCAAGACAGCATGGGTAATATCTATGTACTTGAAGATAAAGAAGGTGGAAGGCTAATAAAGCTGAATACTTTGAACTAAGTGCTGAAAATTAGTAGGAAGTCGCGAAGGTGATTGTTGTATGGTGCTTATGTTGCCTAAACAGCGCATTTTCGCGAGCTTCTAGGTATGCGTTTGCAAATATCCTTTGATATATGCACACGACCAACGAGTTTAGTATCAACTTGTTCATGGATGTGATAGCGTGCTCTATTATACTAAAGTGTAATAGATGTTGCACAAACTTAGGACTTTCATGCCACAGCCCCCCAAAGAGATTAACTTCGAACGTTGCGAAGACGAGCCAATACATATTCCTGAAAGCATACAAAGCTATGGTTTCCTGATTGCGTTCAGTTACGAAGACTTAAAGATTTCAATTGTCAGTGAGAACTGCGACGCTGTTTTCACAGAGCAGCTCATTGGCAAACACTTCTTAGAAATTCTCTCTTCTGATACAGATGAACGAGCATTTCTAGAAGAGACCTTCGATAGGGTTACCAAAACTAAGATTAGGCTGCCTATAAAACTCCATTTAAAAGACTCGCTTTTAAAGGATGGGGCGGCAATAGATTATCTAGCGGTGGTTTATGATTCCGGGCACCACTATGTGGTTGAGCTAGAGCCTGCTACTGAATTCAGAGACACTTACAGTGCAGAGCAATTCATCAAGCTCTACGCTATGTCCATTGCGCCGCGCTTTAAAGAAATGACTTCGCTAAGAGATATGGCTCAAGAAATGGTGTCCACCATTCGGTATCTCACAAATATGGACAGGGTAGTGCTTTACAAATTTAATGAAGACTACTCGGGGAAAGTGATAGCAGAAGCTAAAGCAGAAGATATGGATTCCTATCAAGATTTATATTTTCCTGCGTCAGATATACCAAAGCAAGCAAGAGAGCTGTACAAGACGAATTGGGTAAGGCTAACTCCTGATACAGAATTACCGCCTGCAAAGTTATTACCTTCCCCCGGCGAGTCGGGAAGGGAGCCGCTCGATCTTACTCGCTCGCTGCTGAGAACGTTCTCGCCCATCCATCTCCAATACATCAGAAACCAAGGTTTGCGCGCTTCATTTTCGATATCTTTGGTGACAGATGGTGAGCTGTACGGGCTTATTTCGTGTCATCATCGCGAACCAAGCTATATTCCACAAGACGTTAGGCTGCAATGTGAAAACCTAAGCCAGCTGTTTAGTTGGCATTTGTTAGCGAAAGAAGAAGAGATCGCGAAACGTAAGAAGAGTGCAACCGACGATGCTGTGGATGCCATGCTAGACAGGATAGGCCCGGCAAACCCTATCAGTCGTGTAGTTAAAAGCGGTGAAAAAGCATTTTTAGAAGCGCTGAACAGTTCAGGGTTTGTCTACTATTCACAGTACGAGACCATCACTTTAGGTTCTACCTTACCGATAGAGCTTATTAAAGAAATCTTCTCCAAAGTGAGCAGCCAGGGAGGGTTCCCTTACACCAACGACTCGCTTTATGAGGATTACCCAGAAGCTCGTCAGTACGGCATTGCTGGCATTATGATTATTCCTTTGTTTGAAAAGAAACAATACTTTACCGCTTGGTTTAGGAAGGAAACCCATCGAGTTCAAAAGTGGATTGGCGCTAAAGATGAAAAGTCTGAAGATGCCCCAAAAGCTGAGCGGCTTAAACCTAGAGCATCGTTCGCTATCCATACCCGTACCATTAAAGGGCGTTCGACGAGCTTTGATAATGCGGATGTCGATACTGCTAATCGCTTAAACAGAATGTTTCTTGTTTATGCGCTAGATGTGCAAGAGCGCATGCATAACAATATTCAAGAACTTGAAAAGCAAGATAATTATAGAAATGAATTTCTAGCCACATTAGCCCATGAATTGCGAAATCCGTTGGGGCCGATTATGTCTGGCGCAAGTATTTTAGAAACAGTAGATGACGATCAAACTCGCAAAAGAGTTACTGCTATTATCAATCGTCAAGCTGAATACATGTCCAAACTTATCAACGATTTGATGGATGTATCGCGAATTACACGAGGCAAGGTCAAGCTTGAGTTCGAAAAGCTAAGCATTCAAGACGTGCTTTCCGATTCCCTTGAAATCGTTGAGCAGCAAGTGAATGCGAAGAAACATACTGTAAGCGTAAATTACCTTGAAAAAGATGTGACGGTTTACGGCGACAAAGCTCGTTTAAGCCAGATTTTCTCAAACATTATCCATAACGCGGCTAAGTACACCAATGAGGCTGGAGAGATAACTGTAGATATTAGAGAAGAAGGCGTTATGGTTGTTGTTGCTGTTAAAGATAACGGCATGGGCATACCCGAAGACAGGCTTAAAAGACGTGTTCAATATGTTCACCCAAATTGAAGCGCACTCTACCCATACAAAAGGTGGTCTGGGAATAGGGCTTACCTTGGTGAGCAAGCTGGTTATGTTGCATCACGGTGAAGTGTCGGTGATGAGCGAAGGGTTAGGTCGAGGAAGTACTTTTGAAGTTAGACTACCCATTTCAAAAATGGCGTATGAGCAGTCTGATATTCAGGAAGTCGAGCCTGTAATCCAAAGTAAAAGTAAAGTTATGTTCGTTGACGACAATGCCGATCTTATCGACGCATACTGCTTATTGGCAGAGTCTATGGGCGTGACGGCTTTAGGGGTTACTTCTCCAAAAGACGCTGTCGATGAATTTAAAGTTTTCAAACCTAACTTTGTGTTTCTTGATATTGGCATGCCGGATATTGATGGATATGAGCTAGTTAAAATGCTTAAAGCCCTACCGGAAGCAGAGAATGTTAAGTTCTATTCGCAAAGCGGATGGGGCTCAGAAAAATACGTAGAGGATTCACAAGCTGCAGGGTTCGATAAGCATTTTGTTAAGCCGCTGTCAAAAGACACAATTCAATCGGTGTTAAGTTAAATCATCTAATAAGGGAGCAATGCCCTTCCACTTGATGATTCAAATGGTGCGAAACGCGTTATAATGACAGGCAAACGTAATTAGGAATAAATATGAAAGTCTGTGGTGTAGATTTAAAAGGTAATGAAGCAATTGTTAGTTTAGTGTCGCTGGCTGACGGTTTGTTTCATTTACCAGACTGCCGTACGCGCCGTTTAACGCTTGCTGATACCAGTGCAAAGGGGCTAAAAAGCTTTCAAAGCACTTTCGCTAAACTTGTAGAAGACTACAAAATTGATGCTGTAATAATTCGTCAGCGTCAAAGCAAAGGTAAGTTTGCGGGTAGTGCAATTGGCTTCAAGCTAGAAGCTGCTATTGAATTGATTGAAGGGCTTAAAGTTGTAATATTTAGCCCAACAGATATTAAAGAGTCGCTGCGCAGAAACCCGCTTGCTGTGCCTTTTTCTGACACTGGCTTAAAGCAGTTTCAAGAAACCGCTTTTACGACGGCTTATGCGTGGCTTATGAAAAATGAGTATGCTTCGCAAGAGTCAGACGAGTAATAACCGGTAGCGGTTAGTTCAACCTTTATAATTACGAGCCTGCATTTTGTGCGGGCTTTGTTATGTTTACTGTCAATGCCCGAGTTTGATTTTTAGGTAGGATATGGCAGACTTTGAATAGACGTAGTTATTATAAGAACAAGGAATGTTTAAGGTTATTTTTTCTCCAAGGCTGTCACCACAGCTAAACAAGTATAACTAACATTCATAGCGCGAGGGTAACTGGAGCGTTCTTTCCGTTTTTCTTTAACTTACCAGTTTCTTAACTTTTTCTCTTAATTCCAATAAAGCGTTGTGTAGCGTTTCTAATTGGTTACTGAAGTTATCAGCTGTTTTGTGCTCGTTATTCTTTGTGGTTATCTCTATTGAGCTTGTCAGCTCAGCAAGCGTGAAAGCGCCGATGTATCGAAGAGCTGTTGTGAAGATGTGTGCATTTCGCGCAATAGAAGGGAAGTCTCGAGTATCAATGGCTTGTTTAAGCGCGTTAAGCTCATCTTCTAGGGCTAGAAAATCGTTTAGTAAGTCATTATAGAGGGCTTCATCACCCATTACTGCTTGTAGTGCTTTGGGTTTGTCTAGGGAAGTTAATGAGGTTTTCTCTAATTTTACTTCGTTAGCAATTTCAGTGGTCGCTGAAGACTTCTTTTTATTCAGTACTTCTACCAAAACGTCAAAAAAGCGGTTTGGGTCGACGGGCTTGTTAATGTGACCATCCATACCGGCGCTTAGGCTTTTATCAATGTCCTGCTGCATGGCGTGAGCTGTCATAGCAATGATTGGCAATGTTAATTTTAGCTCTTCTCTAATTTTCTTAGCGGCAGTTAACCCGTCCATTACGGGCATTTGAATATCCATTAATACCACGTCAAAGCTGTTATCTTCACGTAATACCTTTATGGCTTCAAGACCGTTACTTACTACTTCAATGGTGGCATGTGTATCGTTCAACAGACCGAGGGTAACTTTCTGATTTAGCGTATTGTCTTCTGCAAAAAGAATTTTTGTACCACGTAGTTTTGGCACAGGTGCCGCGTCTGAAGGTAACGTTTTTGTGTTTACGTTCAAGCAAAGCTCTTGCAGCTTGTCTACAAGCTCACTGGTGCTGAAAGGCTTTTTAATGAAAGTGCGAATGCCAAGTTGGTTGGCTTGTTCTCGCATGCGAGGCGATTCGAAAGCGTATAGCATGATTACTTTGGGCGGCTTACTTGAGAACTCTTGTTTCATGATGGCTGCCACTTCTAACCCATCAATGTCGGGCATATTCCAATCTAAAATAAGCACATCATAAGGCGCACTGTTACCCACGGCTGCGCGCATTCTGGCAATTGCTTCTTTGCCTCCCGTAGCCACGTCCGCTCTAATGTTGGCAACTGAAAGGGCTTCGGTTATTGCGTCGCGCGATACACCAATGTCATCGGCTATAAGCACTTTTAGTGATGAAAGCTGCTTGGAAGGTGACACAATTTGTTGAGAAGCGTCTTGCTTCACGGTTACAGTAAAGTGAAAGCTGGCGCCTTTTCCAAGTTGGCTTTCAACCCATATCTCGCCGCCCATTAATGTGACAAGCTGCTTACAAATTGCCAAGCCAAGGCCTGTACCACCATATCGACGAGATATAGATTCATCACCTTGATTAAATGGTTGGAATAGCAGCGCTTTTTGTGTGCTGCTTAGTCCAATTCCCGTATCTTTAACTTCGAACTCAAGCTGAATATCTTCTACATTATGCGTGCATCTCACGCTCACCGAAATTAGTCCATCTTCGGTAAACTTCAGGGCGTTACTGACCAAGTTACTTAGAATTTGCTGTATGCGCAGAGGGTCGCCAATAAGGTTCAAAGGCACATCGCGTGAAATGTGTTGGATAAGCTCAATATGTTTTTCCTCTGCGCGCCCTAAGTGCAGCCTAATGGTCTGGTTCACTAGTGCATCTAAATTAAACTGAGTCGATTCGATATCAAGCTTGCCCGCTTCTATTTTCGAAAAGTCGAGTATGTCGTTAATAATGCTTAAAAGGGTTTGTGACGCGCCTTCAATTTGAATAAGGTTCGTCTGTTGTTCTTTATCTTCTGCTGCCCTTTGCGATAGTTTGGTGAGGCCGATAATTGCATTTAGCGGCGTGCGAATTTCATGGCTCATACGCGCAAGAAAATCAGACTTCGCTTTCGTCGCTTTTTGTAGGTCTTGAGTTAGTGTATCGAGCGCCTTTCGCTGGTTGCGGGTTCTTAGCCACAAGCCCACTACTAAGCCTAATGAAAGGATTACAAAACCGATAAAATACAGCTGAAAGGTATTTTGCTTTTTCTGAATAAGGTTGCGCTGTTCTTTAAGCTGGTTGTCTTTCTCAAGAAGCTTGATGGTTTCTTCTTTTTCGGAAATAGAAAGGCGTACCCGGTTAAGGGCTAACAATCGCGACTGCTGCTCATTAAAGCTTTCTTCGTAGGTTTTGTGGTACAGCTTGGAGTACTCTAACGCGGCTTCAAAGTTGTTGGTTGTCTCAAGTAGTGAAATGAGCTTTTCGAGCAAGCTAAGCACTATTGCTTTGTCGTTTTTAATCGCGTCTTTTTTTAAGCCACTTTCTAGCTCACTAATTGCCAGGTCAATCTGGTCTCGCAGAACGTAGATGTCCACTAACCGCAATAACCTCGACCCTTCGTTGTACTTAAAACCAACTTTGCGGTCTGACTCGGCCGCGCGATTTAACATGGTGAGCGCTTCAGTAAGATTGCCTTGGGCAATATAAAGCTCGGCCATTTTAGTGTGAACAATGCCAATGAAGGGGTAGTGAACTTCCTTGAATAGCTCCTCGGCAAGCAGAAGGCTTATTTTGGCATCTTGATAGTCGCCCAGTTCTGTTTGGGCAAAGCCTTGGAAAAAGTATGCGATGGCTTTGTTTTCTTTATCACCCAATCGTTGCGCTGCGGCAAGGTAATTGCGACCTAACTGCAACATCATTTCATAGTTTTGCAGCGACATATACAGGTTGCCCATTGCACTATAAACAAGTAGCGCGTTGTCGCTATTTACTTCAATGAAAGCGGCAAGGGATTTATTGAGTGCTTCTAGTGCGAGAGCGTGCTCACCTGACAAATCAAGAATAAGCCCTTCTAAACGAAAGGACTCAGCCAGCGCCATGGTGTTGCCGCCTTTCTTGGCGAGTTTACGTGCTTCTAGCAGCGTTTCGTAACCTGCTACAAGGTCTTGTTCTAGAATGTGTTTGTAAGATTTTAAATTGAAAAAACGGGACTGTTGGAACGCATTGGGATGGGTGTCAAAGAAAACGCCTAGTTCGTTAAATGTGGTTTCTACAGATTCATCGTTGTTTTGAATTCGTTGCTTTAATTCATCTAGGGTTGTTACCGATGAAGACGTGTTGAGCGGCGCTTTTAAAAACGCAAAAGCAGGAAGCGCCATCGTAAAACAAACGATAGCCAAGATGCATTTAAAATGGCGCTTCACTTTCTACTTCAGCTTGCTAAGCAAGATAGAAACTAGTAGCTAATTACACGGGTAGCTTTGCTAGTATCGTCAAAGCGTTTGGCTACTTCGTCCCAGTCTTGGTCTTTAATAAGTTGTAGATCTTCACCAGACAAACCATACGTCTCCGCGGTGCCTACAGGGTCTTGTTTATACGCTTCCATCAGTTTGCTGTTGCTGTCTAACTCAACCAAGAAATCTACAATTGTTTTCTTTGCCATGTCGTTTTTTCCTTTTAGTTTACTTTCGGAGATCTAAAGTTAATGACTTGCTGCTCAGTTAAACCTAGCTTTGCCAAACGATCCTGACGGTATGCTGGCATGCCAAGTGAGGGTACAACTAGGGTCGAAATTAATGTTGGTTTGGCGAATGGTAATTCGCGAAGCAACACTTTTTGTATTTTTGGTTCGCACAAGGGCAGGGTAGCGGCCTCGTAAATAATCAGCTCGTGATCATCTGGGTAGTGATCGCTCAGAATGTCAGTAAGCATTGCAAGCCCAGATTCACTGTGGTTGGCATCCAATACGCTTAGGGTGGCTTCTCCAGCTAAACCAATTTGCCAGATGATTTGTGTCATGTGGGGGTCAATGCGGTAATCGCGGAATAAAAACTGGGTGGCCTCATAAGACTGACAACCAAAGCGAGAAGGATCTATACCTAAATCAGCAATTAAGCAGTCTTCTGCAGATACTCCAGGCAGCATTTTTGCCTCTAAGCCGAGCGCTTGTACTCGTCGAATAGCTTCATGGGAGGGAGTAACAAATACGCCTGGATGGCCATAAAAAGCCACGCATACCTTTTTGCCTTCTACAACAGACTGAACGATGCGGTCGGCCATTTGAGAGTAGGTGACAGCGCGAGATTTACCTTCTTGATAAAGGTCGTCTAACGACACGCTGTTGGGGTTAATATTGGTGACCACGTGCTCGCCAATTTTATTCATAATCCCCATGTACACAATGTCTGCATTTTCGATGTGGCTTTTGGTCGCGATTGTCATTTGACCCGCAACGCTAATACCGGTGCCAACTACTACTAGCGATCCTTTAGGAGTTTGTTCTTGTCCCTGAATTAGCGTCATCTTTTCCTTTACCACTTGCTAATTGTGATTCATTCAACACTATAAATTAGATTTAACGTATTTGCTACGTTCACTGATTTATCGTGTCTACGGCAGCCTTCACATCAGCATATCGGCAGTGTTCGCAGATACCAAACCCTTTGACCTGCCTTATTTTTAACCGAGTGAACAACGGCATAGTCATACCGGTTAGAAAGCGGCAATAAATAGACGAAGTAATAGGGCCTTCAAATTTACCGTTTAAATGGGTTTTGAGAGCCGTCATGGCTTGAGATACTTGATCAAAATTTGGTTTAGGAATTGGAGTTGAAGTTGAATAGCTAAGCTTAGCCACGTTTCCTTCGCAAACACTACAGTGCCCACATTCGTTTGGCACTTGAGTATCATCAAAATACGCTGATAGGTTGTAGCTTAAACAGGTATTAAGTTCGAAGAAGCTTACCAGTGCGGCAATGCGCTCAACTTCTTTTCGCTCGTTTTCAGCGAAATAGCGAGCCAGGTTATTTGCTAGGCCGGCATCTTGCAGTTTTTCGTAGTCCACGCGGTATACGTCAGTAATCAAGCGCGAGGCAAGCTCAATATGATTGTGTTCATGTAAATACTCTAAAGCTGCTACTACTCTTGCGCGCTCTGCGCCGTAATGCTGGTAAATACTGTCGAAATCAACAATGCCCCACACCTTTTTCATGTTTGAGTGTGTGAATACGGCATCTAAGAAGCGCGCACGTTCTTCTGAGAAAAGGCCGAGTATGGTGGCTTTCTCCGAAATAAAACGAAACTTATACTCAGCAAAATAGGCATATAACGGGCGTATAACGTCGGCGAGCTCTAGCTGCACGAGTAGGGTTTTAAGTGGAAGCTGTCGGATGTTGCTAGCACTCGATAAGCTATTTATTTGCGTCTCCCACTGGTAAATACCGTTTTCGCCGTTAGCCGTTGAATTACTTTGCGCTGCTGAATTTATCTGAGCAGGGGCTTGTGACTTAATATCGTCAATTACGCGTTGTATGGCGCTTTTATCTGGTGTGTCGCCATAAACGAAGTTTTCTATGGTCACTAACCCGTCAAGGTTTGCTAATACCGTGCAGTTTGCCGCTTTACCGTCTCGTCCACCCCTGCCAATTTCTTGGCTGTAATTTTCAATAGACTTCGGCAAATCATAGTGAATGACAAAGCGAATATCTGACTTATCAATGCCCATCCCAAAGGCTATAGTAGCCACAACAACTTGAAGCTTATTGCTCATAAAATCTTGTTGGATACTTTGTCTTACTTCATTGTCGAGGCCAGCGTGATAAGCCTTCGCCGCAAATCCATGTTGCTGTAAGAACTGCGCTACTTCCTCAGCACTACTTTGAAGCGTAACGTAAACAATGCCTGCTCCTTGTTGCTTGTGAATCTCTCCGAGTAGTGCTTGGTTTTTGTTTGGTTCAAGTACGGGGCGAACACGTAGATTTAAATTAGGGCGATAAAACCCTGTTTGGATAATGTTGGCTGGCGCAATATTAAAGCGAGCCGACATATCTTCTTTTACTTGTTTAGTGGCAGTAGCAGTGAGAAGCAGCACCAAAGGAATATTTAGCTCATTCTGATACGCCGGGAGCTTTAAATAGTCTGGGCGGAAGTTGTGGCCCCACTCAGAGATACAGTGTGCTTCGTCAACTACCAACATACTTACCTGAACAGATTCAATGAACTGTCTAAAGCGTTCGTTCTTGAAGCGTTCTACCGATACCATCAGAATTTTACACTGGCCCGAGCGTATGTCGCTCATCACTTGCTTGTTTTGCTCGGGCGTTAACGTGGAATCGATACTGGCCGCCGCAATGCCTTTGCTATGTAAAAATTCCAGCTGATCTTTCATGAGCGCCAATAGTGGCGACACAACCAAGGTCAAATGCGGCAACTGTGTAGCAACAAACTGATAGCACAGTGATTTGCCCGAGCCAGTGGGAAAAATCGCTAACGTTGAATTTCCACTAAGCAGTGATTCTACGACCTCGTTCTGGCCCTCACGAAACGCCGAAAAACCAAACAACCGCTGCAAAATATTGGGGTCAGAGTACATTAATAAGCTTCCAAATCGCGCTATAAAAAATGGGGTCAGAGTACATTAACTTATTTCCAAACAGTTTGTGGTTAAGTGTTCGCAGGTTTGAGCTAGTTGAGCCAACGCGACGTTTTAAAAAATAAAGGGGTCAGAGTACATTAAGCTATTTCCGAGCAATCAGCGGTTAACTGCTCACTGATTTGCGGTGGTCTACCCAACGCTTCGTGCTTTAAGCGGTGCCCAGTTAGGCTTTCAATTTGCTGTTTAAATATATCGCTTCCCAGCACTAGACCCCGTCGTGTGTTGGTCTGAATTTTTTCGACAACAGCTTGGGGCAGTTCATCATCGAACAGAGCGCGGTAAGCGGCAAGACGCTGGTTGTCTGAAGCTCCTAAATTTAGGTATACAGGATGAGGACTGTGCAGTGACGAAGGTGTGCCTAACGCATTTATTCTGTAGCTTGACCATTTATATTCAACTGGGCTTTCAACCATATTTGCTCTGACAGGGTTAAGCTCGATGTATCTGTACACCGTAAGAAGATACTCGTCGTTAGAAACTAAACTGGAATGAAACCTGCCTTCCCACAACGTTCCAGAGCGCTCATATTTGTGGTTAAAGTACCTCACATACATGCGGCCAAGCGCTTGCATCATCTTGCTTACGCCAAGGTTATCAAGCTTAGGAGTGCAAAGTAAATGAACATGATTGGTCATTAATACCCAAGTATGTATGCCTACATTATATTTTACAGAGAACTTTTTCAGCCAGCTGATGTAAGCGATGTAATCGTTTTCACAGTTAAAGCAAATTGAGCGGTTATTGCCTCTTTGGATAACATGTTGAGGATAGCCAGCGGGAGCTAAACGGGGTTTCCTTGCCATACTTTCATCAAATCCCTTTCTATATTCTCTCTACTAAAATGAGTGAATTGGGTAAGAGCTACAACCCTGTACCTACCAAAACTGGTCTAACGGGCAAGCTGGAAGAATGAAATGAATGGCTTAGCTGACTGCCCTAAAATAGAAAATGTACTCTGACCCCATTATTCGTATCCCCAGGGGGCGGTTGGCGTTGCTATGGGGTTTTCGAGATCAAAATCTACCTGTACTTCGCGGGCAGGACGAATTAGTCGATAGCTAAAGCGGCTAGGGTAGATCATCATTTGCCAGACGTTATCCGTTGATGCTGCAATTCCCGATTCTATAAATAACGCTTTTGAGTATGCATCTGCAGGAAAGGACTGTACCTGGGGGAACCCTTCATCTACAGTGTGGCCGCCATACATGGTTGAAGAATGAAAGCTGCCATCTTCATTTCTATGGTCATGCTTAAGCATCAGTCCCGCGCCAGTTTTCGTTAGAATCCAAGTGCGGGATGCATCGTCACCCACGTGAAAAGGAATTTGAATTTCCGAGTCTGTGCACTTTCTTACGTGCATAACAAGCTTTGCATCACCGAACGTATTACCTACATTGTCTTTGCTAACTTTCCCCTGAAATGCTTTACCGCAATGGGCTTTTATCGTATTAAAAAACGCATCGTGGGTAGGAATCGAGACTAAAGGTGCCTCTTTACCAAGCACCGTAGTACTTATTCCAATAAGTCCATAAAAGAGATAGGCACAATACTTTTTCATTTATTAATTCGTCATTACAAATTGATACATGCTTAGCAGTGTAACCCATCTGAGTAATGGGGGCAGAGTACTTTATTGATAAAGACTTTGGCGTAATGCGAGATAGGAGAGTGGCTGTATTACTTGGTGAAGCCGTGGGGTTGCCACGTGGAAATACTCGGAAAAAATGTACTCTGACCCCATTTTTCTGAGAGGGGATGAAAATTGAAGTAATGGGGTCAGAGTACTTTATTGACCATGACTGTGGCGTATTGTGCGATAGGAGAGTGGCGGTATCACTTGGTGTAGCTGTTGGGTTGCTGCGCGGAAGAACTCGCAAAAAATGTACACTGACCCCATTTTTCAGCGTGCGAGAAATGTACTCTGACCCCATTTTTTTGGGTGTATAAGTGGTCGAAACGCATATGTATTCGCAATATAAATATTGCTGATAGTTGTGGCGTGTTAGCTTAGCACTACATTCAGCGTTTAATTTTCAGGGCGAAATAATCACATGAATAAATCAAAACAACTGTTTACGCTAATTACATCAGAAGGTGAGCTGCAGGTATCACTAAAAGAGGTGGATGTTCCAGAGCCGAAGCCGCACGAAGTGATAGTGCGTATGGAAGCTTCCCCCATCAACCCTTCAGACATGTGGCCCATGTTTGGCCCGGCAAGCTTGGATAAAGCGACCTTCGAGGCAGACAAAAAAGCATTGATTGCACCCGTCCACAAGCCTTTGCTTAATCGAATCAAATCGCGTTTAGACCAAACTCTGCCTATCGGAAACGAAGGGGCTGGCACCGTGGTCAAGGCGGGTGATAGCCCAGAAGCACAGGCGCTAATGGGTAAAACCGTATCTATTCTCACTGGCGCAGCGTACACCGAGTATGCATGTGTGCCTGTTCAGGCATGTTTGCCTCACATGGACAGCACAACGCCACAACAAGCCGCATCGTCATTCGTTAACCCACTGACCGCGCTGGGTATGGTTGAAACCATGCGTATGGAAGGCCACAAGGCGCTAGTACACACCGCAGCGGCTTCGAACCTTGGGCAAATGCTGAACAAGATTTGTATAGAGCAGGGCGTAGCGCTTGTAAATATTGTTCGCAGCCAAAAGCAGGTGGATATACTTAAAGACATCGGCGCGAAAACTGTGCTCGACTCAAGTAGCGAGAATTTCAAAGCCGAACTTTATCAAGCCATCGACAGCACGGGCGCAACACTAGCGTTTGACGCAATTGGCGGCGGTGAGCTTGTTAGCGATATTCTTACTATGATGGAAGCGTCGGGCAGTAAAGATGCAAAAGGCTTTAACACTTACGGCTCTGACAGCAATAAACAAGTGTATATCTACGGCGGCTTAGATTTCTCGCCTACTATTTTGAATCGCGCTTACGGCATGACGTGGAGCATCGGAGGTTGGCTACTTATGCGTTTCTTAGGCAAGCTTGATAAGAAGCGTGTAGGCGAGCTATATCAAAAAGTGGCTATGGAAATTAACACCACTTTTGCGTCGTCTTACACCAAGGAACTCAGTCTTGAAGAAGCGTTACAGCCAGAGAATGTAGCGCTGTATAATGCTAAAAAAACCGGTGAGAAATATCTGATTGTGCCAAACAAGGGATAATCAGCGCAGCGTTTTAATACAGCAATTTCAGCTTAATTTTATTCAATAATAGGGTCTGTTGATCTTTGGTGTACAAACTGCGGTTTAAAGTACATCAAGGGGCTACAGACCCTTTTTGTATTCGTTATCAGTCAGCTGCAAAGAAGCTGAAATACGCTTAAAATGATGCAAAGTAACCAGTAAACAGTAACCAAATTAAAAGGTATTTCAGAAAACATGCCTGAAGGCCCAGAGATTCGTCGCGCTGCAGATAAAGTCGAAGCGGTGATCAAAGATATCCCCCTAGAAAAAGTAGAGTTTGGATTAACTCAGCTGAAACCCTACGCGAAACAGCTAGAAGGCGAAAAAGTCTTGCGCATGGAAACCCGCGGCAAGGCGTTAATTACCCATTTTAGCAATGGGCTCTCTATGTATTCACATAACCAACTCTATGGCGTGTGGCATACCTGTAAACGCAATAGAAT
>Ga0213831_1000753_pt1 | contig 14642 bp, 12 predicted proteins | sample SWATP12_FD_163421 | JGI IMG/M metagenome (GOLD analysis project Ga0213831, IMG submission 163421) | Coastal seawater microbial communities from Marineland, Florida, United States - SWA TP1 #2 | ecosystem: Environmental > Aquatic > Marine > Coastal | place: USA: Florida | collected 2016-08-06 | reverse complement strand
TCACAGATACCAGAAAGACGTGTACTAATTTAGCGGTCCAACATAACGATTGAAAAGAATTTAGGAAAAAACGTGAGCACCAATAACTCTAAGACTGAATTTCAGCCAAACAGCAAACACGACCCAAGTGCGAAGTTTGCTGATAACGAGCGATTAAAAACGGAAAGTAACTTTCTTCGCGGTACTATCGAAGCCGACTTAGTCGACCCTTTAACAGGCGGTTTTACGGCGGATAACTTCCAGTTGATCCGTTTCCACGGCATGTACCAACAAGACGATCGTGACATTCGACCTGAGCGCACTAAGCAAAAGCTTGAGCCGCTTCACAACGTAATGTTACGCGCACGTATGCCTGGCGGTATTATTCAGCCAGATCAGTGGTTAGCGATTGACAAGTTTGCTGAAGAAAAAACCATGTACGGCAGTATCCGTTTGACTACGCGTCAAACGTTCCAGTTCCACGGTGTACTTAAGCCAAACATCAAAGATATGCACCAAATGCTGAATGCAGCGGGCATGGACTCAATTGCCACCGCAGGTGACGTAAACCGTAACGTGCTTTGTACGACAAACCCTGTGGAGTCTGAGTTCCAAATGGAAGCGTACGAGTGGGCGAAGAAAATCTCTGAGCATTTGTTACCTAAAACAAAAGCTTATGCAGAGATTTGGTTAAACGGCGAGAAAACCGAAACCACTGAAGAACCAATTTTGGGTTCGACTTACCTACCGCGTAAGTTCAAAACAACCGTGACCATTCCACCAAACAACGAAGTGGACGTTCACGCGAACGACTTGAACTTTGTAGCCATTGCCGAAGAAGGCAAGTTAGTCGGCTTCAACGTACTTGTTGGTGGCGGTCTAGCCATGACTCACGGCGACGTAAACACATACCCGCGTAAGGCTGACGATCTTGGCTTTATTGGCCTTGACGACACCCTGAAAATCGCAGAGCACGTTGTCACTGTTCAGCGCGATTGGGGTAACCGTGTAAATCGTAAAAACGCGAAAACCAAGTACACACTCGATACGTTTGGTACTGACGCATTTAAAGCGGAAGTGGAAGCGCGTGCGGGCGTTAAGTTCGCGGAAAGCCGTCCATATGAGTTCACCCACCGCGGTGACCGTTTTGGTTGGGTTGAAGGTATCGACGGTAAACACCACCTAACCGTGTTTATTCAAAGTGGCCGTATCTTGGACTTCCCAGATAAAGCCCTTAAGACCGGTTGCCGCAAGATTGCAGAAATCCACAAAGGCGATTTCCGCATGACCGCAAACCAAAACTTAATCATTGCCGGTGTGGATGCCGATCAGAAAGATGTAATTGAAAAAATCGCTCGTGACCATGGCTTGATTGACGATACGCACACAAACCAACGTTTAGCATCTATGGCATGTGTGGCATTGCCAACCTGCCCACTGGCGATGGCGGAAGCGGAGCGTTATTTGCCAACGCTCATTGAGCACACGGAAGCTATCTTGGCCAAACACGGCATTGCCGATGATGAAATCATCATGCGTGTCGTCGGTTGTCCAAACGGCTGCGGCCGCGCCATGTTGGCGGAAGTAGGCTTTGTAGGTAAAGCCCCTGGTAAATACAACGTGTATTTAGGCGGTAACGTCGAAGGTACTCGTGTTCCTAAATTGTATTTAGAAAACGTCGGTGAAGACGTATACCTACCTGCGCTCGATGAGTTAATTGGTCAATGGGCCAAAGAGCGCAACGAGGGAGAATGTTTCGGTGACTTTGTGATTCGTAAAGAAATCGTCGCCGAAGTGAAAGTGTCGAAAACCGACTTTCACGCCTAATCCATATGGGCGCTCAGCGCCCAAGATAGGAAAAAATTATGACAACAGCCACAGTAATAGACAATCAAGCATCAGGTGTGAAACCTGAGCTCGTGGTTGACATCAATGAGCTGAATAGCCAACTGTCGCCACTCAATGCCGAACAGCGCATTACTTGGGCATTAGAAAATTTGCCACAACAAGCGATGTTGTCGTCCAGTTTTGGTATTCAGGCCGCCGTTATGTTGCACATGGTGACACAACAGATGCCTGATATTCCTGTAGTGCTTACTGACACTGGCTATTTGTTCCCGGAAACCTATCAGTTTATTGATGAACTGACAGAGCGCTTGAAGTTAAACCTAAAGGTTTACCGTGCGGACTTGCCACCAGCGTGGCAAGAAGCCAGATTTGGTAAATTGTGGGAGCAAGGGGCGGATGGCCTTAAGCAATACAACCAAATGAATAAAGTTGAACCTATGCGTCGTGCGTTGCAAGAATTGCAAGTGGGCACTTGGTTTAGCGGTATTCGTCAGGATCAATCTCAAAGCCGCGCTGAAAAGGGCGTTGCTGAGTACAGCTTCATTCGTGGTGAACATTCGCCGGTGATCAAGTTGCACCCGATTCTGGAATGGAACAATCGCGATATTTATCAGTATTTGCAAAAACATGACCTGCCGTACCACCCACTGTGGGAGCAAGGGTACGTCAGCATGGGTGATACTCACACAACTCGTAAATTAGAGCCAGGCATGACAGAAGAAGAAACCCGTTTCTTCGGTTTGACTCGCGAGTGTGGATTGCACGAAGTTAATCACGGTGGTGGTATTTAATGAACACTTTGCCTTTGTTTTTTAACTTAAAAAATAAGCCGGCTTTAGTCGTTGGGGGCGGTGACGTCGCACTTCGCAAAGTCCAGTCTTTGTTAAAAGCTGGGGCGAATGTAACCGTTGTCGCACTCGATATCTGCGAGCAATTAAACCATTTAGCGGGCGCCAACTTATTGTTGAATCAGTCTGAATATCAGAGCTGGCACATCAACGAGCAACGTATTGTCATTGCAGCAACTAATGACTTAGAGCTAAATCAGCGCATTCACGACGAATGTGAAGAAGCGGGTATTTGGGTAAATGTGGTTGACCAACCAGAGTTGTGCGAATTTACTTTCCCGTCAATCATTGACCGCTCGCCGATGACCATCGCAATTTCAACCGGCGGCAAAGCCCCGGTACTAGGTCGCCTGTGGAAGGAAAAGCTGGAAAAGACCATCCCGTCTTGGACTGGCAAGTTTGCTCAAATTGCCGGTGAGTTCCGTGACGAAGTAAAAAGCAAAATCACGTCTTTTCAATCCCGACGTCATTTTTGGGAAAGCGTATTTCGTGGCAAGGCAAGCCAACATGCCGCGATGGGTAATTGGGACGCAGTAAAATCTGAGTTCAGTCAACAGCTAAACAAAGACACAAATGCTTCAGAGCCGGGTCAAGTTTACCTTGTCGGTGGTGGCCCAGGCGACCCAGAACTATTGACCATCAAAGCCTTGCAAACCATGCAAATGGCCGACGTCATCGTTTATGACTACTTAATTTCGGACGACATTCTGGATTTGTGTCGCAAAGACGCCGACATGATTTCTGTAGGCAAAAAAGCAGGCAATCACACTTTGCCGCAAGAGCAAATTAATCAGTTACTTGTTGATTTAGCAAAAGAAGGCAAAGTGGTATGCAGGCTAAAAGGCGGCGACCCGTATATTTTTGGCAGAGGCGGCGAAGAGGCGCAACTGTTGGCAGCGCACCAAATCCCGTACCAAGTAATCCCAGGGATCACGGCAGCAGCAGCGTGTTCAGCATCAAGCGGCATTCCTCTGACGCATCGTGACTATGCCCAGTCGTTGCAGTTTATTACTGGTCATTGCAAAAACCCAGACGCAGTTGCAGGCGCAACAGATAAAGGTGAAGGCCCAAGTTCACAACCTGACTGGAAGTCACTTGCACAATCGCGTCAAACCTTAGTGATTTACATGGGTGTTATACGCAGTAGCATCATCAAGCAGAACTTGATCGACAATGGGCGCGGTAAAGACACACCAGTGGCCATCATTGAAAAAGGTACACGCCCCGACCAACGAGTGTTTACTGGCACACTAGAAAACCTCGATAACATGGCAAAAGCCAACAACATAGGCTCCCCTGCCCTCATTATCATTGGTGAAGTAGTGGATTTGCACCAAAGTCTATACCAAGGCGCCAAAGAGCAAAGTTTAACGGCACTTGCGACTGAGATTGAATCTGCAGCGAGCAACGCGGCTTAATAACGACCTGTTATTGGTTTTAGACAAATAGAAACGGCAGCCTAATCGCTGCCTTTTTTTCATCGAACCGCGCTTGGATCCCCGCATTCGCGACGCCTACAGGGACATAGGCATTAGGGCGACTCAGGACGCTGAAAGCCGAGGATGACGGATTGTAGTCATTCCCAACTTACATCGCCATTCCTAACCAGCGCCGTCATTCCCAACTTGATTGGGAATCCATTTTTTTATTCCACAAAGAAAAAATCCCAGCTTAGGCTGGGATTTTCTTTAGGTGTTTGAACTGTTGAAATCAGTTAGCTTTGCGAATGTACAAATTACCCATGTAAGTACTCAATGACAGGTCTTGTCCACCACCATTGACCTTCGCTTGCATCGTGCCGCCTAAAACAATCTTTTGCTTGCGCTTTTTATCGTTCTTGTTGACCTGATCCACCGCGACAAACTCGGTGTCTAGGCCAGAGAAGATCTCGCCCTGAAACGTTTGCACATTGATGTTAGCTGACACACTCGAATCAATCGTAATGTCGATATTACCCAAATGACTGGTCAACGACGTTGGTGTACTGCTGTTAAACTCGCTGAGTTCAATTACCACATCGTCCATCTGGGTTTCGGCGACAATCGGTCCACTTACGTTTTTAGCGTAAACACCTCCTTGGTAGGCCTGCAGCTCTAGTTCGCCACGAATATCGCTCACTTCAATGCCGCCGCCTTGGAACACCTCGGATTCAACCGATGTGTTGTATGGCACCATCAGTGTTAACTGCACGTATTGGTTCATTGCCATGCTAGCAATCTCAACCGAGTTATTGTTTTCTTCAATTTCCAGATTGACCGACTGATTCTTTACCGATTTTAAACCCTCAGACGAGCGTGGTTCAGTTCGATGGCGTCCCATAGCCTCTTTCATTCGAGCTTTAATTTTTGCCTTGTGTTTGTTGTTCGGCTCGTTTTTGGGCTCAGTGACTTTGGCACTGATTTCAATGGTTTTGCCGTCATAACCTATGACCTTCAGCTCACCATAGTGCAGTTCAACTTCGAGACGAGCGGGTTCGTTAGGCTCTGATAAGGTCAAACTGTAATTTTTATCCATTGCTTGAGCGTTGCCCAAAGCAAAAGCGTTAACGAATAAGGCGGCCACTAAGCACTTCATTGTTTGGATTTTCATATCATTCTCCATTAGTAATTAGGCAAAAGTCTGAGCGTTTCGATTGCTGATCAGCTGACGAATATCCGGATTTAAGCGCTCGTCGGCGGCCAATGTTTGTAACTTTTGCTGAATATCTTTGTCCGCGCTGTTGAGCAGTATGCGCACCGCGGCAAATTGAATTAAGGCGTTGTTATTATCGGCGGTTAAGGCCAACAAAATTTCGGTATAAGGTGACAGGTCCGACAGTTGCGACAGTCGATTGAGCACGGCCAATCGCACCGACGTTGAACTGTCGTTTTGAATCAAATCCGTGAGCTTTTGTTGCAACAGCGGATCGGACAAATCACTTTCTCGGCTATAGGCCACGCCACTAAGCCGTTCGCTGGCAGACGATTTGTCCATTAAGTTAAGCGCTAGCATGGTATTGAGCGACGACACCTGTTGTTGCAGCGACGCTAACTCAGGTGCACCGCCATTTTGTGGCCCTTGGTTGGCATTAAACCCAACCGCAAATACCAATGCCAAAGCCGCAAATTGTGCCACTGGACGAGGCGACCATAACCACGACTGCAATGCTTCCACCCAGCTTGTATTATTTGTTTGCTCGGCGTCATTAAGCTGCTGCATTTGGCTTGGCACTGCCGCTTGCGCTTTAGATAACATTTGATAAAACCCAGCGTCCATCGATGCCGACGGTGTCTTATTGGACACGGCAGAGTCGGCGTAAAAGGCTTCTATAAACTCGAGCTCTTGCTGAAGTTCTGGGTGCTGGTTTACATACTCGGCCATTTCAGCGGTCATGTGACTATCCGCGCCTTCGGTGAGCGTTGCGAGTTTCCAATCAATTACTTGTTCAAATGTCATCTTTAGCCCTCCCGAGTCAGTGAACGATAACCACTGTGCAAACAGCTTATCGCTTTACGCATTCGCGCTTTTAACGTGTTCAAATTGCAATCCAACATGTCGGCAATCTCTTGATAATTCAGCTGCTGAAAGCGACTCAGCAAGATAATTTCGCGATGTTCTGGCGCCAGCTTATCCAATGACTTTTGGAACAAATCGTGTTTCTGACTTGACTCCATTTGCTCGGTCAAGGTTGCGCCGCCTTCCAAAGTCTGCTCCTCAATATCTGTATGAGGTTTGCTGTTGCTCGCTTTTCGGTAGTGATCGGCTTGTGTGTTTCGCGCAATTCCATACAACCAACTTTTAAACGTGCTGGTGCCTTGAAATCCACTGCGATACGCCAGCACTTTCATAAAAGTTTCTTGCACCAGATCTTCACTCAGCGCTGGCGAATTACCGCTGCGCAAGAAGAAGTTATAGAGCGCGACTTTGTTGCCTTCATATAGCAATGCGAGCTTGTCTAACTGGCCTTCTTTGACCCGGAACATGAGTTCAATTTCATCGTTCATTCAGTTGTAAGTCCCTACCTGAATCGCGTTTGTGTTTACAAAGTTATTATTAGAGACGTGAGTACGCCGCAAAGGTTGATATTTTTTTCAATTTTTTTGCCATCCCAACATTCGGCCAATAAAAAAGGCCCGACGGGCCTCTTTAGTTACTTGCAGTTTTGGGTTCAATTTCCAATTGATATTCTTTTAATCGCACCACCGACGGACCGCGCTCTCGGTCATTGGCCTTGGTCTTGTCGGCGATTTCGAAATTGAGGCCACCAAACAAGGTATTATTAATCTGGACTTTAACGGCATTCATGTAATCTTTGCGGCGCTGAATAAAGGTCTTACGTTTGTTATTCATCCGATCAATTTTGTACTGCAGGTTTAAAATGTCTTCTTTGCACTCAGCTCGCTGAGTATCTGAAATCAAACCCTTGAGTCGTTTTTTAAGGCTTTCCAACTGCTCCATATGCGGTTCAATCTGCGCCCACATAATGTCTTCTTTCTGGCGGAAGACGTCATAACTGCGGTTCAAACAGATGCTGGTGTGGGCACCTGATGGCGCGCCCAACTGACCGAGCTCTAAACCTTTGCTCAAAATGTGTTTACCGCCAATCAATTTGCCTCGCGGTATTTCGCCTTGACCAATTTTCATTGAAGAAGCACGGACATTGCAGTGAGACAGCTGTTTATGCACAAACACATCGCGCTTGGCTATGATGTCGACTTGGTTAGCAAACGACACATTCACCCGGTAACCTGACTCCAACAGACAGTTAAACTGACGTTCATCGTTCGGCTGGTCGAGTGGTTTCCCAGACGCACCAGAGATAATGGTCAATTCGCCGCGGCAACGAATACTCGCTTGCTCAACAAACCCGCCCACAATAACGTCGCCGGTAGCAATGATTTTCATCTCAGGTGAGACATCCCCTGCGATCATCACAGTGCCATTAAACTTAACGTGGCCTTGTTTCGGCGTCAGCTCAGGTAAGGTATAGACGTCGTCAACTTCCATCCGGTTGTCGATGACTCTGGCTAAACCTTCGCGTTTGGCCAGCAGAATATTGGCGTCTCTGGTGTCAATCACGGTGCCTTGCGAGGTCTCAAGAATAAGATCTTTGCCTGGTACAGCAGAAAGCACTTCACCAAGTACATTGCGACCGTCGGTGCCGTTGGTCAGTGGGAATTTACGGAAAATGCGTTGGCCGGGCTTAACGGTGTCGATATCGCCTAAATCTTTGAGGTCAACTTTGCCGCCCTCGATTTCGGTAGGACGACGGATCTTGTCTGAAAACAGCTCAACCAGCGGACGAAAATAGGCGTTTTTACCATTCTTTGGCTCTTTGCCAAATGCGATGGTTTCTTCAAACATATCCCCAGGCTCTGCGTCGAAGGTTTTTTCTAGCAGTTTTTCACAGCGAGACTTTTTCACTCCAAAACTGACGCCCATGTTTTGGCACTCTTTTTTGAGCTCCGCCATCGTGACTTCTTGGCCGCCATACGCCATTTCTATTTTGGCTTTGGCCGTCATCTTGTCGGCACCAATGCTAATGGTGATTACGCCGTCGCGAATGGTTGCAATTTTATGGGTAAATTCGCCGGGAGGGGATAATTCTTCTTTAACTTCTTCGATGAACTCATTGGCTTTTTCAACAAGTTCAGGAATGAATTCGCGATTGATATGAGCTTTGTAAAATGAACTTTGTTCAAAAGCTTTAACCACATCCTCTTCATTCAGAGGTTGTGTAGAATCATGGCAAGCCAATACGACATTGACGTCCGCCTGATCTTGAATAAAGGTCAAATCTTCCAAGCTACTACCTTTTTGCAAACAGTTTCATTTTATAATTTGGGTCTGTACCCATTTTCCGTTATTTTATCGGCCTTTAGTCATAATAATTGAATAAAGACGACGCGCCAATCATACCTGATCAATTCTTTTTATTGAAAACCTTAGTTTAAGTCTTCAGTTTAAAGCGAAAAATTTCGTAATTACGCAACTGTGGTATGCTGAAATTGGTGACCAATATCAACGAAGATTATGGAAGAAAAATGAAACGCTTGTTGCTCTCAGGACTACTTTTTTTAGCGCATGGCCAAGTTTTTGCCCATGCGGAACATGACAAGGCACGTTACGTTGCCCCTAACGGCGTTGACCAAGGTCACTGCGAAAACTACGCCACGCCTTGTAAAACCATTGGTTACGCCAGCTCTCGCGCCAACAAAGGCGACAAAGTGTTAGTGGCAGAAGGTCAATATGCAATCAAAGACCTAGATGAATTGTTTTACCTGACCAGTGAGTTGGTGCCAACCTATGGCGGCTACTCAGAGCAAGATCACTATCAACAAGCAGATCCCAAAAATCATCCGACTTACCTAAACGGCGTTCCTCTTGAATACAAAGCCCAGCTAGTTGAGCGTGGTTTTGCCGTTGTGACAGACACTAAGGCTTACAGCAAATCGACGGCAGATGCGCTAGCGGCGAAATTAGCAAACTATAAAATGCTCGGCGAAAGCCAAAAGAACCAAGCCTGTGTCAATGGCGATGCGCAAGGTTTCCCGTGTAACAACGTCGATTTAGTTTCGCACGTGCCTTTGTCGGGATTCTCGTCTAACCCATCGGCGGCCAACGACATTTGGGGACACGTAGACTTAAACACTGGTACTGAATACGCCATCATTGGCCTACGAAATGGCACCGCAGTCGTCAGCTTAGCAGATCCAGAAAACCCAACTGTAGTGGGTGTGGTTCCAGGTCTTAGTGCCGTTTGGCGCGACATTAAGGTGTATCAGTATTTCGATGCCTCATTCGGCGCTTGGCGCGCATACGCATATGTGTCGACTGATGGTGCGGCCGATAAAATTACCGTCATCGATTTGTCCGGCTTGCCAAATTCCATCGAAAACCTCGGTAAAACCTCGGACGACTCGAGCCTGCACAATATTTACATCAGTAATGTCAGCTACACCACAGGCGTTGCCATCAATGGCCGAACGCCTCGACTGCATGCAATGGGCTCAAGCCAGTTCGGCGGCGCACACCGCAGTTACTCGTTGGCGAACCCAGAGAGCTTAGCTGCTGAATATCGTCCAACGGACGCCACAAGAAGCGACTACACTCACGATGGTGCTTCGTTTGTTGTCACCGACGACCGAGTCGCTAACAATTGTCAGCGCGAAGGCGACGAATGTGACGTGTTCTTAGATTTTAACGAAAACGAAATGCGTCTTTGGGACCAAACCGACGGCGATCAAGTCTCTGAGCTTGGCCAAAGCAGCTACGCCGATGCGCACTACACCCACTCAGGATGGTGGACTGAAGATAAAAAATACGTTTACGTTCACGACGAGTTAGACGAACAGCGCACCGACGGCAATACCGAAGTGATCATTTTCAACGTCACCGACTTAAACAACCCGGAATATGTAGGACGCTGGGAAGGTCCAACCGCCGCCATCGACCACAATGGCTTTGTTCGCGGTAATCGTTATTACATGTCCAACTATGAGCGCGGTTTAACGATTTTGGACATCACCGACCCGGAAACACCTTCTGAAATCGGACACTTTGATACTTTCCCGGTGTCAGACAACGACCAATTTAACGGCGCTTGGGGGGTTTACCCATTTTTACCGAGCGGCTTGATCTTAGTCAGTGACATCAACTCGGGTCTTTATGTGTTGCGCGACAACACAAAAACGGTTTCTCAAGGCACGTTAGAGTTTGACGACCGCTCGATTTCTGCGGCTGAAGGCGACAGTGTCACCATTACTGTAAATCGCATCAATGGCAGCAGCGGCGCTATTACAGTCGAATATCAAACCTTAACCGGCAGTGCCGACAGTGCCGACTTTGTAAGTCAAACCGGCGTTCTGTCTTGGGCGGCGAATGACACCAGTGCCAAAACCATCACCGTTGAGGTAAACAACGATGTACTCGACGATGAACTGACCGAGCAATTCTCGGTTGAGCTGTTTAACCCACAAGGCGGTGCCACATTGAGTTCACCGGGTGCGGCTTGGGTTAGTATTTTAGGGGCATCAGCGCAAAGCGCGATTGAGTTTGGAGCCGACAGCGCTCAGGTAATTGAGTTGATTGATACCACAGGCGGCAGTACTGAGGTGCAAGTACCTGTGCGCCGCTTCCCGCCGTTTGATCAGCAAGTGTCTGTCTCGGTGCAAGTCGTTTCCTCGAGCAACTACGACAGCGCAACGCTCGGCCAAGACTTTGAGTTAACCGAAACCACTGTTTCTTGGGACGCAGGCGATACCGAAGACAAAACCCTCAGCGTAACCGTATTAGACGACGAAACCTCGGAAAACACCGAAGAAATCTTGCTGAATCTCGTGCACGGAGAGGACACCCGCGCGACCTCAAATCAAAATTTCTCGATTTTGATCCGCGACAATGAAAGCAACATGGCACCAACGGTGACCAGTGAAGATTACAGTGCTGTCACCATTCGCAACTTTGACCTGAAAAACCAAGTCAATATTAGCGATGATGACGCCGATTTAAGTTATCTGTGGACACAAGAGTCTGGCCCAGCGTTGACCATCAATGACGCCAATTCGCTCAATGCCTTTATTTCCACCAGCCAAGCAGGGGAATACGTAATTAAGTTAGTGGTTACTGACCCGTTTGGTCAAAGCGCAGAAACAACCTTCACCGTAGAAGACTTAGCCGACCCAGAACAACCGGAACAGGCAAAGAAATCCTCAGGCTTTTTAAGCACGGGTTGGTTGCAAATAGGCTTGGGTGTGATGTTGGTGTTATTGCGTCGTCGTCAGTGGCTGGCGAAACAATAAACAATTAATAAGCAAATTAAAATCAGGGAGTGACAAGCAAAGTCACTTTGCTTATACTCCCTGCCGATTCGGCATTCAACGCCAAATCAACCAAGGTGACACCTTTTCTTGGGCTCACCAAAGAAACCACCGCAAGGCGCGTTTCAAACTCACTACAAAGTGCCCCTATAGCTCAGTTGGTTAGAGCACCCGACTCATAATCGGTAGGTCCCTAGTTCAAGTCTAGGTGGGGGCACCATCTACTTCTAAGAAACCCAATAAAATCAGCGCTTACAAGCCAAATGACTGAAACCTGTTCCACTTTTGTGCCACCCTCTAGTCTATTTCTCTTTATCATTTAGTCAATTGTTCCACCGTTTTTACAAGAGTAAACTAGAACAATGAATAATTATGAGGTGCTCTTGGTGAATTCTCTTCTTTCATCTTCCTCCAGCATTCATCTCTGGTCTTGCGCTATTAACAAATTAACACATTAACGCAATTATCCTTAGGACTGCTATGAGCGAAGAGCGGACATTGAAACAGGTTCTTTGATACTGTTTATATCTCCAGAAATTACTAACTTTCCCCTATATTAAAGTAAATGAGCAATTTGCTCATTTTTGTCCTTAGACCACTTCATAAACTTCCAAATATTTACATAGCTAGCAAAAGGTTAGCTAATTTGATAAAAACGTAGAAACCGAAAAAGTGAGCTGTTGCGTGGTAGAAATATGCGCGATCTGCGCACTATTAAATTGTTAGGTTTTTAATGGACACTGAGCAGTATATTCAAAAATTGTTTGAAGACTCTGGTTGGTATGAGGGAAGAAATGTAAAAGTACAAACTAATGTTTTGGATTTATTTAAACCCGCATACAAAAATGCAGTTAGAGTTCTAAAGGAGTACGGCGGTCTAACGGTTGGTGAAGTCGGAGCTGGTCGAGACCTATCAGCGAGTGAAATTTGTTTTTACTCTAGTACTTTTGATTTAGGTAAAGAGTTTGGTAATTATTGGAATAATATTAACAGCATATTTACTGTTGGGTCAGCTCATCGAGATCACATGCAAATAGTTGTCGATGAATTTAATAACTTTTATATCTTTACAGATCCAGATGAGGAATTGTATTTCGGCGGTTCGTTTCAAGATACAGTTAACAAGGTTTTACTTGGTATAAATTATGGAAATTCGGTAAACAAAACCTAACAAGCTGTTTAAAATGACGTCTTACCGCTTGGCTGGCGCTCATTCTTCCCTAATTTTAGCCAAGCGTAATTCGCCTATTAACAGGGTGTTATATGCCTAAATCAAATTACGGAGAATTCATGATCACCGAAAAGGATATTAAAGCTTCAATTACTAAGCATTTTGTTAAAACAATTGTACTTGCCGGATTGATGACAATTTTGATGCAATTCATAAACAACTACTTCTTTGATGAGAAGCAACTTTCACCTTTATTAATCGTCATCATTTCGATTAGTGGGTGTTTATATATAATTCGAAAGGTCATGTCGGATTTATTCGTGTTGCAACAAAAAACGGATAAGCAATAGGCATATAACGAGCCAATTAAGTGCGGAACTGCTAAAGCTTGGCTCGGTTCCGCTTCGCTACACAGTTTAGCCAAGTATTTATCAGCCCCTTATTGGGGTGTTAGGCTCTCAGTATGAATGAGTTCGAAATATATTTAATTGGTGGCGATGAAGACGAAAAAGCAGTCGCTACAACCGAATCAGTCGGTGGAAAATGTAAGCTCACCTTTAGCTACCGAGACAAGGAATTATCTACCCAAGAGCATGATTACTTCGCTGCTTTTTGTGCTATTCGAGAACAGTTAGAAGAAGAGGGGCTGATTCCTTTTTGTTATGGAGCTAGCCTAAATGTTTATCCTTCTGGAATGTGTCGGGATATGGGCTCTGGAATGGTGGCGTATAAAACTGAAGTAGGTCAGCGAGCTAGTAGAGATAATTTGGTTAAAATCTTTGAGCAAGGTCATGATGTTATTCCATCTTCAGTATCTCAGCAAAAAGAGCATTTTGAACAATGGCTGCAATCAATAAAGTAAGCCTAACAAGGCCATCAAAAATCGCGCTTTCAGCGCTGGACTCGCAACATGTTGCTCGCCTTTTATGGCGGCGTTAGGAAGAACACGAAATGGAGTTTCCATCTGACCTTAGTGATTATCTCAAAGCGGGTAATCAATTAAATTACGACGTGTCAAAAGCCGAAGCGGTAGAGTCGGAATTTGTAATTTAACGGAGATCAAACCCGGAGTTATTTGGATTTCGCCTGAAGATGACGAAATTGATGCCTATTATGAAATCCCAGCTGTAAGTATTACGAACTATTGTGAGGGTTATGACCCAGAGTTTATTTTACTTTGGCTACCAAATGAAAAAGTTTATGGAGCTTGGGATTGTGACCATTGGGTTTTAACAATATTTCCTAAAGTGAACTGGACGGATATAGTACAAAACCCACTACCGTTCATTAATGCTCAGTGGTATCCCGAGAGTGAAATAGGTGAGATATATAACCCAGTATCTAGATACGAATTAAAACTAGGCAGGCCTTTTTAAAAGTTCTTCCTAACAAAGCAAATTAACGCTCAGACTAATAAAGCTCGGCTTCGTTCGCTGCGCTTACTAGTATAGCCAAGCATTATTAGCCTGTTATTTGGGCATTATATTTACAAGGAAATTATGAGTATGAATGGTCAAGTCGATTACAGTAGAAACCAAGTTGAGCAATTAGCGCGACTATCGGCGGAAGTCAAAAGTACAAACTTGGCTCTGAGTAAACTTAACGAAAGGTTGGCTAGCATGGAAAAAGGCTTTAAGGACTCGTCCAATGCATCTGGCAAGTTATCCCTTTCCTTAAACTTTTTAACAGGCGCATTAGTGTTAGTCGGCCTTGGCCAGATTGCGGTAACTTATTTTACGAAGTAAACATAGCAAGTGGATAAAGAAGAGACCTCTAAAGCTTGGCTGCCGCTCACTCTTCGCAATTGTAGCCAGGCTTGATACCCCCCCTTGTTGAGGCGTGATGTGCGAAAGGAGCATGGAGTTAAATGTCATATATGGATGTAGGATTTACATGGTGGAATAGTAAAAGTAAATTCCATAAGCGTGTAATATTACTTTGTGGGTTCATCATTATTTTCTCAACAATAATAATTTCTGTAGTAGCAAACTTTTCTGA
>Ga0213831_1000749_pt1 | contig 14892 bp, 7 predicted proteins | sample SWATP12_FD_163421 | JGI IMG/M metagenome (GOLD analysis project Ga0213831, IMG submission 163421) | Coastal seawater microbial communities from Marineland, Florida, United States - SWA TP1 #2 | ecosystem: Environmental > Aquatic > Marine > Coastal | place: USA: Florida | collected 2016-08-06 | reverse complement strand
CTAGAGTCCCCTGTTAACTTAGGTGAACTTGTTAGATTAGATCCCGTTAAATTAGAGAACGAACTTCAGAATATAAAACAGCAATTCAACGGCCCATTACAAAAAACCTTGGGAAGTGTGGTTTCACTAAAAGACGGTGAGACAGATTTACATAAGGCATATGCAGTTCAAAAGGCGATAGTCTTATTACAGAGTTATGCTGATAGTTCAGTAAAATCTTTCATGGGCTATGATTTAGAGCTCATTGGAGAAGAATTTAGATACAGCAAAGACGGCAGCACATTGGCTCAAGCTACCAATATTGAAGAAGCACAGCGCCTTGTAGCAGAAGCTGTAAATAACCTACTAACAGAGAGAGTACGCAAAAATGCAGATGAAATACGACTTGATGGAGTACATGGAGAAGTTCTGCCCAATTCTGACAGCACAGATGAAAAAGGAGAACACCTGGGTGAATTGGATAGAAATGAAAGCCAAGAAAATGTCGGAGGAACTAAATCAAGCGATAGAGCAGGTGGAAGCAGAAAATCCACAACCTCAGACGACGGATTACAACGAACTAGCGGCGTACCACCAGTTCGTACAAGTAACAGCCAAATCATTGGTATGTCAGAAGAATTATCCAACAGAAGAAGAGCCGAATACTCTTTCCCACTAGATATTGAAGATAGTATAAGCGGGTTACCTAAACGAATAGAATTAAACTTATCAGCTCTCAAATTGAGTAAGCAAATTGAAGATGAGGATCGACTTGCTACTCACGAAGAAAAAAACACCTTAGCACTCTACTCTGGGTGGGGTGGCATGCCGGGAATGTTTGACCCTACAAATTACGTTTACATCAAAGAACGTCGGGAATTGATGTCGTTAGTTACCGGCGAAGAATATGAATCGATTAAAGCTTCGGCATTAACTGCATTTTACACACCTCCGTCATTAATAGAGCAAATCCACTTAGGTGCAGAAAAGCTTGGTTTCGCAGGTGGTGAAGTAAGTGATCCATCGACCGGAACTGGTGGTTTCATATCTGCAATGCCTGCTCATTTAAAAAATAACTCAACATTTACTGCGAGAGAGCTAGATACTGTAACTGGTAAAATTGCTCAACAACTATTTGGCGAAAATATAGTTAAGATTGGAGGGTATGAAAACGCTACTCAACCTAACAACTACTTTGACCTTGTAACCTCTAACATCCCATTTGGAAACTTTTCAGTCTACGACTCTGACTATGCCAAATATGGATATAAAATTCATGACTACTTCATGGTTAAGAGCATTGATAAAGTTAAGCCTGGCGGTTTAGTCGCTTTCATGACTTCCACCGGCACTCTAGACAAAGTCGAAAGCAAAGCTCGAGAGCACGTCTACAAGACAGCAGATTTAGTTTCTGCCATAAGAATGCCTTCAAACACCTTTACCAAGTACGCAAATACCAATGTCGCTTCAGACATCATTTTCCTTCGTAAAAGACTCCCTGGTGAGGTCAAAGGCGACAACGCATGGCTCAAAACTCAACAAGTTGAAGCTGAAGATAGAAATGGCCACTTCCACGAGCACACTTTAAATAGTTATTTTGTTGATAACCCTGAAATGATAGTAGGCGAATTAACTTCGGTGAAGACACAATTCGGTCAATCACTTTCATCAAAATTTGAAGGTGATTTAATAGCTGAGGTGCAAACCAAGATTGAAAACCTTCAACCTCTAAGTAATGTGTCGAAGAAAGAAACTAAAATTCAGATAATCGAAGATAACTCTGAAGTAATAAAGCTAGTAGAAGATGTTAGACCCGGCTCATTTGTTTATAAAGACGGTAAGCTTGGCAAAGCTGTGTCCAAATATAATCCTGACCTAGATGACCACGAGCTCGTAATGGAGCCTCTGGAAACCTCGGGTGTAAAAGCTAAACGTCTGATAAGCCTGATTTCTGTTAGAGATGCTTGTCGAACTCACATACAAACCCAATTAGAAACAGAAGGGAATGACCCTCGTTTTCTTGCTTCATTAAACAATTTGAACGAGGCCTATGAACGTCATGTTCAAAAGCATGGGGTAATAAACGCCACAACAACAAAACAAGTATTTCAAGAAGACCCGGATTATCCCCTTCTTCTTGGACTAGAAAGCATCGACAAAAAAACAAAGGACGTAGTAAAGGCACAGATATTCACTGAACGAACAGTTGGAATTAACCCAGATATTACTCAAGCAGAATCGTTGGAAGACGCATTATTCATATCTATTGCAAAATACGGTGAAATAAATCCCACGTTAGTGTCTCAATTGCTCGATAAAGATTGGAAAAATGTTGTAGAAAACTCGGGAGACCTTCTTTTCCTTGACCCTAATACAGACCAATGGATGTTCAAAGGCAATTACCTTTCGGGAAATATCAGCACTAAGTTGAAAGATGCTAAAGCTGCTGCAGAGCTAAATCCTTACTTTGAAAAGAATGTTAAAGCTTTAGAAAGCGTCATGCCTCAAAGAATTATCTCAGAAGAGATCAAAGTGAGATTAGGCACAGCATGGATTCCAGCTTCAACTATGAGTAGATTCGTGGAGTACATTGTAACTGGAGAGGAAACACCATTCGAGAGCAAGCCCAATAGGCAATTCGGCGTATCTTTCGTGAACGCTGAGTGGTCATTGAATGTATCCGAATATGTGATCTCATCTAATAGTGGCAGAAGCAGAAATAGATTTGGTACAGAAAGAAGAGATGCGGTAGACCTCATTGAAAAGGTGATGAACGGTTCTAAAACTGATGTATTCGATACGATTGATGGGAAAGCTGTATTCAATTCTGAAGCATCAGCACTTGCTAGTGCAAAAGCTCAAGACCTAGCGACTGAATTTAAAGAGTGGGTTTGGAAGAACCCTCAAAGGAAGGAGCATTTAGAAGATGTCTACAATGAGCGTTTTAATGTATTCGTTAACGCAAAATATGATGGCTCACACATTCAATATACCGGTTTGAATCCAAACTTTAATGGAAAGAAATTCGACCCCCGTCAAACGCAAAAGAATACTCTAATGCGTTACCTTGTAGAGGGTAGAGCTTTGTTAGCACATGGTGTGGGTACTGGTAAGAGTTTTGAATTGGCATCAATTGCAATTGAAGGAAAAGCACGAGGAGTACATCAAAAGCCAATGGTAGCAGTGCCAAACAATGTCTTTGGTCAACTTAGCAGAATGATTCAAGAGCACTACCCTAACGCTAGAATTCTCGCGCTAGACCCCAAAAATATGCCCAAGGAAAAAAGAAAGGAACAAACCGCACGCATAGCAACGGGGAACTGGGATGCGATTATTGTAGCTCATAGCACACTTGATAAATTCTCAGCTCCTACGGAATTTGTTACTAATCAACTCGAAGCTCAATTAAACGAGTATCGCTCTTCTCTTGAAAATGCTGAAGCAATGGATGGCCAAAACAATAAAAGAGCGCAGCGGAAGATTAAAAACCTAGAAAATAAAATACAAAAACGCTTATCACAAGAAAAGAAAGACAACTTACTTTATTTGGACGAGCTGGGGATAGATACGATACTTGTAGATGAAGCTGACAACTTCCTAAACCTCGGTACTCCGTCAAACATGGGCCATGTTAATGGCGTAAATACTCAAGAGAGCAACCGAGCTATGAATATGATTTTCATGACTCGATTCATTCAGGAGCTAAGAGATGGCAAAGGCGTAGTCTGGGCCACGGGAACCGATATTCGCAAATCCATGAGCGATTTATTTGTAAATCTATACGTATTGGCACCTGATGAACTTAAAGCGCTTGGGGTTTATGAGTTCGACAATTTTATGAGTGTTTTTGGTGAGGTAGTTTCAACCATTGAAGCCAACCCTGAAGGTACCGGTTATAGAGAAAACTCAAGACTAGCCAAATTTAACAATCTACCAGAACTAGGAAAGTTATACCGCACAATCGCTGATGTAGTAACAGCTGAAATGGCTGGCGTAGAAAAGCCAAATTCAAACAAAATTGCGGTCAAAGCAAATGGTAACGAGTACTTCGATGCTTTTATGAAAAACATAGCCAAAAGAGCTACAAGCTTCAGAAATGGAAGTAAAGATGAAACTTGGTTCAGCATCCAACATGACTCTCAGAGGGCGGCAATGGATATGCGATGCATAGACCCTAATATCCCAGAATCTCCCTCTAGCAAAATAATGAAAGCTTCAGAAAATATTCTTTCTGAATTCAGAAAGAAAGATGAGAAAACCCGGGCTCAGCTAGTCTTTATTGACCGATTTGTTAACCCGTCAGAAAAAGGCTTCAGCGTTTATGATGATTTAATCAATAAGCTAGTTGCTGGTGGTATCCCACGCGAAAAAATCATTGATAGTCGTCAAGTTAATACAGAAGCCCAAAAGAAAGAGTTTGAAGACGGAATGAACTCCGGCAAGTACGCGGTAGCTATTGGAACAACGGACAAGTTTGGAGTTGGTAATAATATCCAACAAAACTTGGTAGCAATGCATGAGTTAACGCCTCCCTGGAACCCCAGAGACTTGGAGCAAAGGCTTGGAAGAATAGAAAGACACGGAAATCAGCATAGCGAAGTAAATGTTTACCGCTACTCCACAGAGAATAGCTTTGACTTATTTATGTGGGAAACGATGAAAAGAAAGGCCACATTCATTATGCAAACCAAGCTAGAGCCAGAACTCGCTCCTCGTGAATATACGGAAGAGCCAGATGCTACATATACTGAAATGATGGCTATAGCGACTGGGAATAGTCTAATTAAAGATAAAATCGACGTTGATTCGAAGCTAAAAAATTTAGAAAGGCAGTACCGCGGCTATATCGACAACAAACGTTCAATGGTTCATCAAGTTGGGTATAAAAATGAAAGAATCGAAAAGGACCAAGTTTTACTAGATGAAAAAGGGAAGTTTTTATCTAAAGTCATTGGCGATATGAATTTAGTGGTTGACGGTATGCGTATGCCCGACCTGAAAAGCGCTGGGGATCGAGTAAAAGGTATCTTTGACCAACTTCAAGGAGTTAAAGCTCCGCCTCTTACTGTGCCGGTTGGAGAGTACAATGGAATGGAAATTAAGTTCAGGCTTGAAGATTCAGAAGATGGTAAAAAGGTTTATAGACTTAAAATTTATCATGACAGTAAAGAAGGTTTTCAAGTATCAAATCACCCATACGTAGGTCGACAAATTAGCGATCTTTCCACACTCCAAGATAAGCTAGAGAAGTTCATTGGTGAAGTGAAGGATCGAATTACTTTCAACGAAAAAAGTATTGAAAGCCTTAAAACTGAGATTGAGAGGCCTTTTGACAAAGAAGAGGAAATGCAAAGTTTGCAAAAAGCTGCTGAAAAGCTAAACGCGGAACTATTAGTTGCTGCAAATGAAGCCTCGCAGACGGAAGAGGTCGTTGATTGGGGAGTTATGCTTAGTGAAATTCAGCGAGATGACGAAGTAGATATTAATGAACCTACACACACTCTAAACTAGAGTAATCCGATTTATTCAATATTCTCGATTGAATAATTGTTACTGAAGAAAGACCATCTTTGAGTTACTTCTCTAAGATGGTCTTTATGTCTAATACGTTCAAAGTTAATCCCAACATTAAGCAGTGCCCTGCGTGTGGTCTTACACTAAAATTTAATAATATAGAGTCGAAAAAGCTTACATCTTGCAGATGCGGCTTTATGGAGGCAGCAGGTTCTCTTCATATCCTAGACCACATTAACGATGTTCTTTCTGAATATGCGGCTTTAAAAAATATCCACTCTGTAAAAGGCCTACTAAATGAAACTTACTCAATTGCTAAGGGAAATGCTTTTAGTGCATACGGGTTTCTGTCTTTACTATTGAAGCGCTCTCAAACCTTCATATTTGGTGACACGCCGGTCAATAAGGTTTTTAACGGCATTGAGATCATGGAAGTAATTAGCACAGATAAGGGCATACTGGGAGAGCGAGTTTCATTAAAAAACACAGGTATGGATTCTAACTCCCAGCTGCATGCACTTTCGATTCAAATAATATTATTAACCTACGTCATAGATGAAACACTCAACGCAAGTTCATTAAACCAAAGCTCTCGAAAAAGTGGTGTCTTATACATAGAGGATGTAGTTGGTGTTGCCGAGTTGGTAAACATCGATACCCTTAGAGAAAAGTTCCGCTTGCCAACAAACGAAAAGGATTTAGTGAAACAAGAATCGGGGCCAGCATTGTGAACGCAGCTCAATTAGCGATCGATATGGCTAGAGGTCAAGAACAACGAATTGATGCCCGTAATGAAGACAAAGCGGCCACAGTCCAAGCCGGCCAAGCCGGCCAAGCCGATACACTAACCCTTGATTTAAGGCGTTCATTAAATGGTCTTAAAGTAGGACTTTCTCTCGTAACAGCATGTATTTGGAAAGGAGAGGATGCAGAAAAAAATCTTAAGGAACTCATAGATCTAACTCAAAGCCTTTCAAATGAGCTTTTGCCAGATACTAAAAACAACGAAGAAGAAAAGCGTCAAGCAGCAATAATAAGAACTTCAATTCTACGGTGTGTTGAGGAAGTCGCAAAACAAGATAAAGCCGACTCACTATCTAGTGCACAACTGGCGAGCTTATTTGACATTGCTTCAGAGCTAAGCACTTATGAAACCTTACCGCCGCAGAATATAGCTCAATCTTTCGATCTATCATTTCTAGTTGCCATCGGCTTCAACACGAGCTCTTTAACCGAAGACAGCAGTTCTATATCCGAACACTTGGCTGAGGTTAAATTTGGGTTAACCGAAACATTTGCGACCTTAGAAAAATTTAATATCAGCAACAGTGCTCTTTCTCATATTAAGGCAATAGTACTAGACGAAATCATAGCATTACATCGGCAACTTGTTATGGAGGAAGCGGAACGCAGAAGGATAAATAAGCTCGGAAGAATTGAAGGCAAGGAAAATCTCAAAGTTGTAGAGATGAAATTCAAATCCCTTTTGAAATCAATAATAGAAGCAACTATCGCAAACACTAAGGTGTCGCCATGAGCCTCGTATTCCATATTGAACAATTAATATTATCAAAAAATAAAAAAGCCAAACTTTATGACGGCGATTTTCCTTATCAAAACAAACAAACGGGAGAGATCATTCAAATCCATCGGAAATTCTACGCCCTGAACCTGGCCCACGCAGAAAAATTATCCCAGCATATAAAGAAATTAGAGCATTACAAACTTGAAAGAGGTAATTGGAAGCACGCTTTTGGAATCTCCCACGACCAGTCTACTGGAAAAGTTCTTCGGTTTGCTCAGAGAATTTCAGGAACTAGGAATTTGAAAACAAATTTTAACAAAGGGCTTAATGCTGGTGGGATACCCCTTTTTGCATTTACTAGACATAGTTATGCGATGGTATTAAGTACGATTAAGGGCAATAAATCTGACATTTCACCAGACCAACTCACTGTTGAAGAAAAGGATTTTCTGAAGAAAAAGATGCTCGCTATATTTGGTCTAGCACTATGCCTCTTTTCAATGACAGTGGTTTTCGGCGTGAGCTTAATAATCAACAACAACACCTTTAGCTTGTCTGGGTACGGAGTGTTAACCACTCTGGCATTATCACTTTTGTTCATTGTAAGTAGCTTTAAGACTTATAAGGAGTACGACAATGTCGGGAAATAACGAAGATAAGGGAAATACACCATTAATCATCATGGGCTGTATTCTAGGGTTTCTCTCCCTTTGCTGGTACCTTTTTAGCGTCAATATCAATACAGCTATTACTTCTGTGGCTAAGATAAATCTTGAAATCGTTGCCGCTCTTACTGAAATGGGTGAGCTTGGGGAGCTCTTAGCAAACATTTTCGCTCCTGGAATATCAAGTGAAATTATTAGCACTTTGAAAGATAAGTTTTACTCTACTAACCCTAGGTTTATGAGTGGAAAAGAAACTATCCTATACTTGGAGTTTTTAGGACAAAACTTCCGTCCATTTTTAATTTTATTCATTACTGTCAGCTTTATTAAGGTCTATAAAGACCAAAGGCATAGAAGCTTAAAAAAGAAATATAACCTTGACGACATATTGAAAGTGGGCTCGCAATACAACCCCCATCTTAATCCTGTCATCTGTCAAGATCTGGTCAAATGCGACCCTGATATCGGCCCTTTAGCAAGGGACAAGTCACCTCTTATACTCGCTATTGAAAACAACTTGATAACCGTCTTTGATATTGACCATGTTGGGAATAACACCAATAGAATACTAACTCCGGTATTTGGTAAAAAAAACATTCAAAAAGGTGAGTCCATCGTCATCAAAAATTCATACACAGACACTCTCGAAGGCCTTCCTATATTGCATGGTAGGTGCTTGTTAAATAGGAAAATGGCGAAAGGATTTTTTACTAAACAACTTGGCCCTCGATATTCAGGTTGGAAAAGCATGCCTCTAGAAAGGAGAGCATTTTTAGCGATAGCAACTCTTTTCATGAAAGGAGTTGATTCAGGTGGCGTTGCCGAAAGCATTAAATTACAGCGCCAGATAAACGAAGATTTCAGTTTAAAGAAGGTAAAAAATCTCAACTATCTCGACGAGAGTAAAATCGATGAAATATTGTCTGAGAATGAAGATTTGAAGCCATTTCAGGCGCTGGTTAATAGCCACTCATTTGAACTGACTTTGATTACTGGATTTATGGAAGCAGCTCGAAAGAAAGGAAAACTCTATACGAGCCATATGTACTGGATAAAACACACTGACAGGTCACTTTGGTTCACTCTCGAGAACTGTGGAAGCCAAATGCCTTATTGTGAGGCGGCAGCAGTCAGGGCTCATTACCTTCGAGAAGAAAATGTTCAAATGGGACTCGATCACCCAGAAATAGAAAGCGCTATCGATGGACTAGAAAAATTTCTTGGTGAAACGGAAGGCTGGTTAGCAAAGGTTGTGAAAGAAGATGTTTGATAATAGAGCCCCTAAGAACAATAGAAACCTAGAAGCTCGTAGAAGATACGTTGATACTCGTAGTGAACTCAAAAAACTACTTGATAGCTTAAGATTACGAGAGTACCTAGCCTTTGGTTACATTTGTATCGTAACTCTGGTGTGCCTAATCCCTGCCATTTGGTTAGTATGTCTAATTGTTTTCCTGATTTTACATGTCAACTCCAAACTCGATAAAAAGAAAATTGGCGTCCTGCCTCTTAAACTTCCTTTCTGGATGAACAAGACTGATTATCATGAGCCTGCGGTTGCTGACAGATTCAAGTTTGAGAAAGCAAGTGGAACTATCCATATGGGTAATGAGCTGTCTACGCAATTAGAATTGTGGATTGTCCCTAAAGATCTATTAACGCATCTCTTATTTATATCTACCACTGGTGGTGGTAAAACAGAATTCCTTTGGTCTCTAGCTGCAACTAGTAGCTTCATGACAGGCGGCGCCCTAATATATGTCGATGCAAAAGCTGCTCCAGACGGGCTTGAAAAACTGTATTTCTTAGGCCGCAAAACTGGGCGAGAAGACAGCATCCGTATAATGAACTATCGGACTGGAAATAAAGAGGTTAAACATTCTCACTGGAAGAAAGTAAGTAACACCTGCGGCATGTTCGCGGTAGGTACAGCATCAGTTGTTCAACAATTTTTGGAAGATATGATGCCTCCTGGCGAGGGTGAAAACCAAGTTTTCAGAGATAAGGCTGTTGGAGGATTAAAGGCATTTTTGCCATGTGTAGTAGAATTACGTGACCAAAAGTTAGTAAATATCACCCCGAGTTTAATTGGCCAATGGTTTACGATTCCAGTCTTATGCAAATTAGCTTGGCCAGAACACAATGACCACCTAATACCTTTAGAGAATGAAACAACTGGTGAAACTATTGAAATACCTCACAAGGTATCAAAGCAAAGGCAGCGTGCCCTTAGACGTTACTTAGAAAACCTCCCTTCGTTTGATGCAGACAATCCAGATAAGTTAAGGAACGGGATTAAGCAAGCATCTGAAGTTCACAGACAGTTTGGTTTCGGCCTAGGTTACATTTCAAAACCCCTTGTTGAACTTGGGAGTGCGTACAGCCACATATTTGAGTGTGAGCAAGGTGAAATCGATTTTCGAGATATTATTCTCAACAACCGCCTTTTAGGTGTTTTCGTACCAGCTACAGAGCAATCAAAGGATCAAAGGCAAGTACAAGGAAAAATTGCACTATCGGGAATACGGGTAGCTATATCAACAGGACTAGGTGAAGACTCAGAAGGTGATTTAGATGACATTATTAACAACCTTCCTATAGACAAGAAAAACCCTAGTCTAATTATCATCGATGAATATGCTGAGGTAGCAATCGAAGGTTTTGCTGTTGCCGCAACTCAAGGTCGCGGGCTTGGAATTGGTGTATGTTTTAGTGGACAAGATTTGGCAGGCTTCATCAAGGCATCAAAAGAGGAAGCAACACAGATTTTTGGTAATACACGTCTTAAGATTCTAGGCCCACAAGAAGATGTTAAAGAGACTTGGGATTGGTTTAAAAGCTTAGGCGGAACGATGAATGTGGCAGAAAGTAATGGCTGGAATGAAGGTGATTTCAGCGCTTACAAAAGCAACCTATCGGCTCAGATAAAGGAAATAGACAGACTAAATTGGTTAGATGTAAAAGAACAAATTGAGGGTGAGGGCTATATATTTCAGTCTTCAAATCTAGTGAGGGCCCAGCTTTTCAATATAAGGCTTAACACCAAAGAGCTTGGAAATTTTCGTATCACTAGACTTCTTGAGGTTTTGCCTCCAAGCGAAAAAGAGAAAAATGAGCTATTGAAAAAGGTAGAATTATCTAAGGCAATTGAATATTCCCTTGAAAGAAATATTCTTCCTTCAAATAGTTCTTTAATAGATTTAAAGGGTTCTGAGCCTAACCTGTCAACGGATTGGATTTATAAACTTCTGGAAGCACAAACAGTTAAAGAAAAGGAGGTCGATGCTTTAAACAAGGAGATTCAAGCATTAGAAAAGCCAATTGAAAAAGTAGAAACGCCTGCTAGTAAGACTCACCAACAAGAGAGCGCCTTTGTAAAAACCACAAAAAATAAGGAAGTAACTTTACCAGACAATTCTTCGTTCATTTACGACTTCGATATCGATATCGATAATGACACCCTAGGCTCCCTAGAAAAGAGCCTCAGCCATATTTCACAAAAGCTAGGGGTATCTACAGACGATGCAGACAAACTCTCCTCTGAGACTGTTGAGAGCCTTAGTTCAGAGCTTAAATATACAAAGACTGAGATTGAAAGCAGAGAAGATGATTTAGAGCTTCTTACAGCTGAATTCTCAAAACTATTGAAAGCTGATAAATAATCACACCTAAAACAACCTACGTAGAAACTTATTCGGCTTATCCGCACCTAATAATTTGGGTGCGGCAGCCTTAGCAAATGAGTTTGATAATCAGTGCTCCCTATGATTCAGTATCGAAAATGATAGCTCTTTGAACTATCACCACCTTCACCTAGAATTTATTAAATCATGAAGCTTTTACCGTGCTCCTGGTGAACCATTAATTAAATTCATATTTGAGATATACTAGTTGTAAATAAGCGAAAGGGACGTTCATATGACAACTAAGGCTTCAGACAATTCAGGTAATCGGGTCACAATTCAATCTTCCATAGAAGACATTTTGGGGTATGAATTGGCTTTACATATTTTCCGTATGTTAAAAATTGAAGAATCTGCTCAGGAAGCGTCCATCAATAACATCGCAGAACTTCATGAATTGCTGAGTGATCGCGCCGAAAACCTTAGTTATGTTCAATCTCAAGCTGAATTTCAGGGATTGGATAAAGAAATACAAGATGAATCAGCTATTGCATATGCAAAGTCCCTTGCATCTTTTGATATCCCACCATTTGCTTATACAACTTTAGAAGATTTAACGAGTTCCTTTAGAAGTAAAAGAGATTCATACCGCTCTCTATTAATTGATTATCTAGAATTATTAAAGGCGGCGCCATTTCCAATACTTAACATTACACAGTCAAAACTGATAGAGCTGAATCAGGAACAAATCAACCCGATTTATAGGGCGTCTCGTGAATACTTAAAAAACAACTTCAAAGGTAGAGTTGAAATAAGCTTTCCTAGGAAACTTGAGCTGGAAAAAGAACAAGATGTTTGCCTAAAGATTATTGGGTATATGGAAGAGGCAGACTTACCTTACTTGATAAACAAGAAAGATAGAGAGTTTTACCTCCCTCAATTACTGAAAAAATGTGCCGCGAAGTTAATTGCAAATGAAAACTTGTGCTCAATTCAACCACATAATACTGTCAAAGGAACTGTAGAGGAAAAACGTGGAGGAAGTTTTTCCTATGAAGCAGAGTGGAGTATAACGGCTTTAAAAGAAGCTCCACAAACAATAAAAGCACATATTTCTATCCTATCAGCCCCATCTACTGCTGACTTAAATAAATTAATGGAATCGGAAGGGTTTAATTGCAAATCGGCTATGGGGCCAAGCATTCACATCGATGTGTCTACCCCAATATTTAAGAAGAAGAGCTTTAGATATTTGATATCTATAGGAATTGCATTAGTTACTCTTCTCGCAACAATTTACTATGGCGCAAAGTAGCCTAGAACAGAAAAAAGCGGCATGATGACCGCTTTTTTTTGTACTTTTATCATGACATTGATGGTGTTTCAGCAGCTTTGGAGAACAGGCTTTTTATAGCCTCTAACACTTCTTTAATAGCTTGCAAAAGATTTTCTTTCTCTTCCTCATCGAGCTCCTTAGCTCCGCCAACAGTTTCATTCAAATCTGAAATCAATGGTTCAAGAAATTCTCCATCACCCACGACAGAACCGGTCTCTTTCAGATAGGAGCTTATTTCAGATATCATTTCCGAAGCTTGTTCAAAATTACCGATTTCTACCGCATACTTAACTTCTTTGGCCAAGTCTTCAAAAACACCTTTTACTAAGTTGGCATCTCCATCTAACTCAACAACAGAACTTTCAGCAGAGCCGGCTTCGTTAGACTCGCCTTTAGTCTTAGACCACTCTGTCATCCATTCTGAGGCACCTGAAATAGCGGATCCACTTTTTTCAGCAGCTTTTTTACCCACAGTTTCCATTGCTCCATATACCGCTGCTCCAGACGCAACAGCTAATGCGGTAGCACCTTTTGCAACAAACGAAAGACCTTCGAAAAGACCATTCCCGGCCTTCTGACCAGCATGTAAGCTAGAGTTAGCAGTACCGCGAATATCAATAGGAGTCCCTGGCTTTACTCCCCCACTTTGTGGCATATGATGGGTATTTTGAAAATGAGGCGCTTGGACTTGGCTGTAGTTATATCCCGGTGGATATTCCCTTTGACTATCTGAATCTTCTAATTCAATCTCAATTTCATCATTTTTTTTCGATTCATCTTTGATTTCTTTAAAGAATTCCTCGAAGTCAGCCTGTAATGATTCCTCTTCTTGATAAGGTTGATTTGGAGCATTTTCCTGGGAATTCGCCCCAAGAGTGGACTCGCTTTTGACTGAACTATCTACGTCTTGACTAGAACCATCTAATATTTCTTTGTAATTTGAGCTTTCAAAAGCTTCCTCGGCCTCCTCTTCTTCGTCCTCTTCTTCGGCCTCCTCTTCTTCGTCAACGATATTCGAAATTTCCTTTTCGTCTTCTAGTTTAGGTTGCTCACTTGAAGCGTCCCTAAGCTCTTTCTCTGCGTCATTTAATTGGTCTACAAGATCCTGATATTCTTCAAAAGTTAATGAATTCCCCTGCTCCATCTCGAAGTCACTAGCATTTGTTGCCGCAAGTTCTTCTTGATTCAACTCGTTTATCGCATCATTGAATGAGTCAACATCATGTATATTCTCACCTTCGCCATTCAAACTATGGTCCATCAGTACACCTCCAAATTTGTTCAGCTTTATTATTTATTAAATTTCTAAGTTAGGGGCTTATATCTTGCGATATTTGCAGCATATAGACTGCAATGCTCAAAGAAGACTTCTAGTTGATTTCAGGAGCGCTTTTTCTTGAGCTATTTCTAGAATTACTTTCAGATTAATATTGATCTCATTTCTCTTATGAATACTTTTTGTTCGTAGATAATGCTCATTGACTAATGCCGTATTAGATTGGGTAACTAGGTCATTCAATGATGAACCCCGAAGAATAGAATCAACGGTTTCTCCATTTATGACCGTTAAAATATTCGCACCATCTAAGCTCTCATTAACTTTTTTATGTCGTTCAATTTGTCGTGATTTAATGATTGAAATAAGCTTTAAGAGAGCTATTTTCGATGGAGACCGCTGTCCACTTTCAAGACTATCTTTGCTCTGAACTCCAATAAATCGAGCAAAGTTTTCATCCGTATTTCTGTAATTCCCTTCCTCTAACCATTTTGTAGTTTTGCGCCTCCATGATGAAGATGACGCGCTTAGCTTAGAGCTTTCAAATATGAGTTGAGAGAAATGCCCTTCAGACTCACTTTCATTCGTAAAAGCATTTGACAAAACTCCTATTGCTTTTGAGTTTCCAGCCAGCGGATGGTTATAGAGAGACTGTTCACTGAACAGAGATGATGTGTATTGAAATGAACGTATTTTAGTCGATGCTTTAAGAGCTCCTTGAATCGAGTAAACCAATTGCTCAGATAATGTTGTAAAGTATTTAACGGTAACCAAATCATTAAGTAGGACTTTATTAGCTAGACCATCCCACGCCGTTATTTCTGCTTCCACCTTTTCAATTTGAGTGGTATTCCATTCAATTGCTAGGTTTTGAAAACTAGTATTAACATCAAACATTACTCTGCTAAATTCGCTACAAGAACTAGTGAGTTGGGAAACGTCATTAGTTATTTGCCTTCCCATATTTGAAATAG
>Ga0213831_1000748_pt1 | contig 14900 bp, 9 predicted proteins | sample SWATP12_FD_163421 | JGI IMG/M metagenome (GOLD analysis project Ga0213831, IMG submission 163421) | Coastal seawater microbial communities from Marineland, Florida, United States - SWA TP1 #2 | ecosystem: Environmental > Aquatic > Marine > Coastal | place: USA: Florida | collected 2016-08-06 | reverse complement strand
TTCTATTAACTTGTCTCCTAATCAGGTCAAGAGCCTCAGTGAAAATTCCCTATTGAAGAAACTGTGTACCGAGCCGAGCAAGCTGAATGAATCTTTGATCATAGAAATCACGGAAACCACGTTAATGATGGACACATGCGAAAACTTCGACCTTATAACGAGTTTTCGCAACTCTGGAATGAAAGTCGCCATTGATGATTTTGGTACTGGTTATTCTTCTTTAGCCTATTTAAGACGTTACAAAATTGACTTCTTGAAAATTGATAGGGAGTTTATCCGCGAGCTTCCATGCTCGAAAGACTCTGCCGTTATCTGCCAGTCTATTATCAACATGGCTCATTCTCTGGGGATACGGGTCATCGCGGAAGGTGTCGAAACCGAAGCTCAGAAACTTTGGCTAAAGCGAGCAGGATGCGATTTGATTCAAGGCTACTTAATGTCTGCGCCTATACCTTTTACTGAGTTTGTCCAGTACATAGAATCCACACATTGTGCTCAACGGGCCGTATAATAGAAGTCACTCCTCTAATTACACATAAATTTGTAACCTCTTATACAAGTCAATCGTTCTAGACTTACCCTTCATCAAGAGCGAGTCGTACGGTTCAAACTTGGACTTATCTAACAATTGGTCATAGGCCTGTTTAGTGATCACTATGTTGCCTTTTATGCCATTGCTTTCAACCCGAGATGCCGTATTTACGGTGTCACCCCATATGTCGTAAACTTGTCTCTGCTCCCCCACTACACCCGCCACGACTTCGCCGCAATGGACACCAATTCGCAAGTCCATCTCGAACATCTGAATTTTTGTTAACAAGTCCTCGCAACATCGAATTGCCGTATCCACTGGCGACTTAATGACGTTCGGCACACCTGCAGCAATCAAATAGGCATCGCCTATGGTCTTAATTTTACAAAGGCCATACGCATCAATGGTGACATCGAAGCTCTTAAATATCCTATCGAGTTGTTTGACGACGTTCTCTGGCGTCGTCTTTTCACACCAGGCCGTAAACCCGACAATGTCGATAAAAATAACCACGACATTATCGTGTTTTTTAGAAATCGCGGTATCCCCTTCCTCTAACCGCTCTGCGATCTGACTTGGAAACACTTTGCGCATCAAATTCTTAATATGACTGTTGGCGACGGACAATTTGTTTTCACTGTTGACCACATCGTTCAAAAACAACCAAGCCACACCGAGGAACACCATAGCGGCTGAGACGCTATTGACGATGTTTCCGGTTGCCCGAATGTTACCGGTGATCAACAGCGGCGTATCAAAGCCAAAATCGGTCAAATTAAACAACAAGTAACCACAGATGCCAATAAAGCTGAACACGAACACTTTGGCTTTTGATTCCTCTTGGAAAATCAATAAGCAAAAACAAATCGCGGGTATAAACCATTCGTGAATCGTTCGCTGTACGCCATCAAATGGCACGTCCATCAACAACGCCATAGCGGCAATAATGGCGTAAATCAGCACCATCAAATAAGTTTTAGCAAACTTAAAGTTGCCCGTATGTAATAGGTAAATTGAAGCAAAGCTGGCAAGAAACAATGAAAGCGGCAGTGACAACGCGAACCACATTTGGTTAACAATAAACACCCCACTCCAACCAAGACCAATGGCAATACACGCAGCCGCAGCAATTATCAGGCTATAGACAATTCGGGCTTCTTGCGCCGTGTGAGACTTTGAAACGTATCGGGCAAAAAGCGATTTGATTCTGTGCTTCCGTTCCATACACTTTTCCTTTTGTAAACCAAGGCGCATCGACCCCAGTTCATGTGGTGCTTTTCACTGCGAGACAGAGAGTCTGAAAAGGTACAGGTATGTAATAAAATCTAGCGGATAATTAGCAAATAAAAAGGTCACTGGTCGATTCTCCCTGAGACAGGTACAGACTCCTTTAAACCTCGGTAATGAGGCGCGGAAGATAATCCCAATGCACCAATAAGAATTGAGAAAGCTTATCGAATGGCAATAACTCATCGTCACGATTGGTGTATAGATCGATTTGCTTCTTGCATCGTCAAATGTAAAAGTACCGCCGCAAACTGCCGTGATTCGCATAACGGCTTATCACAGTTCCGCGACAAATTGCCACATCCGTTTAGAACTAGCGAACGCCCCATAGTAAAAGTCGCACTAAACTGCGACTCAATTGATCTATATCCTAATTAATGTGTATCTGACCCTTTTTACTTAGGAAACACCGACTCCTTTGTAGGGTTAAACAGCCTTTTCTATTTGAGGCTTCTCCTGCATTTTCTGGAATAGCCAGCCTATTCCTACCAAACATAATCCTAGGCCGATGAAAGACAGTGCTCTAAGCAGCCCCTCTAAATGCGACATATCGACACCAAATGCTTTCAATATGACTAACGCTAGGCCGATGAATCCAGCATTAATGAATTTCTTGTGGTTTAGATGTTGGGCCACAAAAATGGTCACTGTAGAGACGATAAGCCAGACAATAGAATAGGTATACAACTCTGCTTGTTTCAACGGAGTAACCCAGAATAGGTAGCCATCATTAAATAGATTCCTGATTTCACCATTAATGAAAAACACCGCAAAAACAGCACAAATACCATATAAGACGGAAGTCAAACGCTCTTCAACAAGCTTAAAGATGGCAATAATTGATAAAGCCAGTGCTGGCAATAACCACTGAAGAACAGTCCAGTTTATGAGCCCTGTTCCAACAAAATGACGCTCAATAAACGGATTGTTAATCAGTGAAATATCCAAGTGAATAATGGCCGTGCCGGCTAAGAGTATTAAGCCACCCACTTGATATAGCCTCGTCATGTTCTCGGTTAATTGGCTTCGCCATAAGTATATCCCTGCCAATATTAACCAGTTAAACGCTAACAAAATGGATTCCTGATAAGACATGTTTAAGAAGTCTGGGTAATTGCCAATCAACATATAACTTGTTTCGGTTGTCACCAGTAAGGCTAGAACATGCATGAATACGCCCATAAACCAGGCATTCAGTTGCTTGGACGGGTTATATTTTGTCGCAAACCAAATGATGGCTAATACCATCGGGTACACAACCAGTGTCCAATGTATACTCAGTATGGATTCGTTTTTATAATCGGCCAGCCAAGGCGCAAATGTTAAACGGGTTACCACAACCAAAAGTGCCAGTTTATAAATCCAGTCCTTGATTCTTACTTTGTACTTCCAACTTAGATAGCTCATTGATGCGACTTGGGTAGCCAAGGCAAGGGTTAAAGTACTGGCGGAAAGCAGCATGGTGAAACACAACGATAACATTGAGTTAGCGAGTATCAAGTAGGCTACTTGACGTAAGTTATCTTCCATCCTGCCATTTACTCTCATCGCCCCAATGGACGCCAATGCTCCAATCAAAAGCATTTCTAATGCCCAGACAGGATAAAGGTAGGTTTCAGCTTCAATTGGCGCAGTAATGTAGCTAACGCCATATAGCGCAATCGGCGCCGTTACGAGCAACAATAAGTAGGCGTTGCGCCCGTTAAACCTAATTGACATGAACAAACTAAATAACATTGCCACGACAACGGCGAGTTGAATAAACAAATATCCGCCACTAAACGGGAAAAGGTTATCTGTAAAATCAGTGACTGTAGGCATCAAGCTATAGGCATACAAACCAAAAGCTAACATTAGATAAGGCCAAGAATCTAAGGCGCTGTGTCGATATGCAGAGGCCATTATCACAATACTCAACAATAAACTGGCCCAAACAACGTGATTTGATTCACTGTATAGGGTTAAGTGGACAGCGGTTAACACTAGCGCCAACAGAATGACCACTTGTTCCCGTCTTGGCATTAACAACAGTTTAAGAGGTAGTGCCTTAATATTTGTTTGAGACAATCGCCATCCGAGCAAACTGGTTAATACGTATAGGTATAAAGTCATTACTGCGAACGCCAATATGATGGCAAATTCGGCTTTGTTTCCAATTAAGATTGCTGCTACAAACCAGATAAAATGGCCAATGAAGCTTTGCCACCAAAGCCATTTTTGTTTTACGTATTCCGCCACCCAAACAGCAGACAACGAAACAAAGGATACATAAAGTAGCAGCGCTAAGACGTTATTCGAGCCTGTCGAGACTAGAGCTGGAACGGCATAAGAACCTATGATCCCAATCCCAGCCAATACCGGACCAAACCTAAGCGCCAGATAAGTAGAGACCAAAGATATAACTGCCAATAGAGCAAATGCGATGTTTGGTGGTATAAACTGATAAAAGTCGAATGAAACCAAGGCCATAGAAAAACATGTAATAACACCTCCACTGGCTAGCGCTGCAGAAATATAGGGCGTGTTTACATTAAGCTTTTCTTTGTATCGATTAACAGTTTCAGCGGCAACAACCAACAACACGCCGAATATTGACCCCATTATGACGCGAACACTCGGCGGCAACAGACCGGCTTCAATCGAGTATTTGGCCAAAAACATGCCGCCAATTGCGAGCACAAAGGCACCCAACCAGAACAATCCATTGCCCTTCAGTAGATTTTCAAGACCATAAGAAGACGCATTTGCCTTGGTTTTAGGTTCGCTTGCAATACTGTTTGAAGCCACATCGATATCTTGTTCGTCATTTTCCTCACGAGCAAGCCACGGGTTTCTTGTTTCTTCTTTAGCTGCGACGTTTAAGGGTTGCTCTTGTGACTCTTCTACTACTCTTTCTTGGATTTCGGCTATGAGAGAAGCTTCGTCAGGTGAGGCGTTTTCAGCTGTCGGCGGAGAAATTTCAGCAACTTTACGTTTAAGCTTTTCAATTTGATTGGTTTGAAAATCTAATACGCGTTGCAGGTGGCTGATCTTTTGAAGCAATGAATTTATTTGGCCACGATCTTTGATTGCGATGACAACGCCAATAAACAAGAAAACATTAAAAAGAAATGAGAAAAATTCAGCGTCCATACTCTCACCTTGTTATTTTTATTATTGAAGCTAATCGTTCAGTTTGCTTTAAAAACAGATGGTTATCAATGCATTGTTCTATGAAAAGCAAGGACTCATTGAGATTCAATAACATAAAATGAAGATAAGATTAGTCGGAGTGACAGGAATTACTCCAGGCTTCCTCGGCTTTGGCATCCTGCTTCGCTCTACCTCCCAAGTCCATTTAGTCGTGCCTTCCGCCCTTCGGGCCGCTCTAAAGAGCGTTCACCAAATTTTGTTGGAACAAAATAGAATGACTTTAGTCAGCCCCTCGCGGGTGAAGAACATGGATGTACTGAATAAGATTGTTCCAGACAATCCAGTGAACTGCTCAACGGTTCTAAATCCAGAGGGTTCTCTGAAAGGAAAGAGTGAACTAAAGATATGACAATACAAAAAATAGAATTGGTCGGACTGACTGGATTTGAACCAGCGACCCCTGACACCCCATGACAGTGCGCTACCAAGCTGCGCTACAGTCCGACACAAAGGAGAAATGGCATAATATAAAACTTAAGTGGAAATGCAACTGCTTAATAACTCGAAGGTATTTGTTCGTTTATTATTTATTCAGTTTCATTGCATCAATGCTGACTAGGCGCTCAGACCGCCTAGCCGTGTTGTACCACCTTGTCAGTCTCTTGCAACCAACGCATGTATTCAATGAACGGCATAGGTTTGGAGTACATATATCCCTGACCAATTGGACAACCAAACTGACGTAACATGTTTTCCACTTCTTTGTTTTCAATGCCTTCTGCTACAGCTTTAACGCCCAATCGACGAGCCAAGGCGACGGTTACTTCAGTAATGGTTCGATTGCGATCAGACACATCCAAATTCATAAAACATTTATCGATTTTGAGTTCATGAAATGGCAGTTGGCTCAAATAGTCCAAACTTGAATAGCCAGTACCGAAGTCGTCAATTGCAATGCGGAACCCTTGTTCATAGAGCTCAGTCAAAATGCGTTTGGCCAACCTCGGATCTTCCGCTGTCGCTGACTCGGTAATTTCAAATGTGATGGACTCTGCTTCAACGTTGTATTGAGAAGTCGCGGTCAAAATGTGCGCGACCAAACCGTTATCGTTTAGGTCTTTACCTGAGATATTGATCGATATGCAGTGATTAAAACCGAGCTTTCTGAGTTTATCGTGTTGCGCTAAACCACGCTCGATAACCCATTCTGTAAGCTGGTGAATAACACCGGTTTCCTCTGCAATTTCAATGATGTACTCAGGAGATATAAAACCTTCTTCCGGGTGAATCCAACGCAATAACAACTCGCTGCCGTGAATCTCGCCGCTGTTGATATCGATTTGCGGTTGATGGAACAGTTCCAAATCGTCCTCTTCAATCGCCTTTTGCAGATCCGCCGCAATCTCAAAACGCTTGCGCATATTCTCAGAGCGTTTTTGATCAAATCGAGCCCAGTGTTGGTCTGACTTTTTGCCTTCACGAAGCGCCTGCAGCGCCAACATTTGCAACTTGCCCGACTCGTTTGAGTCCACTGGATAACTGACCACACCGGCAGCACAGCCGACTGAAATCGACACACCATTAATATCAATTAATGTTGATACCGCTTCTTGAACCGTCAAAAGATTGTATTCTAACGACTCGTCGGCCAAATCACCGATGAAAATAATGGCAAAATTCGAGTCCGATACGCGGGCAACATGAAACGCTAAGTTTTGCCCGACCCGTTCAAATTTGTACACGGACGACAAGCCTTCGGTATAATTTTCAATGTTGCTAAACAAACTGCGGAAAAACTTATTGGCACTTTCAATCCCCAGCGCAGGAATAATTTCCTTGGCCTGAGGCACCTCGAAAATCGCCAAAGTAAACTGGCTCCGCATTGCGGACAACCGTCTCAGCGCACCTTCAAGGGCAATCTGATTTGGCAAGCCGGTCACAGGGTCGTGATTAATGCGGTACTCTTTGTCGACTTCGTTGGCGCGGAAACGGTCCATCAATGCCACCGCCATAATGCAAATCTCGGCAAGTACGCCAAATACCGCGCCATTGCGAGTAACAAAGTTATAAGTGATAGCGCCATTAAAGGCGGCGATACCAACTCCGACACCGACAAACAAGGGTAACCAAGACGCTAAGTAATACTTCACCCACATCAATCGGGTTTTTATGACATTGGCCATCAATACAATGGCGTACACATAGACCGCAAACACAGACACAAAATAAATCGGGGTGAGACTCGCTTCACTGACGAAGATGCCGCAGAACGCCAAAACAAACATTAGTTGAGCAAGGCGATTACCCAAGGCGACAAACCAAGGTTTAATCACGTCAAATCGTAGAAACGATATTGCGAAACGAATGGCAAACGCCAGTCCGCAGAAGTGAGAAATCATTAAGTGCTGATTTATCCACTTAGCTAAGTCGTGGGGGAATACGTAGAAAGTGAAACCATTGATAAGCGAGATGGTGAAGCCAGCAAAAAATACATAACCAATGTAGTTCAGATAAGACGGGTCGCCGATGCCTCTGAACATGAAGAAGTTATAAATGATCATGATCATGGCCACGCCAAAAAATGAACCAAGTAACATCAACTGAGCGCTGGCTCGGTATTGCGACGAGTTCACCGTTTCAATGATCACTGGAGTAGCGCTGGCGCCATTGGTTCGTACATGAACGTACAACACTTTGTCCGACTGAAAACCGTCAAACAAACTCATTTGCGGCACCACAAAATCCAACGCCGATTGATTGTCCGACATGTCGCCCAGCGACTTGGTTGCGACCACCCTATCGTTCGACATCAAATAAAAATCGATGTAATCCAAAGTTGGATTATCAATTGTCACTGTAAACGCCGACTGAATTCCAGACGAATAGTCGTTCAACGAGATACGATACCAAACGCTGAAATCTAACGAAGATGGATTATGAATAGACGATTTGGCATTTGCGTACATGCCATTAGGCAGCTTCTTGACTTGTTCCAGATTGAGACGATTTGCCGTATCGTCAATGAACAAGATATCAAGCTGCTCACGAATAAATTTTGAGTCTTCCTGTTTACTTTCTTCCGAGGCAAAAACTAAGGTTGAAAACACAACCAATAGCGGCAGAAACAAGGTGCACAATTTTCTTAATAGCGCTGCCATTTGACCCCAACTCCTTTTGATCCATTGTCAAAACTAAGGTGTACCGTACAAGGTAACTTTTTCACTTTATAAGTCTAGTTCAGTTTTTGTTGCCGTGAACATTATTTTAAACAATTTATTTCCAATAAAATCAACAACTACAAACAAAAAATGGGTGATATTCCGTCACCCATCTCATTTTGCCACAATATTGACTGGTATTTACTTGCCGTCGCGATTGATCCGGCTCGCAATGGCGCCGTCCTGATTCTTATACTTTGCGTCTTCTCTCGACGTATACGGCTTGGCTGCTGGCCCAGTCATCGTTTCAAAACTTAGCGCGCCAATTTTCATGTGCGGTTTCAACGCCAATGGCAGTTTGCCACTGTTGTAAAACTCCAAAACGATGTTGCCTGACCAACCTGGGTCAATTCGATGTGCGGTTACGTGAACCATCAAACCCAAACGCGCCAGTGACGAACGACCGTCTAACCAGCCAACTAAGTTATCTGGCAAAGTGATGGACTCGTGCGTAATAGCCAGTGCCAACTCGCCAGGGTGCAAAAAGAAGGCTTTATCCCCTTCGATCACAATTTCATCGCTCATGATTGACTCTAGGGCTTTTTGAGTTTCCTCTTTTGGACCACTTAAGTCGATGTATGGCGCGGCATGGTCTTGAAACACACGGAACTTATTGCCTAACGTTAAATCGACCGTAATGCCCGAAACCATTTCGTCGGTTGGTCGAGGAACGATTTTGATGTCGCCTTGATCTAAATGTTTGATAATGTCTGAATCGCAAAGACGCATGGCTGTTTACCTAATTTTCACCCTATTAACTCAGGGCAATAATTTGTTGAGTTTGTTTTGAGAGCTGCATCATAAGTGAAAATGCCAATGGCGCATACTCATTTTGTTGATTTTGCTGCAAAACGTAAGGTTTACCGGAATCCGCGGCAACACGAACGTCTCTTACCAAGGGCAGCTGTCCAAGCAGTGGCACATTTTCAGCACCAGAAATGCGCGCTGCGCCGTCGGTACCAAACAGGTCGTGAACTTTGCCACAGCTGTCGCAGACAAATTGGCTCATGTTTTCAACCACACCCAATATAGGCGTATTGACCTTTTTAAACATCGCCACCCCTTTCTCGGCATCGGCAAGGGCCACATTTTGTGGGGTTGTTACGACAACCGCGCCATCGCATTTGATATTTTCCGACAAGGTCAATTGAATGTCTCCAGTCCCCGGTGGCATGTCCACCAATAACACGTCGAGTTCAGGCCAGTTGGTTTCATTCAATATTTGCATTAGTGCTCTGGAAGCCATAGGTCCGCGCCAGATAGCGGCCTTGTCTTCTGGGATCAGAAAACCTATGGAGTTGAGATAGACGTTGTGGGCCAACATGGGTTCCATGGTTTTTTCATCTTTAGTCGCCACCGACTGTCCTTGCAAACCAAACATCAATGGCATACTTGGACCGTAAATATCGGCATCGATAACCCCAACTCTGTGGCCCTGATTGGCCAATGTTGCGGCGAGGTTTGCAGTGACTGTGGATTTACCCACGCCCCCTTTGCCAGATGCAATTGCTACTATGGTCTTTACCTTGATATCACGCTGCAATCCCACCACTGGCTTGTATTCATAATCCACCTTGAGCTCAAGCTCCGAGGCTATTTGCTCCAGCTCACTCAACACCGATTGAGGATCAAACGGCAGGGCCACCTTCAATCGAACGCCCTGTTGTTCTATTTCAATTTGGCCAAAAATGCCATCTGGAAATGCTGTGGAATTATGATTGCGCAATCGCTCACGCAATTGCCGTTTTTGCTCACTGAGGTCCGGCTTTGAAAACAAATTGGATAGTTTCATCGTAAATATCGTTTGACTGTGAATCTTGGGTGCAAAATAGGGCTAAATTATGTAACATCACGCCTTTAATTAGTAGTGCTTAGCACATATCCTTTATTTCACGACGTCCATTCCTTTTTCGGAATTTAAAAGGTTTTATCAAAATTATGACAACAAATCGTAAAATTCTTGTCACAAGTGCCCTTCCGTATGCCAATGGTTCTTTGCATTTAGGCCACTTAATGGAATACATTCAAACCGATATTTGGTATCGATTCCAAAAAGCACAAGGCAACGAATGTTATTACGTGTGTGCAGACGACGCGCACGGCACACCAATCATGTTGAAAGCACAGCAACAAGGTATTTCACCTGAAGAAATGGTGGCCAAAGTTCGTGAAGAACGTATTCAAGATTTTGCTGATTTTCACATTGAATTCGACAATTACCACAGCACCCATAGCGACGAAAACCGCGAGCTTGCTTCGTTGATTTACAACAAGCTGAATGACGCAGGTTACATCGCTAAAAAGTCCATCAGCCAGCTGTTTGACCCAGAAAAAGAAATGTTTTTGCCAGACCGTTTTGTGACCGGTACTTGTCCAAAATGTGGCAGTGAAGATCAGAACGGCGACAACTGCGACAAATGTGGTGCGACATATAGCCCAGTAGATTTGAAAAATCCTAAGTCTGCTATCTCAGGTGCGACACCGGTATTAAAAGACTCTGAGCACTACTTCTTTGACCTGCCTAAGTTTGAGCCAATGCTGAAAGAATGGTTGCACAGCGGCAGCATTCAAGCGGAAATGGCTAACAAACTAGAAGAGTGGTTTGAAGCCGGTTTGCAACAATGGGACATCAGTCGAGATGCGCCGTACTTCGGCTTCGAAATCCCTAACGCACCAGGCAAATATTTCTATGTGTGGCTAGACGCGCCAATTGGTTACATGGCGAGTTTCAAGAACTTCTGTGACAACAACAATGTAGACTTTGATTCGTTTTGGAAAGAAGATTCTGACGCTGAGTTATACCACTTTATCGGTAAAGACATCATTTACTTCCACAGCCTGTTTTGGCCAGCGATGTTAGAAGGTTCAAACTTCCGCAAGCCGACCAACGTGTTTGCTCACGGTTTTGTTACCGTAAACGGCGAGAAGATGTCTAAGTCACGTGGTACTTTCATTAAAGCGCGTACTTATTTGGATCACTTAAATCCAGAATACTTGCGTTACTATTTTGCCTCTAAGTTAAACAGCGGCATTACCGATCTAGATTTAAACCTTGATGACTTTGGTCAAAAAGTAAATTCAGACTTAATCGGTAAGGTAGTTAACATCGCAAGTCGTTGCGCAGGGTTTATCAAAAAGCGTTTTGACAGCAAGTTGTCAGAGGCCATTGACCAACCAGAACTATTGGCTGAATTCCAACAGGCGAGAACGTCTATTGTTGAAAGTTACGAAAATCGCGAATTTGCCAAAGCGGTACGTGAAATCATGGCGTTGGCGGATAAAGCCAACAAGTACATCGATGACAAAGCCCCTTGGGTTACAGTGAAAGACGAGAACCTGCAGCAACAAACACATGATGTTTGTTCTATGGGTATCAACTTATTCCGAATTCTAATGAGTTACCTCAAGCCAGTTCTGCCTGCCATGGCAAAAGACGTAGAAGCGTTTTTGAACGACCAATTGAGCTTTGCCGGGGTTGATTCACCGCTTGTCGGTCATGAGATTAACAAGTTTAAAGCACTGATGCAGCGCGTTGATATGGATAAAGTTGCAGCTATGGTTGAAGATTCAAAAGAGAGCCTAGAAGCTGCCAAGCCAAAAGCAACTGGCCCTCTTGCCGACGACCCAATCGCCGACGAAATTGAGTTTGGCGACTTTGCCAAAGTCGATTTGCGAATCGCTAAAATCGTTAAAGCTGAGCACGTGGAAGGCGCTGAGAAGTTGCTTAAGTTCCAATTAGACATTGGCGGCGAGACTCGTCAAATCTTCTCTGGAATTAAAGCCGCGTACTCACCAGAAGATTTGGAAGGCAAGCTCACAGTTGTTGTTGCTAACTTAAAACCTCGTAAGATGCGTTTTGGTATGTCTGAAGGCATGATCTTAGCGGCAGGTCCGGGTGGCAAAGATCTTTGGATTCTTGAGCCACACGAAGGCGCACAGCCAGGCATGCGAGTGATGTAAACGGTACATCTAATAGATCAAAAGAAAAAGGAGCCCATGGCTCCTTTTTTGTTTTAAATCCCCAACAACTGTTGGGCTTGACCACTTCGCTTCATGTCAGATATCACCATATTAATGGTCTTAATGGTGTTGTCCGAAACAGATTCTTTACTGAACATAAAGTGAATATCGGAGCTGTATATCAACAGCGGGTGTTGTTCAATCTTGCCGTTGAGGTTAAGTCGGTCAACGATGGACTTCATCGTGTGCGGATCCGCCAGTAACCCGTGCAGCTTACCTTTTAATAGCAGGCTGACGTTTTCTTCAACGTCTTCCACTTCATGAAAGCGAGTACTGAAATCGGGATCTTCCGACAGCTGATCAAACTCGTCTCCATAGTAATAGCCCTGCTCTGTGCCTATCTTCAAATTGGTTTTGGTTAAACTGCTGAGACTAGCGAGTGGGTATTTGTCACTGTGGCCTTTCAACATAAATAAGTTCACTCGCTCTTGGCGATATGGAATGGAGAATTTAGCAAAGGTTTCACGTTCAGGCGTTTTTGACACTCCGAGTCCAACATCCAATTGCCCGGCTTTGATCATAAACAATTGCATCTTCCAACTGACTTCATCAATGCTGTAACTGAATCCTGATTTCATCATAACAGCTTCGAAAAAACGTATGTCCACGCCGCTGAGCTCGCCTTGATCATTGGTGAATTGATAGGGGTACCAGGATTCCCAAGCTGCGGATAATTGCGGGTTACTCCGAACCGAGAAAGTTGAAAAAGCGGCGATTAGTAAACCGGCCACTGTTAATGCTTTCAATGTGGTAGACCACTGCACAAGCTTTGTCATGTCGTTACACTCCACTGATATTTAACTTATCTAAGTGCATTAACACTTCGCGCCCACTGCATAGCGGTTAAGCAAAGGCAGTTGCGTGTTAGCGATGCACAAATTAAATCGCCCGGCGGTAACTACTGTTTTTTATTCACTTGGTCACGCATGTCACCCTTTTTTCGCCGGAAGGCGCAAGCAAGCGGATAAAAAACAACGACTATTTTGTAGTCGGGTTATATTGATAATCTTAGTCTAAATTTTTATCTTGATTGGAAAACCATACCTTTCTAGCCAAGTAAATTTCGAAACAAAGCCTCACTATTGTCCTAGATCATAGAAAACATGCCCTTCACGGGGCTCTGAAAAAATAAAAAGAAATTCTAACGGCGAGTGCCTTTTTGTTGCGAAAGCAACAATTTAACGTGATTACTCTAATTTTATCGCTGGATTCTGGCGGTTTGTCTTATCTGTGGCTTGCATTCCTTGAACATGCCCCAAAAATTACCCATTATAGATAAAATAACATTTGGAGGCGTCATGGATTGGCACTATTTATCACAGCCGTATTTATTAATGGTCGCTCTGCTTCTAGGCAGCGCTTTGTCCATTATTGCTGTGTATAAGCTCCTTGCATTAATAAGCCAATTGCATAGAGGTGCAATCGCCTTACTCGCACTAATTCCCCTTTTGTCTTTGCAGCCTGGGCCAAGCCAAAACGACAAAGATGACAGCAAACAAGCGCAAGTGAAAACCGACGATCGAAAAGACGACACCGTCGTATAAAAGGATTAATCCAGTCGATAATTGATGTTCAAACCGCTGACAAAAACTCCACCGTTGTCTGTCGGTAAATACATACTGTCTATCCCAACCGCCCATTTATTGGATATGTGATATTTAACGCCGATAAATGGGCTTATCCCAATTGTGATTCGGCCGTCTATGTTGGTGGCTAATTCACGACCATAACCGGTCGCTGCCGCCACCGACATACCATAATGCCAGTGTAAATTAGTGTGATCGTAACCACGATAAAAGACGTTATAGGCAAGAAGCTCGCTGCGACGGGAATAGCTATTGATGAACGTTCCGAATATCCAACGCCGATAAAAAATAGCCGTGATCTGATTTTGTTCAAAATCCGCTTCGTCGTTCGCTCTATCGACGTGATATGTGTGAACGCCGCGCCAGAGTTGAAGATATTCTTTGCTTGAGCTAAATGTGGGTAAACTACAGCTAAAACAAATAAATATGATCATAAATTTCGCGAAACGTTGGCTTAACTGAGTTTTTTTATTCATAATGATTCCAACGCTACTGATAATAAAAATAACGATAAAATAACAATATAAAGGATCAAAGATGGATTCATCTCTTAATACGCCGGTACATTGGTTAAACCACTGGACCGAAACGACTCCGGATAAAATCTTTCTTCATCAACCCGTCAACCGCAAAGTCGAAACCCATACTTGGGCGCAAATAAACGCCAAAGTAGAAAGTATAGCATCGGCTCTACATCACTTAGGTTTAACGAAAGGTGACAAAGTTGCCATTTTGGCAAAAAACTGTGCTGAGTGGCTCATTGCTGATTTAGCCATCATGCGTGCGGGCATGATTTCTGTACCGATTTACCCTTCTGCGAACGCGGACACCATTCAATACGTATTAGAGCACTCCGAATCCAAAGCGGTGTTTGTCGGTAAACTCGACAACTGGCAAATTGCTGAGCCAGGTGTCACTGGCAACGTCATCCGCATCGATATGCATTACCCTACAATGCCGTGCCAATACGCTTGGGACAAGTTAGACGGTTTAGGCGAACCGCTTGAGCCGCATCTACCGGAAATGGACGAGATCATGTCCATTATCTATACCTCGGGCAGTACTGGTAATCCAAAAGGCGCCATGGTCAGCTACCGCGCTTATAATTGGGCCAATGACCGTATT
>Ga0213831_1000747_pt1 | contig 14901 bp, 11 predicted proteins | sample SWATP12_FD_163421 | JGI IMG/M metagenome (GOLD analysis project Ga0213831, IMG submission 163421) | Coastal seawater microbial communities from Marineland, Florida, United States - SWA TP1 #2 | ecosystem: Environmental > Aquatic > Marine > Coastal | place: USA: Florida | collected 2016-08-06 | reverse complement strand
CGTAACCACCAATGCGTTTATCATTGATAAAGGTTTGTGGTGTGGTTTTTACATCATGCTGCTGTTTGAATTCGTCAGTTTGCTCACGGCTGGTTAAGTGACGATCATCAACATCGTAACCATGACGTTCTAGTAAATCTTTTGATTTTAAACCAAATGGGCAAATATGCTCATCGGTCACCATGCGATATAAAATTGCAGACTTAGACACAGTGCCTCCTTGTAAAAATGCCTTGTTTACTGCGTAATAATTGCTTAATTAAACAGTAAACAAGGGCAAATTCTTGCTATAACTGGTTACTTTATTAACAGTTACAAGGTTTGTGCCAGCACTGTTTATTGCTTAGTTATGGTTAAAATAGCATCCATGACCGGATCGATACCTGCAAAGTAGTCTTTTGCAGAAAGCGTAATTGGCATATCCGGTGCTAACCAAATACGATGGTCTTCGGCACGGCTTTGCTGGTGGAATTGGCTCGAAATAAGGCCTGTTTGTTTACTGTATGGTAGATTAAACCAGCCTGCTTCTCCTGCCACATTAGGGCGGGTGCCTGATGATTCACCTACAAAAATCGCTGGCACTATATTAGCAATCTTAACTGCTACATCATGACCTGCCGAAAACGTATTGCGGCCAATTAATATAAATAACTTTCCTTGTGGCTTTAATACTTTAAAAAATGCGGCCGTTGCCACCAAAGGCGGGGTGAGCGAGCCATTACCACCACTGTTATGGCGAAGATCCAATACCAGATGCTCAATATCATCGTGTTTGATTTGTGCTTGTAGCTGCATGGCAAATTCAGCAAGGGTGAGATCTTTGCTATTACGCACATCATTGAATTGCACATACAGTAATTTATTTGTTTTGATTTGTTCGCTCCAAAACGGCGTATTGTTTTGTGCTAAGTATCTAAGCGTGGGCTGTTCAGCAAGTTTTGGTAACTTAGGAAAGCCTGCAAATTGCATTGATTTGAGTGCTGGCGTAACAGTGGTGATAGCGCCTTTTGGTGAGCTGAGCGTGAGTGTTACCTCGTTACCTTTGCTAATGCCAAGCCCGTTTAGCACATCAAGCAAACTTAAATAATAGGGACCCAGCCAAAGGGTTTGCATTTCATTATCGCGAGCATTAACACGCTTAGTTAACTCAAGGGCTTGCTGGGCTGGTGTATCGGCAAATGCCTCAACTTTATAGCCAACATATTGCTGGTAATCGCTACTTGCTTTGGTAATGTATAAGCCGTCACTAAATTGATAAAACTGAAATGGTAGTTGCTGAAAGTTGCCGTTTTCACCCCATGCTGGGATCAATAGATTATGACCATTGCCAAGTAATGCAATTAGCTCCATAAACTGAAAAACAATTTGCTGATCAGTCAGTTCAGGAATCGATTTATCAATCTCAGCTACTTTTTCTGCAAACTGTTGTGAGCTCATGTTTTGATACATTGCCACGTGTAAACGTTTAATTTCTGCGACTAAAAACGCTAAATCGGCGCGCCATTTTTGATCTCGATTGAGTTCAGTATCTAAATTATTACCCGCAAGTGATTTATAACTGGCCGATTGCGCAAAGCGTTCAAAGTGAGGATTAGTACCAGATTTAAATAAGCTGGTGCCAGCTAGTGTTGGGCGGTCATCCCATCTTGCTGCCAGTGCTTTTTTAAGCCAATACTCAGCTTGCAGTTGGTTATTAAGCTCTGCGTATGCCTCTGCAATTTTCACCATTAAATCGTTCGGGTTACTGGCCCCATTAGGAATGCCTTTTAAGCTAGTCCCAATTGCAAGTGCGCGTTGCAAAGCATCGCTGGCATTTTGATAATCGCCCAATTGAAAGTAACTGAGGCCAAGTAAATACCAAGTATCGCCATCATTTTGATATTCATTAATGAGCTTTTTTGTGAGTTTATTCACCTGAACCCAGTTTTGTTGTTTAGCAAACTCTATTGCTGCTGTTTTCGATTGAAAGTAAGCGATTGGGTCGCTTGCACCAACGCGACTTGGTTGCACTTTTAAGGCTTGATTCGTCACCTCTAAAGAATGATTCGTTGCTAACGCAAAACCCGAAAAGTTTATTGATAGGCACAATGTGAGTAGTAAGAAATAGGACTTGTACATCTGGAGTCTCAAAGCTGTTTTTTGTTTAAATTAGCGTTTGGGTTGTAAAAAAGCGTCCTAAAACAGGATTTAGGACGTTTTTTGACTGTTTTATGAGCTAATTCTTTTGTGTTTGCTTCTTAAATTGACTCGGTGTTAATCCTGTTTCTTTTTTAAACACGGCATTAAACGTCGATTTAGAATTAAAGCCAGCCTGAAATGCCAGCTCTATCAGGCTGAGTTTTTGAAGTGAGTCTTGCTCTATTTCGCGTTTAACATCATTCACTCTATGCTGGTTGATGTACTCACAAAAGTTGTTCCCCGTTGTGCTGTTAATAGCCCAAGATATTTCTTTACTACCGAGCCCGGTTTGATTTGCTAAGTCGTTCAGTGAGAGCCTAGGTTGTCGATATAGCGATTCGTCAATAATCAAGTTATCAATGGTTGAGAAAATTTGCTGTGCAAGTTGCTCGTCAGACGAATCAGTTTGTTCAGCTTCGGGTTCTTCAGAGAATGTGACTGGCTCGAATTGAAAGCTATTTTTGATGGTGTGAAACAACAAAAAGCTAAACATCAGCAGTAACAGTATTTCATTTAATAAATACCAGTGCATCTTTAAATCGAGCGGCGTAATTGGTTGCGCATTCATGCGCAGCAAATCGAATATTACAATAATGGCAAAAATAAATAATGCTTTGATCAGCCACTTTAATTTAAGGCTCTCAGCATCTGAGCGCGCATGCATAAGTTGTTTGTGATAGCGCTTTAAAATGCCATAAGCAAAGTAAAAATAGCCAAGTTGACTGAGCGAACCGAGTAAAATGATCGCTTGCGTGTAATGGGTAAAGGCTAAGGAAATAGCCGCAGGAATTAAGTGTACCGCGTAGTGTGATGTTTTAAAGGGCTGTTTACCTGTAATCGACAAGGTAAAAAAGTAAATCATAGGCCCATACAGTAATGTAAACGCTGGGGTGATTAAGTAACTAGAAAACCCTAATCCTTCTAACAGGTTAAAGGCGCACACACAGCCTTGGAATGCAAACAACAGCACCAAGGAACGACTTTGTTTTTGGCTATTAATTAATAATGCACCAAATAACATTTGAAACAGAAAGATGCACTGGACAAGGTGCACAGGGAATAAAGTGATTGATTGCAAAGTAGTTTACGTTTTTATTCTTTTAACTGAGTTTAACAACTCCCCCTCACTTTGTAATCATAGGCAATAAAAAACCTTGTGGCAGCACCACAAGGTTTTAAAATTGACTCGCAACTCGCAACTCGCAACTCGCAACTCGCAACGCGAGTTTATCTCATACTTAATGGCTACTACCACATGTCTATTTCCGGAAACCTTAAAAACCTATATAGAACATGGCTTAGTGCACTTTCCGGGAAATTGTGAAATTTGATAAAAATATACATAAATTACTAATTATTTTCCGGAGTTTTATAATGCTTTGATAGTAAATTTTTAAAGAGTTTTGGCTTGTAAAAATTAGCATCGCCCAAGTCTAAGTATGTCTTATTCACATGGTATAAATAAAATTCTTGTTCTGCCGAAGGGGTTAGTCGGCCACTTGCCAACTTTGGAAGTAGATATGTATATCTGGAAGAGGAGCGCCATAAATAATAATTAGGGAGTTCCTCAATACCATTCAACGAAGCGATACTAGGCGATAATTCATATTTATCTACGGCAAACCAATTTACAAAGACTTTATAGAGTTTAGTGGGGCTTCAAGAACAACCCAACTGTCAGGGGCTCGGTGATTTACAAGACTTAGTGGAATTATTTCACTCTCTTCAATATGCAACTTCTCACCAATCAATTGCTCTAGACCGTGCTTTCCCATCTCAAAGAAAGCTTTCTTACAGGCATTAAAGCACATTAGTACATCAACAGGCTTCTTAAAATTTGATTTACTCTACTCCCGCATACTTTTTTCAATTCCAGAAAAGCTTTAATCCCTACTTCAATGTTCATAATTATTTGCATCGCTCCAAACCTAGTCAGTTCAACAACATTGCTATTTGGCATCTGGTTAATCATTTTCTATCCTATGGCAATATATTTAATTATTGATAAAGTAATGGAACCAAAATAATGCCAATCAATTGCAGTATACATAGGCACCAAATTGGTGCCAATCGAGATGTAGAATAGAATGCCCGTATGATTAAGCATATTAACGATGTGCGTTATAAAGCATTGATAGACTATCTAAAAACTGCTTGTACAGAGGAGGGGTTAAGCGTGCGTGATCTTGGGAAACTTTTAGATGAACCGCACCAATTTGTGGTTAAAGTGGAAACTTGTGAAAGGAAACTGAACGTATTTGAATACGTTCAGTATTGCGATGCTTTACGCATTGACTCAGCTCTTGGATTAGAAAAACTTAAATGTTCCTGTGATTCAGTATTTTAATAGCCATGCTAAATATCAATTACTTTGGTCAGCTTTGCTTTTTGAGAACTTGCTCTCTTAGTAGGCATCAATGAAGTTAAATAGATCAAAAAGTAATCATTCGCTAATAGACCAAGAAAGAGCGCAGTTTGCCAATCCCTAACACTATCGTCATTAATGAATCTCTCTTCTTTCCTTGCTTTCAAAACCATTTTTAAATCAAATTTCTTTGCCTTACAATCGTTGATCAATTCCGATACAGTCGTTTTACAGTAGACCAGAATTCGGCTCTTTACTTTTAAGGTTTCTAGATGACTTTTAAGTCGTTCTAATTCGTTTTTAGTTATTTTCTCATCAGTTAAGAAACGAATTTTGAAATCAAATTGGTTATCATCCTCTTTAAAATCTATTTCGATCTTGAGTCGAATTCTTTCAAGCAAATCGGAATAGATTGGATTTATAAAAAAAGATTTACTCGTCTTGTCATCGTAGTATTTCTCGCCTTTTATTGGTGCGCAACTTTTACATTGAGGTATTAAATTATTAGGTAATATAGAGTAGTCAGGCCAGATAGATTTAGGAATAAAATGGTCTAGAGTTAATGGTTTAAGTGGATTACCACAGAACGGGCAATCTTTAAGTTCATGCTTCGTTCTTCTATTTTTCAGTTCTTCGTTTAGTTTTTTGGGAGGCTTTTCATAAAACTCAATTAATACATCTCTATCTGCTTCGCATGGAAAATCTGTATCCGTAGGACAAGCCTTATATTTGATTATTTCACTATCATAACTTTTATATCTTTTTCTAAGAGCTGGTTCGATAGACTTTAGCGTTGATACAACATCTTTCTTGCTAGCCGTAGCTAACGATAACCACCCTAAATCATCTATATGCTTCAGATTTTTTAAATACTTCATGATTCTTTTTCTATCTCAATCTCTATTGCTTCATCATTACCTTCAAGTGTTTTAGTAGCCAGATAAATAAGCGCTGAATCACCTAAGTCATTAGCATGCTCTTCGATGATGTTTTCAATGCTTTCTGCTTTAGCTATTAGCTTATTTAGATCTTCTTCAAAAGGTTTATCGATTTCAGAATCGTCGAAAACCTCCTTAGATATTTTTTCTAGTGAAGCTCCATAGGTTTCGAAACTTGGAGGTGAAATTATTGTTCTTCCATCATTTTTCCTTAAAATTTTAATACTATTTTTTTCGATCTCTCTTGCTAAAACAGCAGAGTGACTTGCAATAATTGCGTATGAAGAGGTTTCCTCTAAAAGGTGTCTCAGCATTTCGACTAAACCAATTTCCATACTTGGATGTAAATATAATTCTGGCTCATCTAAAATGATTAAACTTTCATCCTCAATTTCAGAAACTATAGAAGGGATCATATAAGAATATATTAGCTGTCCTGAACTTAACTCCTTTTTAACCCCTGCAAGGTAAAATTCGATTCCATAGTCATGATTTATAGGTGAAGAAAATTTTGTGGGATCTAATTGAGAATTTTCATAAACTTCAATAGGTTCACCTTTTTTATTCTGTAGTTTGATACAATCAAACTCAATAGATAGCTTTAACGTATCAAAAAGGATTTTTAACCTACTACTGTCATACCACCAACTGTTATCTCGATCGTACTTTAAAATACTTTCCAATGATCTTGCGCTAACTTTTTTAGGCCAATCTACATTAAATAGAGATTTTTCATCTTTAAAACCAATATATGCATATTCATTTATGGCCATAACTTTGCGCTTTTTATTCCTATCCTTTTTCTTACTATCTCCTCTAAGTTTTTTATTTAGCATTTCTAAAATTTGAGGTTCAGTATAAAAGTTTTCAAAAGGCGAAAATGCTATAACCATTAGTTTATGAAAATAAGGCCATTTGCTAGCCTCATCCCCTAAGCCTGAAATTATCTCAGTAAGATGACGTAAAACATGAGTTTTACCTACTCCGTTTTTTCCAATAAGTAAATTAATTCTCGATTCACCAATTTCACGTGTTGCATCAAAAGTAAAGTCAATGGGCTCAAAACTATCAGCTAAGCCTTCTAACTGGATACTAAATTGTTTGTCTGCAATGTATCGGCCATTAGCAATAGCATACCCTTTTTTAAATATAGCAAGTCGTGACGAACTATCTCTCATTAACGTTTCTGAATACCCGTCCCAAGTAGAAAAGTCACTAGATTCGCTTTCATAAAAACTAGCGTCGCATATCGTTGTTAAGTACTTATCAACACGCTCAGTAGTCTTAAAAATACTTTTAACTTTGCGATAATAGTCGAGCTCCTGAGCTGATGAAACAGAGCTAGTTATGTTTAGTAAGTTCGTTACATCAAAAATTAAATCACTTTTGGTTTTTTCTCCTTCTTTTTCAAAAAAGGTAGCTGTGTTCGTTTCATTTTTTACTAAAAATTTAATAGCTCCTAGAAACCAAGAGCATCCGTCTTCATAGAGTTCTGCATTAAATGTGACTATATATCCAAAGTCATCCCAAGGGGCTGAGAACTTAGTTCCAAAATTATCTAATCTTAGATAAACACCTTCCATATCGTGATGTTCATCCGTTTTTGCATAATAAACTTTCATGTGTACCTTTTTAAGTTACTCACCCGCAGCCTGCGCTTCTACTTGCTTAATGCGGTTTCTCAAACCCATCACTGCACTATCGTCAAATAGCCCAAATACACCTTCGAAGTGGATATCTGAAAATGGTGGTTTCGCTAACATTGCAGGGCTCATAACACCGTTTTGAGTCAAGAAATCGATGATGGTATTTACAAAACGTATTTGTTGGCTGTTAAATTTGGCGTCATCTAGATAGTCAGCAAAGGCTTATTTAGCTGCACCTCGGTCTAGGCCAACTAGCTCACGTATACAAACTACTCTGTACATCCAAGTCTGGAAATACTCTGGAACCTACATGTGATCTAGTTTATAAGTCTTTACCAGAAAAAGTGAAAAAACACAAAAAAATTGGACTTTTTTGATGTCTGGAAAATGTTTTTCCAGACATCAAATTACATAATTTTTTAAGTTTATCTAATTAAAAAACAATCGAAACAGGCCTTTCAATCTTTATGAAATCTACCAAATTTCTATTTAACATTAATGGTGAACCTTTTACCATATGATTTAGTGATGCAAGCTGTTCACTTGTAATACTTCTTTGTTCTCCAAGTCTGTTTACTAAAAACTCAATGCTGTTGCTTTGAGCATAAAGGTTGAAAGCACCTCTCCAGAAATTACTTGATAACTTTTCCACCCAGTCGAATTCAGGCTTAGACTTAATGGCGAATGAAGCTAGATGCTCTTGAAACCTAATGTGGCCGAAGTGGTACTTTTGTTCACTAGTATCAAAGAATAATATGTTGCAGTCATATTGCAGAGAGTGGAGTAGACTTTCTATAAGTTTCTTTTCGTATCCTGTGCTTTTAAGTAAATAGTTTACAGCTGAAACTTTATCGTAACCCCGAAATTCATTTACATGCATGTAATAGGCTAGTTCAATTGCACAGTTTTGTAGATGTTCAGTATGAAGGTTTGTTCTAGGCTTTATATTTTTATAAGAGTCGTATTCACCAGTTAATAGTCTTAGCCTCGCATTGTAAATTTCATTCTCATTTGAAAAGGACTTTATTCCCTGATTATAGAGTTCGCAAGCAACAGTAGCAAGTAACGGAGTGTTTATGATCTCATCCAGCTTGTTTTTTTGAATTTCTCTTTTTATCTCTTTAAAGTTATTTTCACCGTTATAAAGCTTTATAAAGTTAAAAAGTTGCTCTTTTGTGAATGGCTCTAAAGTCACTCCTAAAAATTCAATTTCTTTTAAGTAGGATACGCAATCACGAGTTGAGATGATAATTTGTAAGTTATTGTGTTTTTTTACTAAATCTTCGATTTCTTGCAATATGTTTGGGGTTGAGTTATATATTTCATCTAACCCGTCAAGTATTAATGTTACCTTTTTATCTAAAAATTCAATAATGAAATCAATTGATTTTTTACTTTCTTCCATCTTTGAATTAATACAAATGAAGCTGTAAATTATATTTTTACTATAATCATCAAAGTGCCTCTTTCTTTCAATATAGGCTTGTTGAATTTTGTTAAGCCTTAAGTGAATTACGCTGCTTGGATCTTTTTCTATTTTGTACTTTGCATACTGACTAAGAGTTGTTGTTTTTCCTGCACCAGCTTTGCCATAAACAGCCAAGTTTTTATGAGTATCAAAAATAAAAAATGGTGATACGGTTAAAGGCTGGATTGGTATTGCTTCTTTAAAATCTATAGTTTTACCAATGTACCTAGACTTTTCTTCCAGCTTATCTAAAAGCTTTAGAGATTCATCTGTACTATTTAAAAGTTTTATTATTTCATTTGGTGTTGGGTTTTTATTGATTGATTGTATGTAATTTCTCTGCTTATTAAGTAGTTCATTGAGGTGGTTCGCTAAACTTTTCTTATTTAGCTTTATGAAAGTATTTTTTTCTATTTCTTTGTTTTCGTTGTTTTTAGATATAAATTCGCTTTTTTGCCTTTCTATGCTTTTTTCAACTTTTACTAATTCACTCTCTTCAATTAGTTTTATTTTGAATATATCTTCTATTTCCATTAAAGATTCTTTTACCATATTCCATATTAAATAATTAACGCTTAGCTCTTTGTTATATGGGGTTGCTACCGAGCAAAGGGCATTTTTACTCTCTATATTTCCAAGGAAAAATGAAAGGTCGTTATATATCGTTTTTATATCAATGTAAGACTCAGCTTTTATAGCATTTAGTAGCTCATGATTTGTTTCTTCAATCTCTTTATTTTCAAATATTTTAAGGCTATCAGGCTTTAGCTTTTCATAAAGTTTAGGGGCCTTTTCCTTAATGATTTTTACTAGTGTAGCTCCGTCTAAGATTTCAGGCTCTTCGCCTTTTTTAAAACCGTTGAAAATTTTATCTTTCATTCTGTCATCGACAACTTCTGGGCAGGCTAAATAGACTTTATTAGCAGGGACTCTCACCCCTTTTTCATTAAATGATCCATGATTAATGCATTCATTAAGCTGTCTGAAAAGTGCATTTATATCAGCTTTTCTTGTACAGTTTTTAAGCTTTTTACTTTGTATATGGATTCTGTATTCACCTATACCTAGATCTTTTGTGAAAATCAGATCCTTACCATATTCAAAAGGCCCACCATTAAAAATTGTCCTTTCAAACCCGAGCTCCTTGTATAATTCAGCGACAACTTTTTGAGAGAACTCGTCTTCTCCCATGTTATTTATCACATTGAAAATTTCACAGTTCATTATTGCTCCTATTTTTCTAATTCAGTCAACCAATATGAGCAATAGTCTTCGCCATCGTAAATAGATGAACTAAGCTTTCCTTTATCAATTGCACCAACTCTAGCTTTACAGCTCAAGGTAACTTCTCTGATGCAAGGTAATAGAAAATGCTTTTCATCCGGGCTCAATTCCCCACTTTTATTTAACTTTTCTAATTCCTTTGCGCGGTTAGTCACTTGTTGTTTTAAAGTAGAATATTGGGCTGAAATAAATGTTTTGTTCGATTCGAACTCATCAAACATATCCATTAGCTCTGCAAATCCAGTTTTTAGCTCTGTGAGCTCTTTCTCAATATCAATTATTGACATTAGTTATTCCTTCAATGGTTAGTCGTTTAGGTTTGATTGGTAAGTAAAAGGCTCTTCATAAAGAGAGTAATACTCAACCTTCAATTGATACAGTTTAATAAGTCGTTCGAGAATGTGGGTGAGTTTTAATTTCGGCAAAAAATGAAGTTCAAGTACACGTATTCTTTCATCTTTGGCTATATAGCTATCTGAAGACAAGCCTGAAGTGTGTTGGTGTGCTTCATTTAGCTCTTTTTCAAAGTAATGACGAATGACTTTGTTAAACTCTGACCAAAACATTTCTTGTCCATCGACTATAAATTTGAATTTGCCCACTTTTGCAGTTCCTAGTCCTTTGTTTATGATGTCGTAGTGCACCGAGTTATCTTGGGTGTGTAGCCAATCGCAAAGCTTTGGTGCAATAGATAATTTATTATGTTTCTGCTGTGTTCTAATAGTCCAATAGGTAAGCCCAATTGCTAATAACGCTGTTATTATTGTAATGAGCTGAACCAAAAGGTTTATATCCATTCTAACCTCTTAATTGTAAGTTAAATATTTTCACATATTTTAGTTAGTTTCATGAATTGCTGATTATTAACAATATCATTGTTTGCTTGCTCTATAAGATCTAGAACTTCTTTTAAGTGATAAAGGGATGAGCGTGTCTCTTTTGGTATTATCAAACTACACAGGCTTAGAACCTCATTGGGAAATTGAGATGCTAATGGAATTGAATCTGAAGTATTGCGTGTAAATGAATTTAACCAATGATGTTGAACTTCCAGAGAGGTTAAACACCACTCCATAGAGTGAAATAAGTTGGGAAAATAGCTACCAGACTTCTCTAATAAGTTAATCCATGCAGTAGTTTGTTCTTTAGTTCTGTATTTTCTTTCTCTGGGCCAAATACCCTCGATAATAGTAGTAACGTCTCTAAAATATTTATTAGAGTTTATTGCAAAGCCCCTACTCAAATAGCGAATTACCGCAGCTCTTTCTTTTTCCCTCATATTTCTAAAGCAATTTCTAGCTTCTGATGCTTTTATCTTATCTTTACCATTATATGAAGGTAGGGCAAGCTCGATTATTTTATGTGATGTGGCTTCTCTCAGTTTCTGATCCCAACCCCATTCATAAATTTTTGGGAACAAATTAATCATCACTGGTTTCAATAGTACGCTTACCTCGACAGGTGGTAATTTATTTGCAATTACACCACTCCAAGCAGGACCAGATAACTTATTATCTAGATTTAGTAATGGTAAAAGGAAGCTTTGAACCCAAGAAGAGTCTATATAATGTAACCAACTTATTTGATGAGAAAGTATTGCTGATGCGTAAGCGCTTACAGTATCTTCACTTATTAAAAATTGTTCAATTTTGCCTTTAAATATGCTTGGTATTTCAGCATTTCTATCTAAACGATAAGAGTCAATTTCTCTGATATATGTATTAAGAATAGCGCCTGTTAAGCTAGCTCTAGCTTCAATCCATGTAATGTGACTGATTGAAGTATCTTTGGAATCCAAAGCGCTTTGTTCATCTTTTAAAATTACTGACGTACAGTAGTCGAAAAATTTATAGCATAAGCTAGGTAACTCTTTTAAATAGATTGCACCGTGGCGATCAAGCCAATTACTTAAGTTATAACTTAGCTCAATTAATATCTCTTTAGGTAATAAATAAAGCCGATTTAGTAATGTAATTTTAGTCTTTCTGCTTGCACTTTCTGGCCAATTATCTAATAAAACCGCCCAGAAATACTTTGGGTTATCTTTTCTTTTACTCAAATACGACAATGCTAATAACGCTTTTTTAGGCCTAAGTTTTACTAAGCCATCAAATGGCCTCCTAGCTGTATATTCTTCAAAGCCTCTATCATAAACTTGTATTGATCTTTTAATTACCTCACTAATAGGTGCATTAATGATTAAATCAGCTTCTTCATCAATTGTAACTCCATGAACTTTTACAGATGTGTTATGCACCAGCTCTGCCGGTTCTTTAACCTGCAAGTCTTGATGCATGGATATGATCATGTCGATTTTTTTTCTGTACTTTTCAGGCGGAATTAATTGACTGAGTTCAAACCATTTAATGTAGCGGAATATCTCTAAGTTCTTGAAAATTTGAAATTCTTCATCTGTTATGTATTTATGATTATTAGGACCCTGTAGGATTTTTTTAACTAGTTTTTCTTTATTTGTATTAGAAAAATCTTTCCACCGTTTTTCTAATAAACGAAGCAAATCGAGTTGATAACTTCTATTCCAAAAGTATTCTAGATCAATTGATAATATGTAGTTTGCGGCTTCTGAAGCGGAGAAAATAGAGTTAAACCCATATGAATAAAAGCTTAGTTTATTCAAATATAAGGAGTTGTTTAAATTTAAATTAATGCTTAGCGCTTTTGCTTGTGAAGGAAACTTATCAACTAATCGTTTGAAGTTTTCAATAAAAAAATAAAATGAGCTGTGTTCTTCTAGGTTGTAAGTATCTTCATTAGGATCTGGATAACACGAAGGAGTATTATAAAAGTGCTTGCGGCCAAACTCATCTGATAAATCACTAGCATATTCCAAGTGGGTTAAAGTAGCTTGTAATACTCTGTACAAGTTGTCATATGGAACTTCAATACTAGGGTTAAGTTTTAAAGGGAACTTTATTTCAAAATTACAAATATCAGATAGATGTATTTCACTCCAAGCTTTTAGAGGAGGCTTTGATGCATGTATACCATAAGGGCTTTCAAATTCTACGAAAGGCTCTAACTTTGTCTCATAAAAACGCAAGGTTGTTAAATTCCATCCTTCATTTTTTATTAGCTCTTGAAATCTATAGTAGTTATGGGATGGGTTAAACCATTCATTACTCTCAAACTGCTTGCTAGCTATAAAGCCTAGTATTTTTCGCGCCTTAGCGGGAAGTGAATTGGCACTATAAAGCTTCTCTAAGATTCTTTCTTTTAAGGTATTATTCAAAGCTCTTTTTCTAATGGCCCACCATGCAATGACTGGATCGTCTAAGTTCTTTACTATCCAATTTGTGATATACCATAGTCTAGGTGATATCAAGTTAGTGTTCGAGCGCAAGTCCATATTTTCAGTTGTAATGTTGTCACACGGTAACCATGATAAATAGTTTTTATGTGATATTATTGGTAAGTTGTAGTTTTCTGTATCCACCGGTCTAGAAGGATCATCGTCTAGTCCATACTCAATAAATGGGTCAAATGATTCGGCATCGCTATCCTTAAAGTTGTGACCTTCACTAGGTTTTCCTATCCTTATTTGCGGGTCAAGCACACATAACCATTCAGCTAAAGGTGTGGGCTCAGCAGTACTAAATAATTTAGCCCCAGCTGAGGTAGTAAGAAAATTAGCAACTTGGCCTCGTTGGAAAGGTTTTAAATCTCTTGGGCTTGAGGATGCTAGATTTAATATATACTTTTTCCATTGTTTGGGTTTATCGACTTTCTCTGACCAAATTGAAAGTGTTTCCCATAAATCTCGGTGGTCTGGATATGCTATTGCAGTAACACCGCGATCACGCCATTTGGCTTCGATGTCTTCAGCCTCGCCTTTATCAAATGCGTAAATTTTTGTCCGGTCAAACTTTTCATCATGATTAAGTCCCTGAAGTAAATATTTCACCTGAGGATCTTCAGCTTGATAGCCGACTAAAACAACTGTATATACCTCTAATAATTGAATAATAAATTTAGTTGCCCAACCTTCTGATAAATATGCTCTTCCAAAATCTGCGCTACTTAAAATATAAGGATGATGTTTTTCAGACGGATCTTTTAGCCTACCATGCAAATAGGTTATTGCCTCGAGGCTAGCTCCATATGATAGGTCAGGAAAGAAAGGGGGTTCACTATATGGAAGAACTTCGTTATGCTCAAAAAGTAGATCAAAATTTGTGGTTACTATTTTTGGTTTACCATTTTGTCCACTTGATAATCGTTTTAATATATTATGCTCCTTGCCAATATCATCAATAGTATTAGATTTGGAAAGTACTCTGGCAACGATTTGATTAACTTCGTCACGTCCGTAGTCTTGGTATAGCAAGTGGAAAACTTGATCTAATGGAGTTTTTAAATGTGATTTATTAAAGTCTTCGCTGATCCAAGGTAAGAATTCTTGGTAAACCTCGGAACTCTCTGGTGGAGAAAAAAAATCAATTACAGCTTTTGTTAGATCTATAAAGCTTGGTAGTCCAGAGTTAAAAGAAACACCTGCCCCACAAAATAAAACTACCTTGCCGTGGTCACATTTATCAAGAAGTTCATCTGGAATATTAGGTCCATTTTCATTAAATCGCATTTAACCTTCCTTGTGTATGGATACAATATAGCTATTTAGGTCGTCCTTTAAGCTCTTGAATTAATATAAGCTTCTTCTCTGTATCTAACTTTAATATTCATTTGCTAGATCTGCTGTTGTCCCATCTTCACAGAAAAAATAATTTAATGGAACATTTAGTTCTCTAGTGATCCGATTTCTCGGTTATTAGATCACATGTATTTGAATGACCGCTTTACATGTATTGAAGCTATAAAAAAACCTTGTGGCAGCACCACAAGGTTTTAAAATTGACTCGCAACTCGCAACTCGCAACTCGCAACTCGCAACTCGCAAAGCTAGTTTATCTCATCGTTACAAACTCTTCTGAGCCCGTCGGGTGAATAGCCACAACAGCATCAAAGTCTGCTTTGGTTGCGCCCATCTTCATTGCAACGGCAAAG
>Ga0213831_1000744_pt1 | contig 14957 bp, 16 predicted proteins | sample SWATP12_FD_163421 | JGI IMG/M metagenome (GOLD analysis project Ga0213831, IMG submission 163421) | Coastal seawater microbial communities from Marineland, Florida, United States - SWA TP1 #2 | ecosystem: Environmental > Aquatic > Marine > Coastal | place: USA: Florida | collected 2016-08-06 | reverse complement strand
GTTAATGGAAAACCATCTAATCCTAAGGCAATTGCGCCAAAGTTGTCATTAAATACACACAATGGTGTGGCGGGCGAAACAGAGGTAAGCACGTAGTCCACCAAAAGTTCGTCAGCGCTATCCCATGCCTGCAAAGATTTATCATGTTGACCTTTGGGGTATCTATGCAGCTCAAGGCTGAAATGTTCGGTTGCCCATTGGGTATTCATAATCGACGTTCTAAAATGTGTTTTTCAAACACAGCACCTTGTTTTAAAGTGTCGGTATTGTCCCATTGCCGTAAGTGGAAGTAAAACTGCAGTCTCAATTATTTTGTCAAAATCGAACAAACGAGCAACTGGCAAACATGCCGGAATTGCTGCGGCAGAAGATTTGCTTGTTTGAGTCGTTTTTGTCCTCAAATCATCAGCAGCAATTATTGCCGTATTTGCAATCCTCGATTGATTGGCAACAGCCGAGTCTGACCGTCTTCGGTAAGTCCCATAAGATCCCAAGGCAGCAATGTTGGATTGGTGATGAAGGGCTTAAATACGAATACAGTGGAAAAACCTTTACCGCTGAAGGTTGGAGTAAACCAATGTTTTGGCTCAAGCAAAAAGTTGAACAAACTTCGGGCTTTGCTTTTAACTCCTGCTTGTTAAATCGTTACCGTAATGGTGACGACAAAATGGGTTGGCATGCCGACGATGAACCTGAGCTGGGTATAGAACCCGCTGTGGCTATTGTTAGCGTGGGGAGCGGCAGAGACATTCAGTTCCGACTCGGTAAACAGGGTAAAAGTTATTCACTCGAATTACCTGCAGGCTCCTGTTTGTTGATGAAGCCGGGTTGCCAGAGCTCGATACAACATCAAATTCCAGCACGAAAGAGACTTGAAACTGAGCGAGTTAGCCTAACATACCGATATATCTATCCCGAGTTGATCAAAACATGAAAATAGAAAATCAAATTACCGAAAAGTTATTGGCTGAATTTGCCCCGAGTCATCTACAAGTTATTAATGAAAGCCATATGCACAATGTGCCGGATGGTAGTGAGTCACATTTTAAAGTTGTCGTGGTGTCGGAGTCGTTTCAAGGGAAACGTCTGTTGCCTCGACATAAAGCCATCAATGCGTGTTTGGCTGAGGAGCTTAAGAATGATATTCACGCGTTGGCAATGCACACTTATACAGCGCAGGAGTGGCAAGAGGTTGAGGATGCGCCTGAGTCACCAAAATGTTTAGGTGGTAGTAAGTTAGGTTGAATGCTGGAGCGCCGTTAACTGAATTATCTAACGGCGCCAGACTTACACATTGTTATATTCGCTATCCTTGCGGCAAGGAGAATTGTTACGCCTTGTTGTAACGACGAGCGAAACGAGCGATTTTTTCACCATTGCAGTAAACGGCTTTTGCTGCAGAACCGCCTTGCGCAACCGCCGCTTCAAAACCTTCTTCAGCTGCAACTTTGCACAACTGAGTCGCAGCTGATTGGTCAACCGCCTTAAATACAAACTCTACTTGGCCTTTGTCGTTGATTTCTACTTGAGTTACTTCCGCGTTTGCGTATTTTGCTGCAAAACGACGGATGCTCATGTCATTACAAATGGTGCTGTTAAATTCAACATCTGAGAAACCAGCTTGGCGTTTTGCTTGTTTCTTAGCGGCGCTCACACCTTGAGTCGCAGCCAAATAACAAACGTTTGTTGCAATTGAGTTGTTTGCTTGAACAAATTTTACATTGTTAGATAACGCCATAGTGTTGGCACTGAATGCTAACGTTGCAGAAAGTAAAAGTAGTTTTTTCATGTGTAGTCTCCAAATAAAAGTAAATACTCTTTTAAAACTGAGTTAAAGCTCTAATTTAGAGTCATTATACTAATTTGTTTTGGACTGTAAACTAAAATTTGTAATTTTATTACGTGAAAGTTACTAAAATAATGGTTTAATTAAACTAATTTATACCTTTTGTGTAATTTAATTACATGTCTGCTGGTTTACGTTATGACTTATGGCTTTATCCGCAAAACCATAAAAACACCTTGTACCAATGCTTCCTTGCCTTAGTCGACGCCATTGGGTATAAAAACGCCGACGACTCGTCACAAAACCAATAACTAAAAAAACAACAGGGTGATTCTGTGTCTAATCCAAGCGCTTTAGGGGCTGTTCTTGCGCACAAAGCTCAGGCTTTTTCTGATTTTACTGGCCGAGCCATTTCTTGGCTCACATTCATTATGATGCTGTTAATGACCACTGTGGTCTTGTTGCGATACGGTTTCAATATGGGTTGGATTGCGATGCAGGAGAGTATTCTTTATCTCCATGCGTTTGTGCTTATGTTAGGGATTGCGTATACCCTTAGTAAAAACGAACATGTTCGTGTCGATATATTTTACCGCCGTTTTTCCCCATCCAAGCAAAAGTGGGTAAATATACTGGGCCATCTTGTTTTTCTGATTCCGACCTGTGTTTTCGTCATGATTTTGAGCTGGCAGTATGTTGCTCAGTCCTGGCAAATCCTTGAAGGCTCGCAAGAAGCAGGGGGGGTACCTCTGGTTTATTTATTGAAATCCCTTTTGATCATTACACCCTTGTTATTGATTATCGAAGCCTTGGCTCAAATCGTTCTGTTGTTGGCAGGTAAAACCGCTTTTGCCGAAAAAGAAGAAGAGGTGCTGTAATGGAGTGGTTAGCCATCTTAATGTTTGTCTGCGTTTGCGCTGTTCTGATGCTGGGCTATCCAGTGGCTTTTTCTTTGGCTGGGACCGCATTGATCTTTGCCGGCATCGGCAGCGTCCTCGGGGCGTTTGATGCTAGTTTATTAAATGCGTTGCCAAGTCGTCTTTACGGCATTATGACGAATCAAACTTTGCTCGCTGTCCCCATGTTTGTCTTTATGGGCGTGATGTTGGAAAAATCGAAAGTAGCTGAGCAACTATTAGTCAGCTTGACCAAGGCTATGGGTGGTCTACCTGCAGGCATGGGCATTGCGGTAACGCTCGTGGGGGCGTTAATGGCCGCTAGCACAGGTATCGTTGGGGCGACAGTAGTGACAATGGGACTTCTAGCGTTGCCGAGCATGATGAAACAAGGGTATAACTCAAGTTATGCGACCGGAGTAATCGCTGCAACGGGGACCCTTGGTCAGATCATTCCTCCTTCAATTGCCTTGGTATTACTTGGCGATGTTCTCTCAAGTTCTTATCAACAAGCGCAGTTGGCGCAAGGGATCTTTTCGCCCGAAACTATTTCTGTAGGCGATCTGTTTGCTGCCGCAATTGTGCCTGGGTTTGTATTGGTGGGCTTGTATTTGCTGTACTCGCTAGGTGTGGGGCTATTTAAGCCGGATTGGACACCCAAGGCGGAAACAACAGACAAAGTTCCATTAAAAGAAATTCTTGGTAGCTTGATTCCTCCTTTGTTTCTAATTGTTATCGTTTTGGGTTCTATTCTGAAAGGCGTCGCAACTCCGACGGAAGCGGCCGGTATTGGCGCATTTGGTGCGACAGTGATCGCGTTGGTGAAACGCAAACTCTCTTTAGAAGTACTTAAAGCCGTGATGCAATCAACTCTATCTGTAACATCGATGGTCTTTATGATCTTGATAGGTGCATCAATTTTCTCACTTGTATTTAGAGGGTTTGGTGGTGAAGAGCTGGTTCATGCCATGTTCCAAAATATGCCAGGCGGAACATTCGGTGCCTTGCTGATTGTAATGGCAGTTATCTTTCTATTAGGTTTTATCCTTGACTTCATTGAGATAACTTTTGTAGTTGTGCCGCTTGTCGCGCCCGTTTTATTTATGATGGGGGTTGACCCAATCTGGCTGGGGATCATGATTGCAATTAACTTACAAACTTCGTTCCTGACTCCGCCATTTGGATTCGCACTCTTCTATCTGCGTGGAGTGACACCTAAGTCAATTCCTACGGTGGCTATTTACAAAGGCGTATTACCCTTTATATTGATGCAGATATTGATGCTTGTTGCGCTTGCCATTTGGCCAGAGCTTGCAACGACACTACCGAAATACATTTACAGTTAAGAGATTGAAGGATACAAAAATGACAAAATGGGTTTCTCGAATACTGGCAGCCTTAGCTTTGACAACAGTTTTAGCTTCCTGTGGCGGCGAAAAACAAGCCGCTTCTGCGACGTCTGCTGAGGCTAAAACATACAATTGGAAACTCGTTACCAGTTGGCCTAAAAACTTTCCCGGCTTGGGCACTGCACCTGAGAACTTTGCCAAACTTGTCAATGAAATGAGCGCTGGCCGTTTGACGGTAAAGGTTTATGGCGCCGGTGAAATTGTTCCTGGGTTTGAAGTGTTTGATGCAGTGTCTCAAGGTACAGCGCAAATGGGTCATGCCGCGTCTTATTATTGGAAAGGTAAAATGCCTGCGGCACCAATTTTCACGGCCATGCCTTTTGGATTTAATGCGCAAGAAACCAATGGCTGGTTGCACTACGGTGGCGGACTTGAGTTGTGGCGCGAATTGTATAAACCGTTTGGAGTCATCCCATTTGCTGGCGGTAACACTGGCGTGCAAGCTGCAGGTTGGTTTAAAAAAGAAATCAACAGTGTTGAAGATTTACAAGGCCTTAAGATCCGTATCCCAGGTCTTGGTGGCGAAGTTATGAAGAAAGTTGGCGCAGTACCTGTGGCGTTAACTGGTGGCGAGTTGTTCACGTCACTGCAATCAGGGGCGATTGACGCCACTGAATGGGTAGGCCCATATAACGATTTAGCCTTTGGTTTCTACAAAGTGACGGACTTCTATTACACATCTGGCTGGCATGAGCCGGGCGCGATGTTGGAATTCACTGTTAACGAAAAAGCGTTTAAAGAATTGCCTAAAGATTTGCAAAAGATTGTTGAAGTGGCAACTCGTGCTGTTAACCAAGACATGTTAGATGAATACACCGCACGTAATAATGCCGCAATAGATACGCTTAAGAACAAACACGGCGTTAAATTCATGGCATTGCCTAAAGACGTGATGACAGCATTAAAACAAGCAAGTGCGGAAGTCATTGCTGAGCAAGAAGAAGCTGATCCTATGTTCGCAAAGGTAATGGCGTCTTATAAGCAATTCCAAAATCAAGTCTCTGCTTATCACCAACTGTCAGAAGTTGAATATTACAAAAATCGCGACGGCGAATAGACAGTTATTCAGAATTAAGCGGCAAGTCAGATCTGTTTTTTAACGGAGCACAGGTAAACTTGCCGCAATTTTTATAAGCTCATGTTCGAGCGAATTAAATAAATAGGAATCTATAACATGGTTATCAAACCAAAAATTCGTGGTTTTATCTGTACTAACGCTCACCCTGCGGGCTGTGCGGAGAGTGTCAACCGTCAAATTGAATATGTTAAGCAGCAAGAATTCACGGCAGATGGCCCGAAAAACGTTTTGGTTATTGGTGCATCAACTGGTTACGGCTTAGCGTCTCGAATCGTATCGACCTTTGGTCACGGTGCCAAAACACTTGGCATTTTCTTCGAAAAAGAAGGCACAGAGAGAAAAACTGGTACGGCAGGCTGGTATAATACCGCTGCATTCCAAAAAGCTGCCGATGAAGCTGGTATTTATTCTAAGAATATTAACGGTGATGCTTTCTCGAATGAAATCAAAGCCAAGACTATTGAAGCTATTAAAGCTGATATGGGCAAAGTCGATTTAGTCGTTTATTCTTTGGCATCACCACGTCGTACAGATCCAAATACGGGTGAGGTGTACTCATCTACGTTGAAGCCAATTGGTGAGTCAATCACGACGAAAAACTTAAACACTTCTAAGCGCGTCATTGATGAAGTGTCGGTTGAAGCGGCAAACGAAGACGAAATCGCTAACACCGTAAAAGTGATGGGCGGCGAAGATTGGGAAATGTGGATCGATGCGCTTAAAGAAGCAGATGTATTAGCAGATGGCTTCAAAACCACGGCTTATACCTACATAGGTAAAAAACTAACTTGGCCAATCTATGGTCACGCGACTATCGGTAAAGCCAAAGAAGATCTAGATCGCGCTGTTTTAGCGATTCGCGAACTAACTTCAGATCTTAAAGGCGAAGCGTACGTTTCATCTCTAAACGCGGTTGTAACTCAAGCAAGCTCAGCTATTCCTATCATGCCGCTGTATATTTCTGCATTATTCAAAGTAATGAAAGAAGACGGTACATACGAAGGCGTGATTCAGCAAATCGCTGCGTTGTTCAAAGAGAACCTGTTTGGTGAAACGCCTCGCTTTGACGATGGTGGTCACTTATTCCAAAACTACAAAGAGCTAGAAGACGCAGTTCAAGAGCGCGTGCAAAAAGTTTGGGATACGGTTGATACTGACACTATCGATGAGATGACTGACTATAAAGGTTACCACCAAGAGTTTTTACATCTGTTTGGTTTTGATTACGACAACGTAGATTACGACGCAGACGTTAATCCAGAAGTGGAAATCAATGGCATGATCTAGTTCTGCTTGAGTCAAAAAAGCCGAGTTAAATACTCGGCTTTTTTTTGCTCGTTATTTCTAGAAGTAACCTTCGTAGTGAGCGTTTGCTGATGCAGTTTCCCACGAACCGTTCGTATAAAGAACGTCTGCAGTCACTTTGACAGTTTGATAGTAGCGAATTGGAACATTACATGTGGTCGACGTTTGGCTGCAAGAAGATGTACCTGGGCCACTCCACAATACTTTGTGAATATTGCCGCTTGTGTTAGTTAGCTTAAAGCTAGCGGTAGTATTGCGATTTAAACCGACTGCAAAGCAAGCGTTTGCCGAGTAAGTGTCATACGCAGGCGTATCTACGTAACAACTCATTGTGGTTGCGAATGAACTGCCCGAAAACAGAATTGTTGCCAGACCCAATAGTTTTGCTTTATTCATTTTATTATTCCTTTTTTAAAATTCACATGCTTAACCATGCACATACGATGTTATGAGAGCTAAATATTGAAAACACTGTACCCAAGGTACAGTTCTGCTTAATTTAGGTACAGTTTCACTTCTGGATGAAAATTGGACGGCTGTTTGTCTATTTTTGAGCAAATTAAACTGCAAGAAATTCGGCTTTTTTAGCGAAATCGCAATTTGTTTCCTATTATTTACATCAATTTGTCTCAAACGCGCATTTGTATCCTAGTGCTAGGTACGCAGTCGGCAAAAAAAGTTAGATCACTTGTCAGTCGTAATTATGCTTTGGTCCTACAGACAAAAGGGTTTGTGTTGGATGAAAATGGGTGACTAGTATCAGAATGGGCATAGCGAGGTTAAAATAACTTGGTTGGCTAAATTTTCGCCTACAAATTAGGGCGTTGACCGTTATTTTATCCAAATTTTCCATAGTCAATATGAGGGTTTTAATGCTACAATTCGCGGCTGAACAGAATGTGTCTGAATTTTTCGTATTGTTTTAGATCAAGACACGTGAAAAAAATTAACGTATTTGATTTGAATAGTCGAGTACTAGGTTTGTCCACTCAAGGATAAGAGGCAAACCGGAAAGATTTCTATTTCTTCCAACTTACAACTAGTGCATATGCGTATGATCAACATAAAAAAAGGTTTGGATCTACCTATTGAAGGTGCTCCACAACAAGCCATCCATGATGGCCCTGCAGTTAAAACTGTTGCTACGCTTGGCGAAGAATACAATGGTATGCGTCCTACGATGCGTGTCAGAGTTGGAGACAGTGTAAAGAAAGGTCAAGAGCTTTTTGAAGACAAAAAGAACCCTGGCGTGAAATTCACTGCTCCTGCAGCCGGTGTAATCAAGGAAATTAACCGTGGTGAAAAGCGTGTACTACAATCCGTAGTGATTGAAGTATCAGGCGATGAAGCCATTTCATTTGACAAGTTTGAAGCCAGCGAGCTTGCAAACTTAGCTCGTGAAAAAGTGGTTGAGAACCTTGTCGCTTCAGGTCAATGGGTGGCGCTTCGTACCCGTCCATTCGACAAAACTCCTGCTATCGACAGCACTCCGTCGTCAATCTTTGTATCAGTTATGGATACTAACCCTCTTGCAGCTGACCCAGCTGTGATTGTTGCTGAAAAGCAAGAAGCGTTTAACGCGGGTTTGACTGTCCTTAGCCGTTTGACTGATGGAAAAGTTCATGTTTCTAAAAAGCCGGGTGCAAACGTTACTGTTTCTGCTCCTAACGCTGAAGTGCATGAATTTGGTGGTAAACACCCAGCTGGTCTAGTGGGCACACACATCCACTTTATCGATCCAGTATCTGCATCGAAAACTGTATGGCACGTTAACTATCAAGAAGTTATTGCCATCGGTAACTTATTCACTACAGGTGAATTAGACAGCGAGCGTGTTATCGCCGTTGCTGGTCCTGTAGTTAAGAACCCACGCTTAGTACGTACTGTCGTAGGCGCTTCAACTGCTGATTTAACAGCAGGTGAACTAGAAGACGGTGAAAACCGTATCATATCTGGTTCGGTGCTTGCTGGTGTTGCCGCTATGGGTGTACACGGTTATTTGCACCGTTATCACTTGCAATTGTCAGTGCTTGCTGAAGGTCGTGAAAAAGAATTCTTTGGTTGGGCGATGCCTGGCTCAGATAAATTCTCAATCACTCGTGCTTTCTTAGGTCACTTGTCACCGAAGAAGTTATTCAAAATGACCACGACAACTAATGGTTCTGACCGTTCTATGGTTCCAATCGGTAACTATGAGCGCATTATGCCATTAGACATTCTGCCTACTCTGTTATTACGTGACCTGATTTCAGGTGACACAGACTCGGCACAAAGCTTAGGTTGTTTGGAATTAGGTGAAGAAGATTTAGGTCTTTGTTCATTCGTTTGCCCGGGCAAATATGAATACGGCTCAATCCTTCGCAATTGCCTAACCAAGATTGAGAAAGAGGGCTAAGTCATGGGTCTTAAAGCGTATTTAGAAAAAATCGAACCAAATTTCGAACCAGGTGGTAAGTACGAGAAATGGTACGCGTTGTATGAAGCAGCGGCGACTATTTTCTACACCCCAGGTCTTGTAAACAAAGGTCAAACCCACGTTCGTGACAGCGTTGATTTAAAACGTATCATGATCATGGTTTGGTTGGCTTTGTTCCCTGCAATGTTCTTCGGTATGTTTAACGTTGGTCACCAAGCGGTTGATGCTTTGGCGGCTGGTTATGCAGCACCTTCAACTTGGCAGGTTGGCTTATTTGAAGCATTAGGTGGCTCACTTACGGCAGAGTCCGGGTGGGGCATGAAGATGTTCTACGGCGCGTGTTTCTTCCTACCTATCTACGCTACGGTATTTATCGTAGGTGGTTTTTGGGAAGTACTATTCGCTTCTGTACGTAAACACGAAGTAAACGAAGGTTTCTTCGTTACCTCTATCCTTTTTGCATTGATTCTTCCTGCAACGATTCCATTATGGCAAGCCGCTTTAGGTATTACTTTCGGTGTTGTTGTTGCTAAAGAAATCTTTGGTGGTACAGGTCGTAACTTCTTAAACCCAGCACTCGCTGGTCGTGCATTCTTGTTCTTCGCATACCCTGCGGAAATCTCAGGTGACACTGTTTGGGTTGCAGCTGATGCATACTCTGGCGCAACTATGTTAAGCCAAGCAGCGGCAGGCTCTTTAGACTACGGCAACGTAGCACTATGGACTGACGCGTTCTACGGCTTCATTGCTGGCTCTGTTGGTGAAGTATCAACGCTAGCGGTTGCACTTGGTGGCCTTATGATTATCTACCTTCGCATAGCGTCATGGCGCATCGTTGCAGGTACATTCGTAGGTACAATCTTGTTTGCTGCATTATTAAACTGGGCAGGTAGCACAACTAATCCAATGTTCGCAATGCCTTGGTACTGGCACGTCGTTGTAGGTGGTTGGGCGTTAGGTGCGTTCTTCATGGCAACTGACCCGGTATCAGCTTCATTTACTAATAAAGGTAAATTTTACTACGGCATGTTGATTGGTGTGATGGTTGTACTTATCCGTGTAATCAACCCAGCATTCCCAGAAGGTATGATGTTGGCAATTCTATTTGCTAACTTGTTTGCGCCACTGTTCGACTACTTCGTGGTTCAGGGCAATGTAAAACGGAGGCTTGCACGTAATGTCTAGCAATAAAGAAACTTTCGGCAAAACGGTTGGATTCGTATTCGCAGTTTGTATCGCATGTGCGGCATTAGTATCTGTATCAGCAGTAAGCTTAAAGCCTCTACAACAAGCAAACAAATTGTTGGACCAACAAACTAAAATTTTAGAAACGGCAGGCCTTCTAAAGGACGGCATGTCTTCTAAAGAAATCGTTGCGCTATACAACGAAAAAGTTGAAGCGCGTATGATTGACTTAGATTCAGGTAAGTTCATTGAAGGCGACCCAACTCAGTTCGACGAGCGTCGTAACTCTCGTGATGTAACTAAGTCTGAAAAGCCTGCAAACGACATCGCTGGTATCATCCGTCGTTCACACGACGCGGTTGTTTACCTAGTTCGCAACGAAGCAAACCAAATCGACACTGTGGTATTCCCAGTTGTTGGTGCGGGCCTTTGGGACTTGATGTTCGGTTATGTTGGCTTAGAAGCTGACTTGAACACAGTTAAGAGTGTTGTTTATTCTGACCACAAAGAAACTCCGGGACTGGGTGCAGAAGTTATGAACCCTAAATGGAAAGCTCAGTGGCCAGGTAAGAAAATCTACAACGCTGACGGTACACCAGTAGTGCAACTTGTAAAAGGTGGCGCGAAAGCAGATGACATCTACGGCGTAGACGGTCTTTCTGGTGCAACGCTAACAAGTGTTGGTGTAACAAATACACTTCATTTCTGGTTTGGTGATGAAGGTTATAAGCCTTTCATTACTGCTAATCGTGGAGGCTTGAACTAATGTCTAGCAATTCAAAGAAAGTATTAACGGCTCCGATCGTTGATAACAACCCAATTGCACTTCAAGTACTAGGTATTTGTTCTGCACTTGCGGTAACCAGTTCAATGGCAAACGCGTTAGTTATGACTCTAGCGGTTGTATTCGTAACGGCGTTTTCTAACTTATTTATCTCTATCATCCGTAACCACATTCCTGGTAGCGTTCGAATCATCGTTCAGATGGCAATTATCGCTTCTCTTGTAATCGTGGTAGACCAAGTACTTAAAGCTTTCTCTTATGCATTGTCTAAAGAGCTAGCGGTATTCGTTGGTCTAATCATTACTAACTGTATCGTAATGGGCCGTGCTGAAGCTTTTGCTATGAAAGAAAAGCCTGGCGTGAGCTTCATGGACGGTATCGGTAATGGTTTAGGTTACGGCTTTATCCTTATGACAGTTGCTTTCATCCGTGAACTTCTAGGTTTTGGTACTGTATTCGGTATCGAAATTCTTCCACTAGTTCAAAACGGCGGTTGGTATCAAGCGAACGGTTTATTAGTACTTCCGTTCAGCTCATTCTTCGTAATCGGCGGTATCATCTGGGCAATTCGCCAGTACAAGCCGGACCAAGTAGAGAAGGATTAATTTGATGGAACATTATTTAAATCTGTTAATTAAAACGATTTTTATCGAGAACATCGCGTTATCTTTCTTCCTAGGTATGTGTACATTCCTAGCTGTTTCTAAGAAAGTTAGCAAAGCGATGGGCCTTGGTGTTGCGGTAGTTGTGGTACTAGGTATCGCGGTTCCAGTAAACCAAATCATTTATCAAGGTATCTTAGCACCTGGTGCGCTTGACGGTATGTTAGGCATCACTGACCCAGCTGAGTCTGTAGACTTGAGCTTCTTGTCGTTCATCACTTTCATCGGTGTTATCGCGGCATTAGTTCAAATCCTTGAAATGGCTTTAGACAAATACTTCCCGCCTTTATACAACGCGTTAGGTATTTTCTTACCACTTATCACAGTTAACTGTGCGATCTTCGGTTCAGTATCTTTCATGGTAGCTAAGAACTTATCGCTAGGTGAGTCAGTGGTATACGGTATCGGTTCTGGTATCGGTTGGGCGCTTGCAATCGTATTGCTTGCAGGTATACGTGAAAAGATGAAGTACTCAGACGTTCCAGACGGTCTTAAAGGCCTAGGTATTACGTTTGTTTCGACTGGCTTGATGGCTTTTGGCTTCTTGTCATTCGGTGGTATCTCACTTTAAGGTTAATGTCGGCCTCAGTTGCACGCAGTTGGGGCCCTTAGATAAATATTAAGGAATAGTCGATGGAAATCGTTCTCGGCGTATCGATGTTTACCGCAATCGTTGTGGCGTTAGTATTAGTGATTTTATTCGCTAAATCTAAGCTAGTAGCGACGGGAGATATCACAATTTCAATCAACGGCGAAGCAGACAAGTCTCTGACCGCCGCTGCAGGTGGCAAGCTACTGAATGTACTTGCTGATAAAGGCATCTTCATCCCATCAGCATGTGGTGGCGGTGGTACATGTGGCCAGTGCCGTGTACACGTTCATTCAGGTGGCGGTGACATTTTACCGACTGAAGAAGGTCACATCACAAAGCGCGAAGCGCGTGAAGGTTGTCGTCTTTCTTGTCAGGTTGCGGTAAAACAAGACTTAGACATTGAGTTAGAGCCAGAAATCTTTGGTGTTAAACAGTGGCAATGTGAAGTTAAATCTAACGACAACAAAGCGACGTTCATCAAAGAATTGGTACTTAAGATCCCTGAAGGCGAAGTGGTTCCATTCCGCGCAGGTGGTTATATCCAAATCGAAGCACCAGCTCACCATGTTAAATACTCTGAGTTTGACATTCCTGACGAATATCGTCCGGACTGGGAGCGTTTCAACTTCTTTAGCATCGAGTCTAAAGTAGACGAAGAAACTATCCGTGCATACTCAATGGCAAACTACCCAGAAGAAGAAGGTATTATTATGCTGAACGTGCGTATCGCTACGCCGCCGCCTAATAATTTATCGCTTCCAGCTGGTAAAATGTCTTCATTCATTTGGAGCCTGAAAGAAGGTGACAAGGTAACCATCTCTGGTCCATTCGGTGAGTTCTTCGCGAAAGAAACTGACGCTGAAATGGTATTCATCGGTGGTGGTGCTGGTATGGCGCCAATGCGTTCTCACATCTTCGATCAGCTTCGTCGTCTTAACTCTAAGCGTAAGATCAGCTTCTGGTACGGTGCACGTTCTAAGCGTGAAATGTTCTACGTAGAAGATTTCGACATGCTTCAAGCAGAAAACGAAAACTTCGAATGGCACTGTGCACTTTCAGATCCTCAACCTGAGGACAACTGGGATGGTTACACTGGCTTCATCCATAACGTACTGTACGAAAACTACTTACGTGACCATGAAGCGCCAGAAGACTGTGAGTTCTACATGTGTGGTCCTCCAGTGATGAACGCCGCGGTAATCAACTTGTTGAAAGACCTTGGTGTTGAAGACGAAAACATCTTACTTGATGACTTTGGTGGTTAATTCTCATCATGACTCATAAGATGGTCGCAAAAATTTGGCTAGCCCTCATCGGGCTGGCCTTTTTGGTTTCTTGTACCCCGCAAAGTAGCCAAACTCCTGAGACTCAACCGGTTTTGTTGCAAGGCAAAACTATGGGCACCACGTTTAACGTAAAGTTCTTTCCTACCCAACAGGAATTGAATCAGCAAAACCTTTATGAATTGGTTGTTGCCGAACTGGCGCGTGTGAATCAATTGATGTCGACTTATATCCCGGACTCTGAATTGAGTTTGTTGAATAAGGCACCGGCAGGACAAATGTTTGAAGTGTCTAGCGATAATGTTTGGGTATTAAAAGAGTCTATTCGTTTATACCAAATTACCGGCGGTGCGTTTGACGTCACTGTTGGGCCACTTGTTAACTCATGGGGTTTTGGGCCGAATGGTCGAGTGACTGAGCAACCGAGCGACAACAAATTAAATGAACTGTCGAGTTACGTAGGTACTGATAAGTTTGCATTGAACGGAAACACAGTTGTTAAATCTCACGACAAGACTTACATCGATTTTTCCGCGATTGCTAAAGGCTACGGTGTCGATAAAGTAGCTGAGTTGCTAGAACAACAAGGGATTCAAAGCTATTTAGTCGAAATAGGCGGTGAAATGCGCCTCAAAGGCAAAAAGCCTAATGGCAAGGCTTGGACAGTTGCGGTTGAGAAACCCGTGACTAACCGACGTGAAGCGCAGTTAATCTTTAGCCCCGGCGATGTCGGTATGGCGACGTCAGGAGATTACCGAAATTACTTTGAGCAAGATGGTAAGCGTTTTTCTCATACGATTGACCCTGTAACATCAAAACCTATTACACATAAGCTGGCTTCTGTTACAATATTGCACAAATCAGCGGCCACAGCGGATGCTTTGGCGACGGCCATTAATGTGATGGGGCCAATTAAAGGTATTGAGTTTGCTGAGAAACATAATATCGCTGCGTATTTGTTGGTTAAGACAGATAATGGATTTGCGGAAGTCTTATCAACTCAGTTTAGAAAGGTAATTGAAGTTGAGAAATAACTTATGATGCAAGTATTTTTGTTAACCTTTGGTTTGTTGTTAACGGTATTTATCGCGATGTCTGTTGGCTATTGGGTGAAGAAAAAATCCATTGCCGGAAGTTGTGGCGGCTTAGGTGTCTTGGGCATTGAAAAAGCCTGTAACTGCGATAATCCTTGCGATAACCGTATTAAGCGCGAAGCCGAAGCGGCTAGGATTGCTAAAGAAAAGCAGTGGAAAGAAAACCAAATTATCTAACAAAAAGCGCACCGAGGTGCGCTTTTTTATTGTAAGCCTTTGACAGTTCCAGTGCTCATAGCTTTTTTAAAGTGGGTTCTGCAGAGACTTAGGTAGCGGTCGTTGCCACCAATTTCAATTTGGTCTCCACCTTTCGCTACATTCAGTTCTTCATCATGACGAACAACCATGTTGGCCTTTTTACCACAACTGCATATCGTTTTCAGTTCTATCATTTTGTCTGCCCAAGCGAGCAAATGGCGACTGCCGTCGAATAACTCTCCTTGAAAGTCTGTGCGTATACCGTAACA
>Ga0213831_1000740_pt1 | contig 15054 bp, 8 predicted proteins | sample SWATP12_FD_163421 | JGI IMG/M metagenome (GOLD analysis project Ga0213831, IMG submission 163421) | Coastal seawater microbial communities from Marineland, Florida, United States - SWA TP1 #2 | ecosystem: Environmental > Aquatic > Marine > Coastal | place: USA: Florida | collected 2016-08-06 | reverse complement strand
GCCGTGAAAGAGTCACGCCCGTTAAATTCACTTCGTGTCTGGGTCATGCCACGAATAATGGCGCCACTGCCTTCAACGCTAAAGTGGTCTGGGTCGTCGGGGCCTGCAAAGCGTTCAATGGATACACCGGGTAATCGCTGGATGGCTTCAAGAACACTGCGGTCGGGCAGTGTGCCGATGTCATCGGCGGTAATGGCATCCACTACCGTATCGGAATAACGTTTAAGGTTCTGTGCATTAAGGAGGTTGCCGCGGATCCCCTTAACTTCTATTTTTTCTACGACTTCTTCTTCGCTCGATGGCGCTTTTTCCTGATCATCCTGCTCCTGGGCATTAGCGCCATGCAAGGCTGATAGGATCGTTAGTGCAACGAGGGATTTATTAAAGGTTGTAGCGTATCGGTTTGATTTTTGTGCCCGAATCCTAGCCATGTGTACTTCTCCGCTGAGATAGAATGGAGTTATTGTTATCCATTTATTTGGCTTTGAAGCTGACCGGCTGGTAACCGCTATTTTGAAAGCCAATTATGGTGGGAGAATACTCGTTGAAGCCGGCATAACTATCAATGGGATGTTAAAATATCACAATCTAAAAACCATATATCGCAACATAGAATTAACAATAAATCGTAAGGATAAGTCTAATGATCTGATTTTGTGAGATTTGATGATTTAATTTGCGCTATTATAATACCAGTGTGATGAGGGTGAGGGATAACAATATGTTAACATTTGTTATCCCTCAGCATACTTATTCTGTAAGGGTGATCATTGCTGCCAGCGAATATACCAATGGGGCATTCCAGTTGATAGTCACTTCGTTAGTCGAGTAGCTACACCAGTTGTCCTTGTATGAAGTAGCGGGCAACGAGGCTCTGTACTGACAGTTATCCTGCTGGCCGTTTTGGGCGCCGCCGACTAAAAAGCCTGGTACGGGTTCGGCAATGCCGTCGGCGTGGGATTGACGATGGTGAATAAAGCGAGGCGATGTTTCACCAAAGCCGGTCACATAGCTGTAGCCCACCGGATTTTTTCCCAAAACGTAGTCCACCAGGCCGGTAAAGGCATGACGATAGTCGGGTTCATTGGTAAGCCGATAGGCGCTGGCCAGTATCATGGCGTGATTCATGGCGACGCCGTTACTGCCCCACACAAAGTCTCTAGCGGTCATGGCCGTCCTGAACGGTGATGCCTGACTGGTTTTTACCAGTGTATTAGCATAGCCCAGAAAGCGCGTCTTTAACGCCTGATAGCGCTCGGGGGGAAGAGCGCTTTGGCCTTGTTCAGAGAGTAATGAAAGATAAGCTAATCCCATAGTATAAGACCAGCCCGGGGTAGATGGGGAGCCCAGAAAACGCTCTGCCTCATGAAGAAAGCCTTGCTCGCCGGTGGCCAAAAATAGTTCACTTGCTGCCCAGGCGAATTCGTCGTTGAACGATGAGTCGCCGTATTCCCCGGTTTTTACGTTTTGTGCATTCTTGTATGGCTTTTGCGGGTTTTCCTGTGCCCACTGCCAGGCTTTTTCTGCTGCCGCCAGAAAATTACTTTGCTGTTGCGGGTACACTCTGGCGGCTGTCGCCATTACCGCTGCAAAATTAAGTGACGCGGCGGTACTTTTGGCAACCACATAACGTTGCTCTGTGGCCTCTGCCGGCATCACCGCCGGGGCAAAATTTAACGTGGTAAGTTTATGATAAACGCCGCCGTCCTTGTCCTGCATGGTGAGCATCCAGTCCAGATTCCAGCTGATTTCATCGAGTAAATCGGGCCGGTCGTTGATGGACTCCGGGATATTCCAGCGTCGCTGCGCATAAAAAGCCGGGAAGTCGAGGTATGCCCGCATCAGGGTGTAAGTAGATATGCCCGAATTAACACTATATTTATTGTAATCACCAGCGTCGTACCAACCTTTAGGACTTGCCAGGCTAACCTGGGGCTGGTTTAGGTTAAGCACATGGGTGTCCGGGTGACCGGCTTGACGGTGCCATTTACCAGCAAAAGCCGGGTCCAGCGCCATTCCCGCACGATTGTAATAAAAAGCTTTAATCGCGGCATCATGCAATGCGTTTACGCGTTCGGCAGAAATTCTGAAAGTGGTGTAGTCATTGTCGCCTAAAGAAAGCCGGTACAGGCCGGGAGCAGCAATACTGCTCACGTCTGCTACGGCCACGGTTTGATCTGCCAGTGGCCAGTAGTCCGGTGAACTGGTAGTTCCTTCCAGAATTATCTGACCGCTGGCGGTGTTGGTTACCCGATAAGAAAGAGCTTGCGAAGTTCTTACTACGATATGCTTTTGCTGCTGCGGCAAAAAGCCAACCTGATTGGCATAGAATTCAATGGGCTGCGAGCCGCTATCGACGGTTGCAGAGCTGCTTGTGCTGTTTACGCCCGAGCAGGCTCCTATGGCGAAAACCAGTGAGAAAGACATCGCCAGCTTGCTGAATGAATTTAGTTTAGTGCTCATATTTACTCCGGCCTGAAACAAAGATTAATCAGCATTGGTTGCGCTGGTGACGGCCATACTGAAAGCCGCTGCAGGAAGCCCGGTACTGCTGAACAAGCCGGGTTCGGGGTTGTCAGCCCAGTCATAACGTACGTGAACCGGTTGGTTTACCTTATCGCTGGAGAGAATCACCTTGTTGTTGTTAATGCGCACGTCAGCCCAGTAATACTTTTCATCAGCTCCGGCAAGGGCAAAACTCTTCTTTAACGGAGAGGCCTCTGTGAGACCCTCGCCGGTATGGCTAAAATGCACAATGACTTTGTCGTCCTGTCGCTCTGCTGTAGTCGGCACAGGGCCCTGATAAGCAATGTCCTGGCCGTAGGCGATGTTGCGGGCAGCCAGTGCAAGCCTTTCTCCTACAGTAGCCTTATTGACCGGATGGATGTCGTTCCACTCTCCCACATCAAGGGTGACCACAGAAGCGGTGTTATCAAGCGTTCCAACCTGGCGTTGCTGGTCTCGCAAAACTGCCCAGTTACTTTCAACCGGCTGAGCCCGGCGAGCCATAAAATTGGTTAGCTGAACAATAATGAAAGGCATGTCTGGCTGTTGCCACTGGCCACGCCAGTGATTAATCATAGCCGTGAGCTTGTCGGCGTAGTCATTGGGCGCGCCGCTGTTCGACTCACCCTGATACCACAGGGCCCCGGTAAGCGGGAAGTGGGTCGCTGGCGCTATCATTGCATTGTAGAGCCCCATGGGTTGCCAGCGGATAAACGTCGAACCTGCCAGTGAAGGCATTTCGGCGGCAATTTTATAGTGCCATTCGCCAGTTAGTGGGTACCGGGCGTTGTCGGTGCCCAAAAAGTACGCTTTGTCCTTCACAAATCCGCTTGAACCGCCACCCGACGTAACGCGAATAGCAATGACATTATCACCTTTTTTAAGCATATCCGGCGTAACCTTGTAGCGCCGTGGAGGGTACTGATAGCCGGTGCCACCCACTTCGTGGCCGTTTATATAAGCAGTATCAGCATTAACAATGCGCCCCAGGCGAAGTGTCACCGGTTCGGCAGGAACTTCGTCCAGATGTAGCGTTTTTCTGAGCCACCACACACCAGTAAAGCCTTCGCCGCTGGTCGGCAGGTTGCCTGGCATGGTGATAGCCTGCCAGTCGCTGTCGTCTAATTCCGCAGCGTACCATTGAGGAGTTGAATGCAAGCCCTTATCGGCCTGATGTAGTTTTGCATACCAGGCATCTGAGCGAGCTTTATCCTCTTTGCGGGTTTGCTCGTCGACTGCCGGATCGGCAAAGCGTTCACCGGCAGCAATTTTGTCAGGATAAGGGGCAAGGATGTCTTTGTGCATCCAGGCCTCAATCGGCGAGCCACCTAACGACGCATTAACAATGCCTATGGGGACATTCTGATCAAGGTGGATCTGGCGCGCAAAGTAGTAAGCTACGGCTGACAAATGGCGAATGTTTTGCTGTGTGGCACTGCGCCATTGACCACCGCTGTAATCGCTGTTTTGGCCGTCGAAACGGTAGATATCGGGCACCGTGAATTCGCGGATCAGCGGAAAATCTGCTTCGGCTACATCGAGCGGGTAGGCCTCTTCAACACGGGCCATGGTCAGCTCCATGTTTGACTGCCCGGAGGTCAGCCACACATCACCAAAGTACAAGTCATTAACGGTAAGGGTGTCGTTGCTTTTGATGATAAGCTGGTGGGGACCGCCGGCGGGTTGTGCTGGTAACTCAAACCGCCATTTGCCGTTGCTTGCGCTGGTTTCACCCAGTAGTTCGCCGTCAAATAGGATTTGAACCGGTGCTTTTGAATCTGTGGTGCCGGTTAACGGAACAGGCTTATTGCGTTGTAACACGGCGTGGTCTGAAATAAGCCGGTGTAATGTGGTGGCTGCCCCTGCACATTGCGCGATAAGACAGGTACATAGCAAAAGTAACCGAATCAAATTATGTCTCCTTCAGAAACAAAAAAAGTGCAGAGACTGTCTGCACTTTTTAAGTAAAAATAACGACTTAGCGGAAGATAACCTGGTTAACCTGGTTTTCCAGCAGTTCCTGGCTGCCTGATACCTGTCTTGGGTTAAGCTGCTGCTCAGTGGTCAAGCCGGCCAGTGACTCCAAAGAGAAAGCACCGTTGAGGATTTTCTCGCCCAGCTCGCCGTTCCAGCCCGCGTAACGCTTGGCTTTCGCATCGGCAATAAAGTCGTTTTCAAGCATTGCTGCGGCTTTTTTTAGCCCCAGAGCACAGGTATCCATACCACCAATATGGCCGTGGAACAGATCTGCCGCATCAATACTCTGACGACGTAACTTGGTGTCGAAGTTAAAGCCACCTGAGGTGTAACCGCCGTTTTTGAGAATTTCATAACAAATCAGCGTCATTTCTTCCACGCTGTTAGGGAACTGGTCAGTATCCCAGCCTAACTGTGCGTCGCCGCGGTTGGCATCAATGGAACCGAACACACCCAGTGCAAATGCCGTGGCAATTTCGTGGTGGAAGGAATGGCCGGATAATGTCGCGTGGTTGGCTTCGATATTGACCGCGAACTCTTTTTCCAGACCAAATTCTTTCAGGAAGCCATAAACAGTTGCCGTGTCGTAATCATACTGGTGTTTAGTTGGCTCCTGCGGTTTTGGCTCTATCAGCAGCAACCCGTCAAAACCGATTTTGTGTTTATGCTCCACCACCATATTCATAAAGCGGCCAAGCTGAGCACGCTCACGCTTGAGGTCGGTATTGAGCAGCGTTTCGTAACCCTCACGGCCACCCCACAGCACATAGTTAGCACCGCCAAGGGTTTTAGTGGCGTTCATGGCATGAAATACCTGAGTTGCTGCGCGGGCAAAAATCTCTGGATCCGGATTGGTCGCTGCGCCTGACATGTAACGCGGGTGACTGAAGACGTTAGCCGTACCCCATAACAGTTTCATGCCGGTGGCTTCCTGCTTGGCCGCCAACACTTCAGTCATTTCGCTGAAATTTCGAATATAGTCGTTAACGCTGTCACCTTCTGGTGCTACGTCAATATCGTGAAAACAATAGTAAGGTGCGCCAAGTTTGCTGAAAAACTCAAAGGCTACGTCTGCTTTTTGTTTTGCCCGCTCCATGGCATCGCCTGGCTGCAACCAGGGACGGTCGAAGGTATTGCCACCGAACACATCGGCACCGTCCCAGCAGAAGTTGTGCCAGTAGCAGGAAGCAAAGCGTAAATGCTCTTCCATGGTTTTGCCTAACACCACTTCTTTGGGGTTATAGTGTTTAAATGCCAGTGGGTTAGTGGACTCGGCACCTTCGTACTGAATTGGGCTGATGTCCTGGAAAAAATCCGCCATAGTTAACTCCTGAGTGGGCCGAATGGCCCGTTATAATGATGATTGCTAATACTGTGCAATCGGCGTGTATTCGACAATTATGTAAACTTCATCGACTTTTGTGTTTTTTGTTAAAATTGTGAATGAAGTGAAAAGTATAGCTCGCGGAACTGCTGGCGACGCTGAACGTAATAGTTTTTCAGGGCAGAGTCAGGCTCGTAGCTGGCAACCAGTTCCGGCACCGGACATATATCACTAACCGGTGTTTGTGGTGAAACGCCGAGCTGTGCCAGCCTTGCCGCTCCTAAAGCCGGTCCTACATCACCACCTTTGCGATAATTCATGGCAATGCCGCTGACATCGGCTAGTAACTGGCGCCAGTAAGTACTTTTAACCCCACCGCCAATCAGGCTGATCCCGTCAACCTGAATACCACAGCCGTGCACCGCATCGATACCGTCAGCCAACGCCATAGAGACGCCCTGCACAACAGCCTGGGCCATATGTGCCCGGGTGGTGGAAGCGGTTAATCCAAAAAAGCCTGCTTTGGCATTGGGATTGTTATGTGGTGTGCGTTCGCCGGTTAAATAAGGTAAAAAGAACGGCGTATTCGGATCATCCGGCCGGGTGTTGTTAACCACGTCGTCAAATAGTTCGGCAACGGAGCTATAGCCAGAGTTTTTGGCAAACCAGTCCAGGCAACTGGCCGCGCTCAACATTACCGACATCAGATGCCAGCGATGACCCACAGCATGACAAAAGCTGTGTACTGCTGATTCCGGGTCGCTGCGGTAGTCATTGGTCACCGCAAAATACACGCCGGAGGTGCCCAGTGACAGCATGGCCTGGCCGGCATCAACAATGCCACAACCGACTGCACCGGCGGCATTGTCGCCGGCGCCTGCCACTACGGGGATGGTATTCATGCCCCAACGACTGGCCGCGGCTGTGCTTAGATAGCCGGTGATCTCGTTACCTTCATAGAGCTTTGGCATGTGATTTTCACTTAAGCCACAGGCCATCAGCATGGCTTTGCTCCAGCTACGTTCGCCGGTGTTCAACCAGCTGGTGCCGGCCGAATCTGACATGTCTGACGCAAACTCACCGGTGAGTTTATAGCGCAGGTAGTCTTTCGGTAGCAGAACTTTATCTACCTGATTAAAAGTATCGGGCTCGTTTTCTTTCACCCACAATAATTTGGGAGCAGTAAAACCCGGCATCACCAGGTTACCAGTGATCACCCGTGCTTTTGCTACAGTGCTTTCCAGCGTTCGGCACTGGTCTTCACTGCGTCCGTCATTCCACAGAATCGCCGGGCGTAATACCTGACCTGCTTTATCCAGCAGCGTAGCGCCGTGCATTTGCCCTGCCAGGCCCATCGCCTTGACCACGGACAAGTCGTTGCGCTGATTTAATTCATCCAGCGTTGAACAGGTTGCTGTCCACCAGTCCTCTGGATTTTGTTCTGACCACAGCGGTTGCGGTATGGCTACCGTTAGTGAAGCAGACGCTGAGTCCACCACCTGGCCGCTTTCATCGGTCAAAATGGTTTTGACACCGGATGTGCCAAGATCAATACCAATATACATAGTTACTCTCACCGGAAAGATTAGGCGCTTATGCTGATTGCGAAATCACTAAATCGCAATTACGAAAATTTGTTAGTTTTTTGTTAATTCGAACAAGGTGTATTAGTATGCTTCGAAACAACAAAAATCGTAAAAAAAAGTTACTTAATTTAAACAAAGTGGTTAATTGCTAGACAGTTAAAGTCTGAAACATTAACCGCTATGGGCACAAGCGGCTAGCACGGGGCAGTTCATGTTTGAGAATAAACACAGTATTACGCTTTTATTTAACGCCAATAAAATTTACGACCGACGCATCATTGCCGGTGTTGGTGATTATCTGCAAACGTCAAAAGTTGACTGGGATTTGTACCTGGAAGAAGACTTTATGGCACGTCTTGATCATCTCGATGAATGGAGCGGTGATGGTATTATCGCCGATTATGATAACCCGGAAATTCAGGCCGCGCTGCATAAGGCCAAGGTGCCGGTGGTGGGCATCGGCGGCTCTTATGCCAATCCGGCCGATTACCCCGATGTACCTTATGTTGCAACCGATAACTACGCCCTCATCCAGGCTGCCTTTGAGCACCTCAGACAAAAAGGTATCCAGCGCTTTGCATTTTATGGTGCACCGGTGAATGAGCATCATCGCTGGGCCCAGGAACGTGAAAATGCGGTATTAGAGATCACCCGCTCTCAGGGCTATGAGTGTCATGTTTACCGCGGACATCCGGTACGGCCTGAAACCTGGCAATACACAACCAAACGTCTGGCCGACTGGCTGAGAAGCTTGCCAACGCCGGTGGGGATCATTGCGGTTACCGACTCGCGAGCGCGTCATTTACTGCAGGTGTGCGACCATATTGGTATGCTCATCCCGGATAAAATGTCGGTTATCGGTATAGACGATGATGAACTGGCCCGTTATCTGAGCCGGGTTAGCCTGAGCTCAGTGCGTCAGGGTTGCTTTGAAATGGGGGTTCAGGCTGCTAAAACTCTGCACCGAATCCTGAAAGGCCATAATAAGCCGCGCAAGCCGGTGCTGATCCCTCCTGAATGTGTTGCAGAGCGTCAGTCTACCGATTTTAAAGCCATCAGCGATCCACATGTAATGCAGGCAATGCATTATATCCGGCAGAACGCCTGCCGTGGTATTAAGGTAGACCAGGTGCTCGACTACGTAGGGGTCTCCCGTTCAAACCTTGAACATCGTTTTAAAGAAGAACGTGGCCACAGTATTCACAATGAGATCCACAATGAAAAACTAAGCCGTGCCTGCAAGATGCTGGAGAATTCTGACGAAGCCACCTCACAGATTGCCAAGATCTGCGGTTATCCATCGTTGCAATATATGTATGCGGTATTCAAAAAGCACTTTGATCAAACGCCTAAGGAATATCGCGACGCCCGGCGCGATAGCGAAGAACAGGATCTGTCGTTAAAGGCCTCCTGAAAGTGAAAGCAGGAAGCAGGTTTAAGTAATATTACCTGCTTCCACCCGGTTTACTACTAATCTTACCTATACCCCGTAACCTCTTTTATATCAGTGGTTTATCGCTCTGCGGGTGATCGCTGTCCGGCTGTTGCTTGTTTACATTTGGTTCACAAAAAACGCAATTCTGGTTGAGATTTTTCATAACGCCAACGCGTTGAAGCCTTGCTGGCTTTAACGTTAAATGCCACTCACATTAGTACACAGAGAATGTTTATGAAGCAGCGTGTTATTTTATCCTTACTGACAGGCCTGTTGATGACCGGGTGTAACTCTCCTGGTTCTTCAGGGCCTGCACAGCAGGCAACGGCTAAGCCCGCAGCGATGTCTGCAGAAGTGACCTTTGACTGGTTTAAGTATGCAACGCCGAATAACCGCCCTGCGGCGCCAGCCGGCGAATATGCCAATCCGATTTTGCCGGGCTTCTATCCTGATCCGTCTATCACCAAAAAAGGTGACTATTATTACCTGACCACGTCTTCTTTCAGCTATACCCCGGGCTTACCCGTTTTACGCAGTAAAAATCTGACCGACTGGGAGCTGGTGGGTTATGCCCTTGACCGTGAAGAGCAAATGGAATTCTCCGGCGCACGCATTTCAAGAGGGATCTTTGCGCCAACTATTCGCTACCATGACGGACTTTTTTATATCATTACCACGTCGGTAGATAACGGCGGCAACTTCATTATCACTGCCAGCGATCCGGCCGGTTCCTGGTCTGAACCCATCTGGTTACCGGAAGTCGGAGGTATCGACCCGGATATTTTCTTTGATGGCGATGGCCGTGTTTACATCACCCATAATGAAGCCCCTCCAGGCGAGCCTTTGTATAACGGCCACCGGGCTATCTGGATGTGGGAGTATGATCCCGCCGCTCAGAAAGTGTTAGCCGACAGCCGTAAACTGCTGGTAAATGGCGGTGTAGATATCAGTCAGAAGCCTATCTGGATTGAAGCGCCGCACCTCTACAAAGTGAATGACTGGTATTATTTGTCCTGCGCGGAGGGGGGCACCGGGCCACAACACTCGCAGGTGGTATTCCGCACACGTTCTCTGGATGAGCCTTTTATTCCGTACAAAAACAATCCGATTCTGACCCAACGGGATCTGAGCTGGCCGCGCCCTAACCCGGTAGATACCGCAGGCCATGCCGACATGATTCAGACTGACACCGGCGAGTGGTGGGCGGTGTTTCTGGGCACCCGACCGTACGAGAATTATCTTTACAACACGGGGCGGGATACCTTTTTACTGCCCGTAGAGTGGCGTAATGAATGGCCGCATATTCTACCGGCAAAAACACCTATTCCGCCTACCAGCCTGCGCCCGGCTGGAACAAGCAAACAGCAGGGCACAGATTTTTACGATTGGGATGACCAGTTTGACGGCAATAGCCTGAGCGTGCGCTGGCAAACTCCGCGGGATTTTGACCGCCACTGGGTGAGTGTTGAAAACGGCGTGCTGACTATGTCGCCGTTGGAGAATGCCCTTTATAGCAAGGAAATGGTGAGCTATGTGGGCTCCCATCAGGCTGCCGCTTCGTTTGCGGCGACTACCGAAGTGACCATCGCCAACGCTTCATCAGCAGAGGCTGGTCTGGCGGCATTCCAAAGTGCCCGCTACCACTATTTTCTCGGCTTACGCGGTGAGCAGGGGCGCTATGAGGCGTTTGTTGAACAGGTAGTTGACGGCAAGGTAGCCACTGTTGCCCGACTGCCCCTGACAACCCCGATGGGGGAGCCAGTAAAAATAAAAATTCACGGCGAGGGAGCATTAATTGACTTTGCTGTTGAGCAGGATGGTGAGTGGCTGGCCGTGGTCGAATCGCAGGATGCTACCTGGCTAAGTACGCAAAAAGCGGGTGGCTTTGTTGGTACCACTATTGGCCCCCACGCCAGAAAATAATAAGAGGTAAAGGCATGTTAAAGCGCGTTGTATGTATTTTATTGGTGTGTTTGTGCGTACCGGCCCTGGCGAGTGACTATGTTACCCATCAGTATGCGTCAGGCGACTTTGTGGTGGCCGATGGCACCGCAAAACAAACGGCGACTATCTGGGTAGACGGTAACGCCAACTCTGGGATTAGAATGGCGGCTGAATCGTTGCAGCAGGACATCCTCCGTGTAACGGGCCTTAAGCCTCACTTAACCAGCAACAAAGACGACCTTTCAGGCCACGTGATCATCGTTGGTGAGCGCGGTCAGGCTGCGCTGGTGGATAAACTGATTAGCAGTAATCAATTCACAGTTCAGCCAAAGGCCCGGCAGTGGGAAGGTTATCAGCTCGATACGATAGCGAGCCCGCTCCCTGGCGTTGAACAAGCCTGGGTGATCAGTGGTAATGACCGGCGCGGCGTCATTTTTGGTATTTATGATCTGAGTGAAAAAATCGGCGTGTCGCCCTGGTATTGGTGGGCAGATGTGCCGGTGGTCACCCATGACAAACTCTACATTAAGGCCGGTACGCACATCAGCGATGCGCCCAAAGTGAAATACCGGGGGATCTTCCTCAACGATGAAGCGCCAGCCCTGACCGGTATGGTGCACGAGCAATTCGGTGGCTATAACGCTAAGTTTTATAAGCATGTTTTTGAACTGCTGTTGCGGCTGAAATCTAACTTTTTATGGCCGGCGATGTGGAACAATGCCTTTGCTGACGATGATCCGCAAAACATGTATCTGGCCAATGCTATGGGCATAGTAATGAGTACCTCACACCACGAGCCCATGATGCGGGCGGATAAAGAGTGGAACCGCTATGGCAGCGGTCCGTGGGAATATTCAACCAATCCCGACAAACTCTACGACTTCTGGGTAGAAGGTGCTAAGCGTTACAAAGATAAAGACGGCATTTTCACCCTTGGCATGCGTGGTCAGGCTGATACGCCAATGAGCGAGGGCGAAAATATCGGCTTGCTGGAAAAAATCGTCCACGATCAGCGGGAAATTCTTGCCGATGTAATGGATAAGCCACTATCTGAAGTGCCGCAGGTGTGGGCGTTGTACAAAGAAGTGCAGGGCTTCTATGAGCGGGGCATGCGCGTGCCGGATGATGTTACATTACTTTGGTCTGACGACAATGCCGGCAATATTCGCCGCCTGCCAATCGAAGCTGAACGCGGCCGTAGCGGCGGTGCCGGAGTGTATTATCACTTTGATTATGTGGGCGGCCCGCGGTCTTACCGGTGGATCAATACCGTGCCGCTGGGTAAGGTCTGGGAGCAAATGAATCTCGCCTGGGAGTATGGTGCGGATAAAATCTGGATCACCAACGTAGGCGACTTAAAGCCTATGGAATTACCTATCAGCTTTTTCCTGGCGCAGGCGTGGGATCCGGAAGCGTTTAACGCGCAGTCAGCCAAACGGTTTACCCGGGAATGGGCAGCGAGACAGTTTAACGGACAGTTTACTAACGATATTGCTGAGTTGCTGACAGTTTATACGCTACAAAACGGCCGACGTAAGCCCGAAGCGCTGAGCCCCGAAACATACAGCGTACTGAACTACAACGAAGCCGACCGGATAAGCGAAACACTGGCCGAAGCGGCGGATAAAGCCAATAGCATTTATGAGCGCATCGACAGTGATTATCAGGATGCATTTTTCCAGCTGGTTGCGCATCCGGTGTGGGCTACCCAGGCCATGTTTGAGTTAAACCGAGCCCAGGCGCTGAACGCTCTGTATGCCGAACAGGACCGCGCTTCTACATCGGCCATGGCGGCCACAGTCAACGCGTGGTTTGAACGGGATGCCGAGCTTACTGAGATGTATCACAGCATCAAGGGGGGTAAATGGAACCGTATGATGTCGCAGCCACACATTGGCTATGTGTACTGGAATAACCCGCCGGCCAATATTCCTCCGGTAGTTCAAACCAAAGCACTGGCTCAACCCGCTGTAGCTGATATGGGCGTTTCAGTTGAGGGAAGCCGTGCTTACTGGCCCGCCACCGGCGGATTGTCGTTGCCGGAATTTACGCTCTACGGCGAAGCGACTCGCAACTTTACTGTGTACAACCGGCAGGGCAAGGCTTTCAAGTGGTCGGCGACAGCCTCGCAACCCTGGATCGTGCTGGAAAAAAACAGCGGTGAGCTGCTGACAGATACACCTGTTGCGGTTTCCATTGACTGGTCTCAGTTAGAGGTTGGCCATTACGAGGGGACCATTAATGTGAAAGGCACCGGCTGGGGCGGCGCGAACATAAAAGTAACTGCGCACAAACCAGAACTAACTGCCAGGCCTGTAAGCGGCGACTTTATTGAAGCAGACGGTTATGTGGCGATGAATGCCAGCGAGGCCAAGGTGAAGTCGACCCCGAATGGCAGTTGGCATAAGGTCGCGGTACACGGGCGGACCGGCGAAGCCATGAGTGCGGCTCTGCCGCCGTACTCTAGCCTGACACCCCAGCAGGCGCCGGCACTTGAGTTTCCGGTATTCTTTACTTCAACCGGCGAGTTTCCGCTTACCCTCCAGCTATCGCCTTCATTGCCGTTTGATGAGGCTAAGGGCATTAAAGTGGCAGTAACCCTGGATGGTGAACATGTGGCTACACTGGCGTTGCCTTCACAAAAAGACAAGCAAGCCTGGGCGCAGGGGGTAATGGATAACGTGAAAGAACTCACTACTACATTGCCTTTGACTAAGACAGGTCGCCACCGCCTGGCAGTAAAAGCCTTAACGCCAGGAGCCGTATTACAGCGGGTCATTGTGAATACCGGTAATCTGAAACCCAGCTATCTCGGACCGCCCCAAAGGCGCGCACCCTAAGTAAATATCAAGAAATAAAGGTAATAAAGGGGTCAGAGTACATTAATGATGTTCATTAATGTACTCTGACCCCTTTATTATTTATTACTTTATTAGAAGCTAACTTGCTCCCCTTCGTTGAGAATGTGTAAGGGGATCTCTGAGTCTAAACGCTTATGCATGGTTAGCAGGCGGAATAGGGCAGAGTGTGAGGTTTTATCGCCCATCTTCCAGCTGTTATTGCCATACCCCCATGGCACCATCACTTTGCAGTTAAGCTCTTTTGCTGCAATAAGCGCATCTTCTGGCGTCATATGGACTTTTCGGTAAAAGGCTGGTGATTCCGCGCTGAAATAGGACGCAATGGGCAGCAAGCACACATCAATCTCGCCGTACTTTTCTCTTATCTGCTTAAAGTGGGGCGAATAGCCGGTGTCGCCGGCAAAGAATAATGTGTTGCCCTGATGTTCAAGCAACCAGCCACCCCAAAGAGTTTTGTTCTCGTCTTCATACAAATAGGGAACCAAAATCCGGTTGCTAAAGTGATGACCGGGGACAAAATGCATATTCACTTTACCCAGTGGTTTGCTGGCGTACCAGGCCATTTCGGTAATGTTAAAATCACCGCCGGGAAAGTGCTCAGCAAAACCTAAAGGCGTTAAAAACGCTGTATCTGCAGAGAAAGCCTGGATATCGCCTTTGTTAAAGTGATCATAATGAATGTGCGAATACATTACCGCATCGGTTGCATTAAGCATCAAATCCGATGGCTGTTCCGGTTCGTTGCGATTAAAGCCAGCCGACAGGCGAAAAGCCCAGTTTACCGGCCAGTCAAACTGATTAAATACCGGGTCGAATAGAAACTGTTGGTTATCCGGGGTAGTGATCCGAAAGCTGGCGTGGCCATACCATTTCACCGTATAGCCGGTGTTGAGCGACAACGGCGCAGAATCGCCGGTAAATGTGCACTGTTCCATGGGCTCATTACACGCCAAAAGTTCACTTGGCTGGTAGCAGTCTTCGCTGCAGGTTACCGGGTAATCTTTAAATTTGGGAAACAAATTAATAAAGCGGTCCTGGTAGCCCTCCATGCTGGAATATTTCACCACCGAATCGGGCGGTGTTAACCGTTCTGTTTGGTTATTGCTGCTGCAGGCTGCAATACAAAACGCAAGCGCTGAGGCAAGCGAAAAAGCAATGTACTTCACTGATGTTAAGTTCCCTTCAAATGTTCCAACGGTAAGTTTACCAACTCACGGCCGGCGACAAACGCAAAAAGTTGTAAACAAACTTAACGGCGGTAGAAGGATAGTGAAGTTTCCTGTCAGTTAAGGCTGCTTAGCCTTGAGTTCAACTGGTGAATGCAACGCTATCCTTATTTAAGGAGGAATGTTGCCATGAACCGAAGAAAACGTATTTATTATTCACCCGAACAAAAAGCACTTATTTGGGACAGGTATAAGC
>Ga0213831_1000736_pt1 | contig 15123 bp, 13 predicted proteins | sample SWATP12_FD_163421 | JGI IMG/M metagenome (GOLD analysis project Ga0213831, IMG submission 163421) | Coastal seawater microbial communities from Marineland, Florida, United States - SWA TP1 #2 | ecosystem: Environmental > Aquatic > Marine > Coastal | place: USA: Florida | collected 2016-08-06 | reverse complement strand
ACCTTTTCTTTTCGAATAACAAAATACAAAATTTGTATCGCAGAAGTGACGATTAACGAGCCGGTTGCCCAGTAAATATCCACGAATTTATAAAAAATAAAGAATATGATTAATGGAATAAATTCAAAAACAGCGTGCATAGATTCGCGAGATAAAATAAACAATAGTTTGATTTTAACGAATGCGCCTTAAATAGCCAAATGATAATAAGAGATACTTGGTAATTAAATGTGTTAGAAGGCCAAAAACTGGTACTTTAGCCTTCTAATAATAGGAAGGATTTTAATTAGTTGGCCTGATATCCAAAGGGGTCGTCGATAGAATGTGATGGCTCGGTAAACCATTTGGGGCCATCGGCTGTCATATAAAAATGATCTTCCAGGCGAATGCCAAACTCATCAGGCAATACCAGCATAGGTTCGTTAGAAAAACACATGCCAACCGCTAAAGGCGTTTTATCACTGCGGACCAGGTAGGGCCATTCATGAATGTCCAGTCCTATGCCATGTCCTGTTCTGTGTGGACAGCCGGGTGTTTGATAATCTGGCCCCATGCCCTGGCTGGCTAAATAGTTTCTGGCGGCAACATCAACATCGCCACAGGGGGCATTAAGTTGCGCCGCTTCAAAGGCTTTTAGTTGCGCCATTTTTTCGATTTGCCACATTTCTCGCTGCCTCTGGTTGGCCTCACCAAAAACATAGGTACGGGTAATATCTGAGTTATACCCTTCTACCTGGCAGCCGGTATCAATAAGGACAATGTCATTCAGCTCCAGGGCCTTCGGCTGTTTGACGCCGTGTGGGAAGGATGAGTCCTTGCCAAATAAGACAATACAAAAATAGGAACCCGCTGGGGCACCGACCTTCTTGTGTGCCTGATGGATAAAGGCTTCAACTTCTGCGGTGGTGATCCCTTGATAAAGAATACGGGCTACCGCCTTATGCACGGCCATGGTCATATCTTTGGCGCGCTGCAACAGGGCTATTTCATTGGCAGACTTTTGGCTTCTGCAACCGGCAGTTACGGCCTTGGCGTCAACCAAGCTATAGCCGGGAGCACGCTGTTTGATGCCGTCGGCGATAAAGAAAGCGGTTGACTCGTCCAGAGCTACTTTACCCGAATCTATACCTATTTTTTTTAAGGTATCGGCAAATAGCTGATACGGGCTTTCATGCTCCTGCCAACCATTGATCTTTCCCTTGACCTGCATATGTTGGTCTAGGGTATTGATTTCGAAGTAGGGGCTTATATATTCAATGTCTCCCTGTTGCGGGATAATAGCACCCACCATGCGTTCACTTGCGTACCAGCGGGTACCGGTAAAGTAATATAAGTTGGTTCCCGCATTGATATAGGTTGCGGCTATATTGTTTTCCCGCATTATGGCTTGGGCTTTTTGGATTCTGTGCTGGTATTCCGTTAATGAAATACTCTCAACACCTGCTGTCATATCGGAAAGTTTTGCTAATTCGGCCTCTGCAGTCGAGCCGCCTACACCTATTGTCATCTTGCCTCCTTATTTGGATTGCTAATTTTTAGAGGCAGTATCGCACGCTTTCTTTTTGTATACAATATTCCTTTTGTGTGCGGTATTCTATTTCATGTCTGGTGGCTAGCTTATCGCGGCTTTTTTTATTCTGGCCGGAAATAAGCCGTCTACCAGCTCCAGGCCTTGTAAATAGAGCTCATGATCTGTGTCATGAAAATGCTGAACCCTGTCTATCGCCTGAGGTAGCCCGTGGTTGGCGGCACAAACTAACCAGGCTAACCCGAGTGCCGGGTTTTCCTTGGTTCCTTCTGCAAGAAAATAAGCACGCCCCATGGCGCCCATGGCCTTGATATTACCTGAATTTGCCGCTTGCTCAAACAGGACAAAAGCTTGTTCATCATCACCAGACTGACGAGCTGAAATCGCCTGCTCAAAGAGCCGCTCGTCTGAGTCTGGATCAATAGCTTGCTCGCAACTGGTTGGGTTTTGTGTCTCCAGCGAATGCTGCGCTATTTCTTGCTGGCTGTCTAAAGTAGCCTTTTCAACCGGGTTTTTCCCCGCGTCTTCTTTTAGCGCTTGGTTTGAGTCAATAAAGATATCCGTGTCAGCTTGCACCAGTTTGCTGGCAGACTCCGTGCTATCGTCGGCAAAAATGTCCTTAATGTCTAAATCTTTTTGCTTTTCCGTTAGCAGGCAGTTCATAACCGCATCATAACGGGTGTTTAACTGCTCGATACTTTGTTGTTGTTGAGAAATTTGTTGCTTGTAGTATTGAATATCGGCCTTTAAATCATTGATGACCTGTTGGTTTTGCTCCAGCTCTCTTTGATGGGATTGTTTTAAATTATCAATGTTTTCCTGATTAGACTTGTCAACCCTGGCTTGTTGTTGAGCGGTAAATTGTTCGAATTGCCTTAATGTCGCCTGAACACTACGCTCGTAATTGGCTTTCATTTTTTCAAACCAGCGAAAGACCTGGCTCGGCACTTTTAATCCTTCATTTGACATATGCAACCTCAATATCCATAGGTGAGATTCTATACATTAATTATTGCTGCCGTTGAAAGCAAATATCTTGGTGATGTTTTATTTTTTGACGGTTACCAAGGGATTACCGTCTATTTTCCAGATTTTAATTTTTTGCAACATGGTAGGGAAGCTTAATTGGCCTGTCTTACAAGCCTGTATTGCTGCGATGAAGATTTTTGCTAAATACTGGAAAAGCTTTCATTTTGAACTAAAGTTTAAGTGCTCGATGGAATAATTGCTTGTTCATTATTCGAAAGGGATATTTAGTTAGATATTTATATTTACTGCCTGTAGTCATGGGGGAGCTAGCTTCTCATGCAGGTTGTTTAACAAAAATAACAAGCGAGGCCTTTTTAGTGAAAACGCCTAATATCAAATTACCCGCAGAGTTAACGATTGTGCAGGTTGGCGAGTGCAAATCGAAAATTTTGCAAGCAGTAGAAAATAGTGATGTTATTTTGCTCGATGACAGTGACGTTGTTCGTATAGATACGGTTGGTATCCAATTACTCCTTGCTCTAGTTACTCACGTCTCAGCTCAAAATAAAGAGCTCAAATGGCAGTCCAGTTCGTCTGTAATCCAGGAAAGCGTCAAGCAACTTGGTTTGGACGAAGCCATTTTGAATCAATATCTACAGACATAATATTTGTCATTACTATTAGCAACAATAAGGATAACACTATGACCAAAATTTTGGTTGTTGACGACTCTAACTCTATTCGAGATATGGTGAGCTTTACTTTGAAAAGTGCCGGTTATCAAACCGTCGAAGCTAAAGATGGGCAGGAAGGTCTCACCTCAGCGAAGTCAACAAATTTTGATCTTGTCATTTCTGATGTAAATATGCCCATTATGGACGGTATTAGCTTGTGCCAGGAATTACGAAAAATGCCAAGCTTTAAGTTTACTCCCATCTTAATGTTGACCACGGAAAGTTCTACCGACATGAAAATGAAAGGCAAGGCTGCCGGTGCAACGGGGTGGTTGGTAAAGCCCTTTAACCCAGAAAAATTATTAGCAACCATAAAACGTGTTGTTCGGTAAATTATTATGAGTATTGAACTGTCCCAATTTATCCCGAGCTTTCTGGAAGAAAGTTTTGAGGGGCTTGAACTTATGGAGTCAAGCTTATTGAGTTTGCAACCCGGAGATGATGAAGCCATTAACTCTATTTTCAGAGCCGCACATTCGATAAAAGGTGGGGCAGGGACCTTTGGCTTTGATCAGGTGACCGAGTTTACTCACCTGGTGGAAACTCTGTTGGATGAGATGCGAGACGGTCGCCGTGAAATAGCACAAGCAGACATAGAAATATTGTTGGACTCGGTGGATTGTATTCGCATCTTGATTGAGGCGGCGCGTGATGACACTTCTTATGATGAAGACAAGATAGCAAAAACCTCACAAGCCCTTGAGCAGACTTTGAATACTTCCCAAAGCGTTACATCGAATGAAAACTCGCCAAAGGCCGACTCAGGTTTAACCTTATGGAATATCTTGTTTGTTCCTGAGCATCACCTGGTACAAACAGGCAATGATCCTTTATTGCTTTTTAGTGCCTTAGCCGATCTTGGCTTTCTTAGCGTTCAGGCAAAAATCAATGAATTGCCCGCGCTGACGGATATGGATGCGGAAGAGATTTATATCGGCTGGCAGCTGGAATTGAAAACATATGCCAGTGAAGCAGATATTCGAGAAGTGTTTGAGTGGGTAGAGGACGAGTGCCGTCTAGAAATTAGCCAAATGGAAGCGGTGAATTTACCGGCAGAAGATGTGCCTAAAAAAGAAGTTAACACCTCAGAAGAAGCTATAGAAAGCTCGCCAGAGATAGCTGCGAAACCCACAGCGCCTTCTGAGAAAGATGATACTCCTAGTCCATTAAGCCAATCGAATCAACAAGCACCCACTGCAAACAAGCAAGACAAGTCTTCTCCTAAGGCCAAACAAGAAGTCGGCTCCATTCGCGTTGGTGTAGATAAAGTGGATATGCTGATTAATCTGGTCGGTGAATTGGTTATTACCCAGTCAATGCTGTCTGAGCTGGGCAATGATTTTGAAATGAATAAGGTCGAACGCCTAACATCAGGGCTTGAGCAGCTGTTGCAAAACACCAAAGAGTTGCAGGAAAGTGTGATGCGTATTCGCATGCTGCCGATAAGTTTTGCTTTTAATCGTTTTCCACGTTTGGTCCATGATTTATCGAAAAAAACGGGCAAGGAAATCGAGCTTGTTATTAAGGGTGAACAAACGGAACTGGATAAAACCGTGATGGAACAGATAGGTGATCCCTTGGTTCACCTGGTTCGGAATGCCGTTGATCATGGCATAGAGTTTTCAGATGTCCGTGTTGCCAAGGGGAAACCTGCCAAGGGGACTATTACCCTGGATGCCTATCACCTGGGCGGCAATATTGTGATTGAAATCAATGACGATGGCGGAGGCATAGACAGGGAAGCCGTCTTTAATAAAGCGGTAGAGAAAAATATTATTGAGCCCACTACCAGCTTAAGCGACAGTCAAGTCTTTGACCTGTTATTCGAGCCCGGTTTTTCTACTGCAAAAGAGTTGAGTGATATTTCCGGCCGAGGTGTCGGTATGGATGTGGTTAAACGCAATATCCAGGCCCTGGGCGGTCGTATTCAGGTGGAATCGACACCGGGCAAGGGCAGTACCTTTAAGGTTAATTTGCCTCTTACCCTGGCAATCTTGGATGGCCAGTTAGTAAGAGTTGGTACCGAAACCTATATTATTCCCCTTATTACTATTGTTGAGTCCTTGCAGGCAAAAAGTGAGCTGATCAACCGGGTCTCGGGGGATGTCATTTTATATCGTTTAAGGGAAGACAATGTCCCGGTTATTCCTATCTATCAACTGTTTAATATCTGTGCCGACAGCGAAAGCATTGATGATGCACTCTTAGTGGTTGTGGAAGCGGACGGCCTGAAAATCGGTTTAATGGTGGATGATTTACTGGCCCAGCAGCAGGTGGTGATAAAGAGTCTTGAGGATAATTATCAACAGGTTGAAGGCATCTCCGGCGCCACTATTTTAGGTGATGGCTCGGTTGCCATGATCCTGGATATTCCGGGAATGATCCAGTTGGCCACTCATAGGGCACAAAGGAATCAACAGGTAAACATACAAACTAAGATCGCGGAAGGAGAAACCGTGTAATGGATATTCAAGCATTGGCCACAGAAGTGCCTATTGAGGGTGAATATTCTCTAGAGGGTGTTGATTTTATTACTAATGGTGAGCAATACCTGACCTTTTTACTGGATACAGAACAATATGCCGTTGATATTTTATGTGTCGAGGAGATCAGGAGTTGGGAAAATCCCACTAAGATCCCCAATGCCCCTATCTATGTAAAAGGGGTCATAAATATGCGCGGTGTAATTGTCCCCATTGTCGATTTACGCCTGAAATTCAACATTGGCAAGGCCAAATACACGGAAACAACAGTGGTGATTGTCTTGACCGTGGAATCAAATCAAAAGTCTCGCACCATAGGCTTTGTTGTTGATGCCGTGTCTGATGTGCTTAATGCCGAAGAAAATGAGGTAAAAGCCGCACCAACCATAGGAGGCTGTGTTCCTTTGCATTTTGTTACTGGCTTAATCAATGTCGGTGACAATGTCGTGACACTGCTTAATGTTGAAGCCTTGCAGGCCATCGAGAAACACAAGTCAATTCAGGGATAAGGGAAAGACTATGGCTGAGTTAGAACAAGAGTATCTGACCTTTATGCTCAATGGTGAAGAGTTTGGGGTTGATATTCTATGTGTACAGGAAATTAGAGTGTGGAGTTCGGTCACAGAATTGCCGAATAAGCCCGATTATTTAAAAGGGGTGATCAACCTGCGCGGTGTGATCATTCCCATCATTGATTTGCGCCAGCGCTTTGGCCAGCAGCCGTTAGATTATAACGCACAGACTGTCACCATTATTTTACGTACCCGTAATGCCGGGCGAACCACGGTAGTGGGCCTGGTGGTAGATGCAGTTTCTGAGGTTTATAAATTTAGTGCCAGTGCCATTCGCAAGGCCCCTTCGTTTGGTAACCAAATCGATAGTTGCTTTTTAAAAGGATTGGCCAGCATAGATGACAAGCTGATCATACTTTTAGATACCAATACTCTTCTGGATGAAGACGAGTTGTTTACACTTGAACCGGAAGTGGTGGCAGATGTTGGCGTCGAGTAAGTTTGGCAAGCAAATAGCTACTTCATGGTTAGGGAAGTATTTTAATTTAAAACTGACAGGAAACCAGTTTATGACACCGAATCAAATAGAATTAGTTAAGGAAAGCTGGGATAAGGTGAAGCCCATTGCTCCTCAAGCAGCCGAAATTTTTTATCGTACCCTGTTTGAAATGGATCCTGCTATCAAACCCTTATTTACCAGTGATATTGAAGAGCAGGGCAAAAAATTAATGGCGATGTTGGATACCGCCGTTAAATTACTGGATAAACCCGACAAGCTAATCCCTGCGGTACAAAAATTAGGTGAACGGCACCTGGATTATGGTGTTGAAAATAGACATTACGATACCGTAGGGGCTGCACTGATAAAAACATTGGAAATTGGTTTAGGTGATGACTTTACGGAAGATGTCGAAGAAGCCTGGACCCAGGTATACCAAACACTCGCTGAAACCATGATTGACGCTGCAAATACTGCCGAGCGCATGGAAATTGAACATTCAACAGGAGCCGAGACCGTTATGAGTGATAATGGCAATAATTTAGGAGCATTTATCCAAGCTGCACTAGAGCAGTCATCAACCGCTTTTATGATGATTGACCGTGACTTTAAGGTAACTTATGTCAACCAGGCAACCATGGCCTTACTCAAGAAAAATGAGTATGTCTTTAGTCAAAAATGGCCTGGCTTTAAGGCGGATAAAGAGGCGCTTCTTGGGACTTGTATCGATGGCTTTCATGCCAACCCCGGCCATCAAAGAAACCTGTTGAGCAATCCGGCTAATTTACCTTATACCACAGACATTAATATTGAGCATCTAACCATTGAGCTCAATGTTACTGCGATCATGGGAGCCAATGGTGACTATATAGGTAACTCGCTTGAATGGAAGGATGTCACCCAAGTCAGAGCACAAGAAAATAAAGCGGCTCAGCTGGAAGGTGCTATCGAGCAATCGGTAACCCCTACCATGATGATAGATCGTGATTTCAATATTACCTATGCCAACCAGTCAACCCTGGCCCTATTGAAAAAGCATGAAGCCGTATTTCAAAGACGCTGGCCGGGTTTCAAGGCATCCGAAGAAGTGCTTATCGGTACTAATATTGATGGCTTCCATAATAACCCTAGTCATCAGCGTAACCTGTTATCAGATCCTAATAATTTGCCCTATAGCACGGATATCCAAATTGAGGACTTAACCTTTGAACTCAATGTCACGGCGGTTCTCGATGCCAAGGGTAAGTATATCGGTAACTCCCTGGAATGGCAGGATGTCACCGAGGCTCGTAACAAATCCGTTGAAGTGGGACGGTTAACGTCGGCGGTTGAAGGCATGACCACTAATATCATGATGGCAGATAGAGAAGGCAATATTGTTTATGCAAACCCGGCGGTAACAAAAATGTTGCGGCGCAGAGAAGCTCAGTTAAAGGCCGTACTGCCTTCGTTCAGTGTGGATACCATGGTGGGTTCTAATTTTGATTCCTTCCATAAGAATCCTGCCCATCAGCAAAACTTGCTAAGCAACCCGGACAATATGCCCTACAGCACACAAATAAGTGTTGCTGGCCTGATGTTTGAGTTAACAGCCATTGCCTTGCTAGATGAACAAGGCAACCATGTAGGTTCTGCTGTGCAGTGGCTGGATGTTACCGAACAAAAAGACGCAGAAAACCAAGTAGATGCCATGATAAGGGATGCGATTTCGGGACAATTGGACAGCCGTATCGATACCTCTGAATATGAGGGCTTTATGAAGGGCCTGGGAGACAATATCAATAATTTGATGAATGCCATTGTCGAGCCTATCAATGATGCCATAGATATTGCACAAGCATTGGCAAATGGCGATCTAACCAAAAACATGGATGGCCAATATGCAGGTGAATTTTTGGCCTTGGCCAATGCCATGAATGGCTCCATAGACAACCTGAACAAAATGGTGGAAGAAATTCGAAGTGCCTCTAGTGGCGTGTTCGATGCTGCAAGAGAAATTGCTGTTGGTAATAACGAGCTAAGCCATAGAACTGAGTCACAGGCGTCCAGCCTGGAAGAAACAGCCTCGGCGATGGAAGAGCTGACCAGTACGGTTCAGCAAAATGCCGAAAATGCAACAGAGGCCAGTAAACTGGCGGGCTCTGTGATGACTAAAGCCAGCAATGGTGGTGCGGTAGTAAAAAGTGCCATTGAAGCCATGTCTGATATTAACAAGTCGAGTAAGAAGATTGCGGACATTATCAGCGTGATTGATGAAATCGCTTTCCAAACCAACTTATTGGCATTGAATGCTGCGGTGGAAGCCGCCAGAGCAGGAGAACAAGGTCGGGGCTTTGCCGTTGTAGCGGCAGAAGTACGCAACCTGGCGCAACGTTCCGCCGGTGCGGCTAAAGAGATAAAAGGCCTGATTAACGATAGCGTCGATGCTGTCGGTCAAGGCACCAAATTGGTGGATGAAACCGGGCAAACCTTTTCTGAGCTGGTTAATGCGGTGGAAGATGTCAGCAATATGATCAGCGATATAGATAGTGCGGGTAAAGAGCAATCTGCAGGGATTGGAGAGGTCAGTGCTGCCGTTAGTCAAATGGATGAAATGACACAACAAAATGCTGCTCTGGTTGAGCAGGCATCAGCGTCAAGTAAATCTATGGAAGATCAGGCGCAAATGCTGCTTGAGCAAGTGAGCTTCTTTAATAATGGCGAGCAGAAACAGGCTAGCGCGGTTGGTAGTGATATAAGTCGACCGCAAAAACTGCATTCTACGGTAACGCCTATTCCGACAGCACGGGCCAAATCTCGTCCCGTTATTCAATCTGATCAGGAGTGGGAAGAGTTTTAGGCAGAAATGAATGAGAGAAGGTCGAAATGAAGCCGTCCGGTTGAATGATGATGATTTTAGTTTCATCTGTCAGTTTGTCTATGAATCAACCGGCATTGTGCTTCACAGCGGAAAAAGGGAAATGGTGTACCGGCGGTTGGCCCGGATTGTTAGAGAGAGGCAATTGCACTCATTTACTCAGTATTGCCAACTATTGAAAGAGAACCCGGAGCAGGAATCTGGCTATTTTATCAATGCCATTACGACAAATTTAACCAGCTTTTTTCGTGAGCAACATCACTTTGACTACCTTGTTCAACAGGAGATACCCAAATTATTAAAAGAGCAAGGCATTAATGGCAACAAACGTTTAAGAATATGGTCATCGGCAAGTTCCACAGGAGAAGAGCCCTATAGTATTGCGATAACCATACTTGAGGCCATGCAAAGACAGATCGAGTCCTGGGATGTAAAAATTCTTGCGACGGATATCGACAGTAATGTATTGGCAACAGGAAAAGAGGGGGTTTATGACCTTAACCGTATTGCTGAGGTTTCTGAAAAAACAAAGCAGAAATATTTTACTCGAGGTGTGAAACAAAATGAGCATAAGGTAAGAGTGGCCGACAGGGTTCGGCGCTTAATTACCTTTAAACAATTAAACCTATTACACGAATGGCCAATGAAAGGGCCATTTGATGTGATTTTTTGTCGAAATGTCATTATTTATTTTGATAAGGAAACTCAGCAGGATTTATTTGCTCGGTACTACGAAATGCTAAAACCCGGTGGGCTACTGATATTGGGACATAGTGAAAACTTGGGCCAGTTTAGCAAGTATTTTACCAACGTGGGCAGAACAATATTTCGTAAACCCGGTGGGTTCAGTAGCTAAGCAGTGGTGTGATGGATTTGAATCGAAAAGAACATGATGAAGTTAGAAACTGCTTAGAGCGTTGTTTAGCTGAGTTTAGCCATGTTAATCATTTTTGGGATGCACAGCGAGAAATAGTGGTTGCCAAGATACTGCCGGGCGAGTTTTATATGACAACTGATCAAATTGCCATCGCGACGACTTTGGGCTCCTGCGTTTCTGCCTGTATTTGGGATACTGTGGCTGGTGTCGGGGGCATGAACCATTTTATGCTGCCCATCACAGACAAAGAAGTGCATGAAGTCAACTGGGGGCAAAGAGGCTTAGTTACCGACGCTACTCGCTACGGCAATTATGCGATGGAACACTTGATCAATATGATACTGTCTAATGGGGGCAGGCGTTGTAACTTAAGGGCAAAAGTTTTTGGTGGCGGCAAGGTATTAAAAAAAATGTCAGATGTTGGTGAGCGAAATATAGAGTTCGTTTTGGCTTATCTTTCCATGGAGAATATACCGGTTGAAAATGCTGATTTAGGTTCGATTTACCCTCGAAAAGTTATTTTTGAACCGGCAACTGGACGTGCCTTTGTTAAGCGGCTGGATAATTTACATAACGATACTATCGTGCGCAGAGAGACAGATTATCGTAGCCGAATTGATAAAGAGCCTGTTGATGGTGATGTTGAGTTGTTTTAATCAACAGGCATTTGAACAATACAGCTTCTATTGGTATAGGAAACCAGATGAGTAAAATTAAGGTACTGGTAATTGATGACTCGTCAGTTATTAGAAATATTGTAAAGGAGTCTCTTAGTGATGTTGCTACAATAGAAGTCGTTGGTGAGGCGGAGGACCCCTATGTTGCGCGAGATTTGATCAAGAAGTTAAATCCTGATGTCTTAACGCTTGATGTTGAAATGCCTAAAATGGATGGCATTACTTTTTTAGGTAATTTAATGCGTTTGCGGCCCATGCCAGTGGTCATGCTTTCAACCTTAACCACCAAAGGGGCAGATATTACCTTACAGGCCTTGGAGTTGGGGGCAGTGGATTTTATTGCCAAGCCAAGCGTTGAAGAGCTTTTAGCCACTCAAGGAAGCTTTAAGAAGTCTTTAGTGTCCAAAATTGAACAGGCGGTAAAGGTAGATAGAAAAAACTTCCAACTAAATAATGTCATCAAGAAGAGTTCAATCGCGAATTGCCTTTCTTTCGCCGGCGCAAAGCGAAAAAATCACCTTATTGCCATTGGCGCATCAACCGGGGGAACCGAAGCAATTAAAAGCGTGTTATCACAATTGCCCCAATCCTCTCCTCCAATCGTTGTTGCGCAGCACATTCCCAAAAATTTTAGTGCGCGCTTTGCACAGCGTTTAAATGAGTCATGCCAGGTTCAAGTACAGGAGGCCCAGCATGGTCAAAAGATAAAGGAGGGAAATGTCTATATTGCGCCGGGCGACTTACATTTAAAAGTGGTTGAAAAAGGCGGAGGGCTATTTTGCAATTTAGAAGACTCTCCGGAAGTCAACCGCCATAAGCCTTCGGTAGATGTGCTGTTTGACTCATTGCTTCCCGTGGCTGGTAATGTGCAAGCCGTACTGTTAACCGGCATGGGGCAAGATGGTGCAATTGGCATGCTTAACTTGAAAAATGGAGGTGCCAGAACATTAATACAAAATCAGGCGAGCAGCTTGATTTGGGGGATGCCGGGTAGAGCGTTTGCAATAGATGCCCATACTGAACAGGCAGACTTAACCAAAATTGCCGGTAAATTGCTACGCTTTGCATCATTAGATCGTAATGAAATGAAAGAGGCTATAAATACGAATGGCTAAAGCATTGTTCGGAACAGGGGTTGCCATTATTCTGCTGCTATTTGCCAACCAGGTCTTGTTGGAGTCGGCAATCGCCTCGTTTATAGGATTAGCTTTGGTGCTGGTAATATTATTCGCTTTGCAATATGTAAAGCCAAAGCCACAAAAGAAAGAGTATTCATTGCCGACAATTGTTTTAAACCATTATGATACCAAGCTGCTGCAGTCTGTTGTCGGTGAGTTACAAGATTTTTTACAGCAAGAAATTACTATTCTCAATGGCGAAATTGACCGGACGAGCTTGTTGGTGAAAGAGGCCGTAGAAAGTGTTTCAACCAGTTTTAAGGCACTGTTAGGCTTAAATGATGAACAGCAAAATATTATTCGTGAATTAATGACTCATGGAAAGAGCATTGGTGACGATAAAGATACGACGCTTGAAGGCTTTGTACAGGATTCAAGTGAAACGTTAGAAGCCTTTGTTGAAGTGATTATCAATACCAGTAAGCAAAGTCTAGTAACCATGTCATTTACTGATGAGATGGTAGAACAGTTTGATGCGATTTTTGCCTTATTGGAACAGGTTGAAAGCTTAGCCAGTCAAACCAATTTATTGGCATTGAATGCCGCTATAGAGGCGGCGAGAGCTGGTGATGCGGGGCGCGGTTTTGCCGTAGTGGCTAATGAGGTACGTGCTTTATCTGTTAGCTCGACGGAATTAAATGATGATATAAGAAAAGAAATTGGTAGTGCTAAGGATACGATAGCCAAATTAAGAAGCTCGGTAGAAGTCATGGCTTCTGCAGATATGACGTCGACCCTGCAGGCAAAAGACAGAGTTGGCGTCATGATGAAGCATGTACAAACCGAAGGTGAGTATTCGGCTAAATTTATTGAGGCGTTGGAGCATATATCTCCGCAAATCAATGAAGCAGTGGGGCTAGGGATCAGGTCCTTACAATTTGAAGACTTAGCTTATCAATCATTAAATTCACTAAAACATAACATAGAAAGCATACAAGGTATCAATAACGAGCTGGCAAAAATAGATTTGAGCGAGCAAGACAAGGGCAATAAACAATTGCTCAATTTGCAAAAGAAATGTCAAGATATTCAAGCTTCAACAAAGTCTGCTAATGAAACTCTCAGTGTTAAACAATCGTCCATGGAAGAGGGCGATGTCGAACTATTTTAATTTGGGAGAAATACTAAATGGCGATTAAAACATTTGTTTCTGATGATGATAAACATGTCACTATTGCGATAGATGACAGGTTTGATTTTTCTTTACATCAACAATTTAGAGATTCATATAATCAGTGTCTGGTTGAAGGCACCTTGTTTACCCTTGATCTAAGTAATACCAGTTATATGGACAGCTCGGCATTAGGCATGATTTTACTGCTTAAAGATCATGCTGAAAACGTTGCCGGCAAGGTGGTGATCACTAACCCTAATGCCGATGTTAACAAGATTTTGGAGATAGCACAGTTTCATCGTTTACTGACGATTGAGAGTTAGTGCATGCAGAAAAAACTTACCGGAAAAATAGCATTGGTTGTTGATGACTCTGAGGCTCAACGGAAAATGCTAACCATATTGCTCGAAGAAGAAGCGTATCGGGTTTATAACGCCAATAATGGCGTAAATGCTGTTGAAAAATATATTAAGTACCATCCTGATCTGATCTTGATGGACATTAATATGCCGGTAATGAATGGCTTTGAGGCGGCCCGAAGAATAAAAGGCTTGTCTCGGGGGGATCTGACTCCCCTGATCTTTATTACCAGCGACAATACCGATCAGGCGTTTATTGACTGTGTCGATGCCGGGGGGGACGGTATGCTGGTTCGCCCCTTTTCCCCCGAAGTTTTTAAGGCAAAAATCAAAGCTATTCAACGTATCAGTGATTTACACAGCCAAGTTAAACGGCTCCAGCAGGAGCAACAAAGTGACGCTGAACTTGCTGAGCAACTGCTCTCCGGGGTGATAGAATCACGAAATTTTGCGCTGGACAAAATTGGTGTTGTCAAGCAGGCGGCGGCCTTATTTAGCGGTGATATCCAGTTGACGGCATTATGTCCCAATGGCGATGTTAACGTGCTATTGGGAGATTTTACCGGTCATGGTTTGCGCTCTTCAATTGGCGCCATTCCATTAACCGAAACATTTCGGGCGATGACGAAAAAGGGCTTTTCACTCTTTGAAATCATTGCCCAAGTCAATAATCAGCTTTATAACCTTTTACCGCCGGATCTATTTTTAGCGGCAACCTTTGTCAGTATTTCCAGCCATGAGCAATCTGTCTATGTATTTAATGCCGGCTTACCCGATGCCTATGTATTTAATGAAGAGGCAGATATTAAATACCGGGTGACTTCCGTCCACCCGCCACTGGGGGTTCTAGCAAGCTTGCTCTCGGATGCCCGTTTAAGTGTCATGCCGGTTGACTCGAGTGACAGGGTGGTCTTGATCAGCGACGGCATAGTGGAAGCAAGAAGTGCGTCAGGGCAGATGTACGGTGTCGATCGTTTTGAAAAAGTGGCTCAACAAGGAATATTGGTAAAGAACTTACCCGATATGGTGATGCAGGATGTCAATGAGTTTTGTGAAAATACTGTGCAGGAGGATGATATTTCCCTTTTTGATATTCCCTGTGGTGGCTGGGAGCAAGTATTTAACTTAAATGATTTTAGTGATAACCAATTTGCAGACTATATTGATGATGCCTACGCAGTGTCCTCTCCTGTCTGGACATGGAGCCTGAATATCAGTGGCAAGCGCCTGGCTTCAGTCAATCCTATCCCCTTAGCCATGAACCAGATCAATGATATAGAAGGCTCGGGTGAACACTGGCAAAGTTTATATACCATTCTCACCGAGTTATTTGTTA
>Ga0213831_1000735_pt1 | contig 15139 bp, 12 predicted proteins | sample SWATP12_FD_163421 | JGI IMG/M metagenome (GOLD analysis project Ga0213831, IMG submission 163421) | Coastal seawater microbial communities from Marineland, Florida, United States - SWA TP1 #2 | ecosystem: Environmental > Aquatic > Marine > Coastal | place: USA: Florida | collected 2016-08-06 | reverse complement strand
CTGGGTGCGAAAGATTCATCAAGGCCAGAGAGTAATCTCGGTAAACAGGCCGGATATACGTAAGCCATCTGTTTATTTCAAAAAGTACTTGCACAGCAGGAGGAGACCATATACGTGCTGAGCGCGCAGCAGTCGAAGTATGAACATCGCTTTCTTCAACAAGATTAAAATATAAGAAACAGATTCATCACACTTCGATACGTCGTACCTCCTACTCAGTGCGAACGGAATATTTTTAACGTTCGTGCTAAACAAAAAAGCGATGGGTTTTAGCCCATCGCTTTTTCATTTTATCTAAGAAAATTAAAGGTTAAACGCGTTCGAATACCGTTGCGATACCTTGACCTAAACCAATACACATAGTGGCTAAGCCAATGTTAACGTCTTGACCTTCCATTAAGTTGATCAATGTCGTCGAGATACGCGAACCAGAACAACCTAGCGGATGACCTAGCGCAATCGCACCACCGTTAAGGTTGATCATGTCGTCCATCTTATCTTCTAAGCCTAGTGCACGAACACACGATAACGCTTGCGCGGCAAACGCTTCGTTAAATTCTGCTAGTTGGATATCTTCTAGTGTTAAGCCAGCACGTTTAAGTGCTTTCTTAGTAGCTGGTACTGGTCCGTAGCCCATAGTAGATGGATCGCAACCCGCTACACCCATTCCTCTGATTTTCGCTCTTGGTGTTAAGCCAAGTGCTTTTGCTTTGTCAGCAGACATAACTAACATTGCTGACGCACCATCAGACAGCGCAGACGAAGTACCCGCTGTTACTGTACCATTTGCCGGGTCAAATACTGGACGTAAACCAGATAGCGTTTCTACCGTTGTTTCTGGGCGGATCACTTCATCATGTTCAATCATGGTAAGTGCACCAGTATCATCATGCCCTGCAGTAGCCACAATTTCATTTGCCCAACGACCTTCAAGAGTTGCTTGATGAGCACGTTGGTGTGAGCGCGCACCAAAGGCATCTTGTTGTTCACGTGTTACGCCGTGTTGGCGTCCCAGAAGTTCGGCAGTTAAGCCCATGTTGCCTGCTGCACGAGAGATGTATTTGCTTAATGCTGGGTCAAAATCAACATCATACATCATTGGCACGTGACCCATATGCTCTACACCACCAACGATAAACACATCGCCTTGGTCAGCCATAATACTTGTTGCAGCGTCATGTAACGCTTGCATTGAAGAACCACATAAACGGTTTACTGTTACCGCGCCTACAGACTTTGGAATATCTGTTAATAACTGAGCATTGCGGGCAATGTTAAAGCCCTGCTCTTTCGTTTGCTTTACGTTACCCCAAATAATGTCCTCGATTAATGCGGGATCTAAATTTGGGTTACGTACCAACAATTGTTGCATTAAGTGCGCTGATAAAGTTTCGGCACGTACGTTTCTAAAAACACCCGCTTTGGAGCGTCCCATCGGTGTACGAATACAATCGACAATCACGACTTCTTTCATGTTAATCTCCTAAGCTTACGCTGTTTTAACGTCTGTGTTGAAATAAGATTTACCTGATGCTGCCATTTCACGCATGCCATCAGTCACTTGATAAATTTCACCTAAGTGCGCGTATTTATCTGCCATTTCAATAAACTTGTCTAAACCTAATGTTTCAAGGTAGCGAATTGGTCCACCTCTAAATGGAGGGAAGCCTAAGCCATAAATCAAGCCCATATCTGCTTCGGCCGCTGTATCTACAACGCCTTCTTCCAAACAGCGTACTACTTCATTCACCATTGGGATCATCAGGCGAGCAATAATTTCATCTGCTGAGAATTCTTGCTTGTCGTTTGCTACGCTTGCAAATAATTCATACGCTTTTTCTGCAGGCAATTTTGTAGGACGACCACGCTTATCTTTGCCATGGTCATAGAAGCCGGCACCATTTTTCTGACCAAAGCGTTGTTCACGATAAAGTAAACTTACTGGGTCATTTTCAATCTTCTTCATGCGTGTTGGGAAGCCAGCAGACATTACGCCTGTACAGTGATCTGCGGTATCAATGCCAACAACATCAAGTAAGTAAGCAGGACCCATAGGCCAGCCAAATTGCTTTTCCATCACCTTATCAACGGCTGTGAAGTCAGCACCTTCAAGTATTAACTGGCTGAACCCAGCAAAGTAAGGGAATAGCACGCGGTTCACGTAAAAGCCTGGGCAATCGTTAACCACGATAGGTGATTTACCCATTTTCGCAGCGTAGGCAACAACAGTAGCTACAGTTTCGTCAGAGGTTTCTTTACCACGAATTACTTCGACAAGTGGCATTTTGTGCACAGGGTTGAAGAAGTGCATGCCACAGAACTTGTCTTTACGTTTAACACTTTCTGCCAGTAAATCGATTGATATAGTTGATGTGTTTGATGCAACAATCGCATCGTCAGCGACCTGTGATTCCACTTCGGCTAACACAGCTGCTTTGACATTCGGGTTTTCAACGACCGCTTCAACCACAATATCAGCGTCTTTAACGCTGTCATAGCTTAGTGTTGGCGAGATGTTATTGAGTACTTTAGCCATCTTCTTCGCGTCCATACGGCCGCGTTCAACTTGCTTACTTAGTAAACCTGCAGCAGTCGTCAAACCAAGATCAAGCGCATTATTGTTGATGTCTTTCATAACAATCGGCGTACCTTTTGAAGCCGACTGATAAGCAATGCCGCCACCCATGATGCCAGCACCAAGTACCGCTGCACGTTCAACTGACTTAGTCGCAGTTTTAGCAGCTTTTTTCGCTTTACCTTTAATTACTTGGTCAGCCATAAACAAGCCGATTTGTGCGGTAGCAGCGTCTGTTTTAGCGAGTTTAGCAAAACCTTGATTCTCTAGCGCCATCGCACCAGCACGATCTAAACCTGCCGCAGCTTCAATGGTATTTACCGTTAGCATAGGTGCTGGGTAGTGTTTGCCAGCCTTTGCCGCAATCATGCCTTTACAGGTATTAAAGGTCATTACCGTTTCTGTTGGTGACAATTTCAACGGCTCAAGCTTAGGTTGACGTTTCGCACGCCAATCTAACTTACCTGCAATCGCATCTTTCAGCATCTTAATGGCTGCTGGACGTAACTGCTCAGGTTCAACTACTGCATCTAATAAACCTACAGCCATAGCCTGTGCAGGTTTGTGTGCTTTACCTGTCGACATCCATTCAATCGCATTATCCGCACCAATTAAACGTGGTAAACGCACTGTACCACCAAAGCCTGGCATTAAGCCTAGCTTAACTTCTGGTAAGCCTATTGATGCTGAGGTGTCAGCAATACGGAAATCACATGCAAGGGTCATTTCACAACCACCGCCTAACGCAAAGCCATTAACAGCGGCGATGGTAGGTAGCTGAATATCTTCAAATGAGTCAAAAACGTCAGAGGCTTTTTTCACCCAAGGGATAAGGGCTTCTTCTGGCTGTTTGAATGTTTCTAAGAATTCGGTGATGTCAGCGCCAACAATGAATGCTGATTTACCTGAAGTTACGAGTACACCTTTTGCTTCACTACAATTATTAATTGCATTTACCACTGCAATGTATTCTTCAAATGTTGCCTGATCGAACTTATTTACTGAACCTTCAGCGTCAAATTTAAATTCAACGATACCGTCGTCCAGTAACTCGGCAGAAAGGCTTTTGCCCTGAAATAACATGCCTGTCTCCTCACATATTTTTGGGTGAATTTTCGGTTGTTATTAATAATAGTCGACTGAGTGTGCCTTGAAACAAAATGAAAAGCAAATATTTTAAACAGGTGTTTAAATCGTTCGTATCAAATATTTTAAGTGTCATTTGTAACCCTGCAAATGATTATCTAAATACCTAACTACAATCTGTAAAATAAATAATATTTCACCAACATTAATTATCGACTTTCGTAAAGGAAATAAACAGTTACCAACAACCTACAGTAGCGTAACAAACTCACCTTCCTAATACACTCAGTTTACAAGTATTTATACATCGTATAACATTTCGTACATTAACTAACCAGAAAAGAGGGGGCAGAAAACAAATATAACGAGTAATGTGACTCGTTCAAATAAATAACCCAAATACAACTTTATGGAATTTTAATAAAATGGAAAGATTAATCAGAACAATAAATCGCGCCTTCTTCTTAATTTTAATATCAGTAGCTTGCCAGAAAAGTGCTAATGCAATTAGCTCGGATAGTTGTGGTGGCATAGGAGAAATCTGTGTTGTTACAACGCATCAAACAATTACCGATACTTACATCGTAGTTAGTGGCTAAACCTTCGAAAGAGCACCTATGAATAAACATCAATATTCACACAACGAGACTAAGTGGGCAATGTTATGCCATTTAACCGGGTTCCTTTGCTTTTTATTTCCATTTGGAAACTACATTGGAATCATTAGTATCTGGTTATATAAGAAAGAAAAATCTGATTTGATTGTTCAAGTGGTTAAAGAAGTGATTAACTTTCAAATATTTTGTTCGCTTGTCGTTATTTTGCTTTTCTTATTTTGGACAAATTTTTTCGTGGTTGCTCTTGCTGTGCTATTTATGATCTTCTATTTCTTTGAAGTTTTAATTGCAACATATAAAGCCAAGCATGGAAAATTTCATCACTATAAACCTACCGTAAGCTTATTCAGATAACAGTTATGGCGTAACAATTACTGCATACTAGGCATAAGGCGTTATGCCTGTATCTCTCTCTAAAAACACTAATGTTTCTGAAAAACATACGTATCGAACCAAGAATACAGGCAAATTTCAATTTCTAGTATTAATCACTTTGCAAGGCATCTATTGGGTCAAGTTTCGACGCTTTTATCGCTGGATACACACCAAACACTACCCCTACCATTGCACAGATTGAAAATGATAGAACAATAGCACCAAGCGACCAAGACACTGCCCATTCCGAATAAAATGAAATCAGTTCTGATAGCAAAATGCCAAATACTACCCCCAGAATGCCACCTAGAATCGAAATCGTGAAACTCTCGGCAATAAACTGCGTTTGAATGTCTTTTTGTGTCGCGCCAATCGCTCTTAGCAAACCAATTTCTTTGGTGCGTTCTAATACCGTTGCTAGCATGATATTCATAATACCGATACCACCTACAAGCAGTGATATGCCCGCAACACACGACATGACAATATTGAATATCTGTTGGGTTTGCTTTTGCTGTGCAAGCAACGCTGCTGGCACAACTAGCTCAAAATCATTCACATCATTGTGTCGTCTGGTCAACAAATGGCTTACGGCTTGCGCGGCTTTTACAGGATCTACGTCTTTGCTCACTTGTAATTTCAAATTAGACACTTCGCTTTCCAGCAATTTGCTCGGGAACTTATGAATGGCCGTTGTTAATGGAACAAATACGCGACGCTGCTCACCGCCAAGTTTTATCCCTTGAAACTCATCTTTTTTCAGATATGGACGTTGTAAAACCCCCACTACTTCAAACCACAAATGATTGATTTTGATATATTGCCCAACCGCATTTCCCATAGGGAATAGTTGGTCTGACATTGCTGCACCAATCAGCGCAACTTGCGCAAAATGACGATCATCCAATTCATTTAGCACACGTCCTTCGCTCACCTCATAAGCCGATAATTCAAAAAAGTTTGGGCTAACGCCAACGGCCTCACCGTCACTTTTGCCATGCGCACTGAAAATAGAATAAGTATCAATCACTTTTTCTGCGCTGAATTGCTCAATAAAAGGTAATGACTCTACACTGACTTCGCCATCGCGAATTGACAGCCCTGATGAATGCTTACGTTGCTCTTTTAGCTCTTTTTCTTCAAATGTTTTAGCTTCAACGATAAGGTTTTGTAACCCCATGGTATCAATCATCTTGAGCGCTTCTCGTTCAGCACCTTCACCGATATTGAGCATAGCTATTACCGCGCCAACACCAAAAATCATACCTAAAAGCGTTAGCAATGTTCTCAGTTTGTGTTGGGCAAGCTCAGCACAAGTATCTTTTAGCATGTTAAGGTATTTCATGATCCTTGCTCCATATTGGTTAATGCAATTTCTTGCCCTTCGCTTAAGCCATTTACCACTTCCACTACACTCAAGTTAGCGATCCCGAGTTCCACCTTAACTTTGTCAAATTCACCATTTTGATATACGTAAACATAATGCTGGTTTTCTGCAGTGTGAATACTTTGTAGCGGTACAACTAGCTTTTCACTCTCAGCATGCACAGCAATTGTTGCCGCCAATTTTCGACCCGGTACAAAAAGCGATGGCACTTGCTCTGCCAAAGTCACTGTTACCTCGTAATACTTTCGAGGATCGCCACGTTTGATGGACTTTGGATACGTAGCGACTGATTCAACTGTACCTTTGAACGCTTTGTCAGCATGGGCGTTTAAATAGAAATCCACTTCCTGCCCTTCCTTTAGCCCAATCGCTTCGCTTTCGGCAACTTGCAGTTTAGCTTTCATATCGCTGACATCAGGGAGCTCAGCAATTTTCTGCCCCGGCCATAGCGCTTGACCAGCACGAGGCTTCTCTCCACGCCAGTTTGCTTTGTAAGCGAGTAAGCCATCGTGAGGCGCTAATACTTCTAACTGGGTGAGTCCTTCCTCTAATTGATTGATTTTTGCCTGATGTTGCTGCTGTTGCATGTTAAGCAAACCAATCTCGCCTTCCGAACTTTCGCTGAAGCTCTCGTTTTTCCATTGAAGATACGCTTGCTTGGTACCTAGATATTCCTTGTTTTGCATCGACTCAAGAATTTCAAGTTTCGAGCGTATACGAATATCATCAATTGAAAATCTGTCAGCAAAGTCCTTTTCTTTATCAACTACGCCTATATCTTTGTTAATAATGGACAACTGCTGCTCTAGTGCGCCATTTTTCTCTAAAATGTCTTGCTCAGTAATTGCTAGTTCGTGTTGTTTCTTTTGGCTTTGAACCTGCATTGCCTCGCCATCAAACCGTACAATCACGTCGCCCTTTTTCACACGGGAAAATTCAGGTGCAAGCCACGCAATATTTTGCATACCATTATTGGAAATAGGCGAGGAAATTACCGTTGCTTTGGCGGCAAATAGCTCTCCTTTTGCTGGTACCTTAACAGCCAAATCCTGCTTACTCACGTGGTAAACCAGTGGCTTTTCAGCGCTATCAGAACAAGCAACTACACTAATGGCAATAACGCTCGCGAGTACATTTTTTACATGAGATTTCACAGCACTAACTCCTCGTTCTCTTTCAATCCCTCGCTAACAATAGCGCTGTCACCTATAACTTGTTCAACCTTCACAGCTCTTTGTTCAGTGGAAAGTGCAGAATTTACAATAACTATTGGTTGCTCGTTTTGATAGCTAATACTATCGGCAGGAATAGCCAATACGTTGTTAAGAGAATTAGTGATAATTTCTATACGCGCTGACATGCCAGGTCTGGCGACAAAGTCTTCGGTGGGAGTAAACGATATAATTGCATCTACTATGCGTCGCTTGTCTTGATAAGATTTATCGCGAAAAACTCTCCCCAAGCTCTCAACTTTACCGTTAAAGGCATATTCTTGCGCTCCGTCAACAACAACTTTAACAAGCTGTCCTACTTTTACTTTACCGCTGTCAGGCTCGTTGATTTGCGCTTTAATTTGCATTTCTTCAATCACTGAAAGCTCAATAACTGGCTGACCAAATTGGACGCTTTCACCAACCGCGGGTTTTTCTCCTTGCCAATTGGCTTTATAGATCACCATACCGTCTATTGGCGCAACCACTTTAAGTCGCTCCATATCATGCAGCAAACCATTGACTTCAGCGGTGAGTCTATCAACTTTCCCTTGCGCAAGTTTAAGGTTCAATTTGGTATTTTCACGATGAAATTTTAGTTTCTCTTTGGCAAGAAATAGATCATTTTCAGCAATGGTAAAGTCTATCGCAGCCTTTTTGCGGTCATTGTCAGAACGGCTGTTATCAACAATTTCCGCTCGACGTTTCGCTTTGTCGTATTCCATGTCCATTTCAGCGGCCGCAAGCACAAGTTCTTCTTCCGTCTCTTCTTCTTTTAGACGTTTGTTTTCGAGTTCTTTTTGTGCGCGTTCTAATTCAGCTTTTTTGTCAATCAGTGTTTCACTCACTTTCTGATCGTCGAACGACACCACAACAGTGCCTTTGGTCACTTGAGTGTTTTCAGGGATCAAGAAGTTAATTTTGTATTGCCACATGCGTGATACTGATGGTGGCGCTATGATTGCCGTCGTTTTTGACTCTAATTCACCACTCGCATTTACTACGACATCCAATGATTTGTGCTCAACCAAGGCAGTATGTTCTTCACTGCAACCCACAAGTAATAACAAAGATATCAAAATAATTTTTTTCATGACGCAGCTCCACCTAATGCAATTTGAACGCTCATGCCAGGCACGAGTGAGATATCTGGCTGCCGCTCAAATTGCAATCGAACCCGGTAATAAACGTCATTTCCCCAATCTTTTCTTTCTTCAGGTTGCGTCGAAATTTCATCGATTTTCGCAGTAAATGTATGTGCAGGATAGGCATCTAATTTAATTGCAGCTTGCTTGCCTTTGATCATGTGTTTGTAGTCAACTTCATGAACCCAAGATTCAATATATAACCCATTCATTGAAGGGATTTCGGCGATTTTCCATGATGGTTGTGCAGTCATACCAACAAACACTTTTTCACCGTTCCAAGGGTGGCTCGCATAAAGCACAGGGCCACTGCGCTCAGCGGTGAGACTCATTTTAGCGAGCCTTGCTTCGTTATAGCGTAAGCTTTCTTCCAGTTTTAATACGGTGATTTCTTGCTTTTTAATGTCTACCTGATTCTTGATCTCAGTTTGCGCAAGCTGCTCTTTAACTTTGGCGTTGGCCACTACCGCCTTTTCATAGTTAAGTTGATTTTGCTCATAGTCATATTGACTGAGATGTTCTTTCCCTACGTTGGCGTCAATTTTCGCTTTTTCTAATAATAATGCTGTACGTTTTTGCGCAAATTCGCTTTCTAACAAGGATTGTTTAGCTGAACTCTTAATACGATGAAGTTCTTCTTTGGCAGCATGCAAGCTCACCTTTTCTTGCTCTATCGTATTTTGGATCATGCCACTGTCAAACACGACCACGAGTTCGCCTTTTTCAGCAATTTCGCCTTCAGGTTTCATCCATTGAACTTGTACTTGCCAAGTATCACTTTTAGGCGCATAGAATGTTTGATTGTCGCTTGCCTTGATTTGCCCTGTTAATACTACAGGCGTTGACGCGTAACAATTAACAGTAAAAAGTAGGGAGAAAAGAGATATTAGGCGACCTGACACAGGCTATCCTCCATAATTTGGCCATCCTTCATGCGTATAGTGCGCTGGGCATATGAGGCGATATCATCTTCATGTGTCACCATCACAATAGTTTGCCCTTGCCTATGTAAATCACATAGCAAATCCATAATTTCATATGACGTCCTTGAGTCTAAATTTCCGGTAGGTTCATCTGCAAATATCACACTAGGCCGATTCACTAATGCTCGCGCGATGGCAACACGTTGACGTTGTCCACCCGACATTTCAAATGGTTTATGATGGCCACGCTCAGTTAAGCCAACTTTTGCCAGCATTTCATCGCCCCGCGCTTTCGCTTCTTCAGGCGAGGTATCAGTATACCTTAGTGGCAATATCACGTTTTCAAGTGCGGTTAATCGTGGCAATAGGTGAAATGTTTGAAAAATGAATCCAATTTTTTGATTGCGAATGCGAGATAATTCCATATCGTCCATGGCCTTTACGGCATTGCCATCAAGCCAATATTCACCAGATGTTGGTGAATCTAGACACCCTAATATGTTCATCAGAGTTGACTTACCCGATCCAGATGTTCCCATAATGGCAACAAACTCATTATTATCGATTTGTAATGACACATTAGACAATGCATTCACCTGCGTCTCTCCCGCTCCATATTGGCGATTGACATGTTCAATTTTAATCATTGAACCTCCTTATGCTGCTGTCGTTTGTTTTATTTCTTATTTTTCTTATACATCATACTTTTCTGATATTTGACGCCAAGTATCCATGTTAGAATCAATATAATTCGCCTCATTTTTCTTTACAAGGTGAATCATGTGTAAACCAGATTAAAATGTAACAAAATTTTTATTCAATTTTCACATATAATTCAAGATGAACGTCAACTCATTACATCATTGATTTTATTATTGTTAACCAACCTAAATACGGTAGAGGTTGAGGGAATCACCACATGAAGCTGTTAACAAACATCACAAATAAGCCAGAGAATCTTTTGCTTGCGATGGCGTTTATATTGCCACTCGTTTTTTCTGTGTGGATGGTATTGCTCAATAATTTTGTCATCGAAAAAGCAGCATTTACAGGTAAAGAGATTGGCATTCTTCAAAGCCTACGTGAAATCCCAGGCTTTCTAGCGTTCACTGCTATCTACGTATTGTTATTTATCAAAGAACAGAAGCTCGCCATACTGTCGCTAGGTATAACCGCATTTGGCGTCGCAATAACAGGTTATTTTCCTACAGAGTATGGCTTGTATATCACAACAATAATCATGTCTGTTGGTTTTCATTATTACGAAACGGTTAGTCAATCACTGACGATGCAATGGATGAAGAAAGAAGAAACAGCACACTTCATGGGGCGTATGTTAGCCGCCAAATCCGCTGCCTCTTTGATTGCATTTGGTTCTATTTACTTGTTAATGGACACGTGGGCATGGAGCTACCAAGCCACCTACTTGTTGTTTGGCGGCACCGCACTAGTGCTGACACTGTTTCTTGCCGCTAGCTTTAAGACTTTCCCTGTTACCCACGAGCAACACAAAGGTATTGTTTTAAGGAAATCCTACTGGCTGTTTTACGCACTTACATTTTTTAGCGGTGCAAGAAGACAGATCTTTGTGGTATTTGCCGGCTTCTTAATGGTGGAAAAGTTTCATTATAGCGTGGCTGAAATCAGCGTATTGTATCTAATCAATTACGTGTTCAACTGGTTGTTTGCTGCAAAGATTGGCAAACTTATCGGCATCATCGGCGAGCGCACGGTGTTGCGAATCGAATATATCGGATTATTCATTCTATTTATCGCCTACGGTTTAGCAGAAAATGCGACGTTTGCAGCAGTGCTCTATGTAATTGATCACCTGTTTTTTGCTTTGGCGATTGCCATAAAAACATACTTTCAAAAGATAGCCCGACCACAAGATATCGCTGCAACGGCAGGCGTTAGTTTCTCAATAAATCACATTGCTGCTGTTTTTATTCCAGCATTGTTGGGACTGGTATGGTTAACTAACCCCTCATGGGTGTTTTACGTGGGGGCTGGATTTGCGTTATGTTCGTTGATCTTATCTTCGCTCATCCCTGAAAATCCTGAGCCTGGTATTGAGCTGCGACATCAGGAGCTCAAAAAGTTATCATCATCGGCAAGTTGATTTCCAAATAACAAATAAATAAGCACAATGGTTTTACGCATTGTGCTCTTAATAATATTCGGCAGTTTTAGCGGCTAATTGTTCTCTTGAAGAAATGCTAAAAATTCGTCAGACGGCATAGGCTTCGCGTAGAAGAATCCTTGTACTTCATGACAACCTTGCGCTTTTAAGTGCGCTTGCTGCTGCTCATTTTCAATACCTTCAGCGATAACTTTTAAGTTCATCTGCTTACCTAAGTTGATAATGGTATCTGCTATCAATGATTCGCCCGGTTGCGCAATGTCGGTGACAAATGACCTATCTACTTTTAAACGATCTAACGGAAGTTTCTGCAAATAGCTAAGTGACGAATAGCCAGTACCAAAGTCATCCAATGCGATGCTAATACCTTCGTGTTTTAAACGAACCAAAGCGTCAATCACTACTTGAGGCTCATCCATCAAAATGTTCTCTGTAATTTCTAATTCAAGCTTGCTCGGTTGAATTTGATGTTCTCTTATCGCACCAATAATATTATCGACAAAATTATCACGCTTAAATTGCGGAATAGACACATTTACTGAAATGCCTACGTGATGATAGTTTTGCTGTTCTAGATCTTTGATTTGTTTACACGCTTGGTGAATAACCCAATCACCAATATCAATTATCAATCCTGAGTATTCAGCCAGCGGAATAAATACGGCAGGTGAAATAAACTTACCTTCGGCTGTTCTCCATCGTAATAGAGCTTCCGCGCCAATGACTTTCCCACTTTCTAAACTTAACTGCGGTTGATACCAAAGCTCTAAGCGGCCTTCTGCAAAATCGGTACGTAACTGACGAATCATGTCCAAACGCCATAAGGTTTTCTCTTCCATTTCTGTTTTATAGTAAACGAAATGATCCTGATGGCTTTTCTTTGCAAGATTTAAGGCAATATTAATCTGATTAAGGATCTTAACTCCGCGGGTTGCAGCGTCTTCCTTAGTACATAGCCCGATCGTGGCATTAATCGGTAAAAATTGTTCGCCAGCTGAAAACGGCTCGGTAAAGATGTCGACAAGTTTTTCAGGTGTAACGCAATCATTAGGGCCGATAATGCCAAATACGTCGGCACCAACGCGAGCGAATTGGCAACGCTCGCCCATTGCTTTCATGCGCGACGTAACGGCCATAAGCAGTTGGTTGCCCACGTCTTGTCCTAAACCATCGTTTATATCACTAAAGTGATTGATATCTATCAGGCCAGCGACCAAATTGTTATCTTGGCTTTGTCCAAATTCATCAAGTAAATTTACAAACTCAAGGCGATTAGGTAAGTCTGTTAACCAATCTTTGTAAGCGGCATTACGCAGCTTTTGAAACAAATGCACGTTTTCATAACCAACGGCAATATTGGTCATAAACACTTCGAGTAACTGACGTTCAATATCTGTCAGTGTTCCCACCAACTCTAAATAAACAACCGCTCTAAAACCACCACTGCTCAAATAGAGTGCCACACCACCTGATTCATATTGATGTTGCTTATGCTGAAAACAAGTTGAGATTTGGTTTTGTACCGACAAGTTCTTAAGCGTATCAAGCTTTTGACTCACTAAAATTGACGATAGCCCTTGCTGGCCTAATATGTACAAACTTAAGTCGTCTGCACCTTCAACAATTCCTTGTCCGCGTGCACAAAACACACTGGTGTTTGCTGTTACCAATTTATTAATTTGGGTTAAAACGCCTTCGGCAAATTCGCGCACCGAGTGCAACTCTAGTAAGTCGGCTGAAGATGCAATAATTTTTTCTAAACCAGTACGATTTTGAGTAACAGTATCAATTTGTTGGTAGGAGCGAATTGCAGCGTATACGGTGGTGACTAATTTTCGGCGAGTTAATTCAGTTTTCGTTTTGTAGTCATTAATGTCGTAATCTTTAATGACACTTTCTTCTGGTGCATACCCAGGCTGCCCCGTTCTAAGCACAATACGAATATCTTGGCGCAGCAAAGTTTCTCGAATATGCTTTACGACATTAAGGCCAGCATCGTCTGTTTCCATGACGACATCTAGAAGTACTAGTACAATATCATTATGCTGTTCAATAAGCTGGCAGGCATCTCTACCTGAATACGCGTGAATGTATTCTAAACGTTTACCTAAAACCACGAGGTCAGACAATGCTAGCTGAGTTACTGAATGTATCTCAGGGTCATCATCGACTATTAGTACTTTCCATGTATCCGCGCCTGATTCATCTAGAATTTCATCTTCGTCACTATCATCGATAAACAAAAAATCGTCGTTAGTATCTTCAGAAACCTGCATATTGCCCTCAAAAACCAATACGAAATTGGCCTATTCTCAAATCGTAAAAGTAACGAATATTTTTATGAATTTTAGTGTACTATCTTCTACATAATAAGAGTCACTAAAACATTATTCAACAAAACAATACAATAAAATGAATTCTATCAATGGTATGTTAACTATCAGTAAAGTTTAGTGGATATATTGCAATTGATCACTATTGAAAATAAAGATAATTACTTTTTGTCTCGACCACAAGAAATAATAGGCGTAGCATGAAGTAAAGCGAACAATATAGACGGTTACTGGTAGCGAAAAGGAGTCATGATGAAAGTTACCCCGCCAAATACAAACACTCCAGTCGTTTCAAGCACGGATGGCGATAATAAAACTGAAGTTGTCACTCAAGCAGCACAGCAAACTACCGATCGTAAAACCAATAGTCACTCAACACAAATGCAGCTATTATCACTTGCTAGAACCTTCGCTCTTGACGGCGGTATGTTGGAACAAAAAAAACAAATGCCGCTTGAAGATCGTGCCTCAAAACGTGCTCGAATTAATCGACTGCGTAAACAACAAAACCTTGAAGCTATTGTTCACAAAGCCATCCCTTATTGTTCTACCGAAGAAGCCGCAGAAAGAGCTGATCCTGATTGGTTCTCTCAGTTTACTAAACTTGCAGAAGATGTAAGCAGCAGCGCCATGCAAGACCTATGGGCCAAAATTCTTGCAGGCGAACTCTCGCAGCCCGGCGCTTTTTCAATAAAGACACTGCAAGCATTTAAAACAATGAGCATTCATGAAGCGAAATTGCTTGCTAAGGCTTGTCGCTTGTCGGTGAGAGACGGTAGAGGGAAAAATATTCGTATTATTTCTGGTTGTTACCAAGTGCCCGGTTTATTTAACTTTTTTGATAAACAGAGAGAGCAAACAATCAACTTAAGCCAACGAGGCTTAAGCTACAGCGATATTTTAACGCTCGCAGACAACCACTTGATGTATGAACAGGAAACTGAATCGTCCCCTATGGCAAAAGGTGAAGCGGTAAACTTCAATTACAATGGCCAAAATTTGGCATTAGTTACGACGAAATCTGACTGCATATTGAGGTTTTACAAATTTACGCCTACAGGGGTTGAACTGGCGCGTTTGATATCAGATAACCCTGACACTGATTACATTAGTTTGCTCAAGAGCCAACTGCAACATCATTTTTCGATTACGGCTTAATTTAATATTGTCGGGGCGTGACCAAACATTCGCCCTTTGATACGTACCTCTTACTCAGGACGTATATGGTCTCCTCCTGCTGTGCAAGTACTTTTTGAAATAAACAGATGGCTTACGTATATCCGGCCTGTTTACCGAGATTACTCTCTGGCCTTGATGAATCTTTCGCACCCAGCGTCCTCATCG
>Ga0213831_1000727_pt1 | contig 15323 bp, 7 predicted proteins | sample SWATP12_FD_163421 | JGI IMG/M metagenome (GOLD analysis project Ga0213831, IMG submission 163421) | Coastal seawater microbial communities from Marineland, Florida, United States - SWA TP1 #2 | ecosystem: Environmental > Aquatic > Marine > Coastal | place: USA: Florida | collected 2016-08-06 | reverse complement strand
TGGTTAAGAGCTTAGCGAGCAATCGCCTTAATCAACTCATTTTGCTCGGTTGGTTTTTTCTGATCTTCAGCGAGGTTGTTGCCGGCATTAAGCATGTTGAACCCATGTCACAATTAATACCCACGAGCATCGAAGCTTGGAACAGAATTGCCTTTGACATCGTGCCTCTGCTTGGCAATACCTTACTGCTGTTTTGGGTTTGGCAAACCTGTTGGCGAGCGAAACAAGTAGATATGAGCGAATTGATTGCCAGCACACCGAGGACCTCGATGCAATTAGCAATGTCTCAGTTATGCTCGGCCATCATTGCCGTAACAATGATCCTCGGTGTTGCCACAATCGCAGTGCTCGCCGCCGAGTTACACGTTGGCAGCCAACTAATTGCAGGTCACTACCCTCTGCAACTGTTGGTTTTGTTTCTGCCACTGGTTGCAAGTGGCGTTTTGTTTGTTGCAATTAATACCTTAGTGAGTAACAAGTACCAGGCCGCCATTCTGAGCCTAAGTGTATTGGTATTGAAGTTTTCACCGCTGATGGCGCAATTAGGCCTAGAGCACCCGCTTTGGAACATTGCCGGTGCACCGCTTATTGCACCAGATACTGTATGGAGCTTTGCTGCCAGTTGGTCAACTTTTGGTCCTTACATGTTATTTTGGTTGACGTTTTCAACCGCAACCTTATTCATTGCGATTGTTTATTCCCATCGTGGAACTGGCTTTCGAAGCAACTGGAGGCAAGCGACACCACACAATCAATGGCTCGCTGCCGTTTGCGCCGTATTTTGCGTATCTATCACAGTGCTGATGCACGGTGCACTGCAAGGCCAGCGCCCGCTTCTGACTAAACAGGCTCAACACCAATGGCGCGCGGATTACGAACATCAATTTGGTCATTGGCAACAGCTAAAACAACCGCAAGCGACAGCGATGAAGGTCATAGGCGACTTTTATCCCAACTTAGGAGCAGCGAGTTTTGATATTGAGGTGACCTTAACCAATACCCATGCGGTTGCCATCGAGCAAGTATTGATAGGCGGTATTCACGGCTTTGAGTTTCAGTCTCTGACACTGGAAAACGCTCGCTTAATTGCATCAGACCCACGGCTCAACCAACATGAATTTAAGTTACTGTCGCCTTTGTTGCCAAACCAGTCATTAACTTTGACGACCCAAATTGATTACCAACAACCGAGTCTTTGGCCAGCGGCTTTGCATCAAATTGTCACGTCAGAATTCAGCTACTTTCGCTCAGCACCGGTTATGCCAAACGTTGGTTTTAACACTGACTTTATTCTGCGAAATGCAACGCGGAGACTGGAGCTAGGACTTGCTGAATTGCCGGAGCATAATCCAAGTGAACATTGGCAGAAGCAAACATCCGAACCCGGCGTGCTCAAACGTATTCAGGTGCATAGCGTGATTACGACGGTTGAGGATCACAAGGTTATAGCTCCCGGTGCGCTGGTCAGCAAGAGCATCAAAGGCGAGCGAGCGACGTTCGAGTTTAAAACCCAGCAACCTATTCGCGACATAGCGGCTTGGTTTTCGTTGCCTTATTCGTCGCTAAAAATGAATTCGTCAAAAGGGAATTCGAAGTCAACTGAGCTTCACTTCTACGCACCAAGATTAGACGCCCCAGCAAATCTAGAATCTGCACAAATCAACTTACAAGGCATGAAAGATACATTAAATTGGCTTTCTCAGCACGTAGGCGCTTATCCTGGCGCGAGACTAAATATGATTGCCATTCCTGAGCTTGGCGCCACGGGTTATGCCATGCCGCGCACTATGTTGGTTGGGCACAAAGTCGCAGTACGCGCACAACCTTTAATGTCGAATGAAGGCCGTGCATCGTTTGATCACAGGTATCGTCGTGCGGTTCATGAAACTGCCCACCAATGGTTTGGACATGGCCTTGGCAATGGCGTGGATTGGGACCGGACTTTTTTGGTTGAAGCCATGGCAAAATACATCGAGCTTGTTATGTTGGAACAGTTCAGAACTGACGCTGAACTTGAAGCACTGATCAATTTCGAATACCTGCGGTTTAAATACGCCACGTCCAACTCGACGCAAAAAGCCGTTGCGCTGATTGATGCTGGCCTGCGTCACGACATGTACTCAAGAGCCACATTGGCCTTTACCGTTCTCAGAGAAGAAATCGGCGATGCCGCCATTATCCGGACGTTGAAACAACTTTGGGCGGCAAACCAAGCACCAAACCCACCTGCGAGTTCGGTGGACTTCGTTCGATTTTTACTAACGCACACCGATGCAAAACAGCATGCTTTAATTGAACGTCTGTTTTTGTCTAACGACGTCCAGTTTTTGCTCGAGCATCCGAGGTTTAAAGGTATCAAACCATAAAGAACTTGCGCGGGCTGGCTTGCCCCGCCCTGCGCGCAGGGTTTTGAATAAAACAGGATTGTCGTGAAATACGCAGAAAAACGCTCGAAGCAGATTGTTTGTCCCAAAATGTTGGCCTAACCGCCTGGAAAGATTTAACATTTGCCACCTTGTTCTCGATGTCATTTAAAAACAATACGTCCAAATCACGGAGCCAAAATGAAATTATTGAATAATGTGATGCTTAGCGCGTTCGTTTGCGTTTTAAGCATGCCGTTAATCGCCAAAGAGTCGCCTATCACCCCCGAGCAAAAAGCCATTGCCCAGCAGTTAATGGAAACTGCACTGGAAAGTGATTTGGCCTTTGATATCGTTGAGTCACTTACTACCGAGATTGGCCCTCGTCTTGGCGGCTCTGATGCGGAAAAACGCGCACGCAACTGGGGTGTGGAGCTAGGCAAGAAATTGGGCTTTGATAAGGCCGAGATTGAAGAGTTCCCTATGCCATTTTGGGCTCGTGGTCACCTGCACATTGCATTGACCTCTCCATACGAGCAAGAGTTGTATGGCTCTGCACTTGGTGGAGCGGCACCGAGCAAAGAAGAAATTAACGCGCCAATTGTTTATTTTAGAGACATCCACGCGTTAAAAGCGGTTAAAGACGGCAGTTTGAAAGGCAAAGTCGCGTTTGTTGACGGTGAGCCAATGGTTCGCAGTCAAACAGGTGCGGGTTACGGCCAGTCTAACCAAAAACGTCGAATTGGCTGGCAACACGCAGAGCGCGGCGGTGCTAGCGCGCTTATCGTGCGCTCGGTTGGCTCAGATTCTCGTCGTTTTCCACACACAGGCATGATGAGCAAAAATGGCGACAAGTGGGCAAAAATTCCGGTTGTGGCCATTTCAAACCCAGACGCTGATCACCTACGTCGCTTGCACAACTTAAACAAACCGCTGGAAGTATCGCTGCACTCTGGCTCCGACTGGAAAGGTGAAGTCATCAGTGGCAACGTTGTATTGGATATCATTGGCAGCGAAAAACCTGAAGAAATCGTGTTAATTGGTGGTCACTTAGACAGCTGGGATCTCGGCACTGGCGCCGTCGACGATGGCGCAGGTATCGCAATTACCACGGCAGCAGCAAAACTCATCGCCAACTTGTCGAAACGACCAAAACGCACCATTCGCGTTGTTATGTTTGGCGCAGAAGAAGTCGGCCTGTTGGGTGCGTTTGCCTACGCTAAAAAGCATCACAAAAACCTTAAAAACCACGTCATGGCTACCGAGTCTGACTTTGGTGCACGCAAAGTATGGCGTATCGTATCTAACGTGAACCCTGAAGCAACTGTGCTGGTGGATGAAATCGCCAAGATTATCGCACCTTTGGGTATTGTTCGCGGTGGCTCTGACGTTAAAGGCGGCGGCCCAGACATTATCCCTATGGCGAATAGCGGCGTACCGACCATCCGTTTGAGTCAAGAAGGTACCGATTATTTCGACTTGCACCACACGCCGGATGACACCTTAGACAAAATTGATCCAGATGAACTAGCGCAAAATGTCGCGGCTTATGCGGCGACAATATTCTTGTTTGCTGATGCCGATGTGGATCTAAAAACCAGACCATAAGTCTTAATCAGACAACGGCAAAAAGGAGGCGTTTAAGCCTCCTTTTTTAATTCTCTCCTTGTGCCCTTTGATAGTAGTTGTCTTTTTCGAGACCAACTAAACCATACCCCCTATTCATCGTTGAAGCCCGAGACAAAAAGTGTAGAATCAAGACGTTAACTCTATGAAAAATAAAACAAAGGATTGGTACATGTTCAGTAGGAACGCTCTTAGATGTTTACTCATTTTTTGCGCACTAAGCGCTTCTCACCTCACCGCCAATGAGCTCAAGCTTACAACAATAGACAGTGTTAAGTCCGAAAAGTCTTGCTTTCACAATGTGTTCGCAAGTTACGACGCGTGGTTCAACTTTTTGTACAGCAAACGGGAAAATGCATTTAAACGCCGCGGCCTTAAAAACATTAACCAAGCGCTCAAAAAGTTCGAAGATGCCTTTAAAAATCGCTTCACCAAAGCCGACTTTGACGCTGCTCAAAAAGGACTGCATTGCCAACGTTTTACTTATGAAGTAAATGGAAAGGATGTGGAAGGTGTCCTCATACTGCCGAAGGGCAACAATATTCAAGGTGAAAAAACACCGCTGATTTTGTACAACCGAGGCGGCACCAGAAGGTTTGGACAACTGGTGTTCGGCCACATTGCCCACGAGTTATTTCCATTAGCACTGAAAGGTTATGCCATCATCGCCAGCGACTATCGCAAAGACGAGCAATATGGCGCGGACAACATCGACGAAGTCACCCAACTAATTGATGTTGCGGAGAGCATTCCTTCCTTAAAAACGGACAAAATTCATGTTTATGGCATTAGTCGTGGTGGTTTAACATCGATGCAATTGGCACGCGAGCGCCCGAGCAAAATAGCCTCAATTGTTTCCATCAGCGGCGTAATGAACAGTGTAATGTGGGCACAAAATCGTGAAGGAATCCAAAATAACATTTCCTTGATTAATGGATACAAAAAAGACCCAAAGGCGATTCATAACAAGCTCTCGCCCGTTCAGTGGGCAAATGAACTGCCCAATGTGCCAATATTGCTGATACACAGCGAGGACGACGATAAAGTCAGCGTGAAACACTCATTGCAACTTGCTGATAAGCTAACGGAGCTGAACCGCCCCCATAAAACCATCATTTATCCAGACGGCGGCCACTCAATCATAGGCCACAAAACTGAAGCCACAGAAGCAACAGTGCGGTGGTTTAAGGCGGCAACTAACGCTGAGACTAGAGGCTGATTTCTGCTTAGTTTCGCGCCCATGCTGTTTGGCTGTTTGGCTATTTGGCTGTTTGGCTATTTGGCTGTTTGGCTGTTTGGCTGTTTGGCTGTTTGGCTGTTTGGCTGTTTTGCTGTTTGGCTGTTTGGCTGTTTGGCTGTTTGGCTGTTTGGCTGTTTGGCTGTTTGGCCAAAAACATCAGATAGCAAAGTGGAACGAGCAGAAACAGAAAGACGAAGAGGTAATGAAGGTAAACTCCTTACCGGCAAAAGGATGTGGAAAATATACCCGCCTTTTGTCTCAATTTATCACTTCGAAAAGCAGAGTTCCTGCACCGAGATAATGAATTGAAACGGCATCTTCATGCCAAAAGAAAATGGGGTTTTATTAAGTAATGATAAGTGCTGAAAGCGCGTGTCTACTGGGGGTTAATTTTTCACATAACTGAAAAATAGTAAAAAACACTGAATTTTTGACCCCTATTTGACCCCCGGTACTTTCTAGAGCTTTTTGTGTTTTGATCTTTAAGAGTGGGAGCTTTTAGTTCTGCGAATATAATAACTAAGATAGGTTAATTCATATAATCCTTAGTAACAAGGGTTATATGAATTGATTGTTCCCATCATAGTGGTCAATTAATTTTGTGGCATTCAAAGACCAAGACTTAACGTCAGGCTCACATTGAAACAAATGAAAGTTTCGTTGCCTCCAAGAAAAAAGAACGTCCTTTAGATCTTTTTGGGAAAACTCTTTTTTCTTCGTAACATTCTTATAAATATGTCGACCCATATAAACTTCTTTAATAGCTTTTTTTGGTACATCCAAACAGTAAATTGGACGACCATTAACCTCAATTTTATTCCAAGACCCAAATCGGCCTTCTGAAGCATGATAACTAAAAGGGATGTCTGAAATATCTTTTACAACTCGAACTTCTTCCTCATAGGCCCAATCAATTGATTTATATAAAAAAGCTCTTTTTACTAAATTAAAAATGGAGGAATCGAAATTAATTTTATTCCCAATTTTCATAAGCTCTTCAGTACTTATGGTTTCAAATACTCCGTTGGGCTTGGTCGCTGAATATATAATTTCTCCAAACTGATAAGGTATCACGTTGTCGTTTTCATCTGAAAAACCAGCTATTTCTGCATCAAACCCGACAACAACCCCTTGATGGTCATCTCCATAGTGCGCCCACATTAAGGGATTTAAAGGCTGCCTAGTTAGAGACAGAACTCCGTAGTTTCTAGAAAAGCGATTCTTGCAGGCAATTGTAGACACATTAGCTGTAGTAAGTGAGTCATCTCGATCAATAAAACCGAAAGATGTACACTCAAAAGGATCGTTCAAATCCTCTAAACAGGAAAAGCCTATTGAGCTACTTTCAATAACCTTTATTGCCGATTTAAATGACATATATTTATAGAGGATCATTTCAAGTCCATACTCTCTAATTATATACCCATGGGTTTATGTTGTTATTTAAACAATATATATCGTTAATTTTAATTGTTTAGTGCATTGAATAATGCTTCATCAGTAGTATATTTTGTTTATTAGTAACATATAGTTACAGTTAACCCAACTAAAGTTGGTCATTTGATGGTAACAAAAAAAATTAAGGCCATGACATGGAACAGTTAAAACTAATAGCAGAACTAGCCCCTGTATACTCTCTTGCATTTCAGCAAAACCAATACCCACTGCTCACTTCATTAGAACTGAATGCTGAAAAGATCGATGACGAAGAGCATCGCGTATATAGAAACGTTAAAATTGAATTGACAGCCGACGATAATATTTTTGCCCCACTAACATGGTATGTCGATTCTATTGAGGCAGGACATACGCAACTGCTTCAAAAACAGCTACCAAAGTTTTCCTACGAATACTTAAACAATTTAACGGAACAAGCTTCGATAAACTTAACGTTCAAAGTTTATATTGAAGAGGATGCGCTTTGCTCTCAACAACATAGCTTAGATATTCTGCCTAAAAACTTTTGGGGTGGAGAAGAACGAATGGCTGAGTTATTAGCAGCTTTTTCGTGCTTAAACACGGCCTATGTAGTTGAAATAGTAAAAAAAGCATCTGAACAACTTAAACAAGCTGGTCATGGCTCTGAAATGAATGGCTACCAGTCACAGACACGCGAACGCCCGTACTTAATGGCTGCTGCGATTTGGAATATTATTTCATCTAGTAATATTTCCTATGTATCGCCTCCGAATAGCTTCGCATATCAAGGACAAAGAATACGATTGCCAGAAGAGATCAAATCAACAGGCATTGCAGCATGTTTAGATTTATCTCTATTGTTCTCAGCTTGTCTAGAACATATAGGTTTGAACCCAATCATAGCTTTAACTAATGGTCATGCTTGTTGCGGTTTCTGGTTAATAAATGAATGCTTCCCATTATTAACTAATGACGATCCAATGGATGTTCGAAAGAGAATATCTGGTAAAGACATCGTTTTGTTTGAAACCACACTGGCGACATCTGATTCTCCAATAACATTCGGCCAATCTTCTGAAGCAGCAGAAACTTTAATCTCAGAAGATAGTGAAGAAGAGTTTGTTTATGTTATCGATATAGCGCAAGCAAGAAAAAGAACAATAAAGCCAATACCAACAATTGCAGAAGCTGAAATACCCAAAATAGAAGCTGAAGATAAATCGCCATTAGAATTGCCTATTGCACCAGTATTTCCTCCAGTGCGACCAGATGAATTGCCTGTAGAACAAAGTCCAGAAGGCCGTGTAGAACAGTGGCAAAGAAAGTTATTAGACCTCACTAGAAGAAATAGGTTGTTGAATTTGGCTGCAAATGCTGTATCAGTAAAAATATATTGCCCTGACCTAGCATCACTGGAAGATGAATTGGCATCAGGCCAAACATTTAGGTTTACTACTCCAGCAGAATCGCCTCTTTCAGAAGGGGGAAGAGACAAAGACCTGTTTAGGTTTAACGTTGGAAATGATTTACAAAAAGAATTTGCATTGGAGCAGCTTAAAAGCAATATTTTAATAGCAAATGACTCTCCCAAAAAACTCGAAAAAAATCTGCTCAGTCTATTCCGTAAAGCTAAAAATGATTTAGAAGAAGGTGGTTCAAACACACTATTTCTAGCAATAGGTATGCTGAAATGGAAGGAGTCGGCTGATGCCGATAAATCGTACCAAGCCCCATTGATATTATTACCAGCACAATTAACAAGATCTAGCGCTCGTTCTTCTATCAGAATTAAACAATTGGAAGGTGAAGAGCCAATATTTAACTCAACGCTAATCGAGTTTTTACAAAATGACTTTGAGATTGATTTATCTTTATTTAAAGAACATTTGCCTGAAGATGAAAGTGGTGTAGACGTTGAACGAATTTGGGCAACGGTAAGAGATAAAGTTAAAGAAGTTCCAGGATTTGAAGTTAAAGAAGATTTGGTATTAAGCACTTTTTCATTTGCCAAATACCTGATGTGGAAAGATTTAAAGGATAGAGTCGGGGAGTTAAAATCAAATCCATTTGTTGAGCATTTAATTGACAATCCACAGAATTCCTATCAGCAAGAAAGTCAGTTTTTTGAACAACGAGAGATTGACGACAAGTTTAAGCCAGAAAATGCGTATATTCCGTTGAATGCAGATAGCTCTCAGATGGTCGCTATTGCTGCATCTGAACTGGCGCAAGACTATGTGCTAGAAGGGCCACCAGGAACTGGTAAATCAGAAACAATTGCAAATATCATTAGTCACAATATAGCCCAAGGCCGCAAGGTACTATTTGTTGCAGAAAAGATGGCCGCTTTAAATGTAGTATATAACCGAATGCAAAAAATTGGCCTATCTCATTTATGCCTTGAATTACATAGTAATAAAGCCAACAAAAAAGCGATTTTAGAACAGCTGAAAAAGTCTTGGTCAACACGAGAGCAAGCATCTAGCATAGAGTGGAAAGCAAATGCAGAAAAGCTCTTTAAGTTAAAACAGTATTTGAATAATTATGTTCAAGAATTACACAGTGAGTCAAGCTTAGGTATAACGGCTAGGCAGGCAATTGCGAGAGCAGCTAAATATCAAGCTTTAACCAAGTTCCAGTTGAAGTGGTCTAATACTCTTGAATCTGCACCTGTAAAGTCAGCAGAAGACGTCAAATCACTTTATGAAATGGCAAACAAGTTGGCTTTATGCTTTGGAGATATTGATGGGTTAGATCTTAATTCATTTACGATATTGAAAAACGACTCATGGTCGAATGGCTGGCAGACGGAATTTTTAAGTACATGTAAGAAATTACAATCTTGTATCCCAATTGTTCAAGAAAACTTTTCTACTTTGGTCGAACTGTTAGGGTTAGAAAGTGTTACATCAAATATGACATCGCTTGATGAATTAAAAGAACTTTCGTCTGTGCTGATTGCGCAAGTAAGCAACCCAATTCAGTTTGTGTTTGGTTCCGAAGCAAAAGAAAAACTAGACTCGCTAGAAGCATTAATAGGCAAAAAGCGTGAACTCGAAGAACTTGTACATGAGATACCGTTAACTTTCGATATAGAAGCAGGAAAAGATTTCAATGTAGCGCAATGGAAATCTGAATTTACTGTAGCAGAAAGTAAATTTTGGCCCTTTAAATGGCTAACGCATAATAAACTAAAAAAGGCGGTAATTGCTTCAGGGGTGACTGGTGACCTGTCGATGGAGAGCTTAAATAAGCTTGATCGAATATCTAAATTATGCAACGAAGTAGCGTTGTTAGCTCCATCCTATAACAAAGATAAAATTTGGGAAGGTTGGGAAACAACATCTCAATCTTTACAAGAAAATTTAGACAAAGCTATGGGCTACTATTTGGTCACGAGAAAAGTGGCTGGGCAATTGGAGTCCCCTGCCGAGTTTATAGCTAACCTTAAAACGAACGTTGCAGACAATGCTGAGTTCTTTGCATCGTCGAAATTATTTAAAGCATGTGAAAAATTCATAGACTCACTACCAGAGTTTTACGAACTGCATTCAGAATTTAGTCAGCATGGTGGTGATGTTGGCACTGACGTGAATTTAGGGTCATACCGTGAAAGTCTTGAAGTTATCGATGGTGTTTCTACGAAATTGAAGTCTTGGTGCGAATGGATTGGAGCAAAGCAAGAAGCTAACGACAAGGGGTTATCAGAGCTTGTAAATGCTTTAGAGTTGAAATTGGTTGAACCTCATGAAGCAGTTAAACAAACAAAAAGTGCTGTACACATTTGGCTTACACCAATATTAATTGATAGATCTGATGTATTAAGGACATTTAAAGCCTCTACGCATGAAGAGCTGATTAATCAATTTAGAGAACTAGATCAGTTAGTTGCAGAAACAACCTCTGAGTACATTGCATCAATAGCAGCGTCGGAAAGCCCTGATCCTAATTCGCCTCAAGCACCAGCCGAATATGGTGTTTTGGCTAGACAGTTTAATAAGAAATCTAATCACCTACCAACAAGACAACTTATCACTGAGATGGGACAATCACTCTTGCATCTTACTCCTTGCTTTATGATGTCTCCACTTTCGGTTGCCCAATTTTTACCTGCAAACTTTAGTGCATTTGATTTGGTCGTTTTTGATGAAGCTTCTCAAATCACGGTATGGGATGCAGTAGGCTCAATTGCTAGAGGCAAAAACGTAATTATAGTGGGCGATCCAAAACAGATGCCTCCGACGAATTTCTTTTCAAAAGGCGGTGGTGAAGATAGCTCTGACGAAGACGATCTTGAAAGTATATTAGATCAAGCGCTTTCGGCTAGGTTGCCCCATCATCGACTAACTGGACATTATCGAAGTAGACACGAAAGTCTAATCGCATTTTCAAATAGTCATTATTATGAAAATTCGTTGGTTACTTTCCCTAGTGCGGAAACAAAGACCAGCGCAGTCACTATGCATAGGGTTGACGGCTTATATTCCAAGGGTAAGAACAGAAACAACATTGTAGAAGCAAACGAAGTCGCAGACTTTATAGTTACTAGACTTAGTGAAAAAGCTCAAAAACTGTCATTTGGCGTGGTTACTCTCAACAGTGAGCAGCAACGTTGTATTGAAGATGCATTAGATGAAAGAAGGCGCAAGCACCCTGAACTAGAGAAGTTTTTCCAAGGTGGGAAAAAGTACGATCCTATCTTTGTTAAAAATTTAGAGTCCGTTCAAGGTGATGAGCGCGATGTCATAATCCTTAGCCTTGGTTATGGCCCTACTGAACCTCTAGCAAAGACAATGAGCATGAACTTTGGGCCTCTTAATAAACAAGGTGGTGAACGACGTTTAAATGTTGCTATAACTCGTGCAACCACAGAAGTACATGTGTTCTCAAGTTTTGATTCATCAATGATAGATCTCAGCCGAACAAGCGCTTTGGCAGTTAAGCACCTGAAATACTTTTTAGAATTTGCAGAACGTGGTCCAATTGCTTTGCCTGAGACTGCTAATGCAGATTACGGTGTCGATCAATTCGATAGTTATTTTGAAGAAGCAGTAGCACATGCGTTGAGAGCCAAAGGGTGGACGGTGCAAACTCAAGTAGGTGTTGGAAAATTTAGAATTGATATGGGTATAGTGCACCCTGAAAAGCCTGGTATTTTCTTAGCTGGAATTGAGTGTGATGGCGCTACTTACCACAGTTCACCAGCAGCTAGAGACAGAGATAGAGTTAGACATATAATCCTAGAGAATTTAGGTTGGAGCTTACTTCGTATCTGGTCTACAGACTATTTTGTTGATGCGGGGTCAATTATCGAAAAAGTTCATCTGCAACTGACCGAAATGTTGAATACTTACGAAGAAAAAGACGATGTTGAAGAAGATATCGAGGATATTTTTGAAGCACCGGATACAGAAGTCGAAGAGTTTTCGTCAGCTAAATATTTTAATGATGACTACAAAGAAACTTTAGAAAACCTAGCCAAACAAATATTGAGCGAAAAGAGTGGGATCACCATACAAGAGCTAGCTTCAGATATAGGCTACAAACATGATCTAGCAAGGACAACTAAAAAACAATTAGAGCATATAGAAAGTATCATTAAGCCTTGGGCTGGAATTAAAAAACATTCTGAAAAAGAAGTAACTGTTTGGTCTTCCCCTGAAGAAATAGTCGATATTATCGAGTGGAGAGGGGTAGACGCATTTGGAACTCCTAGAGAGTGGACTACTTTGTCTTTGCCAGAGCAGTTGGGGCTAGCAAAATACGCAATATCAAAAGCTCCACATGATCCTGTAGATTTCATATTTAATGAATTTAGACTGAGCAGAAGAACTAAAAGTACAGTGTCCAAATTTGAGAATTGGATTGAAGCGTATAACGAAACTGATCTTAAAAGTTTATTGGAAGAAGTATTGTAAGGCTGGTTTAAAATGGAAGGAAGTCAGTCTGCGGTCAACAGAATTTTAGAATCATCAAGGTTCAACTTTTGTGTAACACTTATAATAATCTATTCGGTGATTTGCTATTCGTTGGATACGTTGCCAAGTAACGATCAAGAACTTATAAGTTTTCTCCACTACTCAGAGCTTGTAGTTGTAACGATGTTTACGTTTGAATATCTATGTCGAATTTATGCGGCTGAAAACAGGGTAAAATTCATTTTTAGTTTTTATGGACTCATAGATTTACTGGCAATCTTGCCTTTCTATCTTGCGACTGCAGTTGATCTAAGAGCACTTAGGCTGCTTCGATTAATGAGGTTGCTGAGGTTATTGAAATTAGCGAGATATAACAAAGCTGTTGGTCGGTTTGTTAAAGCACTTTACCTATCCAAAGATGAACTTGTAGTGTTCTTATTAGCCAGTTTTATTATGTTTTACTTGGCTGCCTTTGGTATTTATCATTTTGAACACAGCGCTCAACCGGAAGTTTTCCGCTCAATATTCGATAGTTTGTGGTGGGCTGTCGCTACATTAACTACAGTTGGTTATGGTGATATTTACCCAATAACCACGGGCGGGAGAATATTTACGTTCTTTATATTGATGATAGGCCTCGGTTTAATTGCTGTACCAACTGGAATCGTGGCCTCTGCTCTTTCTGAAATTAGAAAGTCCTCTAATTAAAACTTAATAGTTGTTCAGTAAGAAAAGTTCACTAAAATGAGTATAGTCTCGTTTAATTTAATGTAGGGATTTGCTAGCCAAAACCACTTCCATCCAATATCTGTGTAATAAGCACCTTCAATAGCACTAATAACTTCAGGAAACTTAAACTCTTTATGTACTTTACTTGGATTTAGTACGTCGAAAGGTTTGTTAACTATATAACCAGACTTTTGAAACAACTTAATGAACAAAATTCGGCTTCTCTTTCGAGCTTGGAACACTGCATAAACGTCTGATTCAAAGACTAAGTCTATTTTCTCAAACACAAAATCAAAAGGTTCGTCTTGTCTTCCAGGCACCGGAGGAAGTGTCAAAGTCAAAGTGGGTATAACTTCTTTTATGAAGCGCTTCACATCAGCTTCTCGTGTAATAGACTTATCCTCAGCAGGGGCAACCTTATCTACCAAGAATCTAGCGACTGGTGAAAGTTGATTGTAAGTATCGTTCATGGAACTAGCTCTTTAACTCATGGCCAACTTAGCAGCCTGTTTCCACATGAAACTCGGCATTTTGGACTTTAGCTTCCACGTTATATTCATTGGTTGACTGCCCGAGTGAGAGACGTATTCGACTTCACCGTAGTTAACAAATCCGATGGTTTTGCCGTGCTCATCTTTAGCTTGTTCTCTAACAAACAAAAACAACCTTTTGTTCTTCATTTTGTGTTTTACATATTCAAGTCCTTTACCTCTGTCAGGCCTCGCTGAGTTCTGGCTTTGCCAATGAAACAGGCTGTCGTTGATTGCATAGTCGTGATACATAGTGGTTGGAGAAAACTGTTTTTCATTCTTATTCAGAGTTACAAAAAGAAGCTCAATATTTTGTTCTTTGATGTTGAAAACACCTTCCCTTGAATTTGGTTGTTTCTCAAACGTTGTTGCACCAAAGCCAACTAAAATTTGCTCTCTAGCATAACGAGCATGCAACTTAATTGGATGATTACCCATTAAAGGCATATTGTCCTGTTTGTGGTGTATGCGTTGAATCAAAAGGTCTGATAAACAAGTTAATTCACTCGCTACTTGAAGCTTACTGAAAGAGGTTAGGCTTTCCGTTATGGTGCCAAAACCTAAAGCAGGGCCAGACTTTTGCCAGTAGTCATAATGCAACATCAAATCATATATGTTGGCTGTATCTTCTTTAATTTCAAAGTCTGAATTTGAACGTTGTTTTATGTGTGCGAGGTAAAACTGATCATCACAAACCATTAACCTTGTTCTGATCAACCTGGATAAGTTTTTAAGCTGGTCTTGTTCTAGCCCAGTGTTTTTGATGACTTCACTTTCAAGACATAACTCCAACCAACTATGCTTTTTGTATATGTCTTCTAAATCAACTTGTGGGTTGATTTTTAAGAAATTTGAAAGCGTTAATTCTAAGTTAGATTGGAAACTAAAATTTCGAATCAAACCGATAAGACGCTGCTTATTTAGAGTGGCTTGTCGGATGTTATTGAGGATCATCTGCTGAGTTTGTTTGGTCAGCTCTATTCTGCAACCAAGCGGCGCATGTGGAAAACCATTTTTAATTTCATCGCTGATCGAGCTTTCCGTTTTCCCTACAACTGCTCTGAACTTTTGCGCAAAGTCATAGTTTGAGTTGGCGTTACCTACAAAGTCCAAAATAGTACAAACATCTTTATTGTTTGCTAGTCTTAGTCCCCTTCCTAGCTGCTGTAAAAAAATTGTTAAACTTTCTGTAGGTCGGAGAAACAATAATGTATCGACTTCTGGTATATCGACACCTTCATTAAAAATGTCCACCACAAATAAAACTTTAATTTTTCCAGTTCGCAAAGCTTGCTGCTTTGATGCCCTGTGTCCGCTGTTATCGCTAGTAAGAAAGTCGCATTCAATTCCCTTCAATAGAAATTGCTTACACATGTATTCAGCATGTTCTTTTCCAACGCAAAAAGCTATAGCCCTCATTCTGTCTACAGAAGTAATTAACTCCTGAATACTTTGAAAGATCTTATCTACGCGTTGCTGATTGTGGGTATAGAGGTTA
>Ga0213831_1000723_pt1 | contig 15409 bp, 12 predicted proteins | sample SWATP12_FD_163421 | JGI IMG/M metagenome (GOLD analysis project Ga0213831, IMG submission 163421) | Coastal seawater microbial communities from Marineland, Florida, United States - SWA TP1 #2 | ecosystem: Environmental > Aquatic > Marine > Coastal | place: USA: Florida | collected 2016-08-06 | reverse complement strand
CCCTGAGTGCTTCAATGCGGGCACTGAGGTAGTAGAGTTCGTGAAAATCTCGACCTGAACTCAGTTCGACTTCGGTGAGCGACAGGCATTTTTCGATGATGGCGAGTGCGTTGTCGTCATCGCCTTGCTGTTTTAGTGCCCAGGCGACTTCGATGGCGGGCGAGCAATAGGGCAGAGCGTAGAAGTCGTTCTCTGGCAGTTCTTGGTAATTTTTTGTCAGCAAATCAACTGCCTGGTTTTTGTCCCCGACCATAGCTTGATACCAACCGGCTTCAAATGCACTCCAATAATTATCAGGATTAGCAGCGACTTCGAAGCTCATTTTGTCAAACAATGCATCGTAGTCGGCATTTATAAGCAAGACTGTGGAGTGAATGGCGGCTTTGATTTCCTCAGACTGGGTGAGACTGACGGCCAACTCTGTGAGTTTTAGCTGCAATAACGTTTGGGCCAGCCAAAATTGAAACTCATCGTCTTGTGGCGCAATTTTGTGGGCTTGATGCGCGTTGATAGCGGCTGAGGCGTAATCTCCTTGGCTAAAATGAATACCAACTAACCCCATGTAAGAGTATGGAAACTCGGGAAAATCAATTTTCAGTTGTTCAAAGATTTGACCTGCCTCATCGAATTGATTTTGATTAGTTAAGGCAATACCTAAGTTATACGTTGCGGTGCGAAACAGTGGGTCCAGCTCTATTGCTTTGCGAAGGGCAAGGATAGACTCATCATGCCTTTGCAACTGACTTAAGGCTTGGTGTTTCCACATGTAGGCAATGGCTAAGCTCGGGTTTAAATCGATGGCTTTGTTCAGTGCACTCACCGCATCTTCATGTTTGCCCTTAAGTGTTGAAATATATCCCAAAATAGCAAAAGCCCGAGGCATTAGTGGCTCCCTTACAATGGCTTTTTCAATGTTACTCTCGGCGAGCCTTAATGCGATGTCGTTGTCCAAAACACCGTATTGGTGCGGTCCTTTACCAAGTAAAGTGATGGCGTCAGCAAGGCCGCTGTATGCTTGAGCGTATTCTGGATCAAGTGCTATCGCTTGTTCGTAGAGCTTTCGAGCTTGTTTCATACTCGCTGAGGTTTGCAGACGATATTGTTCCCTGGCTTTTAGATAGACTACGTAGGCATCTGTGCTGCTGGTGGCTGAAAGGGAACGCAACGAACCAGACTCCAAATATTTGTCTTGCAATGTATTGACTAAGGAACGGCCAATTTCAGCTTGCAACTCGAAGATATCTTTTAGCTCTCGGAGAAAATTTTCGGTCCAAAGCGTGTGGCCGTTACTCGTATCCAACAGTTCAACTCTTACTTTCACCCGACTACCAATGTTAACGACCGAGCCGGTCAGTACGGTTTCGACATTTAATCTACGACCAATATCAACGGCGGCGAGACCTTTCTCAGTCAAAAGTTGTGACGAGCGCGATGCGGCAACGGTAAAACCGTCGGTTTGGCCCAGCAAACTGGTGAGTTCTTCGGCTAAGCCAATTGCCAGGTAGGCTTTATCTTTATCGGGACTTTGATCTTCAAAGGGCAAAACGGCAATCGAGCTAGCGGAGATGGTTTTAACGATACCTTCCTCTTCCTGCGCTAGCCGCTCCTTTACGGACTCAAAATACTGAATGCCTAGCGCCAAAGATAGAGCGATGGTTGCAAATAGCCCTAACCAACTTCCCCAGCCGGGTTTCCCCGGTGGAATAACGTTGCCATCCGAGTCGACATCGCTTTCTGCGGTTCTAATCCAACCTTTACCGGTGAATTGAAAGTGCCAAGAGACGTAAAGTACGACAGGAAACAGACACATGAGAAAGATAAAAGTGAAAGTACCGACGATAACATCGACAATCAACATTTGTGAGGCAACGTCAAGGACTTGAAGTAAGAGCCAACTAACGCCTATATAAGTTACACCTGTTCGAATAACGTCTCGGCGCCTAAGTTCCGCGACAAACTTGGCAAAAATAGAGCGATTGTTCATGTAGACCCAGTTTTTCGAACAAAGAGTGAATAGTATTGGTATAGCACATGGGACTGATTTCATAGCGAATTTAGAAAAACTATTCGCTATCCTTTGGTTTCATCTTGGCGGAGTTTTGGTAAAGTACAGCCATTGATTTTTGCCTGATTGAGAAAGACGTGTCACAAGGCTTATTAGAACAATTAATTGAACAACTCCAGTGTTTACCCGGTGTCGGTAGTAAAACCGCACAACGGATGGCTTACCATTTATTGCAAAGAAAGCGCTCAGCTGGCTCGGAGTTGGCGGTAACGCTGGCAAAGTCGATGGAGCAGATTGGCGAATGCAAGCAATGCCGAAATTACACCGAGCAAACCCTATGTCACATCTGCGATAACAGCAAACGTCGAGAAGACAAAACTCTCTGTATCATTGAAACTGCGTCGGATTTGGCAGCGGTTGAACAAAGTGGTCAATACAGCGGGTTATATTTTGTGCTGCACGGTGTGTTGTCACCAATTGATGGTATCGGGCCCAGTGATCTCGGGATGACACAGCTCGAGACTTTGTTGTCTGAGCAAGACATTGAAGAGGTGATATTGGCCCTGAACCCTTCGGTAGAAGGGGAAGCAACAAGTCACTACATTGCAGATATTTGTCGAGAAAAAGCCATCAAAGTCACTCGTATTGCCCATGGTATTCCGGTAGGCGGCGAACTTGAGATGGTCGATACCTCAACCATCAGTCACGCCATCATGGGTCGTAAATCACTCTAAGTTAAATTGGCGAATTTCTATTCAGTCATTCGCCAAATTGTAATTTTTCAAAACATTCCCTCTTGAAAACCAAATCAGCGCACCTATCTATTCCACATAATTTTTGTTGAATAGACTAATTTGTTGCAATAGGAGACTTGAAAATGGCCGAGACTGCCACTCAAGGTAAACAAACACACGGCTTCCAAACGGAAGTTAAACAGCTATTACAATTGATGATCCACTCTTTGTATTCGAACAAAGAAATTTTTCTAAGAGAATTGATTTCAAATGCCGCGGACGCGTCAGACAAACTGCGATTTGAAGCACTATCAAACACAGCTTTGTACGAAGATGACGCTAACTTAGCGATTCGCGTGGGCTTCGACACTGAACAAGGTACCGTCACAATCAGTGATAACGGTATCGGCATGAACGTCGAAGATGCCACCGAGCATTTGGGCACCATTGCAAAATCGGGTACGGCTGAGTTCTTCAAAAACTTAACCGGCGACCAAGCAAAAGATTCGCAGTTGATTGGCCAGTTTGGTGTTGGTTTCTATTCTGCGTTTATTGTTGCTGATAAAGTGGTTGTGCGCTCTCGTAAAGCAGGCGAGCCTGCTGAAAAAGGCGTAGAGTGGACCAGTGAAGGTGAAGGTGAGTACACCATTGAGAACATCACTAAGGCGTCTCGTGGTACTGAAATTACCTTGTTCTTAAGCGATGAAGAAAAAGACTTTGCCAACGATCACAAACTGCAATCGATCGTGAAGAAGTATTCTGATCACATTTCCACGCCTGTTGAAATGTTTAAAGAAGGCACGCCAGAGTCGGAAGGACCGGATGGCGAGAAAATCGCAGCGACTGAAGGTCAATGGGAAGTCATCAACAAGGCCGATGCGCTTTGGACGCTAGACAAGTCAGAAATTGAAGAAAGCGATTATAAAGAGTTTTACAAGCACATCAGTCACGACTGGGAAGAGCCGTTAACTTGGGCGCACAATAAAGTTGAAGGCAGCAGCGAATATACCTCGTTATTGTATATTCCTAAAAAGGCGCCGTTTGACTTGTGGAATCGTGACAAACAGCGCGGTTTAAAACTTTACGTTCAACGCGTTTTCATCATGGACGACGCCGAGCAATTCATGCCAACTTACCTGCGTTTTGTAAAAGGTTTGGTTGACTCTAACGATTTGCCACTGAACGTGTCTCGTGAAATTTTACAGGATAATAAAATCACCCAAACGTTGCGCAAAGGCTGTACGAGCCGCGTGTTGAAGTTGTTAGAACGTATGGGCAAAAATGACAAAGAAAACTATCAAGTTTTCTGGAACGAGTTTGGTCAGGTACTAAAAGAAGGTCCTGCTGAAGACTTCGCTAACAAAGAAGCAATTGCTAAATTGTTGCGATTTGCATCGACTCATGGCGATGATGCGACTCAAAACGTTTCTTTCCCTGAGTACCTGGAACGTGCTCCAGAAGGTCAAGACAAGATTTATTACTTGGTTGCTGACTCTTATGAAGCAGCGGCAAACAACCCTGCGTTGGAAATTTTCCGTAAGAAGGGCATCGAAGTTGTCTTAATGTATGACCGCATCGATGAATGGTTGATGTCACACTTAACTGAGTTTGACGGCAAACAACTTGTTTCTGTTACTCGTGGTGACTTGGATTTAGGTGACTTAGAAGACGAAGAGACTAAAAAGGCGCAAGAAGAATCCGATAAGGAATTTGAGTCTCAAGTTGCTCGTATGAAAGACGCTGTTAGTGAGCGTGTGAAAGAAGTTAAAGTGTCTCACCGCTTGACGGATTCACCAGCTTGTATCGTCACGGACAATGCGGATATGAGCCCACAAATGATTGAACTGATGAAGCAAATGGGCCAAGAAGTTCCAGATGTGAAGCCAGTGTTCGAAGTTAACATGGATCATGAATTAGTTAAGCACATTGACCAAGTTCAAGACGAAGAGCAATACAAACAGTGGGTTGAAGTTCTATTGGATCAAGCCACACTAGCTGAGCGCGGAACCATCAACGACCCTGGCTCGTTTGTAAAACGCTTAAACAGCTTGATGTTGTCACTAACGAAGTAAACTCATCTTCTGCTAAAAAGCCCAAACGTCTGTTTTGGGCTTTTTTGTATCTGCATCTTTCCGCTTGCCCGGTGCCGCAGAAGTAACCGTTTTGTGTTTATTTCCGTCAATTCGTGGGAGAAACAAGCAAACAAATCAGTAAAGCTACCTTTATCGCTGTTCATTCCGTATTATGCGCGCCCTTTTAACTCTAGAGCGACACGTAAAACCCCAAATGAGACGACTTCTCGGTGCCCCTGTAAAAATGGCTTTATCGGATTTAGATAACGCCCTCTACCAACAGATCTTAAAGCAAGCGACAGAAATCAGCCTGAACTTAATGGCCATCAAAGTCGAAAATCGACCGGAAGACTTCTTGTCTTGGTGCAACGAATTAAATCGATTGTGTCGAGATAAACTGAACTTTGATTTGTTGGAGCCTGAACAGCTGCCGATTGTAAAGAAATTGCAGTCGCTGCTGCAAAAAGGCATCAGTCTCAACCAACTGAAGATGTTGCGAATAACACCATGGCCAATTTTTGCTGCTTTTATCGAGCAACACCAAGAGCAAGTGGCATTGGCCGAACGACAAGCTTTACTGCACTACTTGGAAGGTCTCCATGCGATAGAGCCGGATCAATGGAATGAACTCGACCGATTAATATTTGCCGGTAAACACACGGCTGCTCACGATCCTGACGCGTACGGGTTTGACGCTGAATGGTGTGGTTCGACAAGAGGTGCACGTTACTTTCATCAACTGTTTTCTGAACGCGCAAATGAATTTTTTACCGCTTTGGCGGAGATCCCAAAGCAAGGCGAAGTGGAAAGTAGCCACTATGCTGCGTTTGTTAAAGCTTACAGCGACATATTTGCAACGGACTTAGACGGTCAACCGAGTTTGGAGAAGCCACCGCTGTTTCCGGCAACTCGGTTGTTAATGGCGTGGCGCCCAGATCAGTTTGTCGCACTTACGGCGCAAAAAGTGGATGTTTTATGTCAAGCCTTGGGTTGTCAAAAACTGGCAAACCAAGATTTCGATAATTATTGGGATGAGTTGATTGAGACTTTACGCAGCAGCGCTTGGTGGCGTCAGGACATGCCAGAGAGCGAAGCTGAACAAGCTCTTTGGCGCAACAGAGCTGCATTAGTCGACGTATTTTTTTACTCTGACATGGACACAGTGTCGCAGTCTAATTACCTCAAGTTAAAAAACAGAGCGGCGAATGCACCTGTTCGCTCCGCAACTGGCGGTGGGCGCAAACGCAGTAAAGAGACGGCAGAGCAAATTGTAGACCGCCGATTGGAAGATCCCAGCTTGCCTGAATATTTGAAAGGCCGCAGAGACTCGTTAGTATACGAAGTTAAAAACGGGAAGAGTGTGGACCAAGCAATTCAGCTGTTCCGAACCATCTTTGGTTAATAAAGTCTGCTCTACTCGCTTTGAGGTATTGGCGGTAGCTGCCGCCATTTACCTTCGGTAATATTGAGCACTGCGCTGGTGGCGCCATCTTCACTCATTAAACGAACTAAATTGCCATCTGGGCTTATGGCGGTGGGCTGCCAACCATACATGTTGATTGCTCTATCAAGTAGCTTTCTGGCAACAGGCGTTAAGTGTTTACTCTTTTTCAGTTGCTCCAGATCAAACGTAGTCATTACTTTCACATTGGCGGCATGCTGTGTGGCTTTATGAGCCTCTATTGGGGCAGTAAGAGATGATCTATTCATACATAATTCCTTTGTCTTTAAGATGAGCTTCGGCGCAGGTTAATGATCTGCATCAGCTAGTTTTCTTCGCCACTGAACTTTGCAACAGACTCGGTCCAAAAAAACACTTCCATCAGACCTGTCAGAGTAAGAGTGTAGTTTATGATTGTTTATTTTGGGTACAGAATGGTCGCTTTTTTTAACTAATTTTGTAAAGCGAACAATCTACAAAAATGACCTATATCAGCAGTCGCGATGGTGCGCTTGTTTGGGTTAAACTAACGCTTCTAATGTGAACTGAGTGAACGATGGAAAAACCAGAAAAACCATTGCCGAGTGAGTGTTGTGGTGGCGGCGCTTGTTGTCCCTGCGTTTGGGATGATTATTTCGATAAATTGGATAAGTGGCAGCAGTGGCAAGAGCAACAAATAGCGACCGAAGGTATTGATACTGAAACGGATCAGAATGCCCTTTAGTTAGTAGTTTTTCTGCTTAGCTGTCTGTAAATCGTTCCTGTATCAAGCGATGGAATGGTCACCTTTAATAGACATTGTGAGTGATGTTAGGCATATTGGCGCCGTTAATCGGTGTTTCTTGTTTTTTGACGTAAGGAAAATGAATGAAATCTTATATTAAAGCGGTTGCAGGCGTAGTCGCTGCCGCTTTGTTAGCGCCTATGAGTTACGCTAACTCGACGGATGAAACCCACAATATTATCTACTTAATCGGTGATGGCATGGGGCCGGCGCACACCACGGCTTATCGTTATTACAAAGCCAGCAAAAAGCAATTAGCGACCGGCGACACTACCGTAATTGCGCCAACCGAATTTGACCGACACTTGGTCGGCATGGCCAGCACATACCCAGCAGACAATACGTTGGTTACTGATTCTGCTGCAGGGGCGACCGCATTAGCCACTGGTCATAAGTCATACAATGGTGCCATTGGTATTACCCCCGATCATGAACATCAAGAGACGTTGCTGGAGCGCGCCAAGAAGCTTGGCATGGTGACCGGTGTAGTGTCGACGTCTCAGATTAATCACGCGACTCCTGCGAGTTTTATTGCTCATATCGATAGCCGTCGCAAGTACGATGAAATTGCTGATCAGTACGTTGAGACACGCATAAACGGTAAGATTAAATCCGACATTATGTTGGGTGGCGGCACTCAGTATTATCGCCGCGACAACCGTGACATCGTTGCTGAGTTTAAAAAGGAAGGCGTGGACTATATTGATGCGTTATCGGACCTTGATAAACTAACCAAATTACCTGCCATGGGATTGTTTGCACCAAAGGGTTTACCATTTGAAGTGGACTCTCATGAGCAACCAAAACGCCTTACTCGAATGACTAAAAAGGCGCTGGAATTAGCAGATAGTTCAAAGAAAAACTTCTTTTTGATGATTGAAGGTAGTCAAATCGATTGGTGCTCGCACGCCAATGATATTGCTTGTGCAATGAAGGAGATGGAAGACTTTGAAAGCACGTTGAAGACAGTTGTTGAATTTGCACGTAAAGATGGTAACACCACAGTTGTGGTCACCGCCGATCATTCGACAGGTGGTTTAACCTTAGGCGTTGGTAAAGGGTATTCTTGGTTAGCACATTCAGTCCACAAGATCCGAATTTCTGGTGAGTCGTTTGCAGTCAGAGTCATGGAAGGCGAAAAGCCGGTTGAACTTTGGAATAAGTATGTTGACTTACCTCTGGAAAAAGAAGAGCAAAAGCAGCTCGAAGCAATTGATAAATCCGCGGAGCCTAGAGAAGTGCAAAAACTTTTTGTTGGCTTGACGGCTAAGAAAACCGACACCGGATGGACGACGTCAGGACACACCGCAGAAGACGTGCAAGTTTACGCCTTTGGCCCAAATGCCGACAAATTTGTCGGTTTTCAAGACAACACCGACATAGCAAAAAAACTGTTTAATATACTCGGTAAATAAGCGTTAGAAACAGACCAATAAAAGCTTCTTTTTAGAAGCTTTTATTTTGCCTGCAATTTGGAAATGGTTTCGCTTAGCTGACCAATTCGTTTCGCCATCCCCTTGATAATTGAGTCTTTGATCAGGTTGGTCATCTCACTGGGAAGTCCATGCAACGTGTCTTGATCGATACAGAGCACCAAACTTTCCTCGCGCGCTTTGGCCGCTGCACTTTTATAATTGCCCGAAATAAAGCTACCTTCGCCAATAAACTCTCCGGCGTTGATTCGTCCAACCGGTAAAACATCGTCTTTGCGATAAACATCGGCAGAGCCAGAAAGGAGAATGTATAAGTGGGTATTGTGATCTTCAGGCGATTGAATCAGTTGCATCTTAGCGCATTTATATATTTGCGTGCGCAGTAGAAGCAGCTCGCGTTGTTGCAGTGACAAGGGTTTAAAAATGTCCACACGGGCAATAATTTCGAGCTTTTTGAGCTGGCTAACGTTTAATACAGGTAACATCTAGGGACTCAGTGACATACTTCTACCTCCACTTTAACTCAGATTTAGCACTGAAAAAAGCTATGGTTTTGCGTATTCCTGCATGAAACGTTTCATGATTTCTAGCTTGTTCTTATCGGTGTTCTTATAGCCTATGTATTGGAGCTCAGAATGCAGCGGGGCGACTAACGGAGCCAGTGGTAAGTTCAATTGAGAAATCATCAGGTTGGCCCAGTTTATATCAATCAAAATGGCGTCGACATCCTTTGCCAATACGTCTTTGAACAATTGTCTAATTTCTTTATGATTGCTGGCGAAATAGCTGGTTTTTTTTAATTTAAAAGGGACGTCCAGCAGTTTATTCATCAAAGGTTTGGGGTATTGGTATTCGTGAGAAATAAGCACTGTTCTTGGGCGGCTACCATCAAATAGTGGAACATCTATGTTGTCCTTGTGTACCACTAGGGTTAAATCCCAAGTGGTAATTGGTGTGGGTAATACGAAGAGGACATCTTCTTCGTTGGTGAATAAGGCAAAGTCGTATACGCCGCGACGAACGTATTCGACGCAACGAGAATAGGAGGTTTGTTCAAACTGAAACTCTATCTGATGATGGCCAGATAGGGCTTTGAGTTTATCCAGAACCGTGCCCGTTTTTTTCCCCAGTTCATCAATATAAGCATAGGGCTTCCATTCTTCGTAACATACATTGATAGTTGTCGATTGCGCCGAGAAGCAGGCAAGCAAGCCAACAAAAATACAAATAAACTTAATCACTTGTCACAGTTTTAACGTAGTAGGTAGTTAAAGCGTAGACCCCTTTTGTGTTAGGGTCGAAAAAAATTGAAGGTGTTGCTGCTACTGCCGCACCGAACCAGTGTTTTATGAGGGAAAAATGTTGAGAACAAATGCAGTTATGTTGTTGACGGTGGGCGCTTTGCTCACTACCGCATGTTCAGCGAATTCTGGGTCTGACGACGAGGCGAAAGACGATCCTAACTTCAAACAGGGAATATACGTAAACAACCATATTGACCACCCAAACAAATCATTTTGGACGTTCTTAAAGCTGCGTTGGTTTGGTGAAGAACAATGGGCAGACTACGAAAAAGCGGCGGATTTGATCCCTAAAACAATAGTGGATCTTAACCAGCTTGAGTCAAATCAATCGCAGGTGACATGGATTGGCCACTCATCATTTTTACTGCAACTAGGCAGTGTTAACATTTTGACCGATCCGGTTTTCTCTGAACGAGCCAGTCCCGTCAGTTTTGCCGGCCCGAAACGCTATACCTTGCCCGCGCTTATGCCTGAGCAGTTACCAAAGATTGATGCAGTGGTAATTTCACACAACCATTACGACCATTTAGACGAAAAAAGCATCCGTGCTCTGGGTAATGAGCCTATGTATTTTGTGCCATCCGGATTAAAAGCATGGTTTATTGATGTCGGTATAGATCCTTCTCGAGTGCAAGAATTGCGTTGGTGGCAGAAGTTAGAACTGGATGGCTTCGGTGTCACTGCGCTGCCATCTCAGCACTGGTCCGCTCGCGGGTTAGGCGATAGGCACAAAACCCATTGGGCCAGTTGGTTGATTAATGCCGGCGGCAAAACGCTGTGGTTTGCTGGCGATACCGGATACAACGACAAGGACTTTGTTGAAATTGGCAATTACATTGCCAAACAGCATCAACAATTGGACATTGCGTTGATACCCATTGGTGCCTACGGTCCGAGGCATTTTATGAAGACATATCACGTAAATACTGAAGAGGCGGTACAAATCCATAGGGACGTGCAAGCTCGATTCAGTATCGGTATGCATTGGGGCGCTTTTCCTCTGACATCAGAATGGCCAATGGAACCCTACGAGTGGCTAAATCGATTGCGTGATGAGGGGAAAGTGGGAACTTACCCTTTTGAAACGCTCAAAATTGGCGAGACCATTCGAGTCCAACAGTGATTCAAAATTCACCGTTTGGTAACTTTAGCTACGGTTAAGGTTGCCTTTGATTTCAGAAAGCAACAAACTGCTCTTAGATTAATTCAAATACCAAACATTTTTATGTCAGTACAACAGCAAATCGCCGATCTTATCGAACAAATTCAAGCGCTCAATTATCAATATTATGTGTTGGATGAGCCAACCGTACCCGATGCAGAATACGACCGCCTGTTTAGAGAGCTACAGGGATTAGAGCAAGCTCACCCGGAGCTACTGAGAGACGATTCGCCAACCCAGAAGGTGGGTGGTATGGCGCTGGATAAATTTGAACAAGTTGAGCACGAAGTGCCAATGTTGTCGCTTGACAATGCCATGGTTGAGGAAGAATTTGTTGCCTTTCACAAACGCATTAACGACCGTTTAAAAACACAGCAAGATTTTGAGTTTTGCTGCGAGCCGAAACTTGACGGTTTGGCGGTCAGTATTTTGTATGAAAATGGTGTGTTAACGAGGGCGGCCACGCGCGGCGATGGCAGTGTTGGCGAAAATATTACCGCCAATGTCAAAACCATTAAGTCAATACCGCTGCGCTTACGTGGTGACGATTACCCAGAGCGGGTAGAAATTCGTGGGGAAGTGTTCATGCCGTTGGCCGGGTTTGCCAAACTCAACGAAAACGCCAAACAACAAGGCACCAAAACCTTTGCGAATCCCCGCAACGCCGCGGCAGGCAGCCTACGTCAACTTGATTCAAAGATCACGGCATCGCGCCCACTGGCATTCTACGCCTATTCGATGGGCGTCGTCAGTGACGGTTATGAATTGCCGCAAAAGCATTTTGACCGATTAATGGCTATCAAAGATTGGGGACTCCCGGTCTGTCCTGAAATTCGTGTAGCCACCGGCGTAGAAGGCGTTTTGTCATTTTATCAAGATATTGGTGAAAAGCGTTCTCAGCTAAGTTACGAAATTGATGGTACGGTTCTCAAAGTCAATAACATTGATGTTCAGCAAACCTTAGGTTTTGTTGCTCGTGCGCCTCGTTGGGCAATTGCTTATAAATTCCCAGCTCAGGAAGAAATAACCCGCTTAAACGACGTCGAATTTCAAGTCGGTCGAACCGGCGCTATTACCCCAGTAGCGAAGTTGGAACCCGTGTTTGTCGGCGGCGTAACTGTGTCGAATGCAACCTTGCATAATGCCGAAGAAATTGAACGTTTAGGTATTAAAATTGGTGACACTGTGATCATCCGCCGAGCGGGGGATGTGATCCCGCAGGTGGTTTCTGTCGTGCTCGACAAACGTCCAGAAGACGCCAGCGAAATTGTTTTTCCAGAAACTTGTCCAGTGTGCGATTCGCACGTTGAAAAACCGGAAGGCGAAGCCGTGACAAGGTGTACCGCAGGGCTTTATTGCGAAGCGCAACGCAAAGAAGCGATTAAACATTTCGCCTCTAGAAAAGCTTTCGATATAGACGGCTTAGGCGACAAAATTGTCGAACAGTTGGTTGACGAAAAGCTGATCCAGTCGCCTGCGGACCTGTTCGCTTTGTATCAAGAGCAAGTTGCCAATTTAGAACGAATGGGTTCCAAGTCCGCTGAGAACCTTATTAATGCACTGGAACAATCGAAAACGACTACCTTACCTAAGTTCTTGTATTCTCTGGGGATCCGAGAAGTCGGGGAGGCGACGGCCTTAAACTTAGCCAACCATTTCTATACCTTAGATGCGATCAAAGCCGCGGATAAGGAGGCATTGATTGAGGTGAACGATGTCGGTGGTGTGGTTGCTGATTACGTTTATTCGTTTTTCCGCGAAGACCATAATTTGGAAGTTATTGAGCAGTTGCTTGCGGCTGGTGTGACGTGGCCAGCGATAGAACAAAAGTCGGATGATGAGCAGCCATTGACAGGACTAACCTACGTTTTGACCGGTACCTTGAGCCAGATGGGACGTAATGAGGCCAAAGGGGTGTTGCAATCCCTTGGCGCTAAGGTGTCTGGTAGTGTATCAGCGAAAACCGATTATTTGATCGCCGGTGAAAAAGCGGGCTCAAAGCTGACCAAAGCACAAGACCTTGGCGTTGCTGTGTTGACCGAAGACGACATGATGACCTTGTTTAGCGAACATGGAGTCGGCTAGTGGATATCATCGTTGAGCTATTTCAACAATTAGGGCGTTTGCTGCGCCCTTATTCCGCTGACATCGCTCTGGCTTTGATAGCTTCACTGCTGGTCATCACCGGCGGTGACATTAACCGTTTTATCAAAAAACAAGTGGGCAATGCCCACTTTGTGATCAGAACCTTTATTTTTGTCGTTGTCTGTACCTTTGGTTATGGTGCTCTAACGGTGTTGTTAACTAATCTTTTAAAAGTTCAATTAGCAAGCTTGTCCTCGGCCGCATTCGCGGTGGTTGTGGTCAGCGGCTTCGTATTACTCGGACTCTTTGCCGAACGCAAACGGCAGATTTAGCTACTGAACTCAAACAGTCCATTTATACTCTATATCCACACCCGGTAACTCGAACATTTGGCAGTTCAACCTTGTCGTTTATTTGCAGTTCAGGGTAGCGTTCCGTCAAAGACTGATAGGTATTTGCAAAGTAAATGCTCAGAACTTTCATTTGACCGAGGTGAAATTTATCAATCTTGGGTTGGAATTTCATGAGTTGATCTATCGTTGCCTCGAAATGTTCAGGGATTCTGTGCTTAACAATGTTGCTGAGCGCGATGTGAAGCGGGTCCATTCCACCTTTGGTTGGCTCAAAGTCAAACCTTTGATTGTATAAGTACTCAAGTAATCGAGCATTGTGTGAAGCCGCGGCATAAAAAACTAAACCCTTGCCTAAATTATCCGGTTGGTTTAGGTCCATGCCAGCATCTAGTAACTGCTGTATAAAAACTGGTGTGGGGTAAGAGCTGGTTAGGAATCCATTGTAAAACTCAAATGGTTCAAACCTCAGCGGACTGTTTACCACGTCAAGCAGGTGGTTCTTACCAATTTTTAAGATATGTTCCAAACCCCTTGCGCGGTTGCTAGGGTCGAACGTGATCGCAAGCAAGGATTGAATAGCTTCCTGTGGCCTATTTTGATCGAAAAGCTCGTGAGCTGCTTCAAGCGCTTGTTTTTCGCGTTTACTTCGTGAGTAATAGGCATCAGAGCCGCCTCTATTTAAGCGTAGTGCTGCTGTTTCATCAAAACAAATGTTTAGATCTCTGAGGCTAGGGTGCACTGCCGCAAGGGTTTCATTCGAATTAAATTCAGAGTTATCTGTTGTTAACTCTGTGAGAAGCTCTGATGTGGTTTTAGGTTGCCATAACTTGTCTTTGCTTTTGGTGGATTGCTTACATGGCAGCCAGATTTTTTGATGATGTTGTTCACCATAAATATTGCTCAGGTATTGACTCTTTTCTGCTTCAAGACGTCTGACTAAAGGGTTGTTGGTGTTGACTGTCAACGGCTTCCGTTCAGAAATTTGCATCAGATCCAAACCGTAGTCGTTGATAAGTGAAGCGATTTTTTCCTGTTTGAACATGTAACTTTTGCGAGGAAACTTACCTTGGATGAACGCATGGGAGCGTTCGGAAAACCTCGCGGGAGCATCGAATTGTTGCAACATAGTCACGACTTGTGCAGCTCGAGCTTCTTTTTCTGTATCAAGGTTACTTGATAGTGCGACAAGTGCCCACTCCATTGTTGATCCCAAATAAGCGTCACTCGTTGGCATAACCCCTAGCTCAATAAGTCGTTCTAGTACTGTAGGTCTTGCGGAATAAGCCGCGAAATCGATTAATGAAATAGCATTCAAACGACCTTCACCGACTACTTGTGATGGATTATCGAGCTTTGCCAACAACATGATAATGTCCTGATCTGAAGCAGGTTTTAACATGAAGTGAGCCACATCTTCGACATAGACTTCAGTGTCCATTAAAAGCTGGGACTTTTGCGCAGAAGTCAGGGACAAAAATGTTGAAAGTTGCGGGCTAGGAACCGGCCGACTAATTGCACTAACGACTTTTTTCAGGTTGGGAAACATATTAAAAGCTTCATCTTCAAGCTCTTTACTGTCTTTCGTATAAGGAGTGAGTTCTCGTAGTTTCTTTACCCGGTACATGGCAGCTGCTCGATCGTTATGCGCGTATTCTTTTGCAAGCGTCATGTCGTCTAAAGAAAACCCTTCGTCCGAGAAGTCTTGCCATCGATCACTCAATGCCCCTGCCCATTTTGCAGATAGTTGATGGGTGTCATAGAAAAAGCGCCAACATTGTTGGTAGTCATCTGTATCGACAGTGGTATATCTATCTTTGGTAGCAGTGGCAGGTGTGTCGCTTGGGTCAAGGTTGGAAATGCTGCCAATGGCATCACTTAACGCTTGGGCCTGCTGCTCTTTGGTTGGTACTGAGAAGTAAACCAGTATCGCTATTAATCCAAAAGTTATGGCTAAGCTATTAAAATATTTCATAATTTATCCTTAAATTAATACGGCGCAGGATAAACTCATTTACCTTAATTTACTAGGTATTGGC
>Ga0213831_1000717_pt1 | contig 15655 bp, 14 predicted proteins | sample SWATP12_FD_163421 | JGI IMG/M metagenome (GOLD analysis project Ga0213831, IMG submission 163421) | Coastal seawater microbial communities from Marineland, Florida, United States - SWA TP1 #2 | ecosystem: Environmental > Aquatic > Marine > Coastal | place: USA: Florida | collected 2016-08-06 | reverse complement strand
ATGGTTTGGCCTTCAGCAACACGGTGTTGTTTACCACCACTTTGGAATACCGCGTACATATTACTCCGTCTCCTGTGCGTTCTTCGCACAAATTAAATCTGTAAAACAGGGCGCGAATTCTAAAGGAGAAGAAAAACGATCGCAAGCACAAATTCAGTTTAATTTTGAAAAAAAGCAAAAGCTTGGAATTCGGCGCTTGGATTGGCGTGAAACAATGCAATTGTCCTGAGTTTTTGGCCATGCGACGGATTTACCATTTCGGAATTTTTCAGAGTCAGGTAAACTTGCGGCAATTTACTGCAATCAACAGCAAAAACCAATTAATGGATATCAAACAAATCGTGGCGCTATCGCAGTCTGATATGGACTCAGTGAACAGCGTCATCGGCGCACAATTAAGTTCAGACGTCGCGCTAATTAATCAGTTGGGTATGTATATCATCAACAGCGGAGGCAAACGCATCCGTCCTATGTTGACTGTGCTAGCAGCACGTGCGCTCGGCTATCAAGGCGAAAAGCACCACACGTTAGCGGCCATCATCGAGTTTATACACACAGCAACCTTACTGCATGACGACGTCGTCGACGAATCTACGATGCGTCGTGGCAAAGAAACCGCAAACGAGGTATTCGGTAACCAAGCCAGCGTTTTGGTCGGTGATTTTTTATACACACGTTCTTTCCAAATGATGGTAACGCTCGACTCAATGCGAGTTATGAGCATTTTGGCAGACGCGACCAACGTCATCTCAGAAGGAGAAGTTCTGCAGTTAATGAACTGCAACGATCCAGAAACCACTGAGCAGAGCTATTTTGATGTAATCTACGGTAAAACAGCTCGATTGTTTGAAGCCGCAACGCAGTTAGCTGCTGTCATTGCTCAATCTGACGAAGCCACTGAAGATGCCATGCGCCTTTACGGCATGCACTTAGGTACTGCATTCCAGTTGATTGACGACGTCATGGATTACGCATCCGATGCCGAAGATATGGGTAAAAACGTTGGAGATGACCTCGCCGAGGGCAAACCGACCCTACCACTTCTTTACGCTATGTGGCATGCCAATGAAACTGAGTCGGCAGTCATTCGTGAAGCCATTGAAAACGGCGACGGCAAAGATAAATTTGACGACATAATGAAAACGATGACCACAACCGGCGCGTTAGATTACGTCAAAGAGAAAGCTGAGCAAGAAGCGGATAAAGCGATCGCGATGCTTAATGTATTGCCAGAGTCTGAGTTCAAACAAGCGTTGGTGAGCCTAGCGCACCTATCTGTGCATCGCACCGCATAGACAACGACGTTATTAATAAAAGGTGCTATTGCACCTTTTTTACAAGCTTAGTGGCCGCTCTTGAATCTGGTCCAACAGGCGGTCTAATTCTACTTCATCAATCTCACCACCTTGATACCTGCGCTCTACCAATAACACTTCTCGAGTTTGTGTTAACAACTCCAAATACACTTTGGGCTTTGAAGTAATAGTACGCTTCAAATTGATCACAATCCCATTAAGGTCGCTAAGCCCGTCACTGGAAAGGTTTTTACTCACCACAGGTTGAGCGAGAAAAACATCCACATACTCAGGGTAAGGCGCGGGGTTGAGCAGAAAAAATTGTTCGCTCGCTTGCGCATCTAAAGATTGATTTTCGGCATGCTCCAGCAGTGCTTGAGTGTAGCCAGCACATGATTCAATTGACGTGATAGACGCATCAATCAGTCTAACCACGTCTTCTTGTTCTTTTTTATCCGCTTCGTAATTGCTGATTGCAATCGCCAAAAGTACACCAACTAACGTGGCTACCATAGTCAGAAGAAAATTAAAGGCGACACTCTGCTGCTCAATGAAACGTTTGAATTTTGGTAGAAACAGTAAACAAGTAAAAAAGACGAGGGCAAAGGTAATTAAGGTATACAACATAAAATTCCTTTTAAACTAAATCCGGCATTTCGATACTAGGACAACAACAATTAAAAAAGGGTGCCTTAAGCACCCTTTTTTCAGACTATGCGTTCGCTTTTATTCTGCGTTGTTTACAAAGTCTTCGCCAAGTTTGATGTCAGCGCGAAGGCCTTCGATCATCTCAGCTTTACATTTTTCTTCGAAATCGCTCAACTCACCGTAGTGAAGGATCTCTTGTACACCGTCTTTACCAAGAAGTACAGGTTGAGCAAAGAAACGGGCGTCTTCACCGTCACCTTCTACGTAAGTGTATTCGTAAACGTCTTCTTCACCGTTTAACGCGTCAACTAGGCTAAGAGCGAAACGCGCCGCTGCAAGACCCATAGATAAAGTTGCAGAACCGCCACCCGCTTTGGCTTCTACTACTTCAGTACCCGCGTTTTGGATACGGTTAGTTAAAGATTCTAGTTCTTCTTGAGAGAACTCAACGCCTTCAACTTGAGAAAGAAGAGGAAGGATAGTTGTACCTGAGTGACCACCGATAACTGGAACAACGATGTCTTCACAGTTAAGGCCTTTTGCGTCAGCAACGAAAGTTTCAGCACGGATTACGTCAAGCGTAGTCACACCGAATAATTTCGCAGGGTTATACTTACCTTTAGCCTTTAATGCTTCTGCAGCAATCGCAACAGTCGTGTTTACTGGGTTAGTAATGATACCAATGCAAGCATCAGGAGCGTGATCAGCAATCGCTTCAACTAGGTTCTTAACGATACCGGCGTTGATGTTGAATAGGTCAGAACGGTCCATACCTGGCTTACGAGGAACACCAGCTGGGATTAATACGATGTCAGAACCTACTAACGCTTTGTCTAGATCGTCAGCACCAAATCCTTCTGCTTTAACTGCAGTTGGGATGTGGCTCAAGTCAACTGCAACACCAGGAACAACCGGAGCCACGTCGTATAACGCTAATTCCGAACCTGCTGGTAACTGAGTTTTAAGAAGTAAAGATAGAGCCTGACCAATGCCACCTGCGGCACCTAAAACTGCAACTTTCATTGTTTTCTCCAATTCAAAGGGGTTATAGAGTAAATTTGCGGGCAAACCATACTCAAATATGAGTAAAAACTCAAATAGCAATTAGTATTATGCTTATAAATGAATTAATATTTTCCGCTAGGAAAAATGGGAGTTGTAAACAATATGAGTCAGACCAAACAAGAAGAGCTTATTAAAGCGTTTAAAGCACTATTAAAAGAAGAGCGATTTGGATCTCAATCCGACATCGTCGATGCGCTAAAAGCTCAAGGTTTTGACAATGTCAGCCAATCTAAGGTCTCTCGTATGTTGACCCGCTTTGGCGCGGTTCGTACCCGTAACGCGAAACAAGAAATGGTCTACTGCTTGCCTGCAGAGCTAGGAATGCCAACGGCTAAGAGCCCTTTGCGCCAACTTGTACTGGAAGTGGACCACAATGAGTCTATGGTCATCATTCGCACCAGTCCAGGCGCCGCTCAGTTGATCGCTCGATTGTTAGACTCAGTTGGAAAAGCGGAAGGGGTTTTAGGCACCATCGCTGGCGACGACACTATTTTTATTGCGCCATTAAAAGTCAGTGAAATTGAACATACATTAGCCAACGTCAAAGAACTTTTCGACACTGTATAAACGCAATTTATAGTGAATATTCATTGAAAAGCGCCTAAGGCGCTTTTTTTATTCCAAGTTGCCTTGATTGATTAGGAAGTCAATTGAAGGCGCGAAAAATGCGGCGCCAGTCTCAGCGGTTGTGTAATTTAGTAAGTGATCATAACTGCCTTCATCACTGCCAAATACCATGTTCGATAAAATCGTTTCAAAATACGTTGGGTGCGCGCAATAAGAAATAAATAACAGGCCCTGTGTCGTCAAATTACCGTAAGGCATGCTTTGGCGCATTAACTCCATTGTTTTGCCGTTTTCATCTTTTACGTTGGAGCGTTTCACATGCGCCGTATCCGGCATGTTTTCGGAGTCAAATTCCACATCGTCAATTTTAGTGCGACCTATAATGAGTTCTTGTTCGTCGGTGGGTAAGTTGTCCCACTTATTTAAATGATGACGATAACGTTGTACATGGACAAAACTGCCCGCAGTGAACTTACCTGCGTCAGATAACAGAGCGACTTCTCTGCGTTTTCTTCCCTTTGGATTTTCCGTGCCATCAACAAATCCGGTTAAATCGCGACCATCTAAATAGCGGAAACAAGGTACTTGCTCTATCAGCTCCACCATTTCACCAAACAAGCTGGTGATTCGGCGACTTGCGATGTAGTTGACGTCTTGTCTATCGGAGCGCAGTTGAATGAATAAATCGACGGGCACTGCTGGCATGTGCCTATCTTCGTGACGCATTGCCGGGAAAGGTTTTAAACCAGGTGGGAAACTGTCGGGGTAAAGCTCGTTCCAAAAGTTAGCGCCTATGGCGACAACACCGGAAAACATCGCCTCAGAAAACTGTTCGTTGATCTGGTTGAAGATGTCAGGCAGTTGGCTTAACGCCTCTCTAATAACAGGCTCGTAGCCTTCATGAGTGTTAAAAAACAAATGAAGTCCATGTAAATTCGCTTCTCCACAGATGCCCCATTGTTCCCGTGCCATGTCAACTAACCCCTTTTAAATTTGTTAACTAGTTTAGTCGCAATTTTGTCAGAGTTGAACAAAAACGTTATGCAAATCAAATTATTATTCAACTTCCTTATTACTAATGGTAACAAAAATGTACTTTTCATCTGAATATATGAATATACACTTGAAACTAAACGTCGCCATGACCATATCTCGTCCGCTTACCGACTTAGGCATATTTGGAGATTTATGACACAAAAGCTCTTTCAATTCGCATTGATATTGTGCCTGGGGGTTTCCTCTCACTTTGCTTATGCAGGCAAGCACAATTTAGAATTGCAATCCGGTTCAATGATGGGGTTTGCTCACCTATCCTATGGCTACACGTTTGCAGAAAAACATACGGTCTCTATTGGTTTTGGCTATGTGCCTGAGCTGAGTCATCACGAAGAGATGACGATGACAAGCCTGAAATACCGATACGAAAGCGGCGTCCGAATTCCTTTTTCACTGTTTGGCCAAGCGATCGAATTCAGTCCATTCAATTTTGGTGTGGCAACCATTACTGGCCATCAAGACGAAATATACAGCGACTTACCGGAATACATACCAGATGGTTACTATTTTCCAACCGCACGTCGAGTGCTGATTAATTACCAAGCGAACTTTAAACTGCCCTACCAATTTGAGACCTACATTGATTGGTCGATTTTAGACGTTGGCCTAATAAATTATGTGCGCAATGCCGAGTTCTACAACGATCATTACAAGTTTTTAGGTATTGAGGGCATTGTCAGTTATGGAGTCGGAGTGAGGAAAGTATTCTGATGATACGCCTGTATGTTTGTATATTGCTTGCAATGATTATCAGTGGTTGTGAATTCGATCTTTCGCCGTGGGAGACCGACGTTGACTGCCCTAACCTCTCAGTAGAAGAAAATTTAGCATGGCTAAAAACCATAGAAGCCCAGCATTCCGCCAGTGATACATACAAAGTCGCGGTGATTGGCGATCCTCAGCAATTCCCCGGCGATTTAGAAGACACGATTAAAACCATCAATGCCATGGACGATGTACATTTTATTTTATTGCTCGGGGATGTTGTGGAAACCGGCATTGAAAAAGAATATGAATGGGCGTGCACCGCGCTCAATCAAACCGAAAAGCCGATCATATCGGTCATTGGCAATCACGACGCCCTGTCTTATGGCAAACAGATTTGGCTAAAGGTATTTGGTGACTTTGACTTTTCATTTCACTACTTGGGTTCAAAGTACATAGGCTACAACGATAACCAATATGAGTTCCTCGATGCTCCAGATAAAGACTGGCTGGCAGCACAGGGGGCGCTTGCAGAAAATGAGACTCGCCTGCATACCATTGGCATGTCGCATATTGAACCTTGGGGCAATGCACCAGACTTAAGCGCCTTTTTAAAAGACAACGGTTATACTCATATGTTGCACGCACACAGGCATAAGTTTGACTACTTTCAAGAGCAAGATGTTGGGTTGCCACATTTTGTCACCGCCGACACTCAAGACGTTAAGTTTGCGGTAATGACAGTATCACCAGAGTCCATAACAATGGAACAGTGCGATCCTGTGTGTTTGGATGCAACAATAAGAACGCAGCTTTAACACGACTTAAACAGAATTGTCATATTTTTTTCATATTGAAATATTTCTGTAACATTTCTGTTATTTAATATGCCGCAAACATCTCAAGTCGAAAGATTTGAGCTAGGATTTAGGTGTTACAACTTCCTGATAAAAGGTAAAAATATGAATAAGTTTAAGTCTCTTGTAGCAGTAGCAGTACTTGCAACCGTATCTGCACCAACATTTGCTGACGCAGATATTTACGGCAAATTGAATGTTTCTGTTCAAAGCTCTGACGACGGCTCTGAGTCAATCACTGAATTGAAAAGCAACGCTTCTCGCTTCGGTATCAAAGGCTCTGAAAAGTTAGACGGTGGTCTTGAAGTTGTATACAAATACGAATTCCAAGTAGACCCTACTGACGAGTCTGGCGAGAAAAACATTAAATCTCGTAACCAATACATTGGTCTTAAAGGCAGCTTCGGTGAAGTTTTATTAGGTCGTAACGACACTATGTTCAAACAATCTCAAGGTAAGTTTGACTTATTCTCAGATTACGAGGCGGATATCAAGAACCTTTGGAAAGGCGAAAACCGTATGAGCGACTCTATCTCTTATAAGTCGCCAAAATTCAACGGTATCCAGTTCGGTGTGAGCTACATTCTTGACGAAGAAAACGACGATGCAAGCACATCAATCTCTGCTACCTACGGCGACAAAGCCCTTAAGAAAGGCAAGTATTACGCTGCAGTTGCAATGGACTCTGACGTTAAAGGTTACGATGCAACACGTTTAACTGTTGGTGCAAAAGTGTCTGACGTAAAACTTGGCGCAATGGTTCAAGTACAAGAAGCGGTTGACTCAGGCGACGACAAGACGGGTTTCTTGGTAAATGCTCAATACAAAGTTGGCAAGTTCAACTTGAAAGGTCAATATCAAACGCTTGAAGACGACAACGGCTTCACTCTAGGTTTCGACCGTAAACTAGGTAAGAACACTAAGTTGTTCGGTTTCTTCACAAACTTCAACATGGACGAAGCAGAAGACGAAACATACCTAGCTGTAGGTGTTGAACAAAAGTTCTAATCAGACTTTTATCATCTAAAAAAGCCGCATTCGCGGCTTTTTTATTGCGTGCGAGTTGCAGTTTCATTGCAAATTCTTGTAATTAATGTGACAAAACTTAACATGTGTCACACTTCTGTCATATTATTGATGAATACTAGCGACTATCCATTAGAAGACCACGATGAAAAAGCTAGACATGAACAGAATTTTAGTTATTGAAGACGAAGCGCCTATTCGTGAAATGTTAGCCTTTGTTTTAGAGCAAAACGGTTACGAAGCGTTGCAAGCCAAATCATTTGAAGAAGCACAAAAGCTTATTGTAGAGCCTTACCCTGTGCTGATCCTTTTAGACTGGATGTTGCCTGGCGCCAGTGGTATTCAAATCGCTAAGACTCTTAAGCAAGAAGATCACACCAAGAACATCCCGATCATCATGTTGACCGCTCGCGGTGAAGAAGAAGATAAGATCCGTGGCCTTGAGGTCGGTGCTGACGACTACATGACTAAACCATTTTCACCGAAAGAATTGATGGCACGTATCAAAGCAGTATTGCGCCGTGTTGCGCCAACTGCAATTGAAGAAACGGTAGAGGCCAATGGCTTGATCCTTGACCCAATTTCTCACCGCGTTACAGTAAACAACCAGCGCATCGATTTAGGTCCAACTGAATTTAAACTGCTACACTTTTTCATGACTCATCCAGATAGGGTTTACAGTCGTGAACAATTATTGGATCATGTCTGGGGTACTAATGTTTACGTAGAAGACAGAACCGTTGATGTTCAAATCCGTCGCCTGCGTAAAGCGATGGGAGAAGTGAATCACATGATTCAAACCGTTCGAGGTTCAGGATACCGCTTCTCTCAAACAGTTTAAGTTGAGTGTATGATACAACCACCAAATTTTAGTAAAGTGGTAACAAAGGTAGCGATGTTTTTGCTACCTTTTTTAGTGTTTGGCTTCTTTTTTAACGTCTTATTCGAGACCATTGCCATCGGCCTACTTGTTGTCGTCGTTTGGCATTATCACCATTTATTCAAGCTCATTGACTGGTTATGGTACAAGCGCGACGCCTATCCACCGAAAGCAGCGGGTTCCTGGGCGGATGTGTTTGACGGCATTTATCACCAACAGCGAAAACACCGAAAGAAGCGTAACGAGCTGAGTTTACTCATTCGCAGATTCAGATTGGGTGCCGAGTCACTGCCTGACGCTGCCGTTGTCTTTAATGAAGATAAAACCATAGTTTGGTGTAATTCACTCGCACAGAAAATGCTTGGTTTCAAAATGCCGGAGGACGTCGGTAACCGATTAGACAACTTCCTCCGTGCACCAGATTTTTTAGATTTCCTAAATTCAAAAAAATACGACGATCCGTTTGTGTTTCATTCACCTTTAGACGATCAGATCATTCTTGAATGTCGTATTGCGCCCTTTGAAAAAGACCGTTGGACCTTAGTGACCCGAGATGTCACCCAAGTCAAACGTATGGAACAAATGCGTAAAGATTTCATCGCTAACGTCAGTCACGAATTGCGAACACCGTTGACCGTTATGCGTGGGTATTTAGAAGTGCTGGATGACGGCGACTCGCCAGACCCTATGCTGTGGCAAAAAGCCCACAAAATGATGACGGAACAAACCATGCGTATGGACGCTTTGGTCAATCAGCTCCTTACCCTTACCAAGCTTGAGAATAAGCAGATGATGACGTCGTATCACCCTGTGAATGTGCCTTCGATGTTATCGACAATTCATCAAGAAGCTATGGCATTGTCTGACGGCAAACACGACATTCGTTTAAACATCGATGACAAAATTCACATGGTCGGCAACGAAGATCAACTTCGAAGTGCCTTCTCAAACCTAATTTTTAACGCTGTTCGTTATACCCCCGAAGGCGGACAAATTGATATTTCATGGTCGGGACTGGAAAACGGCGACGCCAGATTTAGTTGCAAAGATTCAGGCGATGGTATCCCTCACGAACATTTGGCCCGGCTCACCGAACGTTTCTATCGGGTTGATCAAGCTAGAACCCGCGACTCAGGTGGTTCGGGATTGGGCTTATCTATTGTCAAACACGTCCTTACCAATCACGACTCAAAACTGAGAGTTTCAAGCGAAGTCCACAAAGGCAGTACCTTTAGTTTCGACATCGACAATCGCTTTTTAAAGATCCACTAGTCCGATTTATTACAAAATCATGACGCAATGAAAAAAATGTCATTTTGGCCTACAAAACGCCGGTGACATTTTTTTTTGTTCTTTTTTTTGAACTAAAATAACCCAATACTTTCAGAAACATAACATCATCAAGAAATTAAAATTCGATAAAAAAAATCTTTGTCATAAACTTGTCACATTAACTCTCTAAACTGGCCACAGTTGAAAAATACACAACTTTAATTCGGTTGGAATCTCCACCGAGAAAGATTAAATTAATCGGAGCAAAAAAATGAAACTAAAAGCACTTATCGGCGCATTAGGTTTTACTTTAGCGACTCTTGTATCAACGTCAGCAGTAGCGGTTGATAAAGAAATCCCTAACTACACAAAAACAAGCGGTATCTCTGGTAACCTTTCTTCTGTAGGTTCTGACACTCTAGCTAACATGATGACTTTCTGGGCGGAAGAATTTAAGCGTCTTTACCCAAATGTTAACATTCAAATCCAAGCGGCGGGTTCTTCTACAGCTCCTCCAGCACTAACTGAAGGTACTTCTCAGTTCGGTCCTATGAGCCGTCGTATGAAGTCAAAAGAAGTTGAAGCGTTCGAAAAGCGTTTTGGTTACAAACCAACAGCTGTACCTGTTGCAATTGATGCTCTAGCAGTTTTCGTACACAAAGATAACCCAATCAAAGGTCTTAAAATTTCTGACGTTGATGCGATCTTCTCTTCTACTCGTAAGTGTGGTGGCGAGCAAGACGTTGACCGTTGGGGTGACTTAGGTCTTACAGGTAACTGGACTGCGAAAGACGTTCAGTTATTCGGTCGTAACTCAGTATCTGGTACTTACGGTTACTTCAAGAAGAAAGCCCTTTGTAAAGGTGACTTCAAAAACAACGTAAACGAGCAGCCTGGTTCTGCATCAGTTGTACAGTCAATTTCTTCTTCTCTTAACGGTATCGGTTACTCAGGTATCGGTTACCTAACGTCAGGCGTACGTGCAGTACCTCTAGCGAAAAAAGGCGACAACTACGTTGCAGCGACTATGGAAAATGCAGTAGCTGGTAAGTACCCACTATCACGTTTCCTATACATGTACATCAACAAGCACCCTAACAAGCCTCTTTCTCCAATGGAAGCTGAGTTTGTTAAGATGATTCTTTCTCAGTCTGGTCAAAAGATCGTTGAAAAAGATGGCTACATTCCACTACCAGCAAGCGTAGTAGCGAAGCAGTACAAAGCATTAGGTCTATAATTTAGACCACAAAAAAAGAGCGACCTAGGTCGCTCTTTTTTTTGCCTAAAATTCAACAAACTTAACTGGCTTGTTCTAAATCCACTACGATGTCACTGGCTAATTGCTCTAGTGACTCAGCAATGATGTCTGGGTTCATCCCCACAGGCAAAGACACCTTTGCGACCGCGTGGAACAAACCTCCGCCCCAATTTGGCGCAGACTGTCTGGACGAAGTAAAGTGCACAATGCTGGCACCTTTGTGTTCTATGATCTCCGATAACTCCTGAACGATCCCTTTGCGATCGTTGCCCGTGATGACAAACTCAATCTCTTGTGCGGACAAAGGTTCATGGCCAACACTATCGTGTAATTCGATTTTTAACCCGGGAACACTCGCCAATGCATCGGAGAGCTCGGTGATGTGATTCTCAGGCACTTCTACCTCGACCACTCCGGCGAAATAACCACTTAAATGTGAAAGGTTACTTGCCAACCAATTGGCATGGTTTTCCACTAGGGCGTTTGACAAGTTTTGAACTAAACCAACCCTATCTTCGCCTATCACGGTTAACACAAGTTTTTTCATAATGACCACTTCCTACTACTTATTATTATGCTTTGAGTATTAACAACAAAAATTGTTTACGCCACCCCGTGCCCGATTTTTGTGCGTTATCGTAATTAAATGACTAAAATATGTTCTAATTTTGCTTACGACAGCGAAAAATTTCAGAAGTTCAAAAGTTACAAGATGTCACATAACTGTAACATTAGTGAAATATAATGCGCGCCAACTAATTTAGGGCAGGTAATTTAGTATGTCTCAAACCTCAGAAACGTTTCTTAAAACTGAGAAAAAACGTTTGTTCAAGGATAAAGCGGCAAAGTACGGAGTTATGGCGGGTGGCGTCATGGTTTTGTGTGCTTTGTTACTTATATTTTTCTACCTTTTGTATGTCGTTCAACCAGTATTTAATTCGGCCCATATTGAAGTTCGTAACAAAATTGAAAACATTACGACTGAATACGCCGCAGTAGGTATTGAAGAGCAAACTGAAATCGCATTTGGTTTGACTGATTCAGGCGTTGTCGATTTTTATCGCGTTAAGGGCGATAAGGCTGGCGAGAAGTTAAATTCAGAAACAGTCAACGTCGACGGTGAAATTGCCGCGTTTGCAGCAAGTGCGCCGCACCAAGCCCATTACGGTTATATTAACAACCGCGGTGAGTTGACCGTAGTCAAGCCATCATTCAGAGTGTCATTCCCTAATGACGTTCGCGTGTTGACGCCAGTGGTCGATTATCCGCTCGGTGAAGCAGCGACTCCCGCGTTGCAAAGCCCAGGCAAAGTCATTAAGCAATTTAGCTTTGCTTCTGAGGAAAGTGCAGTAGGTATCCTGTATCAATTAGACAATGGTCAGGTTGTCTTTGCGCGCTTAGAAGGTGAAGAAGACATGTTCACCGAAGAAATGACATGGGAAGCGTATCAATCTGATTTGAACTTTGTCACTGGCGAAGTAAAGCAGTTGTTGGTATCCCCTGATGTTTCTCGTATTTTCATTGTAACGGACAGTGAAGTATTTGTTGCCAATGCGCGTGACGGCGAAAATGTTCGTCTACTTTACACAGTGAAAGTTAACCGCGCAGGCACCGAATTGACCGCGGCTCAGCTATTAGCTGGCGCTAACTCTTTGGTACTTGGCTACTCTGACGGCCACATTGCCCAATGGTTTGAAACCAACAGTAAAGATGGCAGAGCGTTCATCAATGCCCGTTCGTTCCAAATGGAAGTCGAGCAAGCCGATACCGCTGTAGTAGAAATCTACCCAGAATTTTATCGTCGTACATTTGCTGCTATTACAGCAAGTGGCGAAGTTAATTTGTTCCATACCACGTCTGAAGCGGAGTTATGGCAAGGCAACTTGACTGGTAAGAAAATCAGCAACTTTAACTTCTCTCCTCGCTCTAATGCTCTGATTGCACTAGACGGCTCTGATTTAACGGTGTTCAAAGTAGAAAACGAACACCCGGAAGTAACTTGGTCAGGTCTATGGCAAGAAGTATGGTATGAGGGTTACCCTGAGCCAGACTACATTTGGCAGTCTTCGTCAGCGAGTGACGACTTTGAATCTAAATTCAGCTTAGTTCCAATTTCGTTTGGTACCTTAAAAGCAGCGGCTTATGCAATGTTGTTTGCGGTTCCAATCGGCCTAGCAGCGGCTATTTACACTGCTTACTTTATGGCACCAAGCGTGCGCAAAGTGGTTAAGCCTACCGTTGAAATCATGGAAGCATTACCGACCGTAATCCTAGGTTTCTTAGCGGGCCTTTGGTTAGCACCGGTTATTGAAGAAAACTTACCTGGTGTTGTGCTGTTCCTCATCTTGCTACCTGTCTCCATTTTGGTTGCAGCCATGTTGTGGCACAACATTCCAAAACGCATCAAAGAAAGCGTACCTGCAGGCTATGACTCACTGATTTTGATCCCAGTTGTCATGTTTGTTGGCTGGTTGGCATTTGCCTTAAGCCCTGCTGTTGAACAGTGGTTATTCGATGGTAATACCCGTTTGTACATTACCAACGAGCTTGGCATCACCTTCGACCAACGTAACTCTCTTATTGTTGGTATTGCTATGGGCTTCGCTGTCATCCCGACCATCTTCTCAATTGCCGAAGATGCGGTATTCAGCGTACCAAAAACTTTATCAAGCGGCTCATTGGCACTTGGTGCGACTCAGTGGCAAACATTGACCAAGGTCGTATTGTTAACTGCAAGTCCAGGTATCTTCTCGGCAGTTATGATGGGACTTGGCCGCGCCGTTGGTGAAACCATGATCGTATTGATGGCGACTGGTAACACACCAATAATGGATTGGAGCATATTCCAAGGCATGCGTACTTTATCTGCGAACATTGCGGTTGAAATGCCAGAGTCTGAAGTGGGTAGTTCACACTACCGCATCCTATTCTTGGCGGCCTTTGTGTTGTTCGTCTTTACCTTTGTATTTAACACTTTAGCGGAGTTCGTTCGTCAACGTCTTCGTGAAAAATACAGCTCACTTTAACGTGCACCCGTAAGATTTTTGGAGAATTTGTAAATGAAATCATGGTTTAAATCAGGTGCCCCTTGGGTGTGGATGACAGCGGGTGCAGTTAGCATCAGCTTGTTATCAGTTATTGGTTTATTGTTGTTGATTGCGAGCCGAGGACTATCTTTCTTCTGGCCAACGGACATTCAACAATTTGAAATTGAAAAAGCAGACGGTACAACTTACACCATCATTGGTGAAGTCTATGACCGTGAAGAAGTGCCAACGGATCGTTTAATCGAATCTGGCATCCAGTTTAAGAACCCGCAGGGCGAAACGGTTGAACGTTTATTGGTTAAAACGGGTAACCGTGAGTTTGTAGAGCTCGATTTCCGTTGGTTACTAGCGCCTGAAATCGTTAAACAAAGCGTACCTTCGGGCTTAGCGGTTTTCGAACGCAGCAAAAACGGTAACTTCTACGGTTATGTCGAGGCTGTCGTTAAAGACGGCGTTACGATCACAGAAAACAAAGAAGAATTGTTGTTTGAACTGATTGAACGCGCAGTTGACTTAAACGGTGAAGCACTGTCATTGCAAAATGGTGAAATCGGCGCAATTAACTACGAGCTTGAAAAGCTTCGTCTGAAAGAGCGTAAACTAGAGCTTGAAGGCAAACTGAACGACAGAACTCTTGGTGAGTTGAACGACCGTCGAGCGGAACTAAGAGCAGAATACCGCGAACTTGAAAAGCAGTTATTTGGCTTCCGTAACCAAGCAGAACGTGACGCAGTTATCGTAAAAGACATGCGCGGAGAATCTGTCACATTGCCAATGAACTACATCTTAGACGTAGCATTCCCGAACGACATGTCGTTTATGGACAAGTTCTTCCGTTACTGGAAACAGCTTGGTAAGTTCATCTCTGACGATCCTCGCGAAGCAAACACTGAAGGTGGTGTATTCCCTGCAATCTTCGGTACCGTATTTATGGTTATGTTGATGGCGGTTATCGTTACACCATTCGGTGTTATTGCGGCGATTTACCTACACGAGTACGCCGGTAACAATGCGATTACTAAGGTTATCCGTATTGCCGTTATTAACCTAGCGGGTGTACCTTCAATTGTTTATGGTGTATTTGGTCTTGGTTTCTTCGTTTACATGTTAGGTGGCTCAATTGACCAATTGTTCTACCCTGAAGCACTTCCTGGCCCAACATTTGGTACCCCAGGCGTTATCTGGTCGGCATTAACACTTGCGATTTTAACCCTACCGGTTGTCATCGTCTCAACAGAAGAAGGTTTGTCTCGTATTCCGAGCTCGCTACGTCAAGGCTCTTTAGCCCTAGGCGCGACTAAAGCGGAAACACTGTGGCGCATCATCATCCCGATGGCGAGCCCTGCTATCATGACAGGTCTTATCCTAGCGGTTGCTCGTGCAGCCGGTGAAGTAGCACCACTTATGTTGGTTGGTGTAGTTAAGATGGCACCGACGCTTCCAATTGACGGCAACTTCCCGTTCGTCCATTTGGATCGTAAATTTATGCACTTAGGCTTCCACATCTACGATGTTGGTTTCCAAAGTCCAAACGTAGAGGCAGCGCGTCCTTTAGTTTACGCAACGTCATTCCTATTGGTTACCGTAATCGTGGCACTGAACATTACCGCCATCGGCATTCGTAACCATTTGCGTGAAAAATACAAAGCGCTAGAGCACTAATCGAAAGATTAGAAACAGAAACAGTTTTAAGATTTATAGATAGTAAGAGAGTGTGACATGATTTCAGTAGCACCAGATATGAGCAACAAACAGTCGTCAGTAATTGATTTGGACAACTTACGTGAAGAGCAAGTTGCGCTTCGCATCAAAGACCTAAATCTTTATTATGGCGAGAAGCAGGCTTTGGAAAACATTTCAATGAATATTCCAAAAGGCCAAGTGACTGCGTTTATCGGTCCATCAGGTTGTGGTAAGTCGACGTTATTGCGTTGTATTAACCGCATGAACGACTTAGTCGACACCTGTCGTATCGAAGG
>Ga0213831_1000714_pt1 | contig 15770 bp, 17 predicted proteins | sample SWATP12_FD_163421 | JGI IMG/M metagenome (GOLD analysis project Ga0213831, IMG submission 163421) | Coastal seawater microbial communities from Marineland, Florida, United States - SWA TP1 #2 | ecosystem: Environmental > Aquatic > Marine > Coastal | place: USA: Florida | collected 2016-08-06 | reverse complement strand
TGATGGAAGATTTACGAAGGTTAATAATAGAAATAGTAGAAAACACAAAAATATCGCGATCGCAGCCTACGGCTGCTTAATAAAAACAAACCCCATCAAAAATGACGGGGTTTGTCAGCGATCTGAACGCGATGTATTTACATCGCGTTTTTTGTTTCCGAAACTTATTTCCATCGATTAGCTGGCATGTGTAATTGTGCTCGGTTTTTTGTTTGAAAGAGAATAGGAGCGTTCATAAAAGCAAGGAAGGTTACGTTTGCCATACGGACATACGGACATACGGATAGGATGAAACTTGTATTAGTTTACAAGCTGATAGTTAAATTTAATGTTATTTAGTTAATGTAAAGCGTACAAATTGGCTCTTAAGCTATCTTTGATGACACTTCTTAAACTTTTTATCACTACCACATGGACAAAGGTCGTTACGCGTAAGTTTTGTATAAGGCGTATCGTATATCTCGCCTGTGTCATATTTCCATCGACTGTTTTCCTGTATGAAAGTGGATTTTTCCTGTAGTCGGTGATGTTCGTTGTTAATCAAATAATGGGCAACAAATTCCACCCAGTTATCCTCAAAACCGATTACTTCTAACTTTATGAAGGAGAAATCCTTGCAACTCTGCAGTAGGGCTTCTTTTGTTAGTGTCTTAGCAAGTTTTGTTGAGCTGGTTTCTAGTAAATAGTCTGCATAATGCAACGCAAACGCCACATATCGCGAACGCATTAATTGTTCAGGGCTTGTAGCAACCATTGTATTGTTTATTAATGGTAAACAACATTCACCTAATGTTTTTTTAGAACCACAAGGACAAGCCTGTCCCACTTCAACGTTATTATTCATTTTAATGCGCAGATTCAGAAATACTCGAAGCGTGATTATCTAACAAATAAAGGGCAGTGCCAACGTTTTGAGCTTGTTCTCTCAATTCAGCAACTTCCGTCCCTGCGATAAGATCGTCCCAAATAACCATTGCTGAACAGTTATCGTGTTTTAAAGCTCGTTTTGCTACGTCTAGTACACGATTACAGTGTTTTCTTCGAACGATAAGTACTTTGTCTAAGTTTACCGAACAGGATACTAAAATGTCTTTACGAGGTAAGTGGTCAGGCGCGATTAATAATGTCCATCCCACACAAAATTCGTATCTTTTGATGATTTTTATCAGTTCAAAATGCACATCAATATCGTCAACTTGATTACTGATCTTAACTTCTTCTAATTGAGGTTTTGAGTAGTTATTAGAAAAATCATTTTTACTTGCTAGTTTTAACATATTGTTACCTGTGCATATAAACAGTGAATGGATATACAGTGGTTTATACAGTAGTTAAGTGCAAGTATAGATTGGCTGTTTTTTTATTTTTTGTACAACAAGTTGAATGGCATAGACAAAGGACAATTTGTTACAAGTGTAAAAGCGACAAGTTTTTAAGAATGCTATATCCTTACAGGTACTGTATTAAGATTTCTACTGCATCCTGTCTAACATTTAATCTTGATGTTAATTAACCTGGCAAAGCGCTATTGGTAAATCGGGAGACAAAATGGAATTTGGAGCGAAAATTGAAGTTTACCGTTAAAAAGTGGTTCGCCATTTTGTTTATCACAACGCCTGTTGTTCTGTTTTTACTGGAATTAGTCGAAGCGTTAAATCTCGTAAACAAACTTTCACTAGACGCAAATAACCTGTCTGTAGAATTTGAATATAGCTATTTTATTGACGACTCTGGAAAAGAGTCGATTCAGGAGGTGTTGTCCAAGCCTTCAAGATTTATAAAGAGTCCCCTTAATCAAGCAAAAGTCGATTTTGGTGAACAGGCCTATTGGCACCACCTTAAGATACGCAATGTCAAAAATGCTCAGAGAACATTAAGTGTATTATTCGACAACCCAATGCTGGATTACGTTGATGTCTACAAGATTGACGGTGATCAGTTTACCTTAATAGAGAAGTTAGGCGACCACCGTACTTACCTTTCGCTTGAGCAAATGTCGTTTCCTAATATTTCTATTTCTCTTGAGCCGAGTGAGTCTTCCCAGTTATTAGTTAGAGCACAAACAACTGGAGCACCAAATTTGCCTTTTGCGGTTTTCGATCAGAACGAGTTTGAACGTTACAAAAATGTCGTTTATTTACTTTGGGGCGCATTTATTGGCGTAGTCGTTTTGATGACAGTGTATAACCTCATTTTGTATATAGGCGTATCAGAAAAGTTATACCTGTTATACATAGGCTATATAGTCGCTTTTCTATTAGAGCTAGGTGAAGTGCATGGGTATAACGCGTACCTAGTGAGCCCAGAAATGCATCATGTTTTGGGCAAAAACATCATCACCATTAATTATCTCATTGGTTATTTTACGATGTTGTTTGCTTTGTATTTCTTCCAATTTGATAAAGAGCCAAAAAACAAACTCACTATATTTACCAGGTTCTACGCCAATGTATTTTTGGTGTGTTCGGTGTTATCACTCTTCATTGTTGAATATGTTGCTGCACAGATATTCTTTTCGATGCAGATCATTCTTTACATCGTTGCAATAACGATGATGAGCATACGTTATCGACAAGGTATTCGTTGGGCGAAGTTTTACGTTATTTCTTGGTTCCCCTTATTTGTTGGTGCGGCGGTAGGTCCTATGTTGTTAACTGGGAATCTTGAATATAGCTTCTGGGCGCGCCATGCATTGTTATTAGGTGTAATGTTCGAAATGACGTTCATTTCTATGGCCTTGGCCGAGCGGCTAAGAATGAGTGAATCGGAAAGGCTCTATGAAGCTTCGCACGATCACATCTTTGGTTTTGCCAATAGCAGTTTGCTGGAGAAAAAATCAAGAGAGTTTGTTGAGCAAAAAAGTGCGGCCAACTTCTCGATCGTGGTGATTGTTATAGATAAATATGAGTCAATCGTCCCGTATCTTTCCGCAGAAAACCTGAAGAAGCTCGTTTATCAGTTTGCCACCGATGTCGAGCAGCATTTAGCGAGTCAATTGTTATTGGTAGAAGTCGATGACCGATCATCATTTAAAAATTCCGTAATGATAAGAGAGGGCGTATTTGGCTTTTTGGTTTTGAGCAATGATGATGCGCTGGTTTCTAAGGTTCTGGATGACTTTACCGCACGTCAGCCAATCAGTTATCAACTAGACGATGTAACGATTAACTTAAATTGTATTATGGGCACCGCCGCTTATACGGACGGGTGTAATGATCCACATTTATTAATTAATCAGGCACAACAAGCCGTAGATTCAGCAATAGAAAACAATAGAAGTAGTTGGGTATATAGCGCTGCGCAAAAAAGTGAAGAAGGCCGTAAAGTTAAATTGGCTTCAGACCTACAACTTGCCATTGATTCAGATGAGTTGGAATTGTTTCACCAACCTCAGATTGATATTAAAAATGGTGCCGTAATAGGCAGTGAAGTACTGTTGAGATGGCGTCATCCGCAACTTGGCTTCATTTCACCCGATGAATTTGTTACCATTGCGGAAAATACAGGATTAATAAATCAATTGAGTCATTGGGTTTTTAAAACCAGTTGCCAACAGATGTTGATGATGAAAGAAAAGCAAATTGAGGGTTATCGTATTTCGGTAAACTTCTCTGCTTACGATGTCATGTTAGATAGCTTTGTTTCCTCTTTGGTGGAACAGTTAACGCATTTTGGCTTGAAGGCCGATATGTTTACGCTGGAGTTGACAGAAACAGTATCTGTAACAGATACCCAGAGTTTGGATAAAAACTTAATAGAACTTAAAGATCTTGGTTTTAACATTGCCATTGATGATTTCGGTACTGGTTATTCGTCGTTGACTTATGTAAGCCAACATCCGTTTGATGAGTTGAAAATAGACCGAGACTTTGTGACTAGTTTGGCAACATCTCCGAAACACCAATCAATCGTCCAGGCAACCATTAATATGGCGTCCAGCTTAGGCATTGATGTCGTTGCAGAAGGTGTGTCAGATACGGAAAGTTTCCGGTTACTTAGTAATTATGGGTGTGCAATAGGCCAAGGCTATCTGTTCTCTAAACCGTTACCAGTTGATGAATATCTAGAGTGGTTAGATGAATACAATATCAATCATTACTTTGAGACTGCGGTTTAAGCATCAATTTTGATTAACAAGCGTAATTTATTTGTATATTAAGGTTTGTTGCCATCGTATTTGTCAATGAGTGCCTGATACTCGCCACTTTCAAATAATGCCTGCATTGAATCATTTATCTTTTGAATTAACTGAGTGGGCATGGATTGATTTGAAAAAATTAAGTAAGTCCGGGCTTGTTCATCATTGGTGATAAAGCTGGCAGCTTGAACATCATTAATGTTTTGATTCCTAATTCGGTTAAGTCCAGCGTATTGCGAATCAATATAGAGGTCAATTCTATTTTTAAGCAAGAGTTGTGGCAGTCGGTTGGCATGATCAACAACAAGTAATTTATTCTTGAACCAGTGCTTTTTAATAAGTGATTCGTATTCATTTGAATAAGAATTGCCTCTAACCACACCAATGCGTAAGTTGGCATCCTTGAAACTTTTTAATTGAGTAACATTTTTAAAAGTGTGCTCAAAATCAGCTTTGGTATATAACATGTTATGACCAAGGCGGAAGGGGAATTTTGAGAATGTGGCGTACTTTTCCCGGGCAGGTGTTTTTCCCGCCGCAAACGCGAGATCGGTCTTACCGGTTCTTAAATTATGTAAAGTACGTTTCCAGGGTTGTTCTTGATACAAATAAGGCAAATTTGCGTGTTCTAGAATCAACGCCATTAATTCAGGGTCCATTCCTGTCCATTTGTCTTTTTTCCCTTTTTCACTAAAAAATGGCCTTTCGTTTATTCCAATTTTTAGTACCCGGTCTTTTGATTCACTTTCAAAAGCTGCGATTATCAAAAAAGAAAGAAGTAGGCGAAAAATAAACAAAGATTTCAAAAGCACAACAAGATTCAATTGAGGAGTTTGAGTACAATAATTAACTAAAATGGGGAAGAGGGCAAATGAGTTCCGTAACTAAGTTATAGCATTTTGGAAATCCTTTAATATCTACCAAATGTAAAGATATTGAACCAAGGTTGAATTTATTTGCTCAATTAAAGAGTTCGAAGCGAGTAGCGTGGGTATTTTGCAAATTTGGTTTTACAAGCGGCTTCAGCTATAAACAAAAGCCAAAAAGAAATTTTCTTGATTCTGAGTAGAAATCCACTCAAGTCACCTCTTTTTGGCTCTAAAGGCCTAGATAGAAAAAAACACTTTTTGTTTATATTTAACTAGGCCTTTCAACTCAATAGGTATGTTAGGCTTGCATCGTACTAATGGTACGTTACTAACCTTACCGGATTAAAAACATTCGTAGTCTGGTGTTGGGGCACATTCACCTATTGATCTGAATCTATCTTGAATAATAATAAAATCCGAATTGTTACTTCGATCCGTCACCTCTAACACGCCAGAGATGTTATAAGTTTCGTTATACATTGACATAAAATTCTTCTGATAAACCGCACCACTTTGGTTGCCCCAATTAAGCTGCCAATCAAACGTCAACTGTGTGCCAATTGAACTCGATGCATCTTTTTTGTATGTATTACGCGAGAACTGGTTTACTGCTTTCGCTTGAGGACCACTTTTGCGACCATAATCATTGCTGTATGTGGTTAACGTTTGTTGCCAGTTATATGCTGACTCTCCTGGCGTATAGTGAGCTAAAAGCTTAAAACGCTCATAGGCGGTTGGGTATCGGTTATTTAAGCTGTTAAACGTCGAATTGATCTGGCTAAGTAGGCTTGGATCATAGGCGTTGGCATACTCAGGTGTGATCTTACAAGAACCGGAGTTGACATTATCTGAAGTTATGTCCGTATAGTAGGCCACTCCTGCTTGAGCAGGTGTATAGTAATCACCGGCAATCTCGCTCTTTAGCGCTTGATAAACAACTGATGCCGCCGCACGACAACTAGCATTGAGACTAGGCATAAAGTATTTATTAAATTTGCTATCACATCGACTTCTCATATCTGAATAGAACGAGCTGTCACTTTCTTGTTTCGACTTTCCTAAAATCTGGTAATTCCTATCATGAGTATTACACTGATTTCGCCAAACACTTCTATAAGGCTTAGCGGCCGCTCTAAATATTTCGTGTAGAACGGTCTTTTCGGGAAAAGTACAACCGTCTTCAACAGGCTGGAACTTCGGACATATAGGTGCGGCAGCACTCATAAATGATGTTAAGCCTAAAACGACAAAGACGGAACGGAGTAACATAAAATTTCCTTTTTAAACAACTAAGCAAATAACTTTGTAAGTTAATAAAGTGCTCTTTAAGAGCGTATTAATATGGAAGGTACTTTTTTGACTGAGCAATTTACACAAAAGCAAGACATGAGTAGCTTCATTAGTTAGCGGACAATTAGATTAGTAAAATCAAAGGATTACAAGTACAGTTCTTCCTCTCTGTATCCTTGAGTAGAATCACCGTTTTACTGAATTATTAAAAGGAAGTAATATGACTGGCGGCAGTGGCGGTATTGAACCTGGTTATGAAGAAGTTGGAAATGGTGGTGGTCTTGAACCATTAGATAAGGTTGTAAATGGTGGCGGAAAAGACCCTAACTTTTCAACTAATGAATTGACGCCTCATGAACAACTGAACGAAGCTAGCAACGGTTCTCCGATAGACTATCTAATACTTGTATTACTTGTTGCTGTGGTTGTTTCATATTTCTGGAAGCCGAATAAAAAATAGTGTTTGGAAATAGACCAACATATGTTGGCCTATTTTTATGTAGCTTAGTTGCAACTGATTTGTATCAGACAAATTTTGCAAAAAATTGATGGGATTTACTTCTCATCCCTCGGTGCAGGCTTATCGCGGTCATCACCTCCACCACCGGGGCTTGGCTCTTTTGGTGGCTCTTGGTGACCACCATCAGGTCCATCATTGTTTGGGTTATCTATAATAGCCCCTGTACTGTATACATAGTCATAGTCATCGTCACAGTTTCCAAAGCATCCGCTCAAGAGAGTGACAGTCCCGCCGTACCAATATGGAAGTCCATTAGTTGCCGCATCTAAGTCTCTTAATATTTCTTGTGCAACAAATTCATCTAAGCAAGAGTTGGCTCGTTTGTCTTTGTGCGGATCAGCTTCTCTTATTTGATTGTATTTGTAGCCGATTTCGATCGGTCTAGTGTCATCAGCATTATCACCTTTGCCAGTTGCAAAAGCATAAGCTATTCCGTACGCCATTTTAGCTTTGTTTCCAGCGTCTTTGTGATAGCTACTATTATAATTCGTTTTCTTTTGAATTACTGCACCAGCCTTCAATGCCGTATCAAGTGAGTACCCAAATGCACCTACAACAACTCCATAAAAGGTATTTCCAAAATCAGGAGATGCATTCCATTTTGGGTTCGTCTTTAAGTCGTATTCCGCGCCATCATCGAACAGGTGCACCATCAATGCGGCTGTGCGAAGATCTTGGCCAGAAACCATTTTTACACCGACTTTTTCTATTGCTATTGGAATTTCTACTCCAAAAAGTGGTTTAACTATAGAACGCTCTTTGAATGACTGTCGCATTTGTTGGATTTTTCTAACATGCTGGTTGATGTTAAATCCTTCAGGCGGTTTTGCCATATCCGCAATTGCATTACAAGCTTTAGGAACGGCATAGGCCATTGGAATGCTCATAGCGATAAGCGAGATTATTTTTTTAGCGCATTTCTTCACAATGGTCTCCCTGTTCTTCGATGGAGCAATTGAAATAGTCGCCGGGTGGACGGGTTGCTGGCGGCTTTGGAGCGATTGAGCGAATGTCAAAAACCACCTGGACAGTACCTTGTAGGTGCATAGAAGAAATTTTTATAGACTTGTTAGATGTAGTCTGACTAAGCGGCTTAATACTAAATGCTAATTTTCTATTTTTTGTATTTGTATCTGCAAGTATTACATTGTTAGCATCAGAGTCGTATGCTGTTAGATATTTTAGATCTCTGGAAGGTAATTTCTCGAAAATAGTAAGTCTATGTTTAACATTTGAATCTGAGAAGCTAGTAAACATAACCGTTGTATTAGCAGGTACGCTATCTAATAAAAAACAGTTGTCATGTTGTTGACTCGGCTTTGATTTTACTCCGATATAGTGATCATCTTCCAACTGAATACACTCAGTTGGGCTTGCTGAAGCTTGAAAGCTCATGAAAGTCAGTGGAAGTAAACTGACTAATAACTTTTTCATTTTATAATTCTCCTTGTTTAGCATCAAACAGGGAGCTTATACATCAAACCTTCCCTGTCTGAGGGCGGCGATGAGAACACAAAAAAACGATCGTGTCCAGTTATTAGGGACGGGGTTTACTCAAAGTGATAATTAATAGTCAATTTGGGTTTCTGTAGCGGCTCTTTAAATTGCATTCTGAGGTCGTCAGGTTTTTCGACCGTTAAAATAAGTTTATTATCCTGTATCCAGCTAACGTTTAGGCCAATGTCTGCAGGTTTGCTGTTAAATGAAAAAACATTATTTTGGCTAGTATTTGTTTCTCTATTAACTACATTTATGGTTCCAAAGAAGTCTGTCGTAATACCCCCGCAACTTTTTAGTATTATTTTTGCTTGCCTCTTGTTGTTAGGTGACTCAAAAGATTCAACAATCTCAAATGGACAATCTTCTGCCCAGTCAGTAGCAATATTAAAATAAGCGTAACCCAACAAGGCTCCTAGCCATAGAATAATTCCGCTGATAATTAGCGTCGATGTTAGGATTTTCTTTATTAATATCGGCATAAGAAGCTCTACTATTTAATGGACACGCTATTATAGCTTTGCTTTGTAATAACGTAAATGTTTGTATATTCGCCTAACTTTGTGGAGTTAAATAGCATCAAATCGATCTGAAAGAGTTCTTGGGTTTAGTCGTCATATGTGAAATTGACATCAAATTGACCATTGGGCTTTAAGATAAAATTGCAGGTTTTGTATAACCCTTTTTCCTTTGTGCTGACTAGTGTTGCCAACTCTAGGAAGTACTCAGGTACCTTGCCACTGTCCCAAACACCTATTGTTTCAATGTTCTCATCTTGAAACGTGACTTGTGCTCTTAGCCTTGTTTCTGACAAAAGTGTGCAATTGACTTCTATTTGAGACCACTTTTTGTCAATAGCCTTAATTAGTTCTTCCGATATTTCTTGATAGCATTCAAAAGGATCATTAAACATTTTTTCTCCAATTTTATTTTCAGAATATTATGCATTGAGGTCCGCAATTATTAGGTGCAGAATGGTATCGTAAACCTCGCCTTCATAAATTAGTTCTTAATCGCTTACAGGTTATATATATATTTCAGTTTTGAAAATTCTATATACGTACACTTTATCTAAACCAATCAGCCCAACTCAAATTTTGCCCAACCACTCCAAAATATTCTCCATAAAGGTCCAATTCCGAATTTATAGAGAGAAAAACATACTGCTTTTTCTATATAAGGTTGTTCTTGTTCGGAACGTTAAGGTCTAGACTTTTGTGTAAGTGCCAATATTATTAATTACGCCTGTAATCCACGGAGAATACTTGAATGTCTTGTCACCCGCAAAATGAATGAGCCACACCAGTGAGCACTGTCATCCAGTTTGTCACCGCAGGCCATAGAAGGTACTGGAAGTAAAAGTAATAAAAAGTGATTCGGGTGACAAAACACCGTTTAGGGTTACAAAAATAAGAGGGTGTTTTTACGTAAGTGCTTGGCTTAATTGGTACAACCGAGTGGATTCGAACCACCGACTTTCGGACCGGGTCATAGAGAGCGGTGTGCATTTTCTCGTTTGAATAACTTGAGTTTTGTATCTTGTAGAGGACTGGTACAACCGAGTGGATTCGAACACCGGTTTTCGGACCGGGTCATAGAGAGCGGTGTGCTTTTTCTTGATTGAATAACTTAGAATTTTTAATAAAAGAGGAGATTGGTACAACCGAGTGGATTCAAACCGCCACTATCGGACCGGGTCATAAATAGCGGTGTGTTTTTTCTTGTTTGAATAAACTTGATTTTTGTATCTTGTAGAAGATTGGTACAACCGAGTGGATTCGAACCACCGACTTTCGGACCGGGTCATAGAAAGCGGTGTGCTTTTTCTTGATTGAATAACTTAGAATTTTTAATGAAAGAGGAGATTGGTACAACCGAGTGGATTCGAACCACCGACCCCCACCATGTCAAGGTGGTGCTCTAACCAACTGAGCTACGGTTGTACAATTTGGACTGTGTCCTGAAGACGGGGTGTATGCTAAGACTCGACTCGTCTAAAATCAAGCGCTTTTTTTCATATTGAGTTTGTTTGAAGATTTTATAATCAAACCACTAAATTTGATTGTTTTTGTATATATATCAATTAACCTCAAAATTAATCGGACCTTCTGTTCCACATCATTGATTATTTCACGTATAGTGCCAGCCAAATTTAGTATTCAAATTAATTCCGAGGTTATTAGATGTTTACAGGTATTGTTCAATGTAAAGCGACCGTGATTTCTTTTGTTGGTCATGACTCATTTAAAACCTTAACGCTGTCAGTTGCCAGTGAGTACCTGGAGCAATTAAACATTGGCGCTAGCATTGCGATCAATGGGGTGTGTTTGACCGTGACCCAGTTTGAAGATCATGTCAGTGATGTAGTTGGCCAAGTTCAGTTTGATGTTATTGATGAGACCTTAGAGAAAACCAACCTTTCTAGATTAAATAGAGGGGACAAGGTCAATTACGAGCGATCGGTCACCTTTGGTACTGAGTTGGGGGGTCATATTGTGTCTGGGCATATCCATGATACTGCCGTTATTGAAGACATAGTGTTGACAGAGAACAACTGCAAGATGTCTCTGGGATTACCGAACCAATGGATGAAGTTTATTTTGTTTAAAGGTTTTGTTTCTATCAACGGCTGCAGTCTAACAGTTGGGGCTGTTCGAGATAACGGATTTGATTTACATTTGATTCCAGAGACCTTGTCCATCACCAATTTAGGAGAAGCCCAAGTTGGTGACGAACTGAATATAGAAGTGGATCAGCAAACGTATTCTATTGTGCAGACCGTGGAACGTTATCTAAAAAACCAAAATGGTAAAAACGCCAGTTAATAAATTTGCTCATCATCGGCGTCCACCACCAGTTCGACTTTTTGGTGGGCGTCATCTAAATGCATGCCTAAATGAATTGCGTTGCAGCACGCGGGACAATCTTCGTAATAGTTTTGATCTCCGTTTGTCGGGTCAAATAAGAAACTAACGTGATGACCACAATGTGGACATTTAATGGTTTTGTCAAAAGTATCCATAAGGCTTCCTTTTGTTTAGGCCTTTTCCCCTCCATATATACTTCTACCGCCATCTACCGCAAGGATTTGACCAGTTATATAACTTGCTGTGGTCAAAAACGAGATTGCTTTTGCGATATCCTCTGGGGAGCCGAGCCGCTTTAATGAAATCTGTTCCAGAACTTGTTGTTTATCTTGTTCAGTTAATTCATTTTCATGCCATAAGATAGCACCAGGTGCGATACCATTTACTCTAATTTTAGGCGCTAATTCACGAGAAAGCGACTTTGTTAACATGACAAGACCGGCCTTTGCCATGCAGTAAACGGGGTATTTTAAGAGCGGTCGATCAGCGTGGATGTCCACCATGTTGATGACATTTCCGTTGCGTTTTTCTAGCTCCTCTTTAAGTGATTGAATTAAAAAGAATGGTGCTTGTAAATTAGTGGCTATCAGGTCGTTCCATTGGTCCTCATTTACGGTTCCAACAGGAGTAGGGTAAAAGCTACTGGCATTATTAACTAACACATCAACTTGTCCAAAAAGGGCAATTGCATTTTTCCCCATTTTGTTGACTTGTTCCATGTTTCCTAAATCAGTTTGCAATAGTTTTGCCGAATCTGGACGTATGTTGTTTAGATGATTTTTAAGCTCTAATGCAGCACACTTTGAATGATTGAAATGGATAATTACGTTGAAGCCGGCTGAATGAAGCTCCAACACGGTTTGGCGACCGATACGTTTGGCGGCGCCAGTTATTAGCGCAACTTTGTTTTGTGGGTTCATAAACTCTTAAATTTTACTGGTATGGACAAAATGGTAATGAATTAAACTGGTAAAGTCGTGTAAATGATTAAATTAATTGATTCTTAACAAAACCAGCCTTGCCTATGTGTGGTTAATAAAATACTATTCCGCCTGAATATCTTTATAGGTTTTAGCCAAGAATGGATGGTAACTGTTCTTAAAACCTTAAGTCTCATAAAAATATTGTGCACGCGACGTTTAGTAGGCGCCGCCACTGTACTAAGGAAAAAAAATGCCAATTATTACTTTACCTGACGGAAGTCAGCGTTCATTTGATAACCCCGTTTCTGTTTTAGATATTGCCTCTGATATCGGCCCAGGTTTAGCGAAAGCAACCATAGCTGGTGTTGTCGACGGTAATCGTGTTGATGCTTGCGACGTAATTGAAAACGACGCTAAGTTGCAGATCATCACCGCTAAAGATGAAGACGGTTTAGAGATCATTCGCCACTCTTGTGCTCACTTATTGGGTCACGCAATCAAACAACTTTATCCAGATTGCAAAATGGCGATAGGTCCAACCATAGATAACGGGTTTTATTACGACGTCGATATGGAACACTCTTTGTCGCAAGAAGACATTGAAGCGCTTGAAAAGCGTATGTTGCAATTAGCAAAAACCAATTACGACGTAGTTAAGAAAACAGTAAGTTGGCAAGAAGCACGTGACACTTTTGAATCACGTGACGAAATGTACAAATTACAGATTCTGGATGAAAACATTGAAAAAGATGATCGTCCGGGTTTATACCACCACGAAGAATACATAGACATGTGTCGTGGTCCTCATGTTCCTAACATGAAGTTCTGTCACCACTTTAAACTAATGAAAGTAGCAGGTGCATACTGGCGTGGCGACTCTAACAATAAGATGTTGCAACGTGTATATGGCACAGCTTGGGCTGACAAAAAACAACTTAAAGCTTACTTGAAACGTTTGGAAGAAGCGGAAAAGCGTGACCACCGTAAAATTGGTAAAGCGTTAGATTTGTTCCACTGGCAGGAAGAAGCGCCAGGTATGGTGTTCTGGCACAACGACGGATACGCCATTTACACGGAACTTGAAAAGTTCGTTCGTAAAAAGCTTGTTGAATATGGTTATGACGAAGTAAAAGGTCCGCTGATGATGGACCGCTCTTTGTGGGAAAAATCAGGCCACTGGGATAAGTATGCAGAAAACATGTTTACGACTCAGTCTGAACACAGAGAATATGCGATCAAACCTATGAACTGTCCGGGTCACGTTCAAATTTTTAATCAGGGATTGAAATCTTACCGTGATTTACCGCTAAGAATGGCGGAGTTTGGTTGTTGTCACCGTAATGAGCCATCTGGCGCGTTACACGGTTTGATGCGTGTTCGTGGTTTTACACAAGATGATGCACACATTTTCTGTACTGAAGAGCAAATTCAGGAAGAAGTAATTGGTTGCATCAAGATGGTATTCGATACATACCAAACGTTTGGTTTTGAAAATATTAGCATTAAGCTCTCTACTCGCCCTGAACAACGTGTTGGTTCTGATGAAATTTGGGACAAAGCAGAAAAGGCACTTGAAGATGCACTTAAAGCTAATGAGTTGGACTTTGACTTCCAACCGGGCGAGGGCGCGTTCTACGGACCGAAGATCGAATTTACTTTGCATGACTGTTTAGGCCGTGCTTGGCAGTGCGGTACGGTTCAGGTTGATTTCTCTATGCCAGGCCGTTTAGGCGCGACTTATGTCGCTGAAGACAATGAGCGTCGCACGCCGGTAATGATCCACCGTGCGATTCTTGGTTCTTTAGAGCGTTTCATTGGAATCTTGATTGAAGAATACGCTGGATTGTTACCAACATGGCTGGCACCAAAACAGGTTGTAGTAATGAATATAACCGACAGTCAGGCCGATTATGTGAAAAATGTTGAAGAAAAGTTAAAACAACAAGGAATTAGAGCCATTTCGGACTTGAGAAATGAGAAGATAGGCTTTAAAATCCGCGAGCACACACTTAAACGTATTCCTTACATGTTAGTTGTGGGTGATAAAGAAAAAGATTCGGGCCAAGTAGCGGTTCGAACTCGCAAGGGCGAGGACTTAGGTTCAATTGCGCTTGAAGACTTTATTGCACAGATTGGCGATACCGTAAGTAATTACCAGTAAGTGGTTTGTTTTTACTAAAGAAACATTAAAAACAATCGATAAAGAATTGTGGTGAGTGACGTTAGAATTTAGAAAATTTCGTAACGTCACTTTTGTATATGAATTTCGTGGAGGATTTTGCCATTAGAGCGCAAAACAAACGTGGTCAGAAGGCCGCACAAAACAGGTTAAATGAAGAAATTACCGTTCAAGAAGTCCGTTTAGTTGGTGTTGAAGGTGAAGCTTTAGGTGTTGTTTCTATTAGAGAAGCATTGGCGGCAGCTACTGAAGCTGGTATGGATCTAGTGGAAATTAGTCCAAATGCAGAGCCACCTGTTTGTAAAGTAATGGATTACGGCAAATTCTTATACGAAAAGAGTAAAGCTCAGAAAGAGCAAAAGAAGAAGCAAAAGCAGATTCAGGTTAAGGAAATTAAATTCCGACCTGGAACTGACGAAGGCGACTACCAGGTAAAACTACGCAACCTGCGTCGCTTCATTGAAGCTGGAGACAAGGCGAAAGTCACTATCCGCTTCCGTGGCCGAGAGATGGCTCATCAAGACATAGGTATTGATCTTTTAAACCGTGTTAAAACGGACTTAGAAGACATTTCCAATGTTGAGTCTTTCCCTTCACGTGCTGAAGGTAGACAGATGATCATGGTATTGGCACCAATCAAGAGCAAATAGCTCTAACTCGTTATGTAACTAGGGCCTTTAAAGTAATTTGCTACCTTTTGGTGGTAGGCTCGCCTTATTACTAATTTTTAACTTTAACAATGCGGAGTCTAGGCAATGCCTAAAATGAAAACTCACAGCGGCGCGGCAAAGCGCTTCAAGAAAACTGCTTCTGGCGGTTACAAACGTAAACAGTCTCACTTACGTCACATTTTGACTAAAAAGAGCTCTAAGCGTAAACGTCACTTACGTAGCAAACTTATGGTTGCAGCGGTAGATAAGCCGTTAATCGATCGTATGTTAGCTGGCGCTTAATAGAGGAGACTGAACAATGGCAAGAGTAAAACGTGGTGTACAAGCTCGCAAGAGTCACAAGAAAGTATTAAAGCAAGCTAAAGGTTATTACGGCGCACGTTCACGTGTTTATCGCGTAGCGTTCCAAGCAGTAACTAAAGCTGGTCAATATGCATACCGTGACCGTCGTCAAAAGAAACGTGTTTTCCGTCAATTATGGATTGCTCGTATCAATGCGGCAGCTCGTCAAAACGGTCTTTCTTACAGCAAGTTCATGAACGGCTTGAAAAAGGCGTCTATCGAAGTTGATCGTAAGATTCTAGCTGACATCGCTGTGCACGACCAAGCAACATTTGCTGCTTTGGTTGTTAAAGCTAACGAAGCGTTAGCTGCTTAATTAAGCACATAGATTTAAAAAAAGGAAGCATATGCTTAATGCAGATCGTTTTAGCTAATTGAACGATCTTCCAGAGGCTTCATAATAGGCCGCAACGCAAGTTGTGGCCTATTTTTTATGTCTGAGTTTTTAAAAGAATTACACCTTACTTCTGAGTT
>Ga0213831_1000713_pt1 | contig 15790 bp, 10 predicted proteins | sample SWATP12_FD_163421 | JGI IMG/M metagenome (GOLD analysis project Ga0213831, IMG submission 163421) | Coastal seawater microbial communities from Marineland, Florida, United States - SWA TP1 #2 | ecosystem: Environmental > Aquatic > Marine > Coastal | place: USA: Florida | collected 2016-08-06 | reverse complement strand
GAGCCAACGGCAGATGCGTTCCGTAATTACTACAGCTCAGCATGGAAATCACCGGCTGAAATGTTAGTTGAACGCGCTGATTTACTTAGCTTATCAGTACCAGAAATGACTGCATTACTAGGTGGTATGCGTGCCCTTAACGCGAATACTGACCAAACTAAACACGGTGTATTCACGAAAAAACCTGGCACATTAAGCAACGATTTCTTCGTTAACCTATTAGATATGTCAACGAAGTGGTCTAAGTCTTCTGAGGAAGGTGTTTACGAAGGCCGTGACCGTAAGTCAGGCAAACTTAAGTGGACAGCAACACCAGTAGATTTAATCTTCGGTTCAAACTCAGAGCTACGTTCAATTGCTGAAGTGTATGCCTCTGACGATGCTAAACAAAAGTTCGTTGATGACTTCGTAGCAGCATGGACTAAAGTGATGACGCTAGATCGTTTCGACCTACGTTAATTCTTATTTTCGCAACCAACAAAGCCGCTAAATTAGCGGCTTTTTTTATTTTCGTTGATAATTTACTCGACAAGGCAGCGGATTACGTTAAAAATAAAACTTTATCACTATATTTATTTGGACACAGGCATTAGGGATGATTGCGCGCTTTTTACTGCTTCTTGTTTTCTACTCATTATGCCTAAGCATAACTAGCCAAAGCCGTGCCGATAACTCCCCGATTGTTAATATCGATCAACGTAGCGTTGACATCACTCAATTTGCTATGAGCTATTTTATTGATAGCACAGGCACTATGCCTCTTTCACAAGTTCAGCAGCAAAATTTTATCAACAGTCAAAACGAGCTTACTTTAGGCATCAACGCTAAAACGACGTGGTCAAAAATAGTAATAAAAAATAGCTACAGCGATACCCTACGCTTATTTGTGCATAACCCAGATGCCTATCATTTAGAAGAAGTCTGCTTTTACGAAACACAATCAGGACAACTGATAAACCAATCGATTATTCAGCTTGATAAAGCAGGTCCTAAAGCCAATATGTTTGGTGGCAGTGCCGTGTTTTCGTTTTATATTGCTCCTAACCAGCAAAAAACAATTTACGTAAAAAGCGTCACCTTTTCTCATCAATGGTTTGCACTCGCTATTTTTGATGAAGAGCGCTCAAAACGTGCTCTTGTAGGGAATGGTAATTACATTGCGCTACTTGTAGGGATGATGTTAGCGCTAATGATTTATAACTTCTTCTTGTATTTATCGGCACGTAAAATCGAGAACATTGTTTACGCGCTGTATCTTATCTCTGGCACGGTTTGGGTGGCGCTATCTTATGGTGTTGCCGCTAACTTTTTCGGTATTTTTAGTGCCGAACTATTACAACTCAATTCTAACTTACTGAGCATGCCAAGCTTTTTAGTAATTTTTGTAATGCTCATTTTCGAAACCAAAAAGCATTACCCTAAAGAGCATATCGCGCTGTCGATTATCTTGTTCCTACTGGTTGCTGACTTTATCTATAGCTTGTTCGATATTGTGGGGGCATTAAAACCTGCCAGTAGCTTGGCAGCTTTAATGATGACGGTGACATTTGGGGTATCTATTTCGCTGTGGCGCAAAGGTAACACACTGGCAAAATACTTTTTGCTCGGCCACTCTATGTTCGTTATTTTCAATATGCTGGCAGTGCTTTATTACAAGGGGATCAGCGACGCAAACGTGATAAATAGCCACGGTGTAGGCATAGGTATTTTGCTCGAGGCGTTAATGATGGCGTTTATTCTTTCTTATCGAATTAAGAGCCTCGAAAAAATCAAAGCACAACAAACTGAGCTCAACCGCTTGGTCGATACAGATCCTATGACAGGCCTTTACAACCGCCGATACTTTGACAGAAAAAGTGAAGAACTGATTGCCGCAATGACAACCAATCAGCAAGACCTAACCCTTCTAATTGCTGATCTCGACCATTTCAAAAACATTAACGACACATACGGCCACGATGTTGGCGATAAAGTCATTATCGCATTTGCCAACATACTCACCTCAGAGCAAGGCCTTGCTGATATAGCCTGCCGTTACGGCGGCGAAGAATTTGTGTTATTACTCAATTGTAACCTACTTGATGCCAAGCAAGTTGCCGAGCGAATTCGCCAAAAAGCCCAAGAAACCTACGTCACCATTGATGAAGTACAAACCGTGCAATTTACCGTGAGTATTGGTGTACACAGCGTAGCTCATGCTTCAACAACCGTGAAAGAAACCCTCACCATTGCCGACAAAGCATTGTATAAAGCAAAAAATAACGGCCGTAATTGTGTTGAAGTGGCTGCTTGAGGGGAAAAGTTTCAAGTTTCAAGTTTCAAGTTTCAGAGCAACTTAAGGCATTAAAACCATTAGCTGAAATGAATAATGGTTGTTCCGGGTTGCTTTTTAGCTTGGTACATAGCCGCATCCGCTTCTTCAATTAGCTGGTTTGCTGCATACACACCATCGCCGAGAAAATGCGCTGTCACACCGATACTTGCTGTGACTTCAATTGACTTACCTTTACAACTAAAAGGGGCTGAAAATTGATCCGCAATTTTATGCGCTAAGCGATTCAAAATCGTCGTATTAGTTACGCCTGAAATAGTCACTAAAAACTCATCTCCCCCCATTCTTATCACATAATCGGTACTTCTGACGGCAGCTTTAAGTTGCTTTGCAACCCATACCAAAACTTCATCGCCTAGTGTATGACCATGCTGATCGTTGATTTGTTTAAAATCATCTAAGTCGATATAAATAAAGCCCATTCCCTCAGCCACATCACCATTTTCACTAAATACATCATTTAATAATTGCTCTAAATAACGACGGTTCGGTAATTGAGTAAGCGGGTCAAGGTTCGCAAGCTCAATCAATGCCTGCTCTTTATTTTTTCGAGCTGAAATGTCACGCACAATCGCAAGAAGATAGCTTTTCCCTTGATGGTCGATATGACACACACTCACTTCAGTTGGAAAAACCTGACCATCTTTTTGTTTTAAGCACGACTCAAAAATAGTGGTTTCTTGAGCTTTTATACGCGCCACCCTTTCTTGCCATTTAGCCTTGGTATCGTAGTCAGGGTTAATGTCTGGAATGGTTAGTTTTAATAACTCTTCCTTTTCATAACCTAAGCACTTATAAGCAAATTGATTACAGTTAAGAATTTGACCAAACTGAGGGTTTGCAATAAACATGGCATCATTTGATTTATCAACCAAATATGTCAGTAGAATATCTGCTGCCGCGTCTTTATTAACTGTTGTTAAGTCAATAATTTGCGAAATATAACGCACAACATTACCGTCATGATCCATCTCAGCAACAATATTCAGCTGACAATAAATAGCATGACCCAACTTATGCATGTAACGCTTTTCAATTTGTAATGGCTGCTCAGGAAACTGATTAAGCTTGGCACGAATGGTTTTATTTAACTCTCTGTCATCAGCATGAGTTATAACAACATCATCGGCGTACACTTCATCGCCTTCGTAACCTAATAGTTGTTTTAGTGCCGGGTTTGCATATTCGAGTTTACCGCTAGGCGAAGAAACAGTAACGGGGATAGGTGTAATTTCTATTAACCTATAAATAGGATTAACAAACATCTGTACGTCATTAAGTTTCATGGGCAACTCGAGTCCAATACATTATTACTACTCAGCAAAATGAAATAATAGACTATAAATTAGCTATCAGCTATCAGCTATCAGCTATCAGCTATCAGCTATCAGCTATCAGCTATCAGCTATCAGCTATCAGCTATCAGCTATCAGCTATCAGCTATCAGCTATCAGCTATCAGCTATCAGCTATCAAAATTATGTAGGGCGTCATTTGGGATGGCAAGTGTTGTAGCTAGGTTTTAGGTGCTAGGTTTTAGGTGCTAGGTTTTAGGGGCTAGGCGCTAGGTGCTAGGTGCTAGGTGCTAGGTGCTAGGTGCTAGGTGCTAGGTGCTAGGTGCTAGGTGCTACCAGCATAGTTTGACTTTTTATGAATGCGATAGATTTTATTCAGCGCACTTATCATCACTGACTCGTATGAAGCTAAGCTCTTCCTTAATCTGCTGCTTTAGAGAATCATTGGAGAATTTTTGCATATTAGTTCTAAGCATTTCTAGCGCGTAATCACCTTCAACAAGCAAAAGAGAGCTTAATGCAGAAGAGCCAACAAAGGTATTTTGATTGTTAATCAATAGCTCAATCAACATATCAACATCTTCACGTTCGCCTAATAACCCGAGCCCACTGATTGCAGAATCCTTTAAAACATTCTCATCCGAGTTAATCATTTCAATGATGTACTTACGAGCACGGCTTTTATTCACGTTAGCATCAAAGCATCTATTCTTAAGGTTTAACCTCCACGTTAAAGAAGATAAGCGAATTAAGTTGTCATTTAGCAAGTGCTTTTGACTAGTATTATTCCAAATATCATTCAAAACCGTGTTGTATATTTCTGGATTAAACCCTCTACTAGACCAACCGATTGATATTAAGTTTGCAACTGAAAATACAGCAGCCCTATAACGTGTATCCCAGTAAGAACCAAGCTCTATATTTTGCACTGAGGTATCGGCTTTCAATATCGCTTTTTCCAAATCTGATTGCCACTGCCAACTAACATCATCAGCATACGTATGACATGTAACCACCAGTAGAAAACAAAGTAATAAGTAAGCTTTAAAGAAGTTCATAGAACAATAACCGAATAAAAACAATGAATTAAAGTAACTTAAATTTAAGCCCAGTTATTTCAAACTCTTTTATTTTTTTTACTAAATAGCCTGACATTAATGGATAGTAACCTTTCATATTAGTTATTAGAAAAATAGGATTTTCAGACTCATTAAAGTATTTGAAGCTATAACATTTAATATCGAGTTTGAAACCATTCAGCTCTACAAAGTCAGAATCATCTTCATTTAGTACATTGATTTCTTTTGTCACAGAAAACAAATATAGAGCTTCACCATCTAGCATTAATTCCGACCAAAACCCGCAACCACTCAATAAATCGTTTAATTTATTATATGCAACTAGGTCACAAACTAAACATTGAGGATGAAGCCAATAGAAGGAGTTTTGCGAAAAGCCTCTTCTTCCTTGAAGCTTAACCTGTAACACCTTCCCACATGGTAGTGGATTTTGAACTGATAGAGCCGTCGAAAATAATAAACTCGTTTCAGAGGTATCAACCGGAGTAATAAATTCATCTTCATATTCTGGATAAAATTTATATACTTTATTCATCTATTACTCCATTAATAACAGCCACGCGCTAAGGCACGACCTACAAGCAAGTGCTAACCTAGCTCCTAGAGCCTAGCTCCTATGGCCTAACCACTAACACCTTTCCCCTAGAAACTAACAACTAGCAACCCAAATCAACAATACTGTCCTGCTGCAAAGCCGCAGCTCCAGGCGTATTGAAAGTTGTAGCCGCCTAGCCAACCGGTGACGTCGGTGACTTCGCCGATGAAATAAAGACCCGGTGACTTTTTCGCTTCGAAGGTTTTTGAGCTTAACTCGTCGGTGTCTACACCGCCAAGCGTGACTTCGGCTGTTCTGTAACCCTCTGTGCCGTTTGGTTTAATTTGCCAATTGTGAATGTAGTCATGTAACGCGTCGATTTGCGCATGGCTTAGCTGGTTTACATTGCAATCAGGGATCGCTTTCGTGTCGTGCAGCATTTCAACAAAACGCTTTGGTAAAATTGTCGCAAGGGTATTTTTTAGTGACTTTTGCCCTTGGCTTTGACGCCACTGCTCAAGCTGCAGTTTTAAATCGAGCTCGGGTAACAAGTTGATGTACACAGTTTGCCCTGCACGCCAAAAAGAGCTGATTTGCAGAATCGCTGGGCCCGAAAGGCCGCGGTGAGTAAACAAGATGTTTTCTTTAAACTGGGTGCCATCTTCACTGGTAACCAGACAAGGAATACTGATCCCCGATAACCCATCAAAGCGATCTTTATCGTGCTGGTGTAACGTAAATGGCACTAATGCCGCCATGGTTGGTAGCACTGTTAACCCAAATTGCTCGGCAATTTTATAACCAATTGGTGATGCACCAAGTTTAGGCATGGTTAATCCGCCCGATGCGACAACTAACGACTCACATTGATAGCTGTCTTGCTCAGTAATAACTTCATAACCTGCATCGGTTTTTGTTACGCTGAGTACTTCGTTACGCAGCGCTATGTTAACCCCCGCCCACTCGCACTCAGTTAAAAGAATATCGACGATATCTTGTGCACTGTTATCACAAAATAACTGGCCCAGCGTTTTATGGTGATAGGCCAAGCCATGACGGTCCACCAGCTCTATAAAGTCATGCTGGGTATAACGACTTAGACACGATTTTACAAAGTGAGGATTACCACACAAGTAGTTGTCTGGGCTTGCGTTTTCATTGGTGAAGTTACAACGCCCGCCGCCGCTGATTAATATTTTACGGCCCGGCTTTTTGCCCATATCAAGCACAGTAACATTGCGACCACGGTAGCCTGCTTGTGCAGCACACATCAAACCTGCGGCACCGGCGCCAATCACAATTACATCTACTTGGGTCATTACTCATACTCACTAAAAAAATTTAGCTGATTATAACAAGTTATTGTCGCTGCTGTGTTAACACTGAGGTGTTTTTACAAAAAAGATAAAACCAAAAAACGAAATAAAGTAAAAACTCAAAACCGTAAAATTATAACTTTATTATGAGAAATGCGCAGAAAAACACCATTAAAAGACTAGTTTAGACGTCTATACATTTAGTTATAACCAAAATAGAGACAACCATAATAAAACGATATTTTAACTAAATTTACATTTATTTTACCTTTGTCCCCCTTCGCGAAAAATATCGTGGAGATTTACATAACAATCTAGGGATCATTATGACAACTAACAACAACTTGAAGAAGTGCGCAATTGCACTGAGCTTGACTGCGTTGTTTGGGACGACGGCAGCAATGGCTACTCCAAACCAACTAATGTCACCATCTATGCAGGAAACTGCAGCGAAATTACAAGGCCAAGAAGGCTTTGGTACACAATTCATCATCAAGTATAAAAACAACAGTGATGAAATGATGACGATGTCGGCAGCAGAACAAACTCCGACTATGATGAACAAAAAAGCAAAAGGCTTTGTTAAAAACTTCACCAGTAAAAAAGGTAAAGTAAAAGCACAATATGTTCGTGCAATGGCGATGAGTAATCACCACGTAATGCGTGCTGATAAAAAACTTTCTGCTCAAGAAGCACAAGAATTCATGCAAGAGATGGTTGCATCAGGTAACGTTGAATACATCGAAATCGACCAAATGTTAAAGCCATTTGCAACGCCTAACGACCCACGTTACGACGACCAATGGCACTACTACGAGCAAGCAGGTGGTCTTAACCTTCCTACAGCTTGGGATACAGCAACGGGTAGCGGTGTCGTTGTTGCGGTACTTGATACAGGTTATCGTCCTCATGTTGATTTAAATGCCAACATCCTTCAAGGCTATGACATGATCTCTAATGTGTCTGTAGCTAACGATGGTGGTGGTCGTGATAGCGATGCACGCGATCCAGGTGATGCAATCAGCGCTAACGAATGTGGTTACACACATGGTGCGCAAAACTCAAGCTGGCACGGTACGCACGTTGCGGGTACTGTTGCGGCAGTGACTAACAACGGTGAAGGTGTTGCCGGTGTTGCTTACAACTCAAAAGTTGTTCCTGTACGTGTACTTGGTAAATGTGGTGGTTTAACTTCTGATATCGCTGACGGTATTATCTGGGCTTCAGGTGGTTCAGTTTCTGGCGTACCAGCAAATGCTAACCCTGCTGATGTTATTAACATGAGTTTAGGTGGTAGCGGTTCATGTAGCTCTACAACACAAAACGCTATCAACCAAGCGCGTAACAACGGCTCTGTAATCGTAATTGCAGCGGGTAACGATAACGATAACTCTGCAAACTACAACCCAGGTAACTGTAATGGCGTTGTAAACGTTGCATCTGTTGGTCGTAACGGTGGTCGTGCTTACTACTCAAACTACGGTAGCAACATTGACGTTGCAGCACCGGGTGGCGCGCAAAGCTTTGCGAATGATTCTGAAGGTGTGTTATCAACACACAACTCAGGTTCTACAGGCCCAAGCAGCGATTCATATCACTACTCGCAAGGTACGTCGATGGCAGCACCACATGTTGCGGGTGTAGCAGCGCTAATCAAGCAAGCTAAACCATCTGCAACGCCAGATGAAATCGAAAGCATCTTAAAATCAACAACTCGTTCTTTCCCTGCAACATGTACAAGCTGTGGTACAGGTATTGTTGATGCAGCAGCCGCTGTGGCAGCAGCATCAGGCACAACACCGCCACCACCAACAGGCAATGTGTTAGAAGATGGCCAAGCACTAACAGGTTTAAGTGGCTCTGCTAGCAGCCAAACTTTCTACACAATGGAAGTGCCAACAGGTGCAACTAACGTAACCTTCACAATGAGTGGCGGTACAGGTGATGCTGACCTTTACGTTCGTGCAGGTAGCGCACCAACAACGTCAACCTATGATTGTCGCCCTTATAAAGGCGGTAACAACGAAGTATGTTCTATCGATAACCCAACAGCAGGCACTTACCATGTAATGCTGAATGGTTACTCTGCATACTCAGGTGTTAGCCTAGTGGGTGATTTAACAACTTCTGGCGGCGGTTCAGGCTCAGGTTCACCACAAGCAGGTGGCGGCACAGTGACTGATATCTCTGCAAGTGCAGGTCAGTGGAAACACTACACACTAGAAGTACCAGCAGGTATGGCAAGCTTCACAGTAACAACGTCTGGTGGTTCAGGTGATGCTGACTTATTCGTTAAGTCTGGTAGCCAACCAACGTCATCTAGCTATGACTGTCGTCCGTACAAAAACGGTAACGCAGAAACATGTACATTCAGTAATCCACAAGCAGGTACGTGGCACTTAAGCTTAAATGCTTACCGTACTTTCTCTGGTGTAACATTGGATGCACAGTATCAACCTTAATAGTTGATCTCCCCAGTATCCCCCCTGGGACTTTTCAGCCGGACTTACGTCCGGCTTTTTTGTACTTATATCAATAAAACGAATTGCTCTTAAAGCTTTTCAAGCACAGCTTCAGCGCGGCTTACTACAAACTCTTTGTCTTGTTCAACAAACAGCCCTGTTACCGTTTGGTTTTCAACGATCATCGCATAACGCTTTGAACGTACGCCACCAAAGCCAGCTGTGTCTTTATCTAGACCAAGTGCTTTAGTAAAGCTTGCATCACCATCAGCTAACATACGAATATGCTCAGCGTTATGAGCTTCACCCCATGCTTTCATTACAAATGCATCGTTCACCGATACGCAGTAAATTGCATCAACGCCTTTAGCGGTAATTTTATCGGCTAGCGTAATAAACTCAGGTAGGTGAGCGTTTGAACAGGTTGGCGTAAATGCACCAGGCACCGCAAATAGCACCACTTTTTTATCTGCAAATAATGCCTCTGTTGATAGGGTTTGCATGCCCTCGCTAGTTAATTCGCTAAGGGTTGCAGCAGGTATAGTTTGGCCTTGTTCGATCATCGTGATTCCTTGAAAGAAAATAAGAGTACAGAGTATATACCCAAAAAATTGAATACCGCATGATTTAAGGGCAAACAATGCAAACCATTGCCCGCCCCTTGAAGAGTTATAAGCCTAAGCTGGTTTTAATGGTGTGCATTTGCTCTTGTAGGCGATGCTGAATATCACTAACCAGTGAGTTTGACTCACTTACCTGCCCTTTCATGCTCTGCATTGATTGGCTAAAGTTTTCAAGTAAGGCATTTTGTTGTTTAGCAAGCTCCATAGCATCAAACGCGACTTTGTTAGCATCTTGCGCGTTATCGGCAACGCCTTCTGAATTACGTTTAAGCTCTTGAGCATTTTGTGTTTGTAGCTCGGCATCAGTAGCCAGTGCACTAATTTGCTCTGATACCATGGTTGAGTTTTCACTTAGTCGGTTTAGCTGGTTGTTGATATCATCAAGCGAGCCTTGTGTTTGTCTGGCAAGCTTTCGTACTTCGTCAGCGACAACCGCAAAGCCTCGACCATGCTCACCTGCACGTGCCGACTCAATCGCCGCATTCAATGCCAGTAGGTTTGTTTGCTCAGCAATGTTTTTGATCACCTCAATGACTTGACCAACATCATCAACGCCTTTTAATAGCTCTTTTAAGCTATCTAGACCTTGCTCAACGCGCTCTTCAGTGCGAGAGCTTGCGGTTAACATGCTGTCGGCAAAGCCTAAGCTTTGCTCCATCGCACCAAAGGTTTGTTTGGCGTTATCAGCAACTTGACCATTAATGTTATTGACCTGCTCACCAATGTGTTGAATATCAGTAAGTAAACCTTGGTTTTGTTCAACCTGAGAGTGGCTGGCATCCGTTTGCTGAGCAATGGTATGTAAGTGCTCGCTCATTTCTAGCATAAAGTCATTAATAACCTTAAGCATTTGCGCTCGCTCTTCTGCCTCACCACGTTGGCGTTCAATCAATTGATTAAAGTAATGAGCAATTTCACCAACCTCGGTTTTCGGGTTTTTACTCTCAATGTTTTTAAGCTCATTACTTTCAATCAAGAAGGCAAAGCCATCACGCAATTGGCGCAGAGGGTTAAGCACTTGGTTACGCTGTACGAAATACACACCCGCCGCTAAAACCACCAGCATACCAATAGCGACACAAAACACGATAAACACTTGTTGCTTAAGCTGGCTTTGCTCATCTTTTAGTTTTTGCTCTGCACCGAGCACCGTTGCAGACAACGCGCCGATTTGTTCGCGCAGTGCTTGCATGCCAGTTTGTCGTTGCTCAGCTTGCTCAAGTGTTGATGCTAAATCACGAGGGAAACGTTTAGGCCAGCTTGTTAGCTCAGCTTTAATATCACCGGCTAAATCTTCGGCTTCTTCACCAAAAAATAAAGCGTCTTCATCCACTTCGCTCATAACACCTAGGTTTTCAAGTCTATCGATTTTAGCAGCAAGGTCATTTAGGTTTTCAACACTTTGATTGAGGCTATTTTTAGTGTCTTGATCATAGTTAAGCACTAACTTGTATGTATACAAAGCGAGTGATGTAACTTCGCTGTAGTAGTCAGCAGCAAGTTGATAATACTCAAGTGCAAGCACTGTTTGCGGCTCGGCTTTACTTGCATAGCCAATTAACGAAGAGGCAGAGCCTGCCATTTGTCTTAACGAGTTATCAAGTAGCGCCATTTCGTTACCCGATAGCTTACCTAAAGCACGATACTTACCATTAATGTCTTTATCGAGGGCAGTCAGTTGGCTATTCAGTTGACCCGCTAGATCATTTGGTAGCTGTGCTAAATGCTGCTTTTTAACATCGCTTATGAGCGTTGAGGCTTTATTTAAGTGTTGGCTATCACCTTGTTCTAAATAATCATCAAGGTAACTTTTTAAATCAATAATGATGGTGTTTTTCAGCTTATTATAAGCGTTATCTTGCTGCTCTAAACCGAGTAAGGTTTGACTAGCCCAGAACAGGGTGGCTGCCAATAAGATACTGGCGAGTGTGAGTAAAACGGCCAATAGCCGAGTAAATGATGACACGCGCATAAACGATATTCCCAAGTAACGTTACGCGCGTAGAATATTAACCTTTTATGACAATTTGATGTAAACCATAAAAAATAACAGGTAAAGGCGATAGCAACTAACCCAAAAGAGTTAAATAAATACCAATTCGCTTAATATTGCGGATGGTATCAGACCATTGCAGCTTTTACGTATACATCAAAGCGGTTCTTCTTGGTTTTGATTTGCATACTCGGGGGTTTGTCATTTAGAAATGGGGCGTAGTCAGGGCGCTTTACAACGACTCGCTTACTAGCAAGCGGATAAGCAAATTCTAATAGATCATCGGCATCGCTATCTCCGCCAACAAGCTCTTGGAATACTCGCATTTCTTTTTTAACTAGGGCTGATTTTTCACGATGAGGAAACATAGGATCTAAGTACACAACATCAGGAGTATCACTACACTGCGCCAGTAAAGTATGGCTTGAGCCAAACACTAGGCTCATGTTTTCTTTCATCCAAGGGCCGATTTCTGCATCGTTATAGGCGCGTTCTAGGCCGTCAAATAATAACGCAGCAACTACAGGGTGGCGTTCATGCAAAATCACTTTACAGCCTAGTGATGCCAGTACAAAGCCATCGCGGCCAAGGCCTGCAGTGGCATCAAGCACCACTGGCGTGGCACCTTTGTTTAAGCCAACCGCTTTTGCGATAGCCTGCCCTTTACCACCACCGAACTTGCGTCGATGGGCTGCGGCACCAGTTACAAAATCAACATGGATAGCACCAAGCTTTGGCTCGTCCTTTTTCTTCAAGCTCAAGCCTTGATCGTCATAATGAAGCGAAAAGCCTGCATTTTGCTCAGCCCACTTGGCCAAACCAAAACGCTGTTCAATCGCATCTAAATAAGGACGCATTTCTTTAAAAGGACAATGAATTACCACGCAAAACTCCGAGCTATATTATTCGCCGCCAGTATAGCATGGCTTAAAATAGCTCGATATCCGTTTGTGAGGTCACATCTTCGGTCTCACTCGGCTCAGCCATTTTTTGTAAGCTAGCTAAAAGCTCACTACGCGATTCGATAATGTGCTTTAGCTGAAACTTTATAAACGATAAGTCTTCATTGAGTGAGGTAAAAATCAGCTGAGTTTGCTTTAATTGCTGCAAGTGAAATGCGACTTCGTCACTGCTCGACAAACCACTTTGCTCAATAGACTTATTTAGCTCATCAAGTTGGGCGGCAAATTTCTCTACAGCATGTTCGCGCGAATCACTGTTTTGGTACATTTGATCAGATAGCTCATTAAACGAGTTACCAATTTGCTGCGCCTGAGTCAGTGCCCGCTCATTGTTTTCCATATCTTGTACTTTGGCGTTAGTCACTTCAAGAATATGCGGGAATAGATCTTTATAACGGCCATAAAGCTGGGCATCATCTAGTGGCATGTTTTTAACCAGCATCGACACTTTAGGGTAATTAATAATAGTGCGATGGCTAAAATCAACAAAGCGATTTGCATCACGGTGTTTTTCGAGTAGCTCTTGCTCAAGTGGACACACCCCACCCTCAGCACTACAAAATACGCCAACATCTTGATACCAAAACGCCAGTACGACATCGAGCTCCATCGGATTAAAAAACTCAAACATATGCTCAGATAACGCTTTGATATCGTGTGCATGATAGCTTTGCCCAACGTAACGCATAATGCGACCCATATCACCTGAGTCTGTCATCGCGATTTCGGCAGTGATTTGCGCTCGCTCTACATCACTTTTAAGCTTTTTAGAGTGCTGACGATATTGATATAACACGCGAATACGTGCCATGAGTTCTTCAGCATTAAATGGTTTTACAATGTAGTCAGCAGCACCTGCGTTATAACCTTTTACACGGTCTGGTAGGTCAGCTTTACCCGATAAAAACATCACAGGCGTGTCTTTTGTTTGCGGGTTAGCTTTTAATTCGTTACATACCTCAAAGCCCGTTTTACCCGGCATTTCGATATCAAGTAAGATGATATCAGGGTTGTACTTTAACGCCTGTCTTAATCCTTCGTCGCCATTTTTAGCATGGATCAGTGTGCAAAAGCCCGATAGCGATTCCTCAATCACATGATGGATATATTTATCATCATCAATGGCTAATACAAGTTTTGACATGCTTAATTCCTATAAACTCTTTTTTAAGAAGGATAGTACGAGAGCGTGATTTTGCGAAGAAATATTAATAAAAAAAGCGCCTTACGGCGCTTTAGATCAACAAACTTTATTATGCAGCAATGCCGCTGTGTCTAAGTAGTGCATCAACTTGCGGTTCGCGTCCACGGAACTTTTTAAATAGCTCCATTGGCTCTTCACTGCCACCTTTTTCTAAAATGTTCTTTAAGAACGCTTCGCCCGTTGCTGGGTTAAAAATGCCTTCTTCTTCAAATTTAGAAAACGCATCAGCCGAGAGCACTTCAGCCCACTTGTAAGAGTAATAACCTGCGCTGTAACCGCCTGCAAAAATATGGCTAAAGCCATGTTGAAAGCGGTTAAATGCTGGCGCTTTAACAACGGCCGTTTTACTGCGCACATCATCAAGAGTTGCTTGAATGTTACATGGCTCACCCGCTTTGTAAGTATGGTGAATTGTAAAGTCAAACAGCGAGAACTCAAGCTGACGCAGCATTTGCATACCTGATTGAAAGTTCTTCGCAGCTAGGAGTTTATCTAATAACTCTTTTGGTAACGGCTCATCTGTTTCGTAATGACCCGAAATAAAGCTTAAGGCTTCTTCTTCGTAGCACCAGTTTTCAAGGAACTGACTTGGTAACTCAACCGCATCCCATGCAACACCGTTAATACCTGCAACTGGCGCAGCATCAACTTGTGTCAACATATGGTGAATACCATGACCAAACTCATGGAATAACGTAGTCACTTCGTTATGCGTAAACAAAGCAGGCTTATCACCCACAGCTTTATTAAAATTACACACTAAGTACGCAACGGGGGTTTGTAATTCGCCGTTAGCACGTACTTTACGACCCATACAGTCATCCATCCACGCACCACCACGCTTGCGATCGCGAGCGTATAAATCTAAATAAAAACGACCACGTAAGGTATTGCTGCTATCGTAAATTTCGAAAAAACGTACATCAGGGTGATAAGTATCAAACTCTGTGACTTCTTTAACGCTAATACCAAATAAGCGATTTACTGTGGTGAATAAGCCACTTAAAACTTTATTAGCTGGGAAATATGGGCGCAGTACTTCATCAGAAATAGCATACTTTTCTTGCTTAAGTTTTTCGCCGTAGTAAGCGTAGTCCCATGCAGCAAGCTCCGTCACACCGTGCTTGTCTTTTGCGTAGGCTGTTAGCTCAGCAAGCTCTTGCTCAGCTTGTGGTTTAGACTTAGCAGCTAAATCTTCTAAGAATGAGAAAACTTGCTCTGGCGTTTCTGCCATTTTAGTCGCCAATGACATATCAGCGTAGCTGTTAAAACCAAGTAACTCGGCAAGCTCGTGACGCAGGGCAAGCTCTTCGCTCATAATGGCAGAGTTATCAAACTCACCGGCGTTAGGACCTTGATCAGAAGCACGCGTTACAAACGCAGTGTAAAACTCTTCACGTAACTCGCGGTTATCTGCATAGGTCATAATTGGTAAGTAAGATGGAAAATCTAACGTGAATATCCAGCCATCGAGCTCTTTGCTTTTAGCTGTATCAGCACCAAGGGCTAACGCAGACTCTGGTAAACCAGCCAGTTCGCTTTCATCTGTAATGTGCTTTTGCCAAGCGAGTGTGGCATCCATTACATTATTACCAAACTTAGAGGCCAGCTCAGATAAACGCGCACTGATTTCGCCATAACGCTTTTGTTGCTCTGGCTTTAAAGCAATACCAGATAGCTCAAAATCACGCAGTGCATTAGTAATGGTTTTTTGCTGGGCAATCGTTAGTGTTTTAAATTCGTCACTGTTGTGAAGCGCGTTGTAAGCATCGTATAAACCTTGATGCTGACCAACAAACGTTGAATACTCAGATAACAACGGCAAACATTGCTCATAGGCTTCACGTAGCTCGTCGTTATTAACGACAGAATTCATATGTGATACCGGTGAAAATAAGCGTGATAACTTGTCATCAGCTTCTTCAAGCGGAAGCACCAAATCATTCCATGTGTATGATTTGCTTGCCAGTACCTCATCTATTTTGGTACG
>Ga0213831_1000704_pt1 | contig 15925 bp, 16 predicted proteins | sample SWATP12_FD_163421 | JGI IMG/M metagenome (GOLD analysis project Ga0213831, IMG submission 163421) | Coastal seawater microbial communities from Marineland, Florida, United States - SWA TP1 #2 | ecosystem: Environmental > Aquatic > Marine > Coastal | place: USA: Florida | collected 2016-08-06 | reverse complement strand
CAGAAGGCGTTGAAATGGTAATGCCTGGTGACAACCTGAAGTTCGAAGTTGAACTGATTGCTCCAATCGCGATGGACGAAGGTCTGCGCTTCGCAATCCGTGAAGGTGGCAGAACTGTAGGTGCAGGCGTAGTTTCTAAGATTATTGAATAATAGAAACTAGCAGCATTCCAAAAAGGTCACTTCGGTGGCCTTTTTTTGTGCCTGCACCAAAGTTCTGACATCCCGGCCCCCGAGCCGGGATCTCCTTGAACGTCTGGCTCACCAGATACAGCACTTCCGCAATAGCAGTTTTTAACTCTACGACATCATGTTGGGAGATCCCGGATAGCTCTGCGAGCTTCCGGGACGACGTAGTCGGTTCGGGGATGACGTGGTGGATGTAGTGGTACCAGTGATAAGGTCGTATTTAACCTACGATATCATGTCAGGGGGTCCCCGCTTAAAAGCGTGCGGGGATGACGATTTATAATCTTGTCATCCCGGCCTTTGAGCCGGGATCTCCTTAAAAGGCTGACTCACCAGATACAGCACTTCCGCAATAGCAGTTCTTAACTCTACGACATCATGTAGGGAGATCCCGGATAGCTCTGCGAGCTTCCGGGACGACGAGGTCGATTTATATTCCTGTCATCCCGCGTAAAAATAAAGTTAAAAAACTTTCACTACCTCTGTTTAGTACTATGCTTAAGCTACACTAAAAATTGTTTTCTGAGTTTCAATGGTACTCTGGCCTTAACATAGATTTATCAATGAGATTATTCAGGTTTTTCCTACTGTTTCTTTTGCCTCTGTTTGCTATTAGCGATGGTGTGAGCGCATCTGAAGCAGCCTTAGCAGTTGTTGTTGCCAAAACCAGCAAAATTGAGTCAATCAGCAAGCGAGAGCTGGTTGATGTGTATATGGGCCGCTTCGATGTGCTTGAAAGCGGTCATAAAGTCCAGCCGGTTGATTACGAGAACGGCTCGGAACTTCGTAGTTTATTTTATCGATCCCTGGTTAATAAAAGTGAGCGTCAGATTAATGCGTATTGGTCGCGCTTGATCTTCTCCGGGCGTGCAAAACCGCCTGTTCAGGTTGCTTCTCCCGAAGAAAGTCTCAGCTTTATTTTAGATAACCAGTCTGCATTATCTTATATCCCGGTTAACCGTGTTTCAGAGGAGATGAAAATTGTTCTTGTTCTGGAATAAATTACGTCGCTGTGTGGCGTTGGCGCTTTTTAGCAGTATTGTGGTATCGCTGTTTAACACGGCCAGTGCCCAGGTCACGATTAAAGGCTTTGCAACGCTGGGGGCCACCGCCAGCAGCACTGACGATTTAATTTACCGTACGGCTATTAATCGGTGGCCGGAGGAGGGCACCAACGTATTGACTGAGTCACTCATAGGCCTGCAGTTAAACTATCAGGTCAACGATAAGGTTGATGTAGTAGTGCAGAGTATCCTGGAGAATAAGCATTATAATTCGCTGTCAGACTATGTTGACCTGGCCTTTGTCAGGTATCAGTTTGACCGTAACTATTCTGTTCGTATCGGGCGAATGAATAATAACGCTTATATTCTCTCTGAGTATCTTGAGGTGGGATACAGCTATTTATGGGCAACTCCGCCCATGGAGTTTTATACGCCATCTTCTTACCTCACGTACATTGATGGTATTGAACTACAGTATCGCAATCTAATTGACGACGGAATGCTGCAGGCCACTCTGGCTCTGGGGAACAGCAAAGCGGACCTGCTCAATGTGGATTCCGAATCCGTGCTTGAATATGATTACGTAGTTAACAGTTCTGTGACCTACGAAACTGATCATTGGTTGTTTAAAGGCACAGTCAGTTATTTTCATGGTGAGGGGGCTCGTATTGATGGCCTTGACCAATTACAGAGTCTGGCTGCCAGCTTCCCTTCCCAGTGGTGGCCGTTCATGGGGGAATTATTAGACTCTCTCGAGTTTAAAGACCAAAGCATCCAGTATGCCGCTTTGGGGGTCAACTACCATAAGGACAATTGGCTGGTAAAGTCTGAATTGGCTTATTTCAATATCGACTGGGGGTTAACTGGTGACCTGGGATACGGGTATATCAGTGCAGGCTACGAGTTTGACCAGTTCACGCCCTACGTGACCTTTGCAATGCTAGACTCGCTCTATGACCGGCATATTATAGAAGATCCCAGGTACGACCTGATTAGTGATCCGGTTACGCAGCAAACGCTGGCCTTTTTACAAACGAATTTCCAGTCACTTTATGATTCAGCTCGTATGGATCAATATTCTATCGCTGCTGGATTTCGCTGGGATTTCACCCATAACTGGGTAGCTAAGGGTCAGGTAACCTATTATAAAATCAATGGGCCAGGCTATGGTTTATGGGGTGGCGACAGAATTCTGAATATTGAGGATCACCGCCATGTCAGTGTGCTTAGTCTGAATTTAAGTACTATTTTCTAGTCCTGCTGGTATGAATAAGCGTCCGTTCACTCAAAAGCTTAATGTCAGGGTAGCCATTATCGTTGCTGTAATTGGTGTCATGCTGTCATTGAGTGGCAGTTTGCTGGTTTTTCGTTTGGCACTCGATAAACAGGAGACCATCAGTTACCGGCTGGTTGATCAGCTCGCCGCCAGTGCGGTTAAAACGGCAGCCATCGCCGCTTACGTGGATGATGAAGAACTTGCTAAAGAAATTATCAGCGGCTTAATGATCAGCGATATGGTGAGCAGCGCCAGAATTTATGCCGGGGAAGCGTTACTTGCGGCGAATATCTCCAACTCAGACGAACTACCGGTAGTAAGCCCTATTGAGCGTGAGCTTTATCACCCCTTTAATGAAGACGAATTAATCGGTGAGTTAGACCTCTATCCAGATACCGCGTTTATACGCGAGATGGCGCTTCAGGAAGCACAGGCCAGCGCTATTCAGATTATTCTGGTGTCTTTTTTGATTACCATAATTATTGCCGGGACATTGCAATACACCCTGTCTATGCCGCTGATAAAGCTCAAGCAGGCATTTGAAACCGTCGACCCCAGTAATCCCGAGAACCTCAAAAAGCTCGATATCGACTATAAGCGCCAGGACGAGCTCGGCTATTTAATAGAACAAATTAACGGTCTGATTCGAGCCGTAAGGGCTAATTTTCTGGCTGAAAGAAAGCTGCGTGTACATACTGAAAAGCTGGAACAACAACTGCGCTTGTTATTTGAAAAAGCCTCTATTGGTGTTGCATTGATCTCCACTCATAAGGGGATCCTGATTGAAAATCCTAAATTTAATCATATCGTGGGCACTAACTCTTCACTGACCGATTTTATAGACATTTTCGACGATCCTGAGTCTGTTTCCAGTGTTATTGCGTCTTTAAAGGCGTCACTAAACAGTAAGCCAATTGGCCTGGATTTATCCTATCAGGTAGATGGCAGCCGGCGCTGGGTACATTGTCTGTTTGCTACGGTCTCCGACCAGCGACTGGTGGCAAGAGAGGAAGATGACGTGCTGTTTGAGGTCATTATTAACGACATTACCGACCGCAAGGAGCGTGAGGCCGAAGTACGCTACCAGGCTCAGCATGACGCCCTGACCGGGCTTTATAACCGTCTCGGGGGCGAGAAACGGTTACAGTATTTGCTGGATGAAACCAGCACGGAGTTTTCTTGTGTCTTTCTGCTGGTTGACCTGGATAAGTTCAAACCCATTAATGATACCTATGGTCATGATGCCGGCGATGTGGTGCTGGTTGAGTGTAGTCATCGAATTAAAACCCTGTTTAATGAGCCTACCGATGTTTGTTGCCGCTGGGGTGGTGATGAATTTGTGATTGGCTTTAAACGCGAGGCGCTGCCGTATTCTTCACTTAATACGCTGTGTAATACGCTGTTGCACAGCCTTGAGGAGCCTATCGAAATAGGGCCTGATTTCCGGGTGTCAATTTCTGCCAGTATCGGCGTTGCTCAGATTGATGAAGCAGCTAAAAGCGTTGAGCACTGGATAGCAAAAGCTGATAAAGCCATGTACGACGTAAAAAGCCAGGGTCGGGCTAATTACCTTATTACCTGATAGGGGGCGGGAATTATCCCTGAGCAGGTATTGTCTGCCAACACTGAACTCGTCACGACTATCATTGCTGATAAGATGGCGTATGGATAATTTGAACTATCACAGGGTGTGGCTTCGTATCAGCCTGGAATGGGTCTGTATTTATCCTGCTCAGCCGTTGATTGGTCTATTGTTATAAAGAAAACATCAATGCGCCCATAAAAAAGCGCTAGAATCGCGCAGCAGGGTCAGTCAGACCCTTATTTTAAGCCGCAATCATTATCGGGCGAAGTTATCGCCCCGGTAGATTAACAATAAAAGGTGGACAAATGGCCTCGGTGTTAATTGTTTTGCTCGGTATTGCAGGAATGCTGCTGGGCTGGTTTGTTTATTCAAAATTTATCGCGGAACGGATTTTCCAGCTTGACCCTAATTTCAAAACGCCCGCTCACGAACTGCGTGATGGTGTGGACTATGTTCCCACCAACAAAGTGGTTCTGTGGGGACACCATTTTACCTCTGTAGCGGGCGCTGCGCCAATTGTCGGCCCGGCTATCGCGGTTTACTGGGGCTGGGTTCCTGCCGTACTCTGGGTCGTCTTCGGGACTATGTTTTTTGCCGGCGTGCACGACATGGGCGCTCTGTGGGCCAGTAGCCGGCATAAAGGTAAGTCCATGGGGGCGCTGGCGGAAGATGTTATCGGTAAGCGCACCCGTTCACTGTTCATGGTAGTAGTATTTCTGGTACTGCTGATGGTCAATGCCGTTTTCGGCGTTGTTATTGCGAAATCCTTCGTCTCCCAGCCCGACGCGGTATTTCCAGCCTGGATGGCAATTGCCGTAGCGCTGGTTATTGGTCAACTGCTGAAGCGCAATTTTAGCCTGATCCCGATGTGTCTGGTGGGGATCTTTGTGCTCTACGCCTCGGTATTTGCCGGTAGTTACATTCCTATCGAGTTACCGGATACCTTGTTTGGCTTATCGGCTAATGCCAACTGGATCATCATTCTGTTTATTTATGCTGCCATTGCCTCACTACTGCCGGTGTGGATGCTTCTGCAACCGAGAGACTTTATTAACGGCATGCAGTTGCTGGTTGGATTGTTTTTACTATATGGAGCGGTGTTTGTGTCGTTACCGGATATTACGGCCCCCGCGTTCAATACTCAGACTGCCGTGGATACGCCCAGTATAATACCGTTGCTGTTCGTAACGATTGCCTGTGGTGCGGTGTCGGGATTTCACGGAATTGTTTCCTCGGGTACCAGCTCCAAGCAACTGGATAAAGAAACGGATGCCCGCTTTGTTGGCTACCTTGGTGCAGTTGGTGAGGGGTGTCTGGCACTGGTTACCATTGTAGCGGTAAGTGGTGTGGCATTAGCGGCCTCACCTGAAGAGTGGCATGAAGTATACAGCCATCTGGGTGATGGCTCTGTTGCGGCATTTATCACTGGTGGCGCTAACCTTATCCAACAGGGCTGGGGCTTACCGGTAGAGTTCTCATCGACTATCCTGGCTACCATGGTTGTGTTGTTTGCAGGAACCACTATGGACTCCGGAGTTCGCTTACAGCGCTACATTATTCAGGAGTGGGGTGAAATTTATCAGCTACCGGTACTGAAAAATGGCGTGATAGCTACTCTGGTTGCGGTAGCCTGCTGTCTGTTACTGGCCTTTGGTGCTGGCGGCTCTTCTGGCAGCGGCGGTATGATCATCTGGCCATTGTTTGGTTCTACCAACCAAATCCTGGCAAGTATGACCCTGCTGGTGATTTCAGTGATGCTGATTAAAATGAAGCGCCCGGCGATTTATACCCTGGTGCCCATGACCTTTGTTATTGTGATGGCGTTCCTGGCGGGGATTATTAAGTTAAAAGAGTACTATCTTGATGGCAACTATCTGTTGGTCTTTTTAGACGCAGTGGTGTTGATTGTCAGTGTGCTGGTAATGCTCGAATCCTGGTCAGTGATCCGTAAGTTCAAACGGCAATCAGTCTGATGAAAAAAGCCGTCAGTACAACTGACGGCTTTTTACTTTATGTGCTAGCAACGCATACTCCTGAAGAGCTTTTGCGTTTAGAGATATGCGTTAAAAACACCCGCAGTAATGATCATTAACGAAACAGAATATAACACCAGTGAAACTTGATCTGACAATTTAGCTTTAGCCATAATTCGAACCTCTTTTTCATCGAATGTAATTTAAATGTAACAAATGGGTTTGTTTTTGTTAATTATTCTTTGGTATTAGATAATTTGTTACCATTGACTTTGCTTGTATCCAGCGGATAAGGCCTCATAATACCCCTTGTACACTTGACTCAATGGACTGCTTTACATGATTTTATTGCTCGTTTACGTGATTATCGCACTGGGATTTTCATTCTTGTGTTCCATCGCCGAGGCGGTGATCCTGAGCGTTTCTTCAGCCTATATTTCTGTTCTGGAAAAAGAGCAGAAGCCCAGTGGTGCGGTGCTGCGCCATCTTACCGAGGACATCAATCGTCCCTTATCAGCCATTTTAACTCTCAACACCATAGCCCATACCATGGGCGCAGCAGGCGCTGGTGCTCAGGCGGCGATCGTTTTCGGTGATGCTTATCTGGGTCTTATTTCGGCTATTCTGACTCTGTTGATTTTGATCTTTTCGGAGATTATCCCCAAAACCCTGGGCGCAACTTTCTGGCGTGCTCTGGCGCCGATCACTGCCTATTTCCTGAAGTACCTGGTTATTCTGCTCTATCCTTTTGTAAAGATGTCTGAATGGTTGACTAAAGGCTTCAAGGAAGAGAGCCCGTTGCGCGGGCTCAATCGGGCCGAGTTGCATGCTATGGCAGAGCTGAGTGGCGAGGAAGGCCAACTCAATGAACACGAGGCATCTGTTATGAAGAGTCTGCTTACTCTCAACGAGCTAACGGTGAAAGATGCTATCACCCACCGTACACAGGTATTTTCGGTACCGGAAACCAGCACCATCACTGAGTTTTTCCATAAACATGGCAGCATAAAATACTCACGTATCCCCATTTATGAAGAGGGCGATTCAGAGCAAATCACCGGCTTTGTGATGCGTGCTGATCTGCTGGTTGCCCAGGCAAAAGGCCATGGCGACAACCCGTTATCACAATATCGCATGAGCATGGTTACGGTACTGAGCTCCATGCCGCTGTCTTCCACCTTCGATCAGTTTATTAAAAACCATGTGCATATCGTGCTGGTTGTCGATGAGTACGGTGGCCTGGAAGGCATTCTCACTCTGGAGGATCTGCTGGAACGATTACTCGGGGTGGATATCGAGGATGAAAAGGATACCAATGTCAGCATGCGCCGCCTGGCTTATGTGATGCACCGCCGTAAGCAACTGATGATGCTAAAAAATGTGCCGGATAGCAGTATGACGTCGGCGCCGGGCAAAAAGTAGCCCGGCCTGATGGCGTTAATGATTTTCCAGCCGCTCCTGCCACATCGCCAGATGTTCCCGGCGTTTATGCTGTAATTCACCTGCCACGTCGGGATTGTCCTGCAAATCGGTTGGGATCATCGCCAGCATGCGGTCGCAGGATAAGGCTGATACCGCCGCCGCCCACACTTGAGTTAAATGGACATTCGAGGTCTGCTGGTTTGTCGCCAGCTCTTTGGTGGCTTTGATTTTCTGTTGCATACTCTGATCGCTGCCCGGGTACATTGCCACAGTGACCTCAAAGTCTCGTTTGAGCTGAGTATAATCATCATGGTTTTCATCGATATCCCGGCCGGTTTGCATCACCGTCATCACTGCCGACTGGGCGTGACTGAAAGTATCGAACAATTGTACGTGTAACTGGCTGAACTGTTTTTCCAGTGCCACGATCCGCGGATCAGCTTCGCTCATGGTTTGCCTTTTCTGGTTAGTTCTGGGGAACGGGTAATGAAATTACCACACAGACCCCGGTTTTGTCGGGTAAATCCTGCAGCACAATGTTACCTTTGTGAAAGGCTACAATCATATTGGCAATATATAGCCCCAGGCCTAAATGCGGCGGACCGTCGGCATTATTGCCCTCTGTGCGCACCGATACCATGGACTGGGTCAGTTGCTCATGCATGCCTTTGGGCAACAACGGGCCGGTATTGGTAATACTCAGTTTAACAGTGCGCTGTTCCTGCCACATATGCAGGGCAATAGTACTCTCTGCCTGGCTGAACTCCACCGCATTGGCAATGATTTTGTCGAGCATTTGAGCAACCAGATCCGGTGAGCCATTGAGCTGCACTTTCTCACAACTGAGCCTGAGCACAAACTGGCGGTGGGGGTACGCATGCTGATAGCCTTCTACACAACCACCAACCACTTTTACGATATCGAAACGTTCAGTGTCTTCCTGACTGATCATCTGTTCTAACCGGGTTGCTTCGCTCATACTGTTAAGAATGCTGCTCAGCCGGCTTATGCCTGATTGCGCACGGCATAAAAACACCTGTTGCCGGGCCTGATCCTGAACCTCATCGAGGGTATCCAGAGAAGAGCGAACCACCGCTATTGGCGTACGTAGTTCATGGGAAAGGCGGGATGCCATATTCTCAAGATACGAATTGTATTGCTGCAGTCGGCTCAACACAGCACTGAATGAGCGGGATAAGTCACCTATTTCATCTCCGTGCCGGGATGGCGGCAGGCTGCCAATTATTTTGCCGTTGGGGTCGATGACCGCTTCGGTATCATCACGTAAATTGCGAATTCGGCTGGAGATACGGTGCGCAAACATCAGCAAGCCGAGTGTACCGAGTAGCATTACGGCAAGAATAACGTGAAAAAGCTGTTCCAGCGCCCGGTTGCGCAATGTGCGGATCCCGTGGGTGGTCTGTTCTACTACCACGGCACCCATAACGGAGTCGCCAATGTAAATGGGGTAGGCGGCCGACAATATCACCGCTTTGTTGTCCGGGGTCAGGCGCCACAGTGAATCTGGCTGGCCACTCAGAGCGTGATTGATATCTTTGCCAGCCAGCGCATAAGCGTCAGCCAGCTCGTCCACAAAATCACCGGGCGGACGGGTGAGTATCTGGTAATAGAGCGGCAACAACCATTGTTGTTCAACATAGTGCCACCACCCCTGACTGCTACTCTCCTGACTGCCGGCATTAAGCCCAAGAGAAGAATGGATAGAGCCCGAGCGGGCCAGTACCCGTTTGTGTTTATCGATAACCCACACCCGGGAATCGGCGTAGCGCAATCCGGAAAGTATCCGCTCGATTTCCGGCGATGGGGTTACCACAGTGCCCAGGTCATCGCTCTGGTTAGGATTGGCGGTCCCTACGGCATACTGTTTGGCGCGGTTAACCGGGTCGTCAACATCGACAATAGCGAAGGCCAGCGCGCCTGATGTCATGGTAATTGGAAAGCGCAGTTCAACATTATAACCGGTACTGGTTAGCTCCCAGCGCCCCTGAATTTCCAGCGCATTATCGACGGCGCGAAAGCGACCGGGGTTATCATCGAGCTGATAAGCATTTACCCAGCCTGAGTCGTAAGGAGAAATAATGTAACGGTGCAGGGTATCCTGCGCATCCAGCATACCGATCAGCAGGTGATCGGAGCGGTCAACGCTCAGACTGTTAGGCGCACGAAAAACCACGTTGTCATCGGTTACTGCAAACATGGCATAAAAGTACTGATCGTAACGACCCACCATGTGCTCCACCGACAGGGTAACCGGCACATTCTGTTCGGCAAACCAGGTAACCACGTTATCTTCGTTATAAGACTGAATGAGCGGGGATACCGCCTGCCACTCCTGTAAGCGGCCATCGAGCTGAATGGGGACATCAATGGGTGGTGCGTATAAATCGGTACCCGGGCGCACGTTTTGTAAATATGCCGACTGGCTGTCAAACAAGGCCGGGCGCTCATGCAGCGCGGTGGCAACCGCTCTGGCCGTGCCAATCATGGTTTGTTCCTGGCCGATGCGCAGGTATTGCTCCAGCTCCCAGACATACTTATAGCCGAGCCACGGAATAGCAAACAAGAACAGCGACAGTACCAATAACTGCAGACGAATTGAAAAACGCAACTTCACCAGTCTGATCCCTCTTTACACCAGCCAGCTATTGCTGCCAGCGATATCCCATGCCATAAACCGTATCAATATGGTCGAAGCTTTCGTCGAGCTGGACAAACTTTTTCCGCATACGCTTAATATGTGACGTAATGGTGGAGTCATCGACCACCATGCGCGATTCATCCATCAGTTGCTGGCGGCTTTTTACATGTCCCGGGCGTTTGATCAGAGCGTGTAACATCCAGAATTCGGTGACGGTCAGGGAAACCGGGATATCCTTCCAGCTCACCGTCATACGACTGACATCCACTTTAAGGTGGCTAAGACGAATGGTATCAGAGTCCTGCCTGGGTGTGGCTAGTAAGTCTGTGCGTCTAAACAGGGCGGCAATGCGCGCCAGCAGGTGGGCCATACTGATGTCTTTAGTCAGGTAGTCATCGGCACCCATACGCAGGCCGCTGATGGTATCCACGTCATTATCCCGCGCAGTAAAAAAGATGATGGGGAGTGATTGGGAAAGCTGACGTAACTGCTGACACAGCATAAAGCCACCTTCCATTTCGTCATTCAGTCCAATATCGATAATAGCGAGGTCGGGGAGAGACTGGCTGAATGCCAGGCTGGCCGACGGGCGGTCAGCATAAGCCTGTACCGTATAGCCTTGTCCACTCAGCACGGCAGTGTAGTTATCACGGATAGCAATATCATCTTCAACAATGGCAATGGTTTTTGGCATACATCATTCTTCCTGTCTAATACCGGCCCCTACTATAACTTAGTTAACAGGGTTAGGAGGAAGTTCGGCACAAATTCCCCGAGCTTGCCATTTTTCTGCCACTTTTGTTCTGCTGTCGGCGGGTTTTCGCAACTGGCAAGGTGTTTGGTGGTTAATATCGCCACAAGTTGCCATGTTTTTCCTTTTTTGCTCAGCACATTGCCACAAGCTCACACCAACCGCGCCATATCCGACTGGTGTAATTCATATCGTTCACAGCGAAACACAAATTGATTACCCAGAGGAAACTATTATGCGTAAAACTATCATTTCAGCCGCACTGGCAATGTCTTGCTTAACTTCAGTTGCACCCGCCATGGCCAGCGACAAAGAGAAATCTTATGAACATGCCGCGGGCATTGGGATGGGATCCGGGGTGGTGATTGGTGCCATGGTCGCGGGGCCAGTGGGGGCTGCCGTCGCTGGCTTCGTCGGGGCGTTGCTAGGCAATGATATTCAGCAGGACAAGGAACTACAGGCTAATCAGGCCAGGTTGACCGCTCAGGCTGAGTTGTTGTCGCAGCGTGACCGTTCTTTGCTGGCAATGAAAAGCCAGATACAACAGTTACAGCAGGCGAGTATGACTACCCAGGTAAGTGATACGCGCACTCAGGATACGCCGGCCATCACTTTGCAGAGTGTAGTGCAGTTTCAAACCGGTGCCTATGCCATTGCACCGGATTATCAGCAGCAACTGGATCTGATTGCTAAGGCATTACGCGGCTACCCTTCACTGCAGGCCCGACTTACAGGTCATGCCGATCAGCGTGGTGATGCTAAGTACAATCAGGCGTTGTCTATGCAACGAGCGTTAAGCGTAAAGCAATACCTGCTTAATCAGGGGGTAGACGAGAAGCAGGTGTTAACCCTGGCGCTAGGCGAGGAACGCAGCAAACATAAAGAGTATGAGGGGACTTTCTTCGACCGTAAGGTTGTCATTGAGCTGGGTGAGGAAGATCCAACATTAACCGCACAGCGATAGCGGTTAGCCGGTAACAACCTTATTCTTCCCTTTCAGCTTTGCATCGTACAGGTTGATATCAGCCTGTTCGATGACCTCGTTGAGGGGATAGCGTTCTATATTCTGAATACTCACAGCACCAGCACTCAGGGTAACCCGCTCAAAAGGTGAGTGCTTGTGCGCTATTTCCAGCTGATAGATATCGGTTAAAATCTGATTGGCTATCTCCCTGGTACCGGACAGTCCGGTATTCGGCAGCAGCATAATAAATTCTTCTCCCCCGTATCTGATCACGGCATCACGGGCGCGGCGCGAATATCGTTTCAGTACCGCCGACACTTTTTCCAGACAAATATCACCTTTCAGGTGGCCATAAGTATCATTGTACTGTTTGAAGTAATCCACATCGAAGATAATCAGCCCTAATGGCTGGTGGTCGCGCATCAGTTGGCGCGATAAGCGGGGATATTCCTCATTCAGGTAATTGCGGTTGTAGAGGCCGGTCAGACTGTCTTCATAACTGAGTTTTCTTAGAGCGTCGAGGCGCAGCTTACTCAGCAACTGATTACGGACCCGGTGAACAATGGTCTGGGCCACTACCGGTTTGGTCACAAAATCATTGCCGCCGGCTTCCCAGCAATCTACCTGGGCATCTTTACCTAAATCAGCGGTGATAAAGATAACCGGGATATCAGCGGTATCATTGCGGGCTTTCAACTGGCGGCAGAGCTCCAGGCCATTGATATCAGGCATGTTTACGTCTACTACCAGTAAGTCAGGTAGTTTACTTTCGCAAAATTCCATGGCGTCGGCAGCGGATGATGCGGTGAAGGAGCGACAAACGTTATTCAGAATACTAGCGACCAGGGTACTACTGATGTGATCATCATCTACGATCAAAACCAGGCAGGACTCGATACTTTTCGTGGATTGAATGGGCATGAGAGGAACTTTCGAGCCACCAGTAAATAGATGCGTTGTTGCTGATTTGTAAAAATAGCATGGGTGAAACGGGAAACAAACCTCAAACGTGGGTAATAGGTATAACTTTGGTATGTATAATTGCCTTATAGTATATTTTTTAATACGTTATTAGTTTTTTGAAATGGTTTGTTCGACAAAGCAGGCACTTTAAATCTGTAAATTTGTTACCATAGTGAATTGGAAATTTAATTCTATCTGAACCTGTTGTGTTCAGGCCTCCTGCCAGAAAAACGAAATACCAATAACAGACGTTGGGTTGGATGGTCAGGCGAGTATGGTTTATTGCCATACCTTTTGCCAATTCATGCCCCTGAGGGCAACACAACACTAACCACGGAAATCAGCATGCAAGCGTTAACAATCTCGGGGTTAACAAAAACCTACCGTGGCTCTGTTCATGCCTTAAAGGGCGTTGAGCTGAGTGTGCAAGAGGGTGACTTTTTTGCCCTGCTCGGCCCTAACGGGGCGGGTAAATCAACCACCATTGGTATCATCAGCTCGTTGGTAAACCAAACTTCAGGCGACGTAAAAGTGTTTGGTTATGATCTCGATAAAGAGAAAGAACTGGCTAAGTCCTGCATTGGTCTGGTACCTCAGGAGTTTAATTTCAACCAGTTCGAAACGGTATTGCAAATCGTGCTTAATCAGGCCGGTTATTACGGCGTGCCCCGCAACGTAGCTCACGAGCGGGCCGAAAAATACCTATCGCAGCTCGATTTATGGGAAAAGCGCAATGCCCGCGCGCGCGAGTTATCTGGCGGTATGAAACGCCGCCTGATGATTGCAAGAGCCTTAATGCATGAGCCCAAAATGCTTATCCTCGATGAACCTACAGCTGGCGTGGATATTGAGATCAGACGCTCAATGTGGCAGTTCCTGCAGGAAATAAACGGCCAGGGAATTACTATCATTCTGACTACGCATTATCTGGAAGAAGCGGAAATGCTGTGTCGTAACATCGCCATCATCGACAAAGGACTGATTGTTGAAAATACGTCTATGAAGGCACTGTTATCCAAGCTCAATATCGAAACCTTTGTACTGGATTTGCAGGGCGAAACCGCGGATGTCAGTCTCCAGGGTTTCGAATACCGGTTACTCGATAGCAGCACGCTGGAAGTAGACGTGGCAAAATCCGATGGCCTTAACCCGGTGTTCAGTCAGTTAACGGAGCAGGGCATACAGGTAATGAGTATGCGTAATAAGGCCAATCGTCTGGAAGAATTATTTGTTAGTCTGGTTGAAGCCGGACGTAAGGAGTCGGTGTAATGTCTGCCGGAAACAACTGGATAGCTTTAACCACCATCTGGATAAAAGAATGCACGCGCTTTCTGCGTATCTGGGTACAAACCCTGGTGCCGCCAGCCATTACCATGAGTTTATACTTTGTGATTTTTGGTAACCTAATCGGCGAGCGTATCGGTCAGATGGGGGGCTTTACCTACATGGAGTTCATCGTACCAGGCCTTATTATGATGTCGGTGATCACTAATTCCTATGCCAATGTTTCGTCGTCTTTTTTCAGTGCCAAGTTCCAGCGTAACCTGGAGGAAATGCTGGTAGCGCCGGTACCTACGTCGGTCATTATTCTGGGTTACGTAGGCGGTGGTGTTGCCCGGGCCATGTTAATTGGCCTGATTGTAACCGTAGTATCAATGTTATTTGTCGATGTTCATATTCACAATCTGGCGATCATCGTGCTGACCTTACTGCTAACAGCAACACTGTTTGCTACGGCGGGCCTGGTCAATGGTATCTTTGCCAAAACCTTTGACGATATCAGCCTGATCCCTACCTTCGTGCTAACACCACTTACTTACCTTGGCGGCGTATTTTACTCGCTGACATTGTTACCTGAGTTCTGGCAGTGGGTCAGTAAGGCAAACCCTATCGTGTATATGGTAAATGGTTTCCGTTACGGCTTTTTAGGTGTGTCTGATGTTAATATCGGCCTGGCCATGGGCTTACTGGTGCTGTTTAACCTCGCCTTGTTTACTGTTGCATACACGCTGCTGAAGCGCGGTACAGGGATCCGTTCTTAATCATGCGGGGAAATTCACGCACCGTAGAAAGCCAGCAGAATGGCGTTCACGATAAACTTGTGGCGATAGTTGAAAAGTACCAGCGGACCGAAAACCGTCGCCCTATCCACGACCATACCCAGCAGGCTTTCGATGAAGTGGCGCAGTGGCTGAGTGACTGGCAGGGCGAGGTGATCCTCGACTCCTGCTGTGGCGTGGGTAAAAGCACAGCCGGTTTGGCTCAACGCTATCCGCAGGCGCGGATTATCGGCATCGACAAATCGGCGCTACGCGTCAACAAGCACCAGCATTATCAGAGCGAGCAAGATAACTACCTGGTAGTGCGGGCTGACGTCGTCGACTTCTGGCGGCTGATGCGGAAAGCGTGTCAGCAGAGCCCATGGCGTATCAGCGCCCATTATCTGCTGTATCCCAATCCGTACCCAAAATCCTCCCAGGTACAAAAGCGCTGGCATGCGAGTCAGGCTATGCCCGATCTCATGGCTTTGTCTCCACGTATCGAAGTACGAAGTAATTGGTTGATTTACCTTGAGGAGTTCGCTGTTGCCGCAGCTAAATACGGCATGCAGTGCGAGGTTGCTGAGGTTAATTCGCAGCAACCGGCGCTAACGCCTTTTGAGCAAAAGTATCAGGACAGCGGACAGCAATGCTGGCATTTACTCGGGGCAATGGCGCAATAGAGCTTTACATTAAAGCGGTTAAAATCCGGATTTGTGTCACTAATATGACAGATTTTCATGGGTTTTTGTTAGAAAATCCTTATAATCGCATTCTCTTTGGGGCAGCCCCGGAAGATCTTTTTACTGGCTGTTTAGCGTAAGAAACACTGGCTGGCCTTGGCGTGGCGGGCAATCTGCGCTACAGTCAGGGGCTGTGAAAGGTCATTGCTAAGTATCCGGCGAGAGTTTCAGATTGGGCCGGTTAGCAATGTTGCGCGAGCGTTTAACAGTCAGTTTGGCAAAGCATCAGCGCAGTTATCATTTTCAATTCGAGAGGTGTACAGTGTGGGTGAAGCACAAGTAAGCTTGAAGCACCTGTTTCGGGTTTTTACCAAGCCAGAGCACAAAGACTCTAAGCTGGCACAAATTGAAGAACACC
>Ga0213831_1000695_pt1 | contig 16161 bp, 12 predicted proteins | sample SWATP12_FD_163421 | JGI IMG/M metagenome (GOLD analysis project Ga0213831, IMG submission 163421) | Coastal seawater microbial communities from Marineland, Florida, United States - SWA TP1 #2 | ecosystem: Environmental > Aquatic > Marine > Coastal | place: USA: Florida | collected 2016-08-06 | reverse complement strand
TTCAGAACCTGCCGAAGCGGGATGCGTATAATACGCTTTTGGTTTTCTGCGTCAACACTTTTTTGAAAATTTATTTTCGAAGCATTGTCGCTGTATACCGCTTCACATAAGGCTTGCGCGTTATGCCGGGTTGGCCTGTTTGGGCGTTCCCTTTCGAAGTGGGGCGCATTTTAGAGATTTATAATTAAAGGTCAATACCCATACCTAACATTTCTTGTAATTTTGTGATCGAACGGATACTTTGTAATCAATGTGACAATTTTGTCAGCTATTATTGAACTAAATTGGAAAGTGCTGTTCAAAATTTAGCTAAAAAGTCTCTTTTCTACTAAAAGTAGGGTTTGAACATGAATCGTAGTTGTTGTTATATCCTTGGTTCGCTGATGTTGCTCACCGGCCACTGTGCTTTTGCTATTACAGACAGTGCTATAAAAGAAAATGAAAATAAGGTGCTGCAGGTTTTCATCAAGCGCCAGGTTAACCAGTCTATGTCGGTGGGCCGGGCAGTTGGTTCAATTACCAGTAATTATCCCAATGAAGTTGAGACCATCGTGGCAACAGCATTGGATTTATATCCGGATAATTACCAGGAGATCATTCACGCGGCAATTTCTTCGCAACCTAACGCTACTTCCAAGATAGTAAAGATTGCTATAGAGAAAGAAGTCAGCAGTTGCCCTAATATAGTAGAGTTGGCAATACAGGCCGACCCCAGTTACGTGGATTTTGTAGTGGGTGCCGCAGCAAATTCCAATCCGGACCAACTCAAAGATATCGTACGTGTGGCTGTTCTTACCGAGCCAGACTCCGCCGACACTATAGTGCAAACCCTAACCAGTGAGCACCCTAATGAACTGGTTGATATTCTTTCCAGCGCTATTCGTGCCGTACCCCTGGTAGGTGAGTATGTAGTGGATGCACTGTTAGCTGTATTTCCCGGCGAAGCTGAAGCCGTAGTGACGACGGCTGTTCGTGAATCCGGTGAACAGCGGGAGCAGGTACGCAAGATTATTGAAGCCGCCCATCAGGCCGGTGTTGATGAAGACTCACTTAAGCGCTTTGCTATTAATGGTGGTGCCAGCGAAGAAGAGTTCAGTGCTGCGGTACAGCAGGATAATTAATTATCCTGCTGCGACACTAACTCATTCCACTCTTTTTGGTCTTTGATTGAGAAGTTTTCCCGACGCAGCGTAAGATTAGGATTATAAGCCGGATCATGGGCAATCACCTCCGCCCAATTAGATTTTAAGTAATCGAGCTCCGCGTTAAAGCGCGCCATTTTCTCTTTACTAACATCCAGCCCTCGCGACACCGACTCATGGTGGTAGAGTTCTGCTTCAGAGCAATAAAGGTTCCTAACTCCTTGGGCTCTAACTCGCAGGCAGAAGTCTACGTCATTAAACGCTACTGTAAGGTCGGTTTCATTTAACCCGCCCACCGCATCAAACAACGACTTTTTCACCAGCAAACAAGCGGCAGTTACTGCACTGTAATTATGTGTCGCAATTAGCCGGTTCATGTAACCGGGATGGTACCGAGGGAAGTACTTATGGGCATGCCCTGCTCCACCGCCATAGCCCAATACCACTCCGGCATGCTGAATACGGTCGTCGCCGTACATCAGCTTCGCCCCTACACAACCAATATCTTCTCTTAACGCATGACCAACCATATATTCCAGCCAGTCCGGCGTGATCACTTCGATATCGTTATTGATAAGCCCGATCACTTCTCCTTTGGCCTGCTGCGCCGCAAAGTTATTGATAGCGGAATAATTAAAGGGATGAGGGTATTTGAGTACCCTGATCTTATCGTGCTGATTGAGCTCTTCGAAATAAGCCAGGGATTCGGGTTCATCGGAATTATTATCTACCAGTAATATTTCATAGTTCTGATAGGTGCTCTTGGTCAAAATAGAATCGATACACTCTTTTACCAGTTCTTTAGCATTTTTGGTGGGTATGATGAGCGAGACTAAAGGCGTGTTGAATATTGGCCACTGGATAACATTAACGAGTTTGTCGGACACTACCCTGGAACGAGCGTCTATAGTGTTAACAAGCTGAGTAATCTCTTTAAGCTGAGCACGTTTTTTAGCATTGCTATCGGGGCGGTGAATTAACGCGTAAGGAAAATGCTCGACCACCATATCCGGCGATTTGAGCCACCACTCGCTAATGAGGCCAGCTATGGACTTTGCTGTTGTGGTGCTAATTGTTTTTCTCCAATCCGCAGGTAGCACAACGCCTGTTTCGATATACCCGTAGGTTAACTGATAATCCGGATTCCAGTCTGGCAACATTCGCGCATTCTCAAAGGTGTTGCCTGCATTTTTTTCGTCGGTATCCACATAGAGTAATGCAGTGATGTGCTGACGAGCCAATAACGCCAGTGTTGATGGATGCAGTTCATCACCACACTCTAATAATAGCAAGGGTACATTCTCTGACGTTACAACATCATCCGTCAGGTGGTTAAACGCGGTAATGTTTAGCGTTTTTGTATTGGTCTGCTGTTTAAACAACGTGCACTGTACAAGAACGGATTCAATATGAGCCGACTGATGAACTAACGATGCCAGGGTTTTTGATACTCCCAGCGCATCATTACCTATAATCGCGACTGAAATTTTCGCGTGCAGTACCGGTAAATCAGCGAGTATTTGATTGATGTCGCTGGCTTGCTTAGCTAACGACTGATTGTAAAGTGCCTGAAGTTTTTTCTTACTCGGAAAGCCGTAAAATAAACCAGACTTTTGTAATGAACGGCTATATAAAGACGTTAACGCCGGGTTTTTCTTGGCAAAATTACGCACCGGCTTAGGGACAAGTCCTACCCCGGCCTTGATAGCCAACATTGAATATTTTTTTAAAGACATGCGCGAAGAATTCACAAACCTTGGTTAGTTATTATTCGGCTACTGGTAATACCTTGCAACCGGCGGGCAGTATCGCTTAAAAAACAAAAAGGGGCAAACTGCCCCTTTTTATTTATAGCTTCACCTAACGCTCAGGTTATGCGGTACCAAGCCGCTCTCCCTGATAGCTGCCATCTAATACTGCTTGCCACCAGGAGGTGTTATTTAAATACCATTCCACGGTTTTCTTAATGCCGCTCTCAAACGTTTCCTGAGGCGTCCAGCCCAGCTCTTTTTTGATTTTGCTGGCATCAATAGCGTAGCGCATGTCATGGCCGGGTCGGTCGGCAACGCTGGTAATGAGATCGCGGTAACTGCCTTCGGCCTTGGGTTTTACTTCATCTAGGATGTCACAAATAGTATGGACAACTTCGATATTTTGCTTTTCGTTATGCCCACCAATATTATAGGTTTCGCCAATTTCGCCCTGCGTGGCTACCACCACCAGCGCCCTGGCATGATCTTCCACAAACAGCCAGTCACGAATTTGGTTGCCTTTGCCATACACCGGCAGTGGCTTACCGGCCAGCGCGTTTAAGATCATCAGCGGAATAAGCTTTTCCGGGAAGTGGTAAGGGCCATAGTTGTTAGAACAGTTAGTCACCACGGTAGGTAATTTAAATGTTCTTAACCATGCACGAACCAAGTGATCAGAAGCCGCTTTAGAGGCTGAATAAGGAGAGCTTGGTTCGTAAGATGTTTCCTCGGTGAACAGAGGTAATTCTGTTCCCGCAGCTACTTCATCCGGGTGTGGTAAGTCGCCGTACACTTCATCAGTGGAAATATGGTGGAACTTAAAGTCTGCTTTCTTTTCTGCATTGAGCACTGAATAGTAGGCCCGCGCTTGCTCAAGCAGTACGTAAGTACCCACTACGTTGGTTTGAATAAACTCACCGGGGCCGTCGATAGAGCGGTCTACATGGCTCTCGGCGGCCAGGTGCATAATGATATCAGGCTGATACGTATCCAGAACCCGTTTTACTTCTGCACCATCACAAATATCCACTTGTTCAAAGTGGTAGCGCTCGCTTGAGTCTACTTCCTTTAGGGATTCCAGGTTGCCGGCATAGGTAAGTTTATCCAGGTTAACCACGGTGTGATTGGTATCGTTAATTAAATGGCGCACTACAGCGGAGCCAATAAACCCTGCGCCGCCTGTTACAATAATGGTTTTTGCTGTTGTCATGGTGTTTGATTCTCTGCTGCGCTTACACTAACTCGTCCATCATGGCGCTTAACTGTTCACGCCAGTGGTTAAGTGGTGAGGTAAACTTTTCTCGTGTTAAGGTTTTGTCCAGTACGCTGTAATGAGGGCGCTTTGCCGGCGTAGGGTAAGCCGAGCTGGGAATGGGGTTAACCGGCACCGCCTGCTGCAGCAGCCCTTTTTCAAGGCCCAGTTGCTGGATTGCAATGGCAAAGTCATACCAGCTGCACACACCTTCATCAGACCAATGGTAAATACCCGCTGTCTTTTGAGAAGCCGCCTCAACACAGGCGCGCGCCAGGCCCTTGGCCCAGGTAGGGCTACCAATTTGATCGTCAATGACGCCTAACTGCGGCTTTTCAGCCATCAGGCGCAGCATGGTTTTCACAAAGTTATTACCGTGGCTGGAATAAACCCACGAAGTGCGCAGTATGGCGCTGCCCTCAGGTAAAATAGCGGTGACTTCCGCTTCACCCGCAGCCTTGGTTTTACCGTACATGCCCTGTGGCTCAATGGCATCATCTACGGTGTAAGGTGCGCCTTTTTCACCATTGAACACATAATCGGTAGACACATGTACGAAGAATGCATTATTGCTCTTACAGTATTGCGCCAGATTGGCCACAGCAGTTTGATTGATCAAATAGGCATTGGCTTCATCGGACTCGGCTTTATCCACCGCAGTATAAGCTGAGGCGTTGATCACTGCATCAGGGTTAATATCGCCCAGCTTGGCAGCAATATCTTCGGTTGAAGTAATATCAATATCTTCCCGGCCCAGGCAATAGGCCTCCGGCACTAAACGGGCAATTTCCCAGGCCAACTGACCGCTTTTACCGATAACCACGAGTTTAGTCATGATTCTTCCTTAAAACGTTGGCGCATCGACGAATGCCGTACCCGCTTCATCCTTACCGGATAAAGACGGCGCTTCCCCATTCACCAGAGGCCACTGAATGCCAAGGGTTGGATCGTCATATTTCACCGATACTTCAGACTCCGGGTGGTAATAGTCTGTGCATTTGTACACAAATTCTGCTGATTCACTGGTGACATAAAAACCATGCGCGAAACCAGCAGGCACCCATAACTGACGTTTGTTTTCGGCAGAAAGATATACTCCGACCCATTTACCAAAAGTGTCAGAGTCCTTGCGCATATCCACGGCTACATCGAACACTTCGCCAGACGTAACACGGACCAGTTTGCCTTGGGTTTGCTCTAACTGATAATGCAATCCACGCAAAATCCCTTGTTTAGATTTAGAGTGGTTATCCTGTACGAATTCTACATCGGCACATTCGGCTTTGAACCAATCGGTGCGGAAAGTTTCCATAAAAAAACCACGCTCATCACCAAATACACGTGGTTCGATAATTTTGACATCCGGGATGTCGGTTTTCACTACTTGCATTGTTAATTGTTTTCCTGTCTTTACTCTGTTACCCCGGAAAGGGTCTCCTTCCCTGTAATCCCGGAAAGTTCGCCCTACCGTGTCGTCACGGAAAGTGTGCCCTACCCCGTCATCCCGGAAAATGAGCAGCATTTATCCGGGATCTACTTATCAATCTTCGTTGCCGCTGCACCAGACTTTTATTGAGATCCCAGCTCAAGACCGGGATGACAACAGTGGTTAGCCGGGATGACAGCAGTTGTTGGCCGGAATGGCAATAATTGTTGGCCGGGGCGACAATAAATATCGGCCACGGTGACAATAAATATCGGCCGGGATCTCCTAATTATTTCTTCGTTGCCACTTCTCCAGACTTTTATGGCGCTCCGATTCGTAGTGCTTGTTACCGTACCCGGTCGTTAATCACCTTCAGCAGATAACTGCCATAGCCACTTTTTACCAATGGCGCCGCCAGCTTCTCTAGCTGCTCAGCGTCAATATAGCCCATGCGGAAAGCCACTTCTTCCGGGCAACAAATTTTTAAACCCTGACGTTTTTCTATTGCCGCTACAAAGTTTGCAGCATCCAGCAAACTATCCAATGTTCCGGTATCCAGCCAGGCTGAGCCACGTCCCATTAACTCCACTTTAAGCGAACCATCTTGCAGGTACATATTATTCAGATCGGTAATTTCCAGTTCGCCACGATGAGACGGCTTTACTTCCCTGGCGAAATCGACAACCCTGTTATCGTAGTAATATAGGCCGGTTACAGCATAATTGGACTTAGCTACTTCGGGCTTTTCTTCAATAGACAGGGCATTCCAATCATTGTCAAAATCCACTACACCGTAACGTTCGGGATCATTTACGTGATAACCGAATACCGTAGCACCGTGGGTTTGTCCGTAGGCATTTTTAAGTGAAACGCGCAAATCATGCCCATAATAAATATTGTCGCCCAGCACTAAGGAGCAACTATTATTGCCAATAAAGTCTTCACCGATAAGGAATGCCTGAGCAAGGCCATCCGGCGACGGCTGAACGGCATATTGGAGGTTTAATCCCCAGGCGCTTCCATCGCCTAATAACTCAATAAACCGGGCCTGTTCTTCGGGGGTGGTGATAATAAGAATATCTCTGATACCTGACATCATCAGGGTAGAGAGCGGATAGTAAATCATTGGTTTATCGTAAACAGGCATGAGCTGTTTACTTACGACTTTTGTTAGGGGGTGGAGTCTGGTTCCCGAACCACCCGCCAAAATTATTCCTTTTCTCATCGACACTTCCCACTTACATCACAATTCAACACCAGAAAACTTTACGATTTTCTGCTCTGCATGCAGTATAAAGCGTTTTAAGCGGAAAGTTAAAGAAAGAGACCTCCAATCTGATCAGTCTGCGTAACGGGCTTTCACTTTCTCATATAACTTCATGTCGTCAGCATTCTCATCGAGTAAGCGGGTAAACATTTCGCTTCCCATGTCCTCTTCTAATGCAGCCAACTTTTCGTCGAGGGTGGCTTTGTTATCCCTGGACACATTGTGCTCTTTGGGTGCGATAGCAATATCATCGAAACCTTCGGTTCTAAGCCAGTCTTCCAAACGCTGCAAAGATTTATCAAACTCCTCAACCAGGCCTACAAACGGCAGAACGTCCAGCGCTTTTAATGCCCTATCTAACTCAGAGCCAATAGCAGGCGCAAACATTGAGGCAAAACGATCGACATGAAAGTTTTTACATTGCCTGTCATAACCCAGCGCTAAGCGCGATTCACAGTAGCCACTAAAAGAAGTGTTGCGTGCCAGTACTGCACCAAAACCGTTACCGCCTTGTTTCTTTTCAAACGAATAAGCAGAAGCAATTCGGTCTATCGGGTGACGCACAAAAATAACCGGCAGAATAACGCGCTCAGGAACCTCTGGAGGAGGAAGAAAAGCGGTGTGTGAGGAAAAACATAAAGCCTGTGGGTTTTCACTTACCCACTGGCGGGTCATGTCCCGGTTTTTTGCAGGCTGAGCAGGAAACTCTGCAGTGACCCATTCTTCGCCATGGAAGTTTTCCTTAAAACTGGCATCGAGGGATGTACCCGCATTCTTAAACAGGTGGTAGTGAAAAATCGCTTTATTCATTTTTTTAATCCATTTAGCGCCTGACTCAGCGCCCGCATTTAACCAGCCTTAGCGGCTTTGTGCAAGTCAATGCACTGTTGTTTAACCCATTCAGGAAAGCTGTTGACTAACGACTCATAGTAATGATTTGAGTGGATAAACGGGCCTTCACTAGTAAGCCAGTTTGCTAATTTCATTTTCAGGCTTTCAAAGTTATTGTAGTCAAAGGTAAAGGGTTTACCACCGACGGCCTCGTACTCTCGGGAAAGCCAACAATGACCAGTGCAGATCAACCCCATATTCTCACGCAACATCGCATCCCAGAGAAGCCCTGAAGTTTTGTGGTTATACACTTCAGGATCATAATGACAAACCATGGCATTAACCTGACTCAATAAGTTCTGGTATTCAACATTATTCAGATAGCCGAAGTGACACCTTAAATTCGGATATTTAGTCAGCAAGGTATTTAATGATGACTCTGCCTGCTGAAAATCACAGATCCCAGGTGAAAAGGTATTTAAGTGGACAATGAATTGAACGGACGGAAAAGCGAGTAGTAATTCCTCTGCCTTATCTAAAATAAATCCGAGACCTTTATCCTGTTTGACGCTGCCTGCATACAATAAAATAGATTTACGTTTATCGGTTTCAGCAGTAATGCCCGGCAACGTCTGATTGCGGGTTACAATGGGATGGATCATCACTTTTTGTTTAAATAACTTCTCATAGCTTGCTACAAAATCGATGCAACTGGTTGCTACAACAAGCCGATTTTTATCGGTAAACGAATGCGTGAAATAATCAGCGGCCAGTTTAAAACGCATATAACGACGAAACTCAACTTCGTTATCAACCGACGTCAGCATCTCAGTGCCAGGATAAAACATGCCGCATAACAAAATACCGCCACGAAATTTTGTTTCGTTCCGTACCAGCCAAATTGCCAGCCCTAACAGATGAAAGCTAAAGAATGTGTGCAGCACTAAATTACTTCGCGGTTCGATATACCCCTGAATTAATGCTTCATCCAACTCTCCGGCGAAAGTTTCTGCCAACTGTTGCTCGCGATCTTTATCCAGTGGATTTAAACGATTGATGTAACACGGGGTAGAGAAGAAAGGCAAAACGCCATCCGGAAGCAAAGCTGCGTCGGTTGTCTGATGTAACCTTTTGGCTGCCAGGGTAATCAAGCTGCTCTTATCAGTGGACGCGATACTGGCATATAGCCCTTCATTCACGTTTGCGTGATGTGAATGAAGGTCTTCGTACCCGGGATCAATAACTACAATGTGCATTTAACTCTGTTTTTGCTCATGCATCGCAGCGCTAATAAACTCGGGAATTGTTAAAGGTAACCGAATCACTTTCACCTTATGATCGTCAATTAACAGCGAAAGCTTATTTTCACCGGTGTCCAGGGCACGCCAGTTCACCTTTAAATTAAAGCCTTTGCATCCGTTACCGAAGCCCATGTCATGTAAATCATCACGATATTGATTAGCTTTACCTTCCGCGATCAGCTTATCCCCTGAGAACAGCTTTACATAACAAGAACTGCAAGAGGTATCACCCGCTTTTCGAGCCCACCCGCTAAATCCATCAACACCTAATGCATCGATGCTAAATTCCGCATAGTGTTTTTCAACACCTAAAGAATCTATTTTGCTTTTTAGCTTTTTTACTATGCTCATTGAATCACTTCACTGTTACCTGTTGAGATAAAATCTACCCACGGAAATTATCCTGATTCGCCAGGAACCATTCAAACGCATGCGCCAGGCCATCCTCCAGACTGTAAGTATGCTGCCAACCCAATGCATGCAGGCGGGAAACATCCATCAACTTACGCGGAGCGCCATCTGGTTTGGTGCTATCCCACACGATGTTGCCTTTAAATCCGGTAACTTTGGCTACGGTCTCCACCAGCTCTTTAATGGTACAGTCGACACCGGTACCCACGTTAATATGGCTTAACATTGGCTCGGTGTTTTCATCATAAGTGGCTTTATCCAATTCCATCACATGTACGCTGGCAGCAGCCATATCATCTACGTGCAAAAATTCACGCATGGGTTTACCACTGCCCCAGGCAACCACTTCGGCATCACCGCGCTGCGCTGCTTCATGAAAGCGGCGTAATAGCGCGGGGATCACGTGGGAGTTTTCCGGGTGGAAGTTATCATTCGGGCCATACAGGTTGGTAGGCATTACTGAACGGTAATCTCGACCGTATTGGCGGTTATAGCTTTCGCATAGCTTAATCCCGGCTATTTTTGCAATGGCATAAGGCTCGTTGGTTTCTTCCAGCGTGCCGGTTAGCAAGGCTTTTTCGGTCATTGGCTGCTCAGCCAGTTTGGGGTAAATACAACTGGAGCCTAAAAACAGCAGCTTTTGTACATCATTAGCATGGGCCGCCTGAATAATGTTAGCTTCTATCATCAGGTTTTCGTAGATGAACTCGGCAGGGTACGTATTGTTAGCGTGAATACCGCCTACTTTGGCTGCGGCCAGATACACTTCATCAATATTATTGTCGGCAAAAAACTGCGACACCGCCGCCTGGCTGGTTAAGTCGAGCTCACTGCGCGTGCGGGTGATAATGTAGACCCCACCACGCTTTTCCAAATTTCTTACAATTGCTGCTCCCACCATGCCGCGGTGGCCGGCTACAAATACCGTTTTCATTACTCTGCACTAACCCTTTAGTTAATCATCCATTGTTATTTAACACGCCCATATTACTATATGAGACATTATTCTCACTTCTTTTTTGAATGACTATCACTAAAAGCTAACTTCTATGGATTTATACAGTTACAACACGGCGTATTATCGGGCAGGCAAGAGCTCAACTGAGGCGGAAAAAAAGCGGCATTAGTGCCGCTCGTAATTAATAAATTTCTCGGTGTACATGTAATACGCTTAATCAGTCATTTTTGCGCTGGGCAATAATCCCTCAGTTTGCATTTCATCCGTTGCCGGCACTATTAACTGACCGTCATCGATAACCGCGAACTCCTGCGGCTCCCTGTCTTGAGCCGATACAGAACGTTTTGCCATGTTCAGTTCATCGAGCAATCTCTGATTTGCAAACTCATCTGCAGATCGATAGCCCATCAACAGGTCGGCTTCCATGATCGCAGTTTCATCCTCTAGCATCTCAAGTTTTGGCCCAACGATTTGGCTATCACCTTTCACCACTGAGGAATTATCACTTTCTATCCTCTGAGAGCTTAACGGTGAAACAGCTTCAACAAAGGCATCTTTCTTTGTGACTGTTCGCTTTGCAGACACATCACTTGAAACTGATAGAGCATTATCAGGCTGTGATGCAGTCTTCCCCATACTCTCTCCGACAGGTTCTGACATCGGGGTATATATAGCCGATACTGCATAACCTATGGTCATTATGATTAATATCAAAAGTAGTTTATTAAGCATTAGCGTTCCTTTTGCAAAAGGCGAAAGGCCGCGCTACCGCGGCCCTTTATGTTTTCAGCGAAAAGCCATTAATTTGCCATAAACCAGTTACCACCAACGGTTTTTATAACGCCAACAGCGGTACGTGTTGTACCATCCATCAGGTGGATAATTTGACGTCCGCCCTGGGTTTCATTGCGCCATAAGAAGTCCACTTTACCATCACCATTAAAGTCCTCGACTTTGGCTAAGTCCCAGTCCACGCTAACGTCAGCCAGTACTTGCGTACTATCTACAACGCCGTCTTTCATAAAGTACACAGAGTTACGGCCATCAACGGTGTTACGCCAAATCAAATCTGCAGTGCCGTCGCCGTCCAAATCACCAGTACCGGCCAGGATCCAGTCTGATGGGGCGACGCCCCCGGTATCGGTTTCTGTCATGGTTCGGGTATTAGAATCATAGGCCCAAAGCTTAATCTGGCTTCCTTCTCTTACCACCATTTCCTTAACAGCATCAGCATTGAAGTTATCCACGCCTTCAAAGCTAATCCCCGCCAGGCTGCGACTCAGATGATACTGTCTGGCATTGCCATTCATTAGCCAGAATGCCAGCGTATTGGTATCAGTGTTATGCCAGATTACGTCGTCATTGCCGTCGCCATTCACATCGCCACTTTGCAGCAGCACGAAATTCGGCGATACGTTGGGCAAGCGGTTATTTTCAACTATGGTTACCCCATTCATGGTGAACAAGTAGTTCATTCCTCCAAACTGAGCTGGATCGCGCCAGAACAGGTCTGACTTACCATCACCATTGAAGTCTCCAAGTGATAACTGCCAGTTGGCACCTTGCACCACATTAATTGGAGTACTTGAGCCCACTTCTACGCCATCCATCGCCCACAGGAAGTTCCAGCCACGGGTGTTACTGGCGTTACGCCATACCAAATCCGCACGGCCATCACCATTCACATCGGCACGCACCGGCAGTTCTGAATTATCGCCAATACCATCACCATCGGTATCACGCCACTCGGTAGAATCGGTTGGGAAAGCATCTGTAGCATCATCGTAGCCATCCCCATCGGTATCGGTATCGATAGGCGAAGTGCCCAGGTAATACTCTTCGTAATCCGTAAGCCCGTCGCTATCGGTATCAATATCCGGGTCTTGTGCGGTGTAAGGATCCAAACCGTACTGCACTTCCCAGGCATTAGGCAATCCATCATTATCGGAGTCGGTGGTAGCGATATAGGGCTGATAGTAGCTACCTGCCAGTAACTCCAGATCATTTTGACTTGAGGAGTACAATACGCTGCTGCCATCACTTGCAATAACCGGCGAGAAGAATGCATCGCTGTATCGCCCAACATAATTGTTGATAATACTGGTATTATCGTCGTTGTAGTCTTTAACAGCTACACCACTATCATTCCCAGACATATAGTTATAGGCTACCTGGGAACCATCGGCCGAAAGTGAGGGGACGTCCCGGGGCTCGAGGTAGTTACCCTCATCATCCAGGTTGACCATGTCAATTGCGCCAGTCGCCACATTCATACGAACGAGGATTGGATCATAATAACTGCCGTATCCGTCAAAAAAGTTACTCGCCCACGATGTATAAACAACATATTGACCATCGCTTGAGATATTAGGGTAACGTGAATTCGAATTAGCAAACTCTCCGGCAGCATTTTGTGACAACATTGTGTTAATGCCGCTGGTTATCTCATAACGTACAACATACTGGTAACTATTGCTGCTTGCATAAAAGCCCCAAATACTGCTGTTGTAGGAGTGATAAACAATGTACTGGCCATTACCTGAAACTTTTGGCCAACTTGAATTTCCGCCAACGGAGTCAGTCCAGCCATCTACGGTATAACTTACAAGACGGGTATCTCCACTTGAGTGGTCGTACAAAAAGACATTTGAATTATAGTAACTACCGGTCACCGCATCTTCAGTTAAGTTTGAAGCTTCTGAGACAAAAGCAAGGTAACGGCCATCATCGGACAGACTGGGCAGATATGAGTCATCATTGGCGGCCGATCCATTGAAAGCAACGGTGACAAGCGTTAACGTTCCGGAAGATCTATCATAACGATAAACGTCTTCGGTCTGGGTTACATCACTGCCGTGAATATTGGTTGCTTCCGAAGAAAATGCGATTACATTGCCATCGTCACTGATATCAAAATAGTTACCGTATGCGCCGTTTACGTCAGCGCCTCTGGCTCCTAACCTGAGCTGTTCAATAGTTTCATTCTGTTTGTCGTAGATGAATAACTCATCGTAGTAAGAATCCCCGACATCAGACAGTAATCGGTCGTTTGTTTTAAAAAGAATAAAGCGGCCGCTACTCGACATAGCAACGTTATCCACATTGTCGAATGAGCCTAAAGAAATCGGCACGGATACAGTGGCTAGGCTGGCATCAACCATTGTGTAAACAAAGATGTCATCACGCGAGTCTCTGTCATCTAAATCAAACCCTTCGAACTCAGACTGAAACGCTACCTTAGTGCCGTCGCCGGAGATAGCAGGACTCAATGCATAGTCAGAGCGCGTTTCGGCAGGATCCAAATGCTCCGATATATGGGTGGTGGTACCAGCGGTTAGATCGCGCACATACACGTTGTATCCCGGATAAGCATAATTATCAAACGTGCCGTAACTATCGTAATAGGTAAATACAACTTTGCTACCATCGTCAGAAATATCAATCCAGGAATCGCCAGCCTGGCCAGAGTCATTTAGTCCGGTATTGGTAACACTAACAAGTTCCGTTGTGCCCTCAGACATATTTCTGACATAAATATCATCGCGCGAGTCGTTGTCAGCACCATCGAGTGTGCCATCTGTAAAAAACGCAATCACATTGCCATCGCTACTTATAGCGGGAATTACGCTGCTATCATTTGGATCCTGCGCCCCTAACGAACTGACACTCACCAATTCAAGCGACTCACTTTCAACATCGTAACGGAAGATATCCGAGTAAGTTCCATTTATATCCGACTCGACTAAATTCGAGGCACCTGATTGGAAAACAACGTATTTCCCATCTCCGCTGATTTTTGCGTTGTATGAGTCTCTGTTTGCCTCAGAGCCATCAAACCCCATTGATATACGTTTGGTTTCACCAAGTATACGATTGCGAAGAAAAATATCGCGGTCGCCGTTGGTATCAGCCTGCGCAGCGTCAAGGTTAGGAGAATCACTTTCAAAGACAACGAAATTCCCATCATCAGACACATGGGCATTGTAAGAATAACTTTGACTACGGTAGTCATCCGATGCAACCGATATCAATTCTATAGATCCCGATGCGCTATCCCATAAGTAGATCTCTGAATAAGTGGTGCCACCAATAGGAATAAGATCTGACGCTCTGGAATGAAAGACCACAAACCTTCCATCGCCCGATATATAAGGACGCCCGCTATCGTAGGAGGAGACTGAATTAAGCGTTTCATTATGTTTTGAGACTAAATCCAACTCACCAGTAAGCAAGTTTTTGCGATAGATATCACACCGCCCCTGGCTTAGGGGGCTTATATTGGATGCACAACTTGTAAAGGCAGCATATTGCCCGTTATCAGACAAACTAACTTCGTAGCTATCGCCTAGGCTATAGTGAACATCAGACTTGATAAAGGTACTTGATGGAAGCCATTCAGCAGCCTCAACAGCTGACAATGACATAAGAAGTGCACTTGCAATACTCACCCCGAGTGGGAGAGGTTTTATCCTCGAACTATACTTCATAACCTTCCTTCCTACGTTAGTGAAGCAATGAGACAGTTGTAGCAAGAACGAGTAAATCTAACTGTTCAAAATGTTTATCGAGCTACATCCATGTCAATGCCAATAAGCAACGCCAATCTAATAAAACTGGCCGCAATCCCAAGGGTAACCGGGAGAACAAATAGTGGTTATAAAACATCCGACAGCCTTTGTTAAAAATCCGACATAAAACAGCACACGCATTACAAATCAACAACTTAAAAACCACACACGCTTAAGTAATGTCACGAATATGTACATCGGATAAATGCCTTATGGCTCAGCAATTTGGCAAACATTAACAACAAAATTTAAAAAATTGTTGCAATTTTAAACAGTCTTCACCTATATTTACTGACCAAAAATCAACCACATCAAATTGCATAACAGGATCTGTTGTCTAGCTAGCTAAGTGATTCAAAAGGACTCGAATTAGGAGCTGGACCATGACTTATCGTGTGGCGTTTGCCATTTCCGGAGCTGTTAGCCTGGGCTCGTACGAAGCAGGTACGATCTACGAAATCATCCGGGCTTTCGCTGAACACAATAACTCTCAGCCCGCAGGCTCCGATCAACGAATTGAGATAGACGTACTTACCGGCGCTTCAGCCGGGGGCATGACCGCCGCGCTGATAGCCCACAAGCTTCTTTACGATCCTGATTTACTTGAAGGCGAGACCTCCAACGCTGGTTACCAGGCCTGGGTAGAAAAGGTGGATATCGACGGCTTACTAACGCCCCATAAAGGTGACTTACCAAGAACTTCTCTGCTCTCTTCCAATTTCGTGGGTAAAATTGCTGAGGATTTAATTGTTAACCGCCACACCAATAATCAAATTAACACCAGCGGCCCACATAATTCGGCGGCAGACACTATCCATTTGGGCCTGGCCATGTCTAACCTGAACGGCGTGGACTACAAGGTAAAGGTGTTCTCCACCTCTAAGGAGGGCCTGGACCAAGGTGACTTTATCCAAACCCGCTTTCAGGATCGGGTATCTGAAACACTCACCGGTACCTATAGCGAAAAACAATGGCAAGAGATTATTTTAGCTTGCCGGGGATGCGGCGCCTTCCCGTTGGCGTTTTCGCCAATTAAGCTGATAAGAAACTGGCAACGCCATGCTGATGATTATGCTAACCGTGGCGCATCGCCATTTGACGAGGCAAATCCAAACGCCGATACAGACTTCTACTACATGGATGGCGGCGCGTTTAACAACTATCCACTGGGTATGGCAAGAGCGCTATCAGACAGAGTGGATAAAACACCGCAGGATTACGAAAACAGATATTACTTCTACATTTCGCCTAACC
>Ga0213831_1000694_pt1 | contig 16187 bp, 18 predicted proteins | sample SWATP12_FD_163421 | JGI IMG/M metagenome (GOLD analysis project Ga0213831, IMG submission 163421) | Coastal seawater microbial communities from Marineland, Florida, United States - SWA TP1 #2 | ecosystem: Environmental > Aquatic > Marine > Coastal | place: USA: Florida | collected 2016-08-06 | reverse complement strand
AGTAAAAATCCACCTCCATAGGAGGTGGCTTTGTTTTAGGGCACCCTATAAGGGTGCCTTTCTGATCTACTGCAGCTCTAAGAGTTGTTGACGTTCGTCTTCCTCTTTTGCTTGCTTGTCTTGGTATTTTACATACCTGCGGATTATCTCTTCGTTGGCTCCGACTGAATCCACGAAATAACCTCGCTGCCAAAAATGATTACCCCACAGTTTCTTTTTCCTTAAATAAGGAAACTTATTGAATAATCTTATTGCTGTCCGCCCTTTTAATGTCCCCATTAGATCTGAAACACTTAGGCTGGGCGGTGTTCTAACTACCAAATGCACGTGGTCAATTTGAACATTTAGCTCAACTACCGTACATTTCTTCATACTGCAAAATACATAGATACTTCGGTACAGCTCTTTACCTACTGCCCCTTTTAATAGGCGTCCACACAATGTGATACTGACATCGATAGAATACGTGTGATGCGGATTCATATCTGCTCATGTTGTTTACTCCTTTTTATTTGCTGGTAACAAACAAATTGGAGTATCTAACATGGGCTCTTTACGGGCATAGCCCCGAATCGCCGATCACCACCTTCATAGAAGGTGGTTTAAAGATGACAACAAAAAACCCGCAACGTGTGCGGGTTTCTTAAATATGGCGGAGAGTGAGGGATTCACTCGCGCCGTCCATGGCGCTCACCCTTAATAAATTAAGGGCAGCCTGAAGGCTGTGCAAATCGACTGTCCTGTCGATTTGTCAAACCCCACCCGGGGGCTCTCACCCTCACATTCAGCTTAATTAATTTTTTTCAGGCAATAAAAAACCCGCAACATGTGCGGGTTTCTCAAATTTGGCGGAGAGTGAGGGATTCGAACCCCCGGAAGGTTTGACCCTTCGCCTGATTTCAAGTCAGGTGCATTCAACCGGACTCTGCCAACTCTCCTGAAGTGATGCGAATCTTAATGAAATTTTTATGACTGTAAAGGGTTAATTTTAAAAAACGAATTGTTTGCCTGAGTTTTAAACAAAAATGCGATTATTTTGCTACTGCCAACAAAAAAACCATAAATTCAGCCCGGTGATAGCTTTTACCTATTGAAAAACGGAACTAAAACCCATACAAATGCACTAAACTATAACGTAATATGGTTTTGTTTAATTCTGCCTGTCCTATTGGAGGAAACAATGGATAATCGTTCGGTGTATACTAGCGCATCAAGGCCTTCGGTTTTAGAAACCAATAAGGTTTTGCGTAATACTTACATGTTGTTAGCCATGACACTGTTATTCAGTGCCGTGTGTGCTGGTGTCACTATGGCTATTGGCATTTCACCTATCACGTCACTGATTATGACAATCGGTGCGTTCATTACACTCTTTGTTGTACACAAAAAAGCAGATTCTGCCTCAGGTATTTACTGGATCTTTGCTTTTACCGGCCTGCTGGGTGGCTCTCTGGGCTACATGCTTAGCTTTTATGCGTCTATCCCTGGTGGCCCTGCCCTGATTGCACAGGCCCTTGGCGGTACTGCATTAATTTTCTTTGCATTATCTGCTTATGTACTTACTACAAAGAAAGACTTCTCTTTTATGGGTGGTTTTCTGTTCGTAGGTATGATGGTGGTAGTTGTTGCGGCGATTGCAAACATCTTCTTCTCGGTACCGGCGGTACACCTGGCCATTAACGCGGCTATCGTGTTCCTGATGTCTGGTTTCATTCTGTTTGATACCAGCCGTATTATCCACGGCGGTGAAACCAACTACATTCGCGCCACAGTGGGTTTGTACCTGAACATCTACAACCTGTTTGTATCCCTGCTGCAACTGCTGGGTGCATTCGGTGGCGATGATTAATCGGCACTGTACGTTTTGAGAAAACACCCCGTTAAGGGGTGTTTTTGTTTTATGCAACGAATTTCAGTTCTAATCACCAGTTCTCCCGAATCACTAACCGCTTGTCTGGATGCGGTGGCCTTTTGCCGTGCCGCCATCGATGAGGGCCAAAGTATCGATCAAATCTTCTTTTACCAGGCCGGCGTTTATCATGCCAACGGGCTCATGGATGCTTCTGCCAGTGAAGTTGATTTAACTAAAGCGTGGCAAAGTCTGGCTGCAGAGCATGCTATTCCATTATTGGTTTGTGTCGGGGCTGCCAGTAAACGGGGAGTGGTGGATGCCGAACAGGCCACGCAAGCGGGCTTACCTCAGCACAATTTGTTTGAACCCTTTAAACAAGTGGGGCTGGGCGAATTTTTTACATTACTGCACAATTCCACAAAACTGGTGCAATTTTAATGGCGACTATCACCGTTTTATTAACTCAGGCGCCCTACGCTTCTCAACAAGCGGCAGACGGAATCGAGTTTGCTCTGGCGTCAACCAATTACGGCCACGAATGCCAGGTAGTATTCAGCGGGAAAGGAATACTACAGCTATTAGCAAACCAGCAACCGGCTCTGCGCAAGAATCAATTAAAACAGGCACGGGTATTACCTTTTTACGATATCGAGCCGGTATACGTTTGTCAGGCGTCGTTAACCGCATTAGAGCTGACCGTTGCCGATTTGGGTATTGATGAGGATGATCTGGAATTACTCGATGCCAGCGCACTGCGCCAGTTATTAACCCAATCTGATCACACGGTAACTTTTTAATGCTTGTACGTTATGCTTCGTTTCATCCTGATAGCAGCGCAGAGGCTATATTAAAAAGCCTCACAGCAACCGATGTGGTAGTGTGTTGTGGCGACGGTGTGTATGCGTTTAATGCGCTTCGCCGTACCTATCCGGAACTATCAATAGTGGCCATGGCAAACGATTGTGCCGAACGAGGTGTGGCTATAGAAGCTACCGTGTCATCTGGTAAAATCTGCCAACTTCATCATCAACATCAGCAGTGGATTAACATCTTACCATGAGCGACAACTTTCAGTTTGAATGGCAGGGGCAATCATACCCAACGGATAAACTCGGTTACCTTCTCGACTACCGCCAGTGGCAGCAAGACATGGTGCCGTTTTTAGCCGAACAGGAAAATATTGAGCTTACCGAGGCGCACTGGGAGGTGGTGTTGTTTGTCCGGGAATTCTATCTGGAATATGAAACTAGCCCGGCTATTCGAGCGTTGGTAAAGGCAATGGCTGCCAAGTACGGGCCGGAAAAAGGCAATAGTCGCTATCTGCAGCGTTTGTTTCCAAAAGGCCCTGCCAAACAGGCCACAAAGCTGGCAGGCTTACCCAAACCGAAAAAGTGCTTATAAAAAAGGCCGCTAACTTAGCGACCTTTGCTATTTAATAACGGTTACTTAATTTCGGTAACGCCACCCATATAACTAACCAACGCATCGGGGATTTTTACCGAGCCATCGGCTTGCTGATAGTTCTCCAGAATAGCAACCAGTGTGCGCCCTACAGCTAAACCAGAACCATTTAGTGTATGTAGTAATTCTGGCTTGTTGGTTTCAGGGTTTCGAAAACGAGCCTGCATACGGCGGGCCTGGAAGTCCAGCATATTAGAGCAGGATGAGATCTCACGGTACGTATCCTGTGCTGGCAACCATACTTCCAAATCATAGGTTTTGCATGAGCCAAAGCCCATATCACCGGTACACAGTAATACTTTGCGGTACGGTAAACCCAGCTTCTGCAGGATCACTTCGGCGTGACCGGTCAGTTCTTCCAGCGCGTTAAAGCTGTCTTCCGGATTTACCAGTTGCACCATTTCAACTTTATCAAACTGGTGTTGGCGGATAAGACCGCGTGTGTCACGACCATAGCTACCTGCTTCACTGCGGAAACAAGGCGTGTGCGCGGTCATTTTAATCGGCAGTTCTTTGGCTGCGAAAATCTCGTCGCGAGCCAGATTGGTTAAAGGTACCTCAGCAGTTGGGATCAAAGACAAGCCCTGCCCCTCTTCTGTGGCCGGCTGGGTGTGGAATAAATCCTCTCCGAATTTAGGTAGCTGGCCGGTGCCGTAAAGGCTGTCTGCATTAACCAGGTATGGGACATACATTTCGGTATAGCCGTGTTCAGCAGTGTGTGTATCCAGCATAAACTGCGCCAGAGCACGGTGTAGGCGTGCAAATTTATCGCGCATTACCACAAACCGGCTGCCGGTAATCTTTACCGATGCTTCAAAGTCGATGCCTTTGTTAAGCCCTTCGGCAATGTCCACATGATCTTTCACTTCGAAATCAAAGCTTGGGATCTCGCCCCAGGTGCTGATTTCAACGTTTTCATCTTCGTCTTTACCTACCGGCACACTTTCGTGCGGCAGGTTGGGAATCCCCTGCATTAGTGAGGTCACCTCAGCAAGCACCTGGTCTAACTCAGCTTTTGCCGCATCCAGCTTGTCGCCCAGATCAGAAACTTCGGCCAGTAATGGCGCAATATCTTCGCCTTGTGCTTTGGCTTTACCAATGGATTTACTTCGCGTGTTGCGTTCATTTTGCAAATCTTGGGTTTTGATTTGTAATGCCTTACGTTTTTCTTCGAGGGCATTAAAAGCGTCAACATCCAGAGAAAAACCCCGGCTGGCCAGTCGTTCAGCCGTTGTTTCGATGTCGCTTCGCAAACACTTTGGATCTAACATGTTATTTTCTTTATCCTTTGGTTAATTCCACTGCCAGCCATGCAGCAAGCAGGCAGGCACACACGTTCAATAAAATATTGGCCAATGCCTTTATCCACAAACCGTTTTCGAGCAGTGTCAGGGTTTCTATGGTAAAGGTTGAAAAGGTTGTCAGCGCCCCTAGCATACCTACTCCAATCAGCGCCCGGTATGGCTGTTCGGCCAACTCGCCTCGCTCAATAAAGCCGTATAACACCGCCAGTAAAAACGAGCCGATAATATTGACCGCAAGTGTACCAAAGGGCAACGCTTTTCCAAACCAGGAATCCACTAATCCGGTACAGAAAAACCGCAAGCAGGCCCCTACTGCGCCGCCGGTGGCAATAAACAAGTAAATTGAGAGCGTGTGTGACATTAGCCGTTCCGTTTTTGTTGGCTTTGATTATTTAACTGGTCGAGGTAATCCCGTTTGGCTTTAAGCTGTTTTTCCAGGCCCCGTTCACTGGGCTCATAATAACGGGCATCAGCAATTTCCGGTGGCAAATAGCATTCCCCGGCAGCAAACGCATTGGGTTCATTATGGGCATAGCGGTATTCCGCGCCATGGCCCATTTCTTTGAGTAACTTGGTTGGTGCATTTCGCAAGTGTACCGGAACCGGGTAATCGGGTTTGTCCCGTGCATCCTGCTTAGCCTGGCTAAAGGCCATATACACCGCGTTACTTTTAGCTGCCAGCGCACAATAGACTGCCGCCTGGGCAATGGCACGTTCACCCTCTGCAGGCCCGACACGATGATACACATCCCAGGCATTCACACACAACTGCATGGCCCGTGGATCGGCATTGCCGATGTCTTCAGAAGATATTGCCAGAAGACGGCGTGCCACGTAAAGCGCATCACCACCACCATTTAAAATGCGCGCGTACCAATACAAAGCAGCATCGGGATCAGAGCCCCGTACGGACTTATGGAACGCTGAAATCAGATCGTAAAATGTATCGCCCTGTTTATCATAACTGGCGACCTTTTCACCCACCGCCTGCTCAACATCATTCAGGCTTATTTGTGATTGATTGGTAAAGTCGCTGGCCAGTTCAAGGTAAGTTAATAATCGTCGTCCGTCGCCGCCGGATAAACCAATCAACGCATTTCTGGCATCGTCAGCCAGGGTAAGGTTGCGTACGCCTAGTCCGCGCTCGGTATCGGCAAGGGCCCGGTCGAGCAGAGCATCGAGGGCTTCATCATCGATGCCTTTAAGCACGTACACCCGAACCCGGGATAACAATGCATTGTTAAGCTCAAAAGACGGGTTTTCAGTGGTAGCGCCAACAAAGGTTACCACCCCGGATTCCACAAAGGGTAGAAAGGCATCCTGCTGCGATTTATTAAAACGATGTACTTCATCAACAAACAGCAGCGTGCGCTCGCCCATGGATTTATTTTGTTCGGCCTGATCCATGGCTGCGCGTATTTCCTTTACACCTGAAGTGACCGCTGAAAGCTTGATCACCTGCGCATTGGTATACACCGCAATCAGTTCTGCCATGGTGGTTTTACCGGTGCCCGGCGGGCCCCATAACACCATGGAGTGACAATGGGACGACTCGAGCATTTTACGCAACGGTTTGTCCGGGCCCACCAGGTGGCTCTGGCCGACGTACTCATCCAGAGTGGCAGGCCGCATGCGGGCCGCCAGCGGCGCGTAGGTTTGCTGACTAAACAAACTCATGGTCGCTGATCATCTACCATAAAGCTTTCCGGCACGTCAGCAATAAATGCGGAAGGGAAAATCGGCGTATTAAATTCGCGCTGACTAAAATTAATAGCGCTTTGCTGGCCCTGACTGTCGAGCATAATCAGGTTTGCCAGGCCTTTATCATCAAAACTTAAACTCAGCGTACGGATCTGACCGCCCTCAGCTTTTGCCTCAACGGAATAGGTATTAGGTTGGGTAGCATTAACCGTATATTGTTGCCAGGTCGCGTCGTCGTTACTGGTTAGCAGCACCATGGGATTATTATCAATCGCCTGAGCCTGCGACATTACCGTGACCTGCTCTACCCACTCATCGATATGCCATACGGCCGAGCCATCGGCTATCAGTACGGTTTCATCCGGCGACAGAGTTTCCCAGCGCAGTTTATCGGGCCGTGCCATGGTCAGATTACCAGTGGCTTCATGAACTACTTCACCGTTCTCATCAGTGACCGATTGCGTAAATGCAGCCTTGAACGACTCCAGCCCGGCTAACTTTGTTTTTAACGCCCCGGCATCATCGGCCAGCGCAGATACAGAGAAAAATGACAGAGCTACTAAAGCTCCGCTAAACAATGATTTCATAAACGACTTCCTGTTAGTCTCTCGGGGGCGGTGGTGCCAGCACCTCGCGGTTACCGTTGTGGCCCGCAGGGGTAACGACACCACTTTGCTCCATTTGTTCAACCAAACGCGCGGCACGGTTGTAACCAATCCGGAATTTACGCTGAACACTAGACACCGACGCGCGGCGGGTTTCAGTGACAAACGCCACGGCTTCATCGTAAAACGCATCCACTTCCTGATCGCCGCCTTCTGGTTGCTCACCCGGTAACAGCACTTCGGCAGTGGACTCGGGGTTAAGGATTTCATCGATGTACTCCGGTTCGCCGCGTTTCTTCCAGTCTGCTACTACTGCGTGCACTTCGTGGTCATCCACAAACGCACCGTGCACACGGGTGGGTACCGGGCTACCCGGTGGTAAATAAAGCATATCACCCATACCCAGCAGCGTTTCAGCGCCCTGCTGGTCGAGGATGGTGCGCGAGTCAATTTTACTCGACACCTGAAAAGCAATTCGGGTGGGAATATTCGCTTTTATCAAACCGGTAATAACATCAACCGACGGGCGCTGGGTAGCCAGCACCAGGTGAATACCTGCGGCCCGGGCTTTCTGTGCAATCCGGGCAATCAATTCTTCTACCTTTTTGCCTACAATCATCATCATGTCGGCAAATTCGTCAACCACAACCACAATGGATGGCAGTTTTTCCAGATCCGGTGCTTCTTCCAGCATGCTATCTTCAGTGCGCCATAGCGGATCTTTAATGGGCTCTCCCGCTTCAATCGCCTGCTTGATTTTAGCGTTATAGCCTTTAAGGTTTCGTACACCTAATGCCGACATTAATTTATAGCGGCGCTCCATTTCTCCCACACACCAACGCAGAGCGTTGGCGGCTTCTTTCATATCGGTGACCACCTCTGCAAGCAAATGCGGTATGCCTTCATACACCGACAATTCAAGCATTTTCGGGTCTATCATGATCATCCGCACGTCTTCCGGCGTGGACTTATACAACAAGCTGAGGATCATCACGTTAACGCCAACCGATTTACCCGAACCGGTGGTACCCGCTACCAGTAAGTGGGGCATTTTGGCCAGATCTACCACAACCGGATCGCCACTGATATCGGCACCCAGCACCATGGTAAGTGCCGAGGCATTCGACTGAAAAGCCTCGCACTCAATGACTTCACTCATGCGCACCATTTCGCGCTTTTTATTGGGTAGCTCAAGGCCAATCACCGACTTACCGGGAATAACCTCCACCACACGTACCGACGTTGCCGACATTTCACGGGCTAAATCTTTCGATAAGCTGGTGATTTTGCTTACCTTTACACCCGGTGCCAGGTCAATTTCAAAACGGGTGATCACCGGGCCGGGGTAAACCCCAACCACGGCGGCATCAATATTGAAATTAGCCAGCTTTTCTTCCACCAGGCGAGACACAATATCCAGCTCTTCCTGAGTGATCGGGTTTTCTTTTTTGTCTGGTCTGTCGAGCAACTCAAACGAGGGCATCGGGCCAATGTCTTCATCACCATCTGACTCACCCCGTGGCGGCCGGATTTGTTTAGCCCCTCTGGCAGCTGGCTGTTGAGGCGGTGCTGGCATCGGCGACGATGCTTTATACGGCTCATTGGCCGTTGGCTGATCCGCGACCGGATCGGTGACTGGTTCATTTGCAAACCGGGGGCCTTCGGCACTAAAGGACTCCCCTGCCCCATCCTTGGTATCCACAATAAACGGCGGTAAATCGTCTTCTTCGTCGTCATCTGTGGCGAAGATTTCATCTGGGATTGAGAATGTTGGTTCGCTGCGTTCCGCTTTCACTTGCGGGTTTTGCTTAGGCGGGGTTTTCTCAGCCGGTTTTTCCGAGGGTGGCTCGGCACGTAAGCTGGTAATATTCAGCTCATCACTGTCTTTCTCTTTATCAGCCGATTTATTCGGTAAAGATAAGGTAGGCATATTCAACGCCAGCAGCTTTTGCGGTGCGGCAATCGATTTACGGCCGATCCACAGCGTACTTTCACCGAGCTTATCAACAATCAATAGCCAGGAAATGCCGGTCAGCAACGTAAAGCCCACGCAACAGAAACACAACAGCAACAGAACTGTACCCGCTACATTGAAGTACGGGATTAGCGCAGAGCTGATCACGTCGCCGATCAGGCCTCCGGCGGAAAAGCTGAACAGGTCGTCAAAATTTATACTGAAGATGCCGGTAAGGCCCAGCAATATCAAAATCGCGCCAATCAGGCGTAAACCAATGGTCAGGTAGTCAAGTTCCCGCCAGGTTTTAATATTATGGAAAATAAACCAGCCAATAAACGCACAGCAAAATGGTGTGGCATAGGCTAAATAACCGAAGGTAAAGAAGAACAGATCGGCAGTCCAGGCACCCGTTGGGCCAACCCAGTTATGGACATCGTTCTGCAGGCCAGCCTGACTCCAGCCCGGATCACCCGGGTGAAAAGAGGCTAACGCCAATAATAAAAAGAACGCCAGAGCACAGGCAATAATAATACCTGTCTCCCATATGCGTTGAACGCCAGAAAGTCGCACCATATCCCTAAATATCTCTCTTTGCCGGTGTTATTAATACACCGGTCATTGGTTTTATTTTTGCGCACGTACCCGGGTCACAGAAGCGGCTGGCTTCAACGGGTGACCCAAAAGTTTATCATACCATCCTGACCTTATTTTGTATTAATTCGCAGGCTATTGGTACTTTTAACTTCTTCCATTACCACGTAAGTTCGTGACGCACTGACACCTGGTAGCCGCAACAAGGTATCACCCAGCAATTTGCGGTAGCTCGACATATCAGCCACCCGGGCTTTAAGCAGGAAATCAAAGTTGCCAGATACCAGGTGACACTCTTGTATATCATCGTGCTGCTGAACCGCAGCTGAAAATTCGGCAAAAATATCTACCGAAGTTTTGGTTAAGGTAATCTCGACAAACACCAGCATGGCCGCGCCTAGCTGATGCGGATCCAGGTGCGCATGATAGCCTTTTATATAGCCCTGTGTTTCTAACCGCTTAACCCTTTCCAAACAGGGACTTGGACTTAACCCCACCTGTTTTGCCAGCTCTACGTTAGAAATCCGCCCGTCTTTTTGCAGCATGGAAAGTATGTTGCGGTCTATTCTGTCGAGGTGTTTGGGCGTTTTCACCAGCATATTAAATTCTCCAAAAGGCCTTTTTAGAAGAATATTACACTGGCAATAAAAAAACTACAGCAGATATATTTTAAAACCTTCCGATATACTAGCATCATTAGTAACTCAATTATTTAAACAGGCAGAGATAACTATGTTAGTGGGTGTACCAAAAGAAATTAAAAACCACGAGTACCGTGTAGGCTTAACACCGGCAGCGGTTAAAGAGTTCGTAACGCACGGTCATAAGGTAATGGTAGAAACCAATGCCGGTACCGCCATTGGCTTTACCGATGAAATGTATGCAGAGGCTGGCGCCAGCATTGCTGCCAGTGCCGAACAGGTTTTCGCCGAAGCGGAAATGATTGTAAAGGTAAAAGAGCCACAGCCACAGGAATGTAAGCAACTGAGCCGTGGTCAGACGCTATACACCTACCTGCACCTGGCCCCCGATCCCACTCAAACCGAATTACTGATTGAATCCGGTGCGACCTGTATTGCTTACGAAACTGTTACGGATGCTCGTGGTGGCTTACCATTACTGGCACCAATGAGTGAAGTGGCTGGCCGCATGTCGGTTCAGGCCGGGGCGCATTATCTTGAAAAAGCACACGGCGGCAGTGGCACACTGCTTGGCGGCGTACCTGGTGTTGCACCGGGTAAAGTGCTGGTGATTGGTGGCGGTGTAGTTGGTACACAGGCTGCTAAAATGGCATTAGGCCTTGGCGCCGATGTGACTATTCTCGACCGTTCACTCCCACGTTTACGCCAGTTGGACGATATCTTTAACGGTCAGGTGAAAACTGTTTATTCTACAGTAGACGCCATTGAGCATTATTCAGCGTCTGCTGATCTGGTCGTTGGTGCGGTGCTTATCCCGGGTGCGGCAGCGCCAAAACTGCTTAATGAGCAACATATTGCCAATATGAGAAAAGGCTCTGTGGTAGTAGACGTAGCCATCGACCAGGGCGGTTGCTTTGCCACATCAAAAGCCACCACTCACCAGGATCCGGTTTATATCGTCGACGGTGTGGTTCACTACTGCGTAGCAAACATGCCGGGCGGCGTGGCCCGGACCTCTACCATGGCACTGAACAATGCAACGCTGCCATTTGGTCTGGCGCTGGCCAACAAAGGGCCTAAACAAGCCATGATGGAAGATATCCACCTGTTGAACGGCCTGAACGTTCATGAAGGTAAAGTCACCTATAAAGCGGTTGTTGAAGCTTTAGGTGATCAGCTGGGTATTCAGTACACCCCAGCAATGGATGCGCTGGCTTAAATCCAAAATACAAAATAATGGGGTCAGAGTTAATTAATTTACTCTGATCCCATTACTGATTAAGTTTCGCATTAATTAACTCTGACCCCATTATTGTTTTCATTGAAACAAAGACTAACAATTGCTCGCTTGCAACCACCCTGCTTTGCCCTACCATAAATACCTATTTTATTGTTAACAACACTTCCTGTGTGGCCTGCTTATGTGGCTAAATTACGCTTATTACCTACTTCTGTTTTGCACTTTAACCGTGATGCTGGCGCAGTTATGTTTCAGACCAGTTCGGGTGGAACACATTCTTACCGCTATTTTCAGTGGCTCCCTCGCCATGGTGGCGCTACAGGTATTAACCGCTCAGGCCGATAGTCCGTATCAGTATGTGTTTGCACTGGGTACCTGTGCTACCTGTAATGTTATCTGGCTTATCTCCCGTGCGTTATTCCGCGGTAGTGAGTCACTTGCTGTCCAGCATTATGCGCTGGCCGCTTCTATTGCCTTACTGGTGATGATAAGCCGTAGTCTGGATCTGATGGTATCGGTTAACTGGTTAGCAGCCGGCAACATTAGCTGGATTAAAGGCGCAGTGTCAGAAATCACCCAGTTGTTATCTTCCACCATTTTGGCACTGGCCTTTTGGGAGGCAGTGCGCGGCTTCAATCAGGCAGCCAAAACATCCCAGTACCAGCGCTTATTATTTGCCAGCAGTTTCTTTGCCGGCGTATTTAGTTGCACCGTAGTGGCCGAAGGTATTTTGACCAGCGATGTCAGCAGTCAGATTAAGCCCTGGCTCGTAGTGAGTTCCGCGCTACTTATCACCCTGGTAACTTTTACTATTTTATTCTGGCAACATCTCTCGCGCAGGCATATCAGTGATATACCCCAAATCAGTACTGGCACCAAAGGCGTAGCAGAGCCAATCCTCGCAGAGGATGAGAAGGTGTTTAATCAAATCAGGTTGTTAATGGAGCAGGAACAACGCTTTTTGCACCACGACTTAAAAACTATTGATATTGCCAACGCCCTACAGGTTTCTGAATACAGAATAAGCCGGGCAATAAGGGCTATGAGCGCTGCGGCCAATGTGAATCAGTTTATCAATAGCTACCGAATTAGCTACGCCAAACAGCTGCTTACCTCACAGCACAGAAAACACTGGACAATACTGGTCATAAGCATGGAGTCCGGGTTTGCCTCACTGGCACCGTTTAACCGTGCATTTAAGGCCAGTGAGGGCTGTACGCCAAACCAGTATCGTCAGCGCTACCTGAGTAAAAAAGCCATTACCAACAATCCGGCTGTGCCAAATTAACGCTTAATAGTCAACAATCCGCGGCCCCCACATCATCATGGTAGCCGCAACGGTGCCCATCAAAGTGATAAGTATGGCAACTCCCACTGCAATGCTAGCTGTAACGCGACTGGTCACCGTATTCCGCGCGCGAGCCCTGAAAAATAATTCCGCAATCAACATGGGCAGCAGGTAAGACGCAAACGACAGAATAACGTCAGCTGGCCCATCCAGGTTTGCGCTGTTTCCCTGTGGTCCCTGATTAAGCATAAACCAGCCCATCAGCAGCAATCGAAATGTCCATACACCGTTAATTAATATAAAAGCATGCACGGCATAACGCTGATGACGGGCGAAATCCCGTTGCACTGCATAGCGCCAGGCAAAATAAACCATAACCGGGATAAGCAAACCATTCACTGTAACCCCTAAGGCGCCCAAATCACTCAGGCGACTGCCGGTTATCCAGGTAAGATACAGTCCACCAATAGCGCCTAACAGGCCAAAGGCCAGATAAACACGGCCATTGATACGGTGAAAACGTGGGTAGTGCTTCCGAAATGCAGGAAATAGCTGGAATGTGCCGCTCAGACTAATCAGCATCACGGGTATCACATGGAGCAATAAAACAGCGTTATTAAAAGTGTCGCCATTCACGTATCCCCTGATCATATAAGCGTAGCGGGATTCATCCAACTGCCCGGTTAACAGCGGCAACGTAAATTGTACCAGGATGTATAAAGCAAATATCCACTGACCGGTGAGGATAATCCCCACCCAGGTTTTCACCAGCCAATCCAATTTATTCGTTAGCCTCAGTTGATTAGATGAATGTGTGTTTAAAGCGGGTGTGATAACTCGAGACATATAAAGCCCTTTCAGCATTAAGAGGGCTTTAAGCATGCCGAATTCGATATAAATCGCTTATCGAATTTGAAATATGATCGTCAAAAGTTAATGGGGTCAGAGTTAATTAATATTAATTAACTCTGACCCCATTATTATTATTTATTAGTTTGCTTTGAGGTTTTAGGCCAGGCTTTGGTTGACTGCCTGCAATGCAGCTAATGGGTTTTCGGCTTGTGTAATGGGTCGGCCCATTACCAGGTAGCTTACGCCGGCGTCGATGGCATCAACCGGGGTCATTACCCTTTTCTGGTCGCCCATATCAGCCCCGGCAGGACGAATTCCTGGTGTTACTAACAGAAACTCGTCGTTATGCGTTTCACGCAACATTACTGCTTCTTTGGCCGAACAAACAACGCCATCCAGACCGCTATCCGCGGTTAATTGTGCCAGCTTTTTAACCTGCTCTGCTGGTGAGACCTCAGGAACCACATCATTTAATTGCGCCTGATCCATACTGGTCAGCACCGTTACCGCAATCAGTTTGGTTTGCGGATGTGAAGAACCAGCAATAGCGTCTTTGGCTGCTTTCATCATTTCCATACCGCCACTGGCGTGAACGTTAACCATCCATACGCCCATTTCAGCTGCGGCTTTACAGGCTTTGGCTACGGTATTAGGAATATCATGGAATTTTAAATCCAAAAAAATATCAAACCCCCTGGCGATGAGCGCTTTCACAAACTCAGGCCCGAACAGGGTAAACATCTCCTTGCCGACTTTTAGCTTACAGGCCCCAGGATCCAACTGGTCTACCAGGGCCATGGCCTTATCGGCATCATCGAAATCCAATGCGACTATCACACGGGCTTCTTGGTTCATTCTCTTTACTCTCCGTCTAGACCTCTAATGGGGTTAACAACCCCCCACTTTTTACAGGATGGACACAGCCAATATAGTTTACGGCCAGAAAAGCCGCAGCTTTTACAACGGTATCTTGGTCGCTGTTCAATTTGCTTGGCAACCAGCTGTCTTAACTGCTGGTAAGTCGCCTTGGCATTGGCATCATCACTTAATTCACAATACAACTGCATCAGGCGATGGAAGCCACGCATGGTAGGCGTTTTTTGCAATTGTTCAAATAAATAATCGGCGGCGTGTTGTACTTCCCCTTTGTTGGTAAATACATCTACCATAGCCAGGTACAAGGTGGCGCTTTGTACCCAGTTATCATTTAACAGTTGTTCGAATTTCTGCCAATCACCGGTTTCACTGGCTATTTGCTCCAGTAGCGGTACCGCTTCAATAAACCAGTTTTTATCGCGATTGGCGACCTGCACTAAGTATTCACCGGCCTCTTTTAAGCGCCCCTGATCAAAGGTGACTTCACCCAGCATTAACCAGGGCCTGACGGCCTGCTCATCCACATTTACTGCTTTTTGTAACACTTTAAGCGCAGCGGGAATATCTTCATTATCCAGCTCAAGCTGTGCTTGCTCACAATAGAAATGGGCCAGCTTGCTACGAATACTGTCGTTCTCGGCCAGCATTTTTTCGGCCAGCTCGATAGCACGGCCCCACTCTTTGGTAGTCTGATAAATGGCAAACAGCTGCTGCTGAGCAAATTCAAAATGCTTGTCGGAATTGAGCAGACTAACAAACGCGCCCTCGGCACGCTCAAGAAAACCCGCCTGCATATAATCCCTGCCCAGCTCTTTGAGCGCCAGTTCGCGCTGGGTAGACTGGATTTCGTCACGGCTTACCAGGTTCTGGTGAACGCGGATAGCGCGGTCTATTTCGCCTCGTTGGCGGTAAAAGTTGCCCATGGCGATATGGGTTTCCACCGTATCACTGTTAACGTTAATCATTTTAATTAACGTATCCACGGCCCGGTCGGGCTGATCGGAAAGCAGGAAATTTAAACCACGAAAATAATGTTTGGAAAGGATACTGGATTGTTTACGCTGCGCCTGGCGAACGCTGTTGCGGCCCATTATGTAACCATAACCGGCTGCGACTGGCAGCAGTAAGAATAACAGCTCCAGCATAGGCTTATTCTTTCTGCAGCTTGTTAAGCTTAGCCTGTGCCCGCATGAGCTTAACTCTGAGCGTAAGCCAACTGCTCAGAATAGCCAGAACGCCAACGACAACGCCTAACCCTAATGCAATAGCAATCAGAGTGGCGACCGTCATATCAGCCTTAGCAATCAGGTAATTTACTGATATTACAGCATCATTTTGAGAACCAACGGCAATCGCCAGTACCAGAATCGCAATAATGCAGAGTAAAAATGCCAAGCCTTTCAAGTGCGTGATCCTACATAAAGAAATTAAAATCAGGATAACAAAATGTGGATAGTGTTACAGCATTCACATACAAAAAAAGCACTGATAACAGTGCTTTTTATTTCTATCTGTGCAGATATTGATCAGGCGATTGATTCATTCACCCGGTCACGTAACTCTTTGCCAGGCTTAAAGTGCGGAACGTATTTACCGTCCAGCTCCACTGTTTCGCCAGTTTTAGGGTTACGTCCCACGCGAGGCGCGCGGTAATGCAAAGAAAAACTACCAAACCCGCGGATTTCGATACGGTCACCTTTTTGTAAGGTTTGCGCCATCTGTTCCAACATTTCTTTGATAGCTGTTTCTAATTCTTTTGCCGGGATATGGCGTGCCTGATCAGCGAGCCGCTCAATTAATTCAGACTTGGTCATGTGTA
>Ga0213831_1000691_pt1 | contig 16315 bp, 13 predicted proteins | sample SWATP12_FD_163421 | JGI IMG/M metagenome (GOLD analysis project Ga0213831, IMG submission 163421) | Coastal seawater microbial communities from Marineland, Florida, United States - SWA TP1 #2 | ecosystem: Environmental > Aquatic > Marine > Coastal | place: USA: Florida | collected 2016-08-06 | reverse complement strand
GGCGATGCATATCAATACAATTGGACACTTAAGATTGATAAAAGCTTTCAGATGGCCTTTGAACCGGATCATGAAAATATGGCTAAATTGGATCTGCATCTTGACCAGGATAAAACTGCGTTGGCTGCAAGTTTACGCAGGGCGTTTTCTGGTATCGTTGCAGGCAACATAAAGGAACAAGGCGTTGCCGCGGTAAAAGAAAAAGGCGTATTCGAGTTAAGTGGTGACAGCGAATTGATGACTCGCATGGATCGACTGCTACAAGCATTTGTTGAGCAGGGTCGGATGAAACTGCCAGGTTCTGTGTATGAACCTTGTTACAAAATCCGACGATAAAATACAAAAGAACCTTGGAAAATCGAAAAGACATCACGTTATAATAGGATTACCAACGGTTTAACAGAGATGGAATAGAAATGGCTAATAAAGTTGTTAAATATGCTGCCATAGGGTTTGGCGTTTATGCCGTATTTGCCGCATCGGTGCTTACCTTCTATGATGACGACCCTGATCAAATGGATTGGGAAGACAGGCAATCTTTTAACAAGCGATTTATTAATGGTCTATCCATCGACGACCACATCGTTAAGTCGTATGTGATTGAATCGTTGGGAAGCCCTGATATCACCGAAGCAAAGCAGATAGCTGAAGACGCACTTCAAATTATGTTTTATCGCACTCACCACAAGCAAAGTGATGGCATCACAACAAAAGATGAATGCACTGCATTGTTGTTCAAAAACGGTAAACTGATTGCATGGGGCGACAGCGCCTATAACCAGTTTACTGGCGCTTAGGAACTGAACGACGCTCTGTGTTACTTGACCAACTTATTCAATCAGTTAAGGAACTAATTGGTCACTACCAAGGTTCTAACAACACAGAGCTTTATCGCAGTGTCGAAGAACTGCAAAATGCTGCTCGCAATGCGGGCAACAAAGACCCAATCTCAGCTCTCACTTTGCTCAATGTAGAAGTCAGTGAATGCAGTTATATCGAAAACTTAGTTATTAAAAACTGTTTACTACTTAACATTCTTAGTGAGCACAACAAACTTCGCCTAGAGACAGCTAATTCCTTGGTCAAGAGTTCGACTTTACTGTTGTTGGATATGGCGAAGAACAGCAAGTTTTTTGTTGACGCCCAATCGATAGACACCCTGCTCTCCAATTTGCATAAAATCGCTGTTTCGACGTTTAAGAAACACAAACTAAAGCGAAAGCTGGACGTCGAAACACTCAATCTTCTTTCGTTATTAGGCAAAGCCAAAACAAATAATTGGCAAATGCTGTTTGAACAGAATTTAATAAAACGTAGTTACCGACTTTTGTTGTGCAGTTATGGTCGTGGAAAAACAACCCGTACGCCTTTGTACCAACTTTTTGCTGAACAAGAAGATACTCGAGAACTTAGCAAAAGCCTGACAACGGGAACGTTAATACAGACTAAGGACGAAAGACGCTTTACCCTGGTTTCATCTACTCATTCAACTATGACGGGGTTGCAATACGATGCCAGTCAGAGAAAGTGGATGGATCAGCTCGATGAAATAGAACTGGACGATTGCATTGCGCTTTGGGCCAACTACAAAATTGACAAGGATGAGTTTGAAAAGCTTAGCTTAGTGGCAAAAGAACCAGAGATTGTAATGGAGCGAACTTTGTTTTCCGGTTATGAATCTCGATTATTGCCAACAGCCAAAGATTATGAACAAGGCTTAACTGCGCTTGAGCAGGAGCGGCAACAAGGTTTGTTTGATCGCTTTAGCGATGACAGCGTTCAAGCTCAATCGATAACGTCGTTAATATCGTTGTTAATGCCGGCTGGAAAACAAATATCTACGCTTAAACATGCCTATGCGATTTCCGGAGCTTCTAATTTCATTAACGCTTATATTGCGTGTTCCATGACTACGTCGTTTAATGCGTCGCGTTATAGTGGCCATGTTAACTTGAGTAATCTTATACACCTCACAAATAAGCTAACTATCAACATAGTTAAAACCTTAAAGCAAGACAAAGCACTTGAGTTTAACTTGGTGGTGATCATTATTTTACTCAGTATTTGCTCTGTACCGAGAGCTCGGTTTGCAATAACATCACATAGGTACACCAACGTAGGTGCCATTCATCAGTTTTTTGCGCAAATAGACCCAGTCCAACTCACTAAAGTTGGTTTAGGCATTGCAAAACAATGGGGATGTTCACCGAGTGTGCTCTATCGCTTACAACATGTGTTTAAGTGCAACGAGAATAACAGTTACAAACTGAATTTAACCGTACCCGAAGAGCGAGCAGTTAATTTGACCGAGTTGGCTTTCAGTTTAATGTTTGACATGTTAGCTGGCCACAGAAAGCCGCACTTTTTTCACTTGAGCCAACTCATCGAGTTGGATATTCCGGACAACATTAACCCACAAACGTTTTATCAGCAGATGTTCGAATCTGTTAATCCAGTTTGTTCTTTGGAGTAAACGTCGCTTGTTTAAACAAGTGATACGCCAAAATCGCCCATCCTATCAAGTATGCTAAGCCGCCGACAGGAGTCACCGCTCCTAATATTTTGTTTCCTGTTAATGCTAATAAATATAACGAACCGGGAAAAATGATATTTCCTATCATGGTCGATACCAGTGCGTATTTAATCTTTTTCGATTTTGGCAATAAAGTGAGGAATAACATTACTAGGGTGTGAAACATTAGATATTGCGTTGCAGTTTCCCAAATGCCTATTTCGTAGTCACTAAACGTTGATTTTAGGCCATGTGCGCCAAACGCCCCAAGGCTAACTGCAACAAACCCCATGCTCGCTGCGATAAATTGAAAAGAAATATAAGGATTCATGACAGTATTTCTTTGATTTTTTCAACGGTCAACTGGGCGGCAGTTTGAATGTTGTCCATGCTTGTTTTCCCCGAACTCTTAAGGGGTTTAAAACTGTGATCGCCACTTTCTATCCACTCAACCGTTATCGTATCGCAAAACGACTTTTGTTCTAGCAGAGGTCTATTGCCAAAGGTGTCCCTTTCACCCTGGAGAATCAAAACTGGTTTATTGATGTTGTCAAAATGCTCGACCCGTTGTTCAAACTTTTCTGGTTTGCCAGGCGGTATAAATGGGTAACCATATACAATAATCCCTGCAACTCTTTCAGAAGTCGGTAACAAAGTGGCCATTCGCCCGCCCATGCTTTTGCCCGCAATGAACACCGGCAATTGCTCGTCAAGTCGATCGAGCTCAGACTGGAAGCGTTCTAATAGTTTAGGCTGTCTGTCAGGGGGACGCTTTTTTTGCTCCTGATATTGGCGTGTCATATAGTCGAAGTTAAAACTAATGACCTCGATCCCGAGCTCACACAACTCTTTTGCCAAGTTGTCCATAAACTCGTGCTGATTACCAGCGCCGGCACCATGCGCCAGAATTAATCTTGCAATCGTATCTTTTGCTGGATAAATCCGTCTCACTAACTCTTCAGCCACTATTCTGCCAACTCCATTTCTTCTTGTTCTTCTGCCACTGTTTTTAGCAACCAGTTCCGGAAAGTTACGATCTTAGGCGTTTCTACTTGAGCTTCTCGACAAACCAAATAATACGCATTCTTGCTTACCAGCACCTGATTGAAAGGCATCACCAAACGACCAGAATCAATATCAGGTTTGGCAAGGACGCTATGACCTAATGCAACTCCCTGACCGTGGATGGCTGCTTGAAGTACCATTGAAGAGTGAGAAAAGATTGGGCCTTGGTTGACATTGATATCATCGATTCCGGCACTTTTAATCCATTCTTTCCAGTTTTTTCTCGAGGTATCATGTAACAGCGTATGATGCTGAAGATCATCTGGTGAGCGAATAGGTTTATCTCCCGCCAACAGCAGCGGAGAGCAAACTGGGGTCAAATATTCAGTATGAAGTTTATCTGAGTGCACCCCCTGCCAGTGACCTAAGCCGTAATAGATGGCTACATCGACGTCATCTGTTAACGAGTTATCGTCGTGGTCTTGAGCCTTAATACGGACATCAATATCTGGGTGCAAGGATGAAAACTCGCTTAACCTCGGAACTAGCCATTGAATGGCGAAACTTGGGGTCAACGCTATGCTTATGGAGCCTTTTGCGCCGCGAGTTAACAGTTTTTCTGTCGCTTCGTACAAGTGAGCAAATATATCTTTGATATCTAAGTAGTAGCTTTGCCCTTCCTCTGTAAGCAAGAGTGAACGGTTTCTGCGCATAAACAACTTGATGCTCAGATGTTCTTCCAATAACTTAATTTGATGACTGATAGCCGCTTGAGTAACGAATAATTCTTCCGCTGCCTTTGTGAAACTTAGGTTTCTAGCGGCCGCTTCAAAAGCTTTTAAAGAGTTTAGAGGTGGAAGTCGACGTGCCATGTTTGAATCTTTTAAGCATTATTATTATTAATGTTACATCAATACTAACAGGTCTAAAAATTAGCGACAGCGTTATTTTTAAATTGTTAGTGGACTATAACCAAAGGTAATAAGGTGTAAAGAAGGTATAACATAACTCTATTAATAATAACGCATATCATATTAAAAAAACGAACTTCAAAAATAGCGCTTAAACGTATTTACTTACTTATGGATAAATAAACCAATCAAGGTTAGAAAAATGAGCCAAATTTTTGAAGACAATTCACAATCAATCGGAAAAACGCCTTTAGTAAAATTGAACCGAGTTACTGGTGGCAATGTCTACGCAAAGGTAGAAGCAAGGAACCCGTCTTTTAGCGTAAAATGTCGTATTGGCGCTAACATGATTTGGGACGCAGAAAAATCAGGTCGTTTAACTGCGGAAAAAGAATTAATCGAACCAACTTCTGGTAACACAGGTATTGCATTAGCGTTTGTTGCTGCCTCTAAAGGTTATAAGTTGACGTTAACTATGCCAGAAACAATGAGCCTTGAGCGCCGCAAAATTTTGAAAGCTTTGGGCGCTAACATTGTTCTAACTGAAGGTCCAAAAGGTATGGGCGGTGCCATCGCAAAAGCGCAAGAGATTGTTGATTCAAACCCTGAGAAGTTTGTTTTGCTTCAACAATTCGAAAACCCTGCCAACCCTGAGATTCATTTCCAAACGACTGGTCCAGAAATCTGGGAAGGCACTGACGGTAACGTTGATATCTTCGTAGCTGGTGTTGGTACCGGTGGTACTATTACTGGTGTATCTCGCTACATCAAGCTAGAGCAAGGCAAAGCTATTCAATCTGTTGCGGTTGAACCAGCGGACTCACCTGTTATTTCGCAAAAATTAGCCGGTGAAGAGTTGAAGCCTGGGCCTCACAAGATCCAAGGTATCGGTGCTGGTTTTATTCCTAAGAACTTAGATTTAGAAATGATCGACAGCGTCGAACAGGTTTCTAACGAAGAATCAATCGAAATGGCGCATCGCTTAATGCGTGAAGAAGGCATCCTAGCGGGTATCTCTTCTGGTGCGGCAGTTGTTGCGGCAAAACGTCTAGCTGAAAAGCCAGAAAATGCAGACAAAAACATTGTTGTAATTCTTCCAAGTTCAGCGGAGCGCTACCTATCTTCTCCTCTGTTTGCAGATGTGTTTTCTGATGCAGAGCTAGTTCAATAACGAACGAACTAGACTAAACTAAAAAGAGGCTACGGCCTCTTTTTTTTTGCTATTGCGATTAATGATTGGAATCTTACCCAATATCCGTCAATATAGCCTGAAAAAACAACAATTCATCACAAAGGGAAAACCGTGAAACGATTTTTGATTGCGATATGTTCTTCTATCTTCTTGTTTGCGTGTACAGAAAGCAGCGATAACATTCCTGCGTTCGCTAATCCCAATACTCCTGAATATAGAGCGCTTACCTTTTTTGATGCCCTGTACAACTCAAAAGATATCAATCTGGCAATGAAATACGCCACAAAGAAACATCGACGCATAATTAAGAGTTATGGTACGACAAAAGGTTACGCTCGTTACGTCTTAAATATGAAGTTTGACCCTGGTGTTGAGCTTAAAATCGACAGAACGTTAGGTCAGATAGAACTAGGCGACCCCAACAAGACCACGGTGAACATACTGTTTACTGGCAAATATCTTGGGGAAATGAACAACGATTTAAGGAAAGTGAATTTTGTTAAAGTCGATGGAGAATGGCTAATATCAGAGGTTGATGAAGACCCATACGCCACTCAATATCGTTAATTGAATGGCGCATAAATAACGTCCTTACCATCCAATAGCGTTGCCTTCTCGCCGCGGATCAGCGCTTCCCTGCCATCCTTTGTCTGTCTTTAATACACCGTGAATACCTGAAGTGAGGTTTCTGACCGACACTTTATGTCCCATCTTTTCCAGTTGTTCTTTAAGAGCTGCTACTGTAGTGCCTTTTTCTAAAGTTGTGCTTCGATTAATGTTCGAAACCCTTGGTAAGTTGACAACAGTCTGCATATCCAAGCCGAACTCCAACAATCCCCAAACGGCATAACCCACGTAATTAATGATACGACTGCCCCCAGGCGATCCGATAACGGCAAACAACTCACCGTCTTTAAGAATGAGCACTGGAGTCATCGAGCTTCTAGGGCGTTTATTGCCCTCAACTTTGTTTGCCACAGGTTTTCCATTTTTTTCTGGAGCTAATGAAAAATCGGTTAGTTGATTATTAAGTAAAAACCCGTTAACCATGACGGTCGAACCAAAACCCATCTCGATACTTGTAGTCATAGACACGGCATTACCAGCTTCATCCACGATCGAGATATGACTGGTATTTGGTTGCTCTATTGAAACATTACTCGCGTACTTAGTGTCAATCGGGCGTCCATGAGTTGCTTTGCCCATGTCCTTCCCTCTTGAAATAAGTTGTTTACGGTTTTCAATGTACTTTTTAGTCAAAAGTGCATGCGTAGGAACTTCAACAAAGTCTGCGTCTGCAGAATACTGATTACGATCGGCAAACGCCAATCTGGCGGCTTGCGTGAACAAATGTATATTCTCGATGTCGTCGATTGGCTTGTGTTTAACATCAAAAGACTCCAAAAGTTTTAACATCTGCAATACAGTAACGCCACCTGAGCTAGGCGGTCCCATACTGCACACTTCATATGAGCCAAGGTGACTATTGTAATCTGTACAAATTGGCGCCCTTTCCTTCATTTGATAACGCTTTAAATCATTGAGACTGAGCAAACCTGGTGCGACGGGACTGTTCTGAACGGCGCGTACGATGTCATTCGCTATCTCGCCTTGATAAAACGGCTTTATCCCTTCTTTTGCAAGCGCTCGATATACCTGTGCTAATTGTTTGTTTACTAAAGTATCTCCAACTTTTATGGCTTGACCGTTAGGGTAAAAATATTCTTTTGCAGGAGATAATTGACTAAGTCCAGGGTTCATTTTTCCTGAGACTAGTTTTGCTAACCTCGGGCTGACTACGAAACCGTTCTCAGCGAGTTCAATAGAAGGTTGAAACAATGTGGCCCAAGGCAACTTGCCCTTTTCTTTATGAACCTCATACATCATCTTTAATACACCAGGCACACCCACTGAACGCCCGCCAATCACTGCTTTAATCCATTTAATTGGTCGACCGTTTTCCATAAACAAATCTGGTGTCGCTCGCCCTGGTGCTGTCTCTCTGCCATCAAACGTGCGGATTTTTTTAGTTTTGTTGTCGTAGTGCATCAAAAACGCGCCGCCACCAATACCTGACGACTGTGGCTCGACTAATGTTAATGCCAATTGAACTGCAATGGCAGCGTCCACAGCATTTCCGCCAAGCTTTAACATTTTTGCTCCAGCGTCAGTTGCATGTGGGTTGGCAGCCGTTACCATCGCTTTTTGACCGTAGGCCGCCTTTTTATAATTGAGACCGGTAAACGCTTCTGGAACCTCCCTAGACGGAGATTGAGCCAATGCAGAAGTTGCAATTAACGATAGAATAAGGATTAATACGCGCATAAATGACTGTTTCGTTATTGTTTTAACAGATAGTAACAAAACTATATTCAGATCACATAATTTAAAGCGAAGTAACGTTGTTAAACCGATTACCAATCCAAACCAAGTTTACTTGGGCACCTATTACCTTGTTGATAGTAATGTTAGTCATGCATTTGTTAAGCGCTAACACAGATAAGTGGTTCGGTTTTTACCCTTCAGCGATTATCCAGGGGGAGATATGGCGAGCGGTAACTGGTCAGTTTTTACATACAAATACTAATCATCTTTTACTTAATTTTGGCGGCCTATTTTTGGTATGGGCATTACATGGCGAATATTACCGAGCAAAACACTTCTTTGTTATTGTCATCGCAAGTGGGTCATTAATCGGTGCAGGCCTACTTTTGTTTGCTGACTACGCGCACTATGCCGGGTTTTCAGGGATCTTACATGCCTTTTTCTTTTACGGAGCAATACAGGATATTTTCAGAGAGGAAAAGACAGGTTACTTATTACTTATCGGAATCAGCTTAAAGGTCGCTTACGAAGTTGTCGTTGGACCATCAACTGACACAGAAGCCTTAATAGGTGCTCAAGTCGCCGCGGAAGCCCACCTCATTGGCGTTATTGCTGGCGGAATTTTAGCTCTTCATTTAATTTATTCTAAGTTCCAGATAAAAAAATAGGCTCCAAGTGGAGCCTAATTTTCTACAAATGAGTTTCGAACAATTTGTATATTCTGCGATATTCATCTAACCAACTGCTCGGTTGCACAAAACCATGTGGTTCAACCGGATAGATGGCCGTTTCGAAGTTTTCTTTTTCTAACTCAATCAGGCGTTGTACCAACCTAACGACATCTAAGAAAAACACATTGTTGTCAATCATTGGCGCATTAATAAGTAGCGGCTTTTGTAATCCCGCGGCAAAGTAGATTGGTGAGCTTCTACGATATGCAATCATGTCATCTTTTGGACGATTTAAGATGTTACTAGTGTACGCATCGTTGTAATGCGCCCAATCAGATACTGGACGAAGTGCTGCACCGGCTTGGAACAGTTCCGGTTCGTTGAATAGTGCCATGAACGTCATGAAGCCACCATAAGATCCACCGTAGGTGCCGATTCTATTTCTATCAACGTTAGCGTTTTCAACTAACCAGTTTACGCCATCTTTCAAATCTTGAATTTCAGGCGTACCCATTTGACGATAGATAGCTGTTCGCCAATCGCGGCCGTAGCCTTTAGATGCCCGATAATCCATATCCATAACCACATAACCTTGTTGCGCTAGCATATTGTGGAACATGAATTCTCTGAAATAACCAGACCAGCCTTTATGACTGTTCTGTAGGTAACCCGCGCCGTGATTAAAGATGACTGCTCGACGTGCCTCACCCTGTTTGTAATCTTTCGGGTAGTACACTCTAGAGTAGATTGGTAAATCTTGGTTACTTGACGGCACTGCAACGATTTCTGGCGCAGACCAAGGCATGGCTTTAAACTCGTTACTCACGGTATCTGTTAGCTGGGATGTTTTACCCGTGTTCAGATCGACAAGATACAGGTCGTCATGACGCAATATAGAAGAATGTGTCACCAATAACTTTGATTCATCAGGACTGATTGAGTAATCACTGTTACCTAACCAATTCGTCAGCGCCTTTGGGCGTTTATTCTTCTTATCGCCTGTCTTAACCGAATAGACGCGATATTCACCTGGGTGATTAACATTGGCACGAAAGACAAATTCGGAATCGTCTTTTTTAAGATAGAGATTTGAAACTTCAAAACTGCCCGAAGTGACTTGTTTAGCCTTCTTGCGTTTTCCTAACGCTTTCGTGTAAACGTGTGAATAGCCCGATTGCTCTGACAAGAAGTACAAGGTCTTGCTGTTGTTAAACCAGCCAAAATCGTTAAACGTGTAGTTTATCCACGCTTCGTCGTGCAACTGATGTTGGTTTACAAACTTGGATTTATCAAAATCTACCGTTGTTATCCAGCGGTCTTTATTGTCCCAAGCTTCTAACATAAGAGCGACTTGCTCGCCACTTCCGTGCCATTGAATTGGGCTTTGAGACCAGGTCCAGTCAACCAACAAGTTAATCGCTCTTGGAGACTTCTCCGACTTATATTTTTCGCCTTCCGCCTTGGCGTTTTCACTTTTAACTGCTTTTAGAACGTCTTTGTCGAAATCTGGTAGATCGGACGTTTTTAATTCCGTCTTAGTTTGGCTGTTTAAATCAACCAACCAAAACGACTGCGGGTTAGGCTTTGAATCGCTGACTCGGCGTCTGACTTTTTCCGACACAATCCGACCGTCCTGCCCAATATAATTAGGCATGATATCGCCTTCACCGCGCCATGGTGTTTGTTTTGCGGTAACTACGATTAACTTATCGCCAGTTGGCGACAGAGCCTTAGAGACAACTCGATTACCTTTACCGAAGTAGAACGTTGTTTTGTCGGTATATGCGTTGTTTTCAGATAAACGATTTTTGTATTCGTGACGTTCGACCTGATCTTTAAACTCGTTCGCAACATAATCGATCAGTTTGTGTTGTTCCTTAGCAATGATGTCTTTAGGACCTTTTGGCGCAGCAGGGGCTTTTGCCATTTCAAGTTTAACGAACTCTTTGGTGGTGTTATTTGAAATTGTATAAGAAAAACCAACATCACCTTGCCAATACGCCAACGTATCAGAACCAATAAAAGATAAGTTTGATTCACGGGCAGACGTATGGGTAAGTTGCGTTACCTTACTGTCACTTAAATTCCACAGGTAAACGTCACCTTCAAACACGTAGGCCGCATAATTCTCGCCGTAAACTGCGCTGCGGAAATCGTATTTGTGGATATCCTTTAAGTCAGGATTTGTTGCATCGCCGCTTTTCACGTTTAAAACATGTGGTTGGGCTATCACACTGTCTTTGACTTTTGTTTTGTAAAAAACGTGTTGTGAATCGGGCAACCATTTTGAACTTTGCGGTGCGGCTCCAATCCATGTTGGATCAGACATTATTTTTTCGAGGGTAATCGTTTCTTGCGCCAAAGCCATTGTGCTAACGAGTGGCAGAGAGCAAAGCAAGACGTTTGTTTTGTTCATTTTTTTATTAAACATTCTTTTTCCCAAACGGTTTTGTTCACTGAGGATTAAATAGTTACTTGTCTGCAAATTCAAGTTCTTCACGATAAACAGCCTTTTTATCCCCATGAAATAAAAAACCCACCATATGGTGGGTTTTTCTATTTTGCGTTAGTCGTGGACCAAGTCGTCAATTTACCAAACACCTTAGCTAAGGTATCTGAAGTGACTATGCCAAGCTTTTCGGCGACGTTCTGCTTGATTTTATATTCCATCTTTAACACGCGATACGAATCAACGTTTTCTAGAATAAAGTCGTCACTGGTTTTAATTTCATCGACTAAATTTAAATCTAGCGCCTGTAGGCCGTACCAATGTTCACCAGTCGAAACCTTCTCAATATCGAGGTTTTGACGATGACTTTGGACAAAGTCTTTAAACAGCACATGTGTATCTTCCAGATCTTGCTTAAACTTGTTTCGACCTTGCTCGGTATTTTCGCCTAAAACCGTCAGTGTGCGTTTGTAATCGCCTGCGGTGTGTTGTTCAATATCCACATCGAAACGTTTTAGTAGCTTGTTGATGTTTGGCAGTTGCGCGACAACACCGATGGAACCGATAATAGCGAACGGTGCAGAAATGATTTTGTCTGCAACACACGCCATCATATAACCACCACTGGCAGCCACTTTATCTACCGACGCAGTTACCTTTAGTCCCGCATTCTTGAGGCGATCGAGTTGCGACGCCGCAAGTCCATAGCCATGAACAACACCGCCTGGGCTTTCTAGTTTAAGCAACACTTCGTCGCCCTTCTCCGCAATTTGGACAATCGCAGAAATTTCTTCACGCATTGCCTCTACTTGCTGGGCTTCGACGTCTCCATTGAACTCAACAACAAATAGCCTTGGCTTTTTGCCTTCATCTTTGTTTTGTTTAGCGGCTTTCTTTTCGTCTTTGTCAAACTGCTTTTGTTCAGATTTGGACAACAAAGAACGTTTGATTTCTTGTTTTTGCTCAGTCAGTTGTTCACTGATGTCGTCAATGAACAATTCCCCGCGTTTGCCTGATTTGTGTTTCATCTTTGAGCCTGCGATTAAACCAAAAACAATCACGAACGCTGCTACTACGGTTATTGCTTTAGCCAAAAACAGGCCGTATTCGTATATAAATTCCAAGATGCTTCCTTAAATTAATTACCCGACTGATATTGGCCCTTTATGTAGATTTTCAAGATTTTATGGCACAAAAAAACCAGCCGAAGCTGGTTTTTGTAAAACGAATGTTTTCTTTATTCGCCGGTTGACTCACAAGCTTCCGGGCCGCCGTCCTTAATTACGCACGCATTAAGGATGCCTTCATCAATGTTTATCGAACTGCCGTCAGTTATAAAGAAGTAAGCCATCATAGTATTCAGCTGCTTATAAACATTTTCAAAAACAGTATCATAAGGAGCTGGCAGGCTAGTTGAAGGCGTTAACATAGTTGAGTGTGAACCATAGCGGAACTTCACTAAGCCACTGACTGTGCCTGTCGAGTTAAACGTTGCCTCAGTGATCTGCGGTAAACCAATGCTTGCAGCTAAACCACTCGTACCTGCCATTAAATTACCTGGAACAGAGTTAGGAATAACTTGGTCTGGTAGATTCTGAGCACCGTCACCTACCATCTCAATCATCAATACTGGTGTTTGAGTAGCGGCTAGTAGCGACGCATAGTTAGTCGGGTCACCCGCTTCGATTGCTGCTTGAGCTGCAAACGCAAACTGAGCAACACCTGCTTGGGCTTCCGCCAACTGCTCTGCTGGTGCAGACGCTAGGAACGCATTGTAAGCACACACAAGCGCCACTGACTGATCAACAATTTCAAACTCCTCGTTAAGGGCCGCTCCACATGCTGGATTTGCCGCAACTAACGCTGGGTATTGCTCGGCAGTTAAGAAGCTAAGCAATGTAGCGCTGGCGTCAGTGCCTAGTCCTGCAACAACACTTGCATTAACCAAAGGACCAAATGCTGCCGACTGAGTCAGGAAGTTTGCGATTGAACCGCCTGGGTTCGCTAACATAACCGCGTTAATCTTGTATAGCGCTTCAATCTGTGCATTTGTTGCATCATCCGCTACCGTAACCGGTGTATTCGCTACTGCCGCTAACGATGTACCTGTGATAGCACCCAAAGAATGTCCTAAATAATATACTTTTGACGTATCGAACGGGGCCAAATCTGGTGCCGTTGGGTTAGTGAAGTCACCCATGGCGTTTAGTGCTAAACGCAACTTAAGACCATCCGCTGTGGACTGGCGCAAGTTATCGCGCGCTGTCAGCAAGCTGCTTAGGTTTAAGTAGTCTGTGGCCTGGTTAGTCGTCGCATTTACAACTACATCCGGCTGACCTTCGCCACCAGAGATTGTAAATCCGCGGCTGCCATGTAATGGATGGTCAATTGCAACTGTGGCAAAACCAAACATTGATAAGAAACCGGTTACCGAGAGCATGTTCTCTTTTTGGCTAGTGATACCGTGTTGAAGAATAACCACTGGCCAGCCCGCTTCCGGTTTGCCGGTTAACGCCGGTAATCGTTGTGCACTTCGGACAATGTTTGCAGCATCAATATTTGGAATAGTGATTTGAACATCAACCGTTTCCATGCTCTTAGTTTTCGGTAACGGATTATATTTGGTTAAATGACGTTCCGTGTCGACGCCAGGGAAGTCTGCTAGGCCAAGCCCTGCGCAAAGTTCTTGGTTCGTACCCGCGGTCGGTGCTAAGGCACCTAATTGTTCAGCACTTAACGTTGCCAGAGCGACGCCGCTAGAACATGCTGCTTCCCAACGACCAGATAACGGTGAACCTTCTGCGTTTTCTAGATAATATGGAACTTGAATCTGTGCGCCATAAATGTCTGCACTTGATAACAGCAGATAAGTTTCGTCCATAGGATCGTTTTCAATCAACCCCTGTGCAGCAAAAGCCTGCGCAACATTCATACCTTGAGAAGCAAACGGCGTAAGCACACTTGCTGGGTCAGCCGCCGCCATAGCAGCAAAAGTCTGTGCATTTACTAACTTTGTTACCTGAAGTGGATCCGTGCCTGGAACACCCGCCGATTGGGTAGTGAACACTTGTGTATAAACAATAGCACCTGCATCTGCGCTGAAATCTCTAGCCAGGGTTGATTCAAAGTTGTTAACCATAACCTGAAGCGTTTGAATCCCGGCTTCAGTTTCTGTTAAATCAGTTTTATTCGGGTCGACTAACGGATGAGTTGCAATTGGAGCCTCTAACGCGCCGTAAGTGCTTGAAGGGGAAAGCGCATTACCGTTTGCATCTACAATCTCTTTCGTAAGCGCAACTGCGAACGTTTTACCCGCTGGTAACGGCTTAAGAGGTGTAACAACGATATTACCACCAACAACCGATGTGAAGTAGTCAACACCAAATGTCAGCTTGTCGACGCCTTGACACATAAGGCCAGCTAAGCTGCTGTCACTACATGCTTCCACTGACAATTCAGGGAAGGTAATTACTTCATACATAGCAACGGCATCGCCAGATGCCACAGAAGCCGCGTTTAATTCTGGAGCGCCTTCTTCGTATTCTAATTCAATGACAAATGAGTTTTGTGTACCCCATCCGTCCAAAGCACCTAAAACAGCACTTGGGTTACCCCAATCAACATCTTGGTCAGCCATTTTGGCCGCCACTTCGTCAGGCATCTCCAATGTAAAATCAGATGTACCAGAGAACAGTAAATCGTTTGGAATGGACAATAATGAGTTACCAGGATCAAAAACGACCATGACACGAGGGTCTTGGGCATCATTACCTAGTTGGGTTTGCTGAGTTCTAAGATCAGACGTTGATTCGTTGACATCATCTAAAGTGGTGTCGTCACACGCGGTTAATCCTAACGCGCTAGTAATAGCTAAACAGAGTGCTAACTTTTTCATTTCTCTCCCCAGGTCCTAGTTATTATTTTTATCCGAATCGCTGTTCGGCTTTTAATTATGGGACTCTCTAAACAGCTTAGACCAGTCAAAGTTACAATAGAAAACTCGATTTAGCTAGCCTTTATTATAAATTTAATTTCATTTTTTTAATCTTCCGTGCTTTTGACTCGGAACCTAGGTAACATACCGCAAAATTTTAATCGAGAACGAAAAATAGCAATGACGCATACCACCTTTGTCGCAGATAAAAACGAATTAAAAGATAAAGTTATCCTAATCACCGGTGCTGGTGACGGAATTGGTCGGGAGTTGGCAATCACAATGGCCAGCCATGGCGCAGAAATAATTCTACTCGGAAGAACGGTTAAAAAATTGGAAGCGGTGTACGACCAAATTGTTGCCAATGGTGATTTAGAGCCAGCGATTATTCCACTGGATTTAAATGGTGCAACGGTTAAAAATTATCAAGATATGGCGGCAACAATTGAGAGCACGTTTGGCCGCTTAGACGGTCTAATCAATAACGCTTCTATGCTCAATTCCCTAAATCCAATTGAACATATCTATGAAGACGCGTACGACAAAACTATGAAAGTGAATGTCAAAGCACAGTTGTTTATGACGCAGGCGTTGATTCCTGCATTAAAAAAATCACCGTCTTCAAGTGTTATTTTCACTTCCAGTGGTGTTGGTAAGAAAGGCCGCGCGTTTTGGGGAGAATATGCCATTTCTAAATTCGCCACTGAAGGCTTGATGCAAACCATGGCAGACGAATACGAAAACTCTGTAATACGCACCAACTGCGTAAATCCAGGAGCAACAAATACTAAGATGCGCTCGAAAGCTTACCCTTCCGAAAACAAAGCTGAAATTGCGACACCGAAAGACATTATGCCTACCTATTTGTACCTGATGTCAGACGCTTCCAACTTAGTCAATGGTCAATCTCTTGATGCCCAGCCCAAATAGTGAAAAACAAAGAGAAGGCTAAAGATAAAAAAACCGTTCATTAAGAACGGTTTTTTTGCTTTAAGGACACGACTGATTAAAAGGATCTTGGTCGAGCGAATTAATCCAAACTTTGAGTAATTCTGCACCTTCTGTATGGACTAAACTGCGGCCAATTTTTGGCATCTTTAACTCGCCGTCTGTTGATACGCGTTCGTACATAAACGAATTGTCCGCATCACCTGGAACGATCGCCCGTATTGTTCCATTTATTTGTTCAACTTCTGATGCCCCTGGAGGCGCGAGTGGTGTTTTACAAATTCCAACCGCCGTTGAAAGTGCCCTATCGTACTCTAAAAACAAGCCGTAGTTGTTGGCGCTTCCAACTGGGCGGTGACAATGAGAAC
>Ga0213831_1000677_pt1 | contig 16719 bp, 6 predicted proteins | sample SWATP12_FD_163421 | JGI IMG/M metagenome (GOLD analysis project Ga0213831, IMG submission 163421) | Coastal seawater microbial communities from Marineland, Florida, United States - SWA TP1 #2 | ecosystem: Environmental > Aquatic > Marine > Coastal | place: USA: Florida | collected 2016-08-06 | reverse complement strand
AAATCGTAGTTTTTCAGCAACGCTGCGAGTTTTTCTTCACCCTCTTCGCGATGCTCTCTGGCGTATTGTTTGACATCAATAATGTCTAGCTCTCGTAAGATCTTTGACACCGGCAGGCTGTAGACAATATGAATTTTGCAATCGAACGTTGCAGCCCACTTTTTTGTCCACTTTAAAATCGAATCGTTGAGTTCTCTGTGAGCGTCATCTTTTGCGTCGGGATCTAGTGCAGCTAACACCGCGTGTTTCTGCCGCCAATGCTGCTGGCTGGCGATGAGCACAGGAATTTGAAGTTGTCGGATCAACTCCCAGTCGCAAGGGGTATGGAATAAGGTTTCGGAACGATGTCCCGCTTTCAATACTAAATCAAATTGTTTGTCTTGGCAGTAATCAACGACCCACTTAGCGATGTCTGAGGTCACCACGACTTGGGTGCGAATGATGTCTTTTTGCTCATAATCTTTAAAAACGTCGGCAACATAGTCGGACAGTTCTGCCGTCTGAGTCTTGATATCGACATCGGTCAAGGTTGTCGCGTCATTGCTGCGGATAAAGCGCACCACATCAATTTCTTCACCGAGGGGAGCAGCAATATCGTGTGCCTTCTTGATCGAGCAATTCTCTGTATCGTGCACATCAGTGATCACCAAGATGGATTTAGCCATAACTTTCCTTGAAATTTGAACACGATATCTAATCTATTGACTAAAAATTACATAGTCAAGAAAAGTCGACCCTGTTAACCACTTCTTAATGCGCTTGAATCGAAGTCAAAATAGATATCTTAGTCCATGAAAAACAAACACTTTCCCCAAATTAAAAACAAAACAGCGATAAGGTATCTTGCGGCTTTTAACTCATTCAGGCCTGTTAGCTTTCTTCAATGCTGATCATAACAGTAGGCTAAACACCGTAACCAAATTTCTTAGCTGTAATTAGCTTGTGAATATTTGACTAAACTAGCCACCGGATACAATTTTCTTGACCCACTTAGTAAAAAAGGGCTTGTTAAACAAGCCCTTTTGAGTCTTTAGCAAATTACCTGAATCAATTTTCGGTAAAGGTTACAGCATCTATCCAAACCGCATCACTGCCTGTATTGACAGAGCCGTCTTTCGTGTAACGCCATTCAATCGTATGTTCATCTTGGCTTAGCTCTAGAGTATACGTTCTCCATTCGCCGTTTGAAGAAATCGTCTGTTGAAGTTCGCCATCGACATAAACACGCAATTTATCACAACAACTTTCCGAGGAAACATATGCGTCAAAGCTTAGCTGCCCTGCAACGAACAAACCGTTGAGTGCAATGCCACTTTGTTGGTTATGAGTAATAACACCCGAACGAATACTCTGATTGCCATCAGAACTTAATTCAGTGTCAATTTGCCACTCAGCATCGCTGTCTTCCGGCGTGCTCCAAAACGCGGCATTTAAATCATCTTCAAACGATTGTTCAAGTGAGCTTATGGCTTCTGGTTGTGAGTCAGCATCGTTCGGATCGGATTCATACTTGAGTGTTTCTTCCCCGTCGCTAAACCCATCGTCATCAGAGTCCGAGTCAAGTGGGTTTGTCGCGTAAGTATTTACTTCATCACCGTCATTCAGGCCGTCATAGTCTGTGTCCGCAATCGTCGGTTCAGTTCCGTGTGTATTGATTTCTTCAAAGTCATCAATACCATCTCCATCGGTATCCGATTCACTTGCCGATGTTCCGGCAAGATACTCTTCCAGATTAGTTAAGCCATCATCGTCGGCATCAAGTGCACTGTCTTCAGCGTTGTTATCGTCTAACTGATGTTTGTTTTCCCACCAGGTCGGCATCATATCTGCATCCGCGTCACCAAACTCGTGCATGGTGTAAACATACTCGTTGTTAGTCATAGACACTGACAATAATGTGTTGTTGTACTTGTGAATTGTCAGTATTTGGTTGCCTACTGCAATGCTGTCTTCGAGTCCAAAATCGTCGTTGTTGTATATGTTTAAAGCCGACGAATCGTCAGAATTTACAACAGCGGCAACCAACACATCATCAAAATCAACAACTCCGACAAACGTGTCCCGGAGAGAGTGTTCTAACTCAAGGGTATCAGTTGAGAATACAGAGCCGTTATCTGTAACAATAAATTGCCCCTCAACCACACTCGCTAGCAACACGCCATTACTTGAGCTGCCGTGATACGAGTGTCCAGACGAGTCGGCCGTAATTTCCCCAGATGTCTGGTCAATTTCTTTGTATTCAGGGCCAGATAAAAAGACTCTGCTATTACTGTCATTCCAGAGATAACTGTTTGAAGCGTATTGCCATTCTTTTGAATCAGTAATCGTACCCTCGGAGTTAATGACATAATGGCTGCCCCAAGCGCCACTGGAATCCTGCGCCAATAGGTAATCACCTGCGGACGCCAATGCATTCACGCGCATTGCGAGACTTAACAATCGCTGTTCAGCACCTATATTGTTCAAATCTACATAAGTAATTTCGCCAGTACTGTAACCAAAGTACAAACGCTCATGAGCTGAAGAGTAGGTCATGATATGAGGAACCGTGATCTCCAACCCATTATCTTGGCCAATGTAAATTGGGTTTATGTAATTCTCTGAATCCGCAGACCAACGGTATACCGCCCCGTTGCTTGCGCTAAACAAAAAGACCGTTCCGTTGCCATCCGACAATATTTGATTTGCGCTGAACACCGGCATTGTCGCTGAAAAATCACAGTTGCCTTCGCCGTCATCATGTTCCGCTAACCAACACGCTGAATCTACTGGGAACTCATCAAGCGTTAGATTCATGCTCGAATCCGCTTCCGTATAGCCGTCATTCCAACTATCTGGATACCCATCGTTGTCGGAATCTAACGACGCTGCAACATCCATAGGGAAGGCATCTGAGACATTTTCTACACCGTCACTATCTACATCATCATCTGGTGTATAGAGAGTGAAGAACAGCTCTGAATCATTCTGGCTAAGCAGGTAGGTGTTACCTCCTGCCTGAATGATACGGAGTAATTGACCATCATATTGTACTACCTCTAGCCTTTGGTAGCTGCCGCTCAAACGGGTCAACACAAATTGATTATTGTCGGTGTTTACAATGGTAACCAGTTCCCCAGAATCCAACCACAAACCGTCATCAAATTCACCCACAGAGCCTTGCCACGTGATAGTGTCAGCATCGTATAAATCCCCTGAACCCAATAGAACCAGTGCTCCATCGTTCGACACCCGAATCGGCAGTCGTATATAGTAATCCCCGTGGTAGGGCGATTCGCCTGATGCCGAGATTTCACCAGTGGACTGGTTAATATCTTCATACATAAGGTCATTTGGAGAAGTGCCGTCTCTAAAGAAATATACACGGTCTAGGGCTTCGTTCCATGCGTATTGACGTGAATAGGTATTCCACTCCCTTGAATCCGTTAAATTCCCATCAGCGTCATAGATATGATGAGATTCCCAAGCTCCAGAGTCATCTTGAACCAATACATAATCACCAACAGCCGCAACTCCACCGATGGTGTCAGTTGTTCTGGCAAAACTTACTTCTTCAAAAGCTCCGCTAGTAGAAACATAGGTAACCACGCTATCGCTATAAGCAAAATACAGTCGTTCATGAGCCGCTGAGTAGGCCATATATGCAGGGGCATCACTGCTTAAACCGTCGCTACTTCCCACATGTATTGGATTCAAATAAGCGCCCTCAAGGCTTGACCAACGGTACACTGTGCGGTGCGTTTGACGGTATAAGTACACAATGCCATTGGCGTCAGAGGCTACCGCGTCCGGCGTAAACTCTGGAATAGTTGCGCCAAAATCACAATTGCCTTCACCATCATCATGTTCCTCTAGCCAACACGCTGAATCGCTTGGGTACACATCTAATGAGAGTGCCGTAGTGGAGTCAGATTCGCCATAACCGTCATTCCAGCTGTCTGGATAACCATCGTTATCTGAATCTATTGATGCAGCAATATCCATTGGAAAGGCATCAGAGAGGTTGGTTATACCGTCACCATCTGAGTCATCATTTGCGATGAACTCATGGAAAATAAAAGTTCCAGAATCTCGACCTAAGATAAAAACGCGCTCGTTTATCGCAACTAAATTCAGAAATTCAAAATTTATTTCAGCAACTTCCGCAACTCGATAATCCGTGGTGCGTCTCACCAAGGTGTATGAATCGTCTGACGTTGCAGCCACCGAGAGAAGTTCGCCGTTGTCGAGCCACAAAACATCAGCGAAGGAATCAAGACTGCCGAGCCATTGCATTGTGGCTGTTGCGAAAATACTTCCATTACTCAACGCAATAGAGGCACCGTCAGGAGACAAGGCGACCTTTGGTTTGGCTCCAATAGAGTTGCGCAAAGAAACATAGTTTCGATCTCCTATCTCTCCTGATTGTTGATCCAACGCTTGATAAAACAAAAAGCCTTGCCAGTTGTCACTGAAGAAATACGCGACGTCCAATTGTTCATTCCAAATATAGGAATCGTAACTTCCATTAGTCGACTCAGTGTCGACAACGCCACCATTTACGTCCAACACTGATGATTCCGAGTTGTATTCATCGTCACCGTTTAGAACAAAAAGGAAAGCGCCTTGCGGTGCAATTTGCACGACCGGATTATCAAGCTCTGCAAAGCGCGAGCTCTGCTCATCACCGTCCGCAATATAATAAATAGTGCCATCAATATATCCGACGTACATTCTTTGATGTTCAGGCGAGTATGTGACAACTTCTGCGGTCATAAACCCAAATTGCGATTCTTTCCTAACAACAATCGGTTGAAGGTATACCCCAGATTCAACATCCCAGCGATAGACCACACCATTGTTTTTATGGTGAAGAAAAACTTTGCCATCGCCTACAAACACTGAGGCTGGTTCAAACTCAGGTATGGTCAGACTATAATCACAACTGCCGCTGCCATCGTCATGCTCTGTCAACCAGCACGAAAAATCGTCCGGGAAAGCATCAATTGTCAAGCCTGTGGTTGAATCCGTTTCCGAGTAACCGTCATTCCATGAATCCGGGTAACCATCACCGTCACTGTCCGCTGATGCGGCAATATCCATTGGAAACATATCGAGGGCATTTTCAACCGAATCGCCATCGTTATCAGTGTTCAAATCGTATTCGTAACTCTTTAGAGTTGCGATAGTGTTGGTAAATAATGTCCCTGAACCATCAATGGGATAAAACTCGATTGGTCCACCTTGATACGTTTGTGAGTCTAATAACCTTAAGCTGTCATCGTACCAATGTAAGTTCGTATTACCTGCACTGTAATTTAAGGTGATAATCCCCCCGTCAGTCAGTTGGTAGACGTTACTGAAATCGATATCTAGTTGAGATTGTACGAGAAAGCCGTCCAGTGAAACGACTTCGCCACTAGCAAGCAATATATGTTCTCCACCGCTTAGTATTGTAAACGGTGCTCTCAACGATGATTGTTCCTGTGCTCCCAAAGAATAAACATAACCATAATCTTGGAACGTAACCTCTCCGGTATTCGAGTCTATGGCAACAACGCCAGCATAACGAACCTCCTCATACCCAGAGACGTAAACCAACTGCTCCGTATTCGAATTCCACTTTGCATCCAAAATATTGTTTGGCATATAGGCGGTTGATACTAAAGTGCCATTCAAATCATAGATGTAGAGCCGAGAATAGCTCTCAAAACCGACAAAATTGCCCATTTGAACAATGCTCTGTGGAGAGGAAACCTGGTCGGTAAACAGTGAAGCAGTTCCGTTCAATTCGTAGAAATATATGCTGTTATTCTCCAGCATGAAATAGAATCGCTGTTGAGCACTATGGTACAACATGCTTGTGACGTTGCTTTCAACCTCTATATCAGTAGCATTGATAAAGGCACCTTGAGCCAGATCATACGTTAATAACTTTGACTGCGATTGCAGAAAGAAATACACCAAATCATCGTGAGTTGTAGATACCACATCTGAAGAATCTTGCTTCAAGAGAGTTAAGTAACACTCCGTGCCATCCCCATCTTGCTCTGCGTGGCAACCAGCATCATTGGGATAAAAATCGTTATTGTCGAATACACCATCATTATCGCTGTCCAAACCAGCATAAGGAGTATCGTCTTCTTCATTAGCAATGCCATCACCGTCGATGTCAGGATCAGTATTGTCGCCAATTCCATCACCATCCGTGTCCGATGCTTCTGAAGAATCATTAGGGAATGAATCCTGTTCATTGGCGACACCATCGCCATCCAAATCAGGGTCACTATTATCCCCTACGCCATCGCCATCTGAATCAAGCGTCTCTGACGCGTCATTTACAAATACATCAGCGTTGTCGCCAACGCCGTCGCCATCGGTGTCTTGAGATTCCGTTTCATCATTTGGAAATGCGTCACCATTATCTCCAACGCCATCGCCGTCGGTGTCTTGTGTTTCCGATTCATCATTTGGGAATGCGTCGCCATTATCACCAACGCCATCGCCGTCGGTATCTTGGGTTTCCGATTCATCATTTGGGAATGCGTCGCCATTATCACCAACGCCATCACCATCGGTGTCTTGGGTTTCGTTTGCGTCGTTGGGAAAAGCGTCATTGTCGTCATTAACCCCGTCACCATCGGAATCTATCACGCGGGTTTCGACATCTGGCGAAGCATCGTCGCCAGAGCCCCCACATGATGCCAATGAACATAAAATTAAGACATGTAGGAGTAATTGAAGAGTCCATTTCATGGTGTTTCTCATCCTGATTTGATTTGTAAACTGTAAAACTCGCGTGATGTTACAGGAAAAGCACTGAGGTTAACACACCCCAAAGTGAACGTTTTTCAAACAAAATTAGTACTTTAAAATAAATAGCATCTTAGATTTCAACCGAATGTTCCCTCTCAACTTGATTTCGAACCGCAACACCAACGATGTTTCTGTTACGGCTTAATAGGGACGTGTTTAGGCTGTGAATCTCTTTTGAAAATGGATGTTATTTCAAATCAAATTAGAAATGAGGAACAAGCGTAGGAAAAATGGAAAAGTATTGGGAGATGACCAAGAGGTTGGGGGGAACGCGGATTGAACAATCATTGGTTTGGATTCCCAATCAAGTTGGGAATGACGAAAAAGGTTGAAAATGGCAGAAAGAGTTGCGAGATGGCCGATAAGCTGTGGTTTAGATCGTGGATTGGACAATCATTCGTCTTTACTGAACTAGATTAGAGTTGCGAGATGGCCGATAAGCTGTGGTTTAGATCACGGATTGGACAATCGTTCATCTAGACCTCAAATCGCTCCATTAGTCAAAAACAAACTTTTCGACAAAACGCCAGTTAACATCTGTTTTCAAGGCTTTAGCTGTTCCACTAATGGTGATCACAGCTTTAAGCAGTTCAATAAAAACACCAACAACTCATTGATACGAATAGTTGTCCCATCTTTTAAGGGAGCGGACTCAAAACGTCTGTACTTCAGTACAGACCAACTAGGAAAAGTTGCATTCACAGCCTGGCAGATATAAAATTTCGAGTTCTACTTCGCACGTTGTTGCAACGAAAGTTTTTGAAACAAGGAAAGTTTATGAGAATTATTAGTGTCTTGCTTATTGCTTTTATAGTTGGCTGCTCTAGCGGCCCTACTGACGACCCTACTGAAGAGTTTTCCCTATCCTTACCACAAGACATCATTTTGACCCCTAACAATCCCCGATTACTGTCTCTTACTAAACACTTTGAGGACGGGTCAAGCGAAGCTGTCGGTGATGAAACGAACTGGTCTTCAAGTGATGGCGAGATCGTTGAAGTATCGTCATTAGGCGAAGTGACTGCACTTACAATTGGAGAGGCTGTAATAAGCGCAGTGCACCGCGGAAAAACGGCTCAAACCAAAATCGAAGTGATTGCAGGAGGTGATTTGGGTTTAGTAGTAATAGGTAATACCTTGAGAGTTCGCTGGCAGGACACTCTTGAAGACGAACTTGGTTATGAAATTCAGAAAAAAAACTCCGATAATAGCGAAGATGAAACGGAAAGTAATTGGATAGTCATTAAAGATCGAGGACCAGTTTCCAGAGGCTTAAATATTGAGGATACTATTGACGACCTAACAGGTGAATATAGAGTCGTTGTATTACTACCTGACAACCGTCAAACATTGGTAGCGACAGCTAATGGCAATCTCACAGTAACTTACGACAAAATCCTAATTGATGCGGTCCAGCTAGACGTTCCTGAAAATAAGACACCTTATACTGACACAGTTTCCTTTACCTTGAGTCAGAGCGCCATTGAAGCTAGTTGGAAAGTTGATGGCCAAGACGCTTGTACAAACAACGAATGCACACCTGAGGGGTTAGCCCTTGATACGAACAATTATAGTGACGGCAAACACTTAATCGAGATGTTAGCTGAAATAACTGACGATGTTTTTGTTCATCAGAGTTTTCAAATAGAAATTTACAATCCATTTTTGAGTTTAGACTTCTCCGTCGTCTACCAAAACGGGCAACATTTAGTCCTTCCGAATATTAGCTCAAAATCAAATATTTCCGAAGTTAGCTATGCTCTCAATGGCGAAGTTCTTGCCACGCAGTCGGAAAAAACAGAATTTGCGTATAGGCTTTGCCTAATTGAATCCAGTTGCCATAAAGACTACGAAATAATCAATTATGACTACCATTACGTGCTAGAAAATGTTTACGGCGAACAGATTATCTCTGTAACGGCCAAGGACCAAGACGGCGAAATCCAAGAATCCGTAAAAACGCTAGTGATAAACGCACCTCCATTAATAACGATTACCAACCCTCTAAAGGATCATTTGGTAACGGAAGGTACACTGGTAATCTCTGGTAGCATAGAAAATGAGGATGAAAATATATCGACCGAATTTATGTTTGGTGATGTTCAAATTGGTACCATCCTCGGTACAGGTGAGTTTTCTGTTGAATATGAATTGAACGGTCTGTCAGAAAACGTCTATCAAATTTCAGTTTTGTCAACAGATGGTTATGGCTCTAAGTCTTCTAAACGCCTAGACTTCGAATACGTAGCAAATCTGGGCATCACTTCAATTTATACAATTCCATCAGGTTACGAAGCGCTTGAAATAAACGACTACTATTTGTTAATGGTAAACGCCGACTACACGAGCTTTTTAATCCAAAATCTACAACTGCCTCTCTCCGCCCCCCGAAAAATTGATTTAGAAATCGACACTTCGAGTGAGCAAGTGTTATACCCGAGCACTAATAATAATGGGGGTGTAGTCTATTATGTTGAATCTGAAACTAACAGCAGATTAATCTTAGACAACGGCGAAAATAACGTAAATTTATTTAGCTTGTTAGAAGAATCTCCTGAAACCATAAAAGGTATATCTTTTAATAAGAATGTTATCGTCGCATCTATTTCTTACGACAAAAAGTTGCTGTGGAATACCAAAGATTTTACTTGGGAACTGGTGGAGGGCATTCAAGACACAGGCCAAAAAGGTAACTTCAGTTACAGTGACAACTGGATATGTAGAATAATCGGCTATGGAACAGACAGTCGGGTAGAAGCGCATGAAATAGGAAGCGGCGTAATGCCGATAAGCGTTGCCAATGACCCAAACCAGCAGTACCGGTGTCAGGGAATCGATGACAATCTCCTTATGTACACGGCCAGGTTCTATGAGGAGTATGTTGGTAATTTCTGGGAAACAACTGAAACGCAACTTTATTCTTATGATTTATCAACGCAGGAGTCGAGGCTTGTTTCCTCATCACTTCATGAACCAACGGGTGTATATGCGCCAGTTGTGGGATATTCAGATGGTGTAGTAGCTTGGAAAGAAAAAGGGTTAGTGACCAAGATAGCAACGCTCTTTGAAGAAAGTGCAGATAGCTACAACGATTCGTATCTCGAGAAAACAAAACACGGCTTTGTTACTTTAAAATACCATGGTCCTGATTCAGCAAGAGACGCGCTATTCTTGTGGGACTCCGAACGAGGTCTAAGAAGGGTTTGGCATACTAGCGATACTCGGCACTACATCGCGCCGCAACAACTATTTATAATTAGCGGCTCACAGATATTTGAAGTTAGATAACTTGGGCCTAACGAAATTTTTTTTAGTTATATTGGTAAGATACCGAGACCATTTCTGGATGGTTGCTTGGTTTTCCTTTTTGGCTGCTTGCCCCAAGGTGAACTAAATTAAAGGCTTTAGACCGAATGGGGAATATTAAGAATTTCGAGGGTCTTGTGGGTAATCATTTGATTAGACTCCCAGTTAAGCTGGGAATGACGCAACCGGGTTTGATGTGACGGAAAAAAAATTGCGAGATGCCCGATAAGCTGTGAATTAGATCGTGGATTGGACAATCATTTGTCTTTACTGAACTAGATTAGAGTTGCGAGATGGCCGATAAGCCGGGTTCTGTCTTGGACAATCATTCGTCTAGGCCTTAAATCGCTCTAAGGCTCAAGCTTTCTACCCGCTTCCAGTACGGGCCGTACCTGTAGGAAGCCTATTTGAAATTGCACCGAATGGAGTTTACCGTGCCGCGTACTATTGCTAGCCGCGCGGTGCGCTCTTACCGCACCCTTTCACCCTTACCTGTGCCAGCTCTTATAAATAAAAGCGGCCATCGGCGGTTTGCTCTCTGCTGCACTGGTCGTAGGCTCGCGCCCCCCAGAAGTTATCTGGCATTCTGCCCTATGGTGCCCGGACTTTCCTCCCCCTCGCCCGTCTGCCTATTTACCGAAGTAAACACGCACAACGACAAGGCGGCGATTGTCTGGCCATCTCGCGGCGCGGATTATAGCCAAAGTCGCAATGGATAGCCAGCGACGCTTGGTCACTGACTATCCTATTGAATCACTAACGCGGTCCCATACCACCTGAACCCGAGCAACGCGCGAACGTATTAGAAGGCAATTCACCTTTAAAGTTTGGCCCTACCGTAAATGGGAAAGAAGGTGTCAACTTACCATCCATCATTTCTAACGTTAGGTGGTAGTGATAACCGCGTCCGTCATTGTTATCGTGACCATTATGTTGATCTAGCTGCGCGCCATTGGCCGTCAATCCTGCGTAATAATAGTCTTCATAATAGAAACCGTCTGTTGCACTGAACGAATTGCCAGATGCCGATTGAACGGTATCGCCAATTGCGGGACCAGCGGTTGCAGTTTCAACGCCCTTACTGATGTCGTATTCATCAACCAAGGTACATGTCCTCTCACCCGGCGTGCCACAGCCACCTTCACTCGCTGATGCACCTTAATCACGAGTTTTCCAACCACTGATTGCCAGCTCACCATTTGCTTCATATGGACCGTAAACCGGGTAACCATCGGCGGCAAAGCCGTAAATCGGCGAGTGTTCGGTACCGTCATCGCCCAGCAAGTTGGCCAGGCACGAGGTATAAAAATGATGGTGGTAATCTCCGGTTGTTGTTGCGTGACCGCCACAAATATCAACGTCGTACTGTTCGGCAATCGGCGCCAAGTTGTACCAGGTTCCCTCATTGTTATAGCTCATACCATCTCCCCAGTTGTAGATACTGGTTCCGTTCACCATCATGCCGACAGCGCCTAATCCGGATACACATTCGTCGTCATTCGCTTGTGGCTCTGCCGGGAAGTAGTTTTGCTTTTCTTGATCGGTCGGACAAGCAGGTCCAGGTGGCCAATAGCCGTCGCCACCAGTGTCTTCACAATTAATGTTGCTGCTGCGATAGCCAATGTCGTCACCAAACGTCACTTCTTGTCCAACGACTGCAGTCGTTGTATTACCGCCACCTCTAAAGTCGTCATCGGCTTGAGGACGGCTATTAAGTTCATCAATGATGTCCTGAGTCATGGTGATGTCGTACTTCGGAATACCAGTAGCTTCAACATACATATATTCGACCGAGTCTTCGGTTCTCATTTCGGCCAACTGGACGTCTTCTAACACCGAATTCCCAGAATTGTTGGTAATAAAATCCGTGGTTTCTGTCGTGTTAATGATCCATGCATCTAAGTTAGAGCCCGCAGCTTCTGTGACGGTAAGGCGCACATTATCCCCAACGGTATCGTTGACGCCATCAGAAACTGCGACTCTAAATACGTACAATCCAGCAACATCTGGTGTAAAAGTAGCTCTAACACTATTGGAATTGAGGATTGAAGCGCTACTGCCACTGGGTATCTGTATGGAACTCCAAAGATAAGAGAGCGTATCACCATCAGCATCAGAGCTCGCGCTCGCATCTAACGTGACTTCGGTTCCAACAGTGCCCTCAAAGTCTTCTCCGGCATTAGCTATTGGCGCTGCGTTTTCATTATTTTGGCTGTTAGCCACAACGACTAAGGTATCTGTATTTGATGTAACACCATCATTGACCGTTAAAGATATTTCATAGTTACCATCGATATCGGCAACAAAGCTACTGGTCGCTTGATTTGAAGTTTGAAGCTGCGAAGTGCTCCCGCTCGGTACTGCCGTTAAAGCCCACAAATATGTAAGCGAATCACCGTCAGCATCTGATGAAGCGCTGCCATCTAAGTTTACTGTTGCTCCTGTTAAAACCGATTGGTTCCCTCCAGCATTCGCAACTGGCGCTGTGTTTTCAGGCGTGACAGCTTCTACCTCAATTCGAACAGAGTCACTGTCAGTGTCTTCGCCGTCGTTAACCGTAACAGATAGCTCATAACTGCCAGCCACATCGACTGTGAACGAAGCGCTCACTTGGTTTGTTGCGTTTAACTGCGCTGCACTGCCACTTGGCTGAGAAGTGAACATCCAACTGTACGTTAAACTGTCACCATCACTGTCGGTACTGGTCGAGGCATCCACCGTAATTGTGGCGCCAACCTGAGCTGTTTGATCCGCCCCTGCATTTGCCTGAGGTGCCGAATTAGATTGCACTGGCGGTTGCGTCCCACCATCATCGCTAGAGTCACTGCTACCACCACATGCGGAAACTAACAAAGTTGTAAGGAGAATGGCTGTGGTTGAACGATGTGTGAACATAAGTTCCTCGATAATTGAGTGATGCTGAAAGAATCAACGCCTATTGTGTCACTGATTAAACACCTCAAATGTGCAAAAAAAGTGAAAACTTTATCGAGGAACGAGTTTTGCGCTGCCGTTTATTCCGCTGAAAATTGACTGTAGCCTTCTACGCCCTTTGCTTCCAAGTTCCAGCATCTGGCCTCAGTACAAATGCGATGAGCGCCATTTGTATTGGTAATATCTAACCATTGCTCCTCTGACAACTTCGAAGCCTTCAAACCATCAATTTCTACTATACGATCGCCAACTTTTAACCCCGATTTCTCTGCACTCAAGTTTGGAAATATAAATCGAACGATGAAATCACCGACTTTCGTTTTTCTGAGTTCCAGACCCAGTTTATTGAACCTGCTTGCCACCGCTGTTTCTTTACGGCCCTCTATGTACATTGCCTCTTCAATGTAATCCAGTGTAAATACTTGCTTACTTAGCAGCGCGTTACCGATAACCCACCAGTCGTCATCGTCGTCACTTTTGATAACATTGACTTTCACCTTGTTAAATTGGTTGTCGCCCAACGATATTTGATTGGCAGTAAACCTTTGATGCAACGCCGCTCCGCTCAAGCCAAAGTCCGCTGCCTCTACCGTTGTTTCGGGTTTGATATTGTTATCCTCAAGATAAGCACTACTCAATTTAAAATAGTGACGACTGCCAGTATCAATTATTACTTCATGCTCGACTAAGTGCCCGGGTTTGAACTCGACGTTCACTGGAATGTAAGGTTTAGCAAAAAAGACATCCATTTCGATTTTTTGTTCATTGGCGCTTGGCTGGTACGGCCGATTAGCGACTGTCGTTGTCTGCGTATTGCGGTTAAAGGTCCAGACAAAATGTCTAAGAACATCATGGCCAATAACTCCGTCATAGACGATTTCATCTTCCGAGAGGTAATAGTCGGTTTGCGATACAGGCAGGTAGGCTACCTTGAAATCTTTAAATTCAATTCCTCCTATGCTGAGAGAATTCAACTCAGTTTGAAAGCCACTCGAGTCTTTCCCTTCTCCCCAGCCCGATAAAGGCAAATCAAACCCTTTCTCCAACTTTAGGGACCTAACTTTTTCAGAATCGTTTAATAAAGTAATAGATGCGCCGGTATCCACCAGAAACAACATCTCGTGCTGACCATTGACGATAGCACGAACATAGGGCTTATCGCTTACGTACGCAGTCGGGAGTTGAACATTCACCGCGCCCTCTGGCCAAACAGGCTCGACCCCGTTGTTTGCCATTCGCATTTTCAACGCGTTAACCACACCACAACCTGAGAGAATCAATGCAACAGAGATCACCAAAAAGAAGGAGGCGACAGAGCGTAACAATGTTTTCATTATTTCATCCTTTACTTGAGTTTAGCGCTAGGATGAATGGTGCGTTGTGAAATGGATGTGAAAAATAGGGCATTAATTGGCAAACAATGCCCTTTATGTTTTGCGTCGAGAACGTCAAATGAGACGAGGTAATTTAATTATCCTGCCAACTGAGGGCCAACTTATACAAATCGTTCTTCTTTAAATCGAACATCTTCGCGGTTACCGCAGCTGCCTTTTTGGTGGGTAATTCTTCGATTAACAGCCTAAGCAACGCTTCCGCATCTGGATTTAGCCCGGTCTCTTGCTTGTTGGGCGAAATCATCAATACCATTTCACCTTGCTGGCGATCTTGATCTTCATTAAGCCAATCAATAACGTTTTCAGCATTACCTTTGACAAAGGACTCAAAGTGTTTGGTCAACTCTTTCGCCAAAACCAGTTCTCTATCAGGTCCTAAAGACTCCGACACTGCAGCCAAAGTATCTAGAATTCGTCTAGGGCTTTCATAATAAACGCAAGTAAAGTCAGCCTTTTGCAGTGTTGCCAATTCATTTGCTTTGGCCTGTGCTTTGACCGGTAAAAAACCTGCAAACATAAACTTGTCCGTGGGTAGTCCGGCGGCAGATAAGGCGGTAATAACCGCACTCGGCCCTGGTACCGGCACAACATTGACTTCTTGCTCTCGAGCTAAGTTCACCAAGTTGTAACCCGGGTCAGAAATTAGCGGCGTTCCAGCATCGCTGATAAGAGCAATATTCTCTCCCTGCGCAATCCTATCTAGAATATATTGCGCCTTCTGTTTTTCGTTATGGTCGTGCAGTGCATACATCTTGGTTTTGATGCCATAGTGCGACAGCAATTTACCACTGTGACGAGTATCTTCTGCAGCAATTAAATCTACTTGATTGAGGACATCCAAGGCGCGTTGACTGATGTCGCTGAGGTTTCCGATTGGGGTCGCAACGATGTGCAGCGTTCCAGGCTCTGACATTTCTGTACCGGCTTTAATTGTTTATCTATAGATTGCTAGTATGATAACCTTTTGTCTGCATTTCGAATACTTTTGATTGGTGCATTGAGGCATTTATTGGAAACTTTTAATGATGGGAACCGCCTAAGCAATATGAATTTTTATCGCACACTCATCGTCTTTCTATGTGCAGCTATTGCCGCGTGCAGTAGCTCGCCAGAATCCGAAAAACCTCAAAAACAGCAGGTCGTAGCGGCCAAACCTGTTGAAACTCGATCTGTGCCGACAAGCCAAGATTACATCAAAAAAGCGCTCGAACAGCCACAGAATCAAGCCCGTAGTTTCTATATACAAGCATTGCGGTACGCAATTAAAGAGCAGCGCGAACTTGAATACATAGAAGCTATTGTCGCTAAAATTGACCTGTCTAAATACAATTCAGTCGGTCAAGATATAGAGTTGATCAAAGCGCTTCTTTATATTGAGCAGACTGCCCAGGCTGAACGAGTTATCAAACGCCTACAACAAGGCCAATTGCCAAAGCAATATCAAATTTCACTTTGGATTATCAAAGCACAAATGGAGTCGGCTCAGCAACAGCATGTGCAAACCGTACAAACTGTTTTTAGAACCCAAGAGCTATTTTCAGCTCGATTAAATGCCGATGAAGAAAAGCTACTCAATCAAATTTTATGGAAACATTTACTGAAGCTGCCTTTGACCAGCATTGAGCGCTTCCAAACCGATTTTGGTCAGAACAACAGTGGACTCCTACAACTGGCGAGAATCATTCGAGTTCACTTAACAAATCCGCAAATGTTGGTAAGTGAATTGGACCGCTGGCAACAGCTGTTTCCTGAGACAGCGCAGTCCCCAAATTTACCCGTCTATATCTCGCAGTTGCTTAAAATCGAGCCTTATCAACCACAACACATTGCCCTTGTATTGCCATTTTCTGGAAAGTTGTCCGAACAAGCACGCCATATTCGCAATGGTTTCCTTGCCGCCGCTCAGATGAACCCGAGCACTCGTTTTTCGCTGATCGATTCAGGTAAGTACACCGCAGATGAGATCAATGACAAGTTAGTCGAAGCAAATCCTGACTTCATCGTAGGCCCACTGCTGAAAGAAAAAGTGGCGGAGTTAGAAAATAGCGAGGCGTTTACATCGACACCAAGCTTAATGCTCAATAGCCCTGATGATTTACCGCCAATCCCACGCAGTGACTCGTTTTACTTCGGCTTAAGCCCCGAGGACGAAATCGCACAAGCAGTGGAGTACTTCATCGCCAAAGAAATAAAGCACCCTACAGTAATTTATGCTGATAACAGCTTAGGCAGAAGACTCAGCCAGAAATTCCAAGAGCTTTGGTTACAGGCCAGCGATAAAGAGGCAGAA
>Ga0213831_1000675_pt1 | contig 16763 bp, 12 predicted proteins | sample SWATP12_FD_163421 | JGI IMG/M metagenome (GOLD analysis project Ga0213831, IMG submission 163421) | Coastal seawater microbial communities from Marineland, Florida, United States - SWA TP1 #2 | ecosystem: Environmental > Aquatic > Marine > Coastal | place: USA: Florida | collected 2016-08-06 | reverse complement strand
AAACGCGCATCTTCGGTGATTAAATCACATGCATCAACACGGGTACCATTAACACGGCCTGCAATTGTTGCTTTGGCAAGACCTGGACCGATATCGCTTGCTACGTCATATGTGCTTACTGGGTTTTCAAAACTACGCTGACTGCCGTCAGGGAGGGTAATAACTGGCATTATAAATCCTTAATACAGTGGTGATGCCTACAATGCATCACATGTAATATTTTTAAAAAATTTTATGTAACTCTGCAACGCTTTTACGAATAAGCATTGCTATTTAAGCTTGTATTTACTGAGTCTTCGCAAATACAAGCGACCATTGTCGCCGCTCACGTTCTTAAATACAAGTAGTTAGAAGAGTAAATTGACAATTAGTTAAGTCATTTCATACTTAGTGAGTCAGTACTTTTAGGGTGATGAAGATGCCAAACACGCGTACGTTCAAATTTGCAACGTTTAACTTATTAAATTATACCGCGCCACCCTATTCGTTTTACCAATTACATGAACGCTATAACAATACGCAATGGCAGCAAAAACAATCGTTTGTTGCTAATTTCTTAAATAAGGCAACCCCTGATGTGGTGGCGTTTCAAGAAGTGTTTAGTCAGCATGCTCTAGAAGTGCAATGCAAAGAAGCGGGATATGATTATTTTAAAACGGTCGATAGCCCGTCCCATGATAGCCTTTATCCGCAAGTGTTATTCAATCCTGTGGTTGCTATTGCCAGTAAATACCCGTTTAAATCGGCCGATGCATTGACACCATGCCCTGAATTACTTGAGTACTTAAACAATCAAAATGAATTCAAATTTAACCGCACCCCGATTAAATGTATTATTGATTTACCTGATTTTGGTGAAGTCTGCTTTTATGTTGTTCACTTTAAGTCACAACGTGTGCAGTCAATGGCACACATTCTTAACATTCACAACCTTGAAGATCCGTTGCTGCAGTTGTTACACCAAACAGTAGGTACCATGCAATCTCAAATATCGCGTTCATTAGAAGCATCCATTGTTTATTATGATGCGCTAAAAACCCAACGCGAAAAGCAATGTGCAACACTCGTTATGGGTGATTTTAACGATGTACTTACTAGCCCTACTTTATCGTTTATGACACAAGGCTTTCACCCTACACGCTGTGAACCCTGCATAGAACATAACGAACCCGTTGTTGGCCTAACCGACAGCTATGAGTTTAGCCGCTCGTTTTATGATAAGAAAAACAAACCCTTTAGCCATTATTACCAAGGTAAAGGTAATGTACTAGATTATATTCTTGCCTCTGCACATTTTAATCCCGATTGCCAAGTTTCAAAGGTGAAAGCGCTCGACTATGAAAGTTATGACAAGCATATTTCCCCTACACAACTGACCGAAGACATTAGTGTAAGTGACCATAGTGTTATCGCTATAAAAATTCATTTTTAAAGCAACTGTTTTTCATAACGTTACTTGCTATAATTGCGCAAATTAAGTTATTTAGAGAATGACCATGAGAACATGCGGTGTAGAAATTACAGGTAGCGACGTACTACTGTGTATTTTAACCAAAGACAATGACGTATTTGATATCCGTGATGTCAGACAAACACGTTTTACCTTAGGTAACGGTAATGACACAGAAGTAATGCGTAAATTCCAATTTGATTTCAAAAAATTAATGGAAGATTACCAAATTGACTCTGTAGCAATCAAAGAGCGCCAAGCAAAAGGTAAATTCGCTGGTAGTGCGAAAGGTTTCAAAATGGAAACGGCTATTCAGTTAATAGAGCGCTTAGATGTGCAAGTTTTATCTGCAACTGAAATCAAAGAGCAGCTTAAGCGCAACCCAGTGCCTATTGATTTTGAAGACACAGGCCTGAAAAAATTCCAAGAAAACGCATTCATTAGTGCTTACGTGTACATTATGCGTAAAACTTATAAGCAAGATGAGCCAAAAGCTTAGTAGATACTTATTACCAAAAAACGTGCTACGGCACGTTTTTTTACCCCCCAAAAACCACTCTTTATTCTGTTTTATTAAAATTACACTCTGTACATTAGTCTTATAAAGCTTTTCTTTGTCGACAATCTATGTTTAGTTAATCAGGTACGCATGTTTTGAAATCATCTTAAATGATTGTTTCAATTCTTTTGCATCAAGTCCATGACAACAAATTAACCGGACACGGAGAATACAATGCAGACAAAGAACACACACTGTAATGCGCTTCCACTCACTCAAAGCTATTATCAAGGCCGTACAGACATTCCATTGATAGAACAAACAATTGGACAGTATCTTGACGATATTGTCGACAATTACCCTAATCACCCCGCAATTGTGGTTCATCATCAACAGATCCGATTAACCTATAGACAATACCAGCAGCAGATTAACCAGTTAGCAATGGGGTTATTATCACTTGGCGTAAAACCTGGCGATCGGGTTGGTATTTGGTCACCCAATAATATCGAATGGTGTTTAACTCAATTTGCTACAGCTAGAATTGGTGCAATCATGGTATGCATTAACCCTGCATATCGACCAAGCGAATTAAAATACGCACTCAATAGTGTTGAGTGTTCAACACTTATCACAGCAAGTGAATTTAAAGCCAGTAATTATATAAACATGCTCAATGAGCTCGCACCTGAACTTAAAGATTCACAAGCAGGTAAATTAAATTTATACGCCCTGCCACACCTAAAAAATATAATTCGTATTGGTGATGAGCCTGCTACTGGCATGTTTAGCTTTAGCGATATCATGCAGCGCGCAACAGATGCCCATAAGCTAGAGCTTGATGCAATAGCTGCTACTTTAAGCTGTGACCAAGATATCAATATTCAATTTACTTCTGGTACTACGGGTAATCCAAAAGGAGCGACCTTATCTCATAAAAACATCCTCAATAATGGATTTTTGATGGCCCAAGCGATGAAGCTGACACATGAGGATAAACTCTGTATTCCTGTGCCTTTATATCACTGCTTTGGTATGGTGCTTGGCAATTTAGTATGTATAAGTAAAGGTGCTACCGCAGTTTTCCCGGGTGATTCATTCGACCCTAAAACAACCCTTGAAGTTGTTGAAAAAGAACGTTGTACTGGTCTACATGGTGTTCCAACTATGTTTATCGCCGAGTTAGAGCTTAAAGACTTTGCAAACTATGACTTATCTAGCCTACGAACAGGCGTGATGGCCGGCTCAACCTGCCCCGAGCAAGTTATGCGTAAAGTTCACTCATTAATGCATATGAAAGAAGTTGTAATTGGTTATGGCCAAACAGAATGTAGCCCGATAAATAACGTGACCGAAACCGACTCACCACTCGAAAAACAAGTTACCACAGTGGGCCGTGCATTAGCCCATACTGAAGTGAAGATTATCGACGAGCTGGGTGATATTCAAAAAGTTGGCATACCGGGTGAAGTATGTAGTCGTGGTGCTGGAATTATGCGCTGCTATTGGAATGATGAAGAGAAAACGAAAGCAACAATTGATCAAGACGGTTGGTTACACTCTGGTGACTTAGGTGTGATGGACGAAGATGGCTTTGTTGCTATCGTTGGTCGAATAAAAGACATGATCATCCGTGGTGGTGAAAACATCTACCCAAGAGAAATAGAAGAAGTTCTCTACACCTACCCTGGTATTCAAGATGCGGCCATATTTGGTATTAGTGATGAAAAATACGGCGAAGAAGTATGTGCCTGGATCCAACCTAAAGATGATGCAGTACTTGATGAAAATGACATTCGTGATTTCTTAAAAGATAAACTAGCCTACTTCAAAGTACCAAAGCACATCCGCTTTGTTGAAGAATACCCAATGACAGTAACAGGCAAACTTCAAAAATTTAAAATGCGCGAACAAATGCAAGAACTCCTAAGCGAAAAAGCCTTCTCGTAACCATTTACGTGCAAAAATACACCCAAATTTCAAGAAAGCTCAGCACCGCTGAGCTTTTTAATTTATTAAGACACCCAAATTATGAAAAGATATTAAGACACCCATATTAAATATTAAATTAAGACGCCCATATTTATTTAAGGAGTTAACCGAGCTTCATATCTAAAGAATAAATTTAAGAAGACACCCAACTTAATATTTCTCACTTCTCAAAATTATGACTAAACTTAAATTGTTCAACTCATGGAGGAGAAGAGCATGGCAACCCCACGTAGAAACTTGATTAGCGTTTCAAACACGCCTTATTACCATTGTATTTCACGCTGCGTTCGTCGCGCTTATTTGTGCGGAAAAGATCCACTAACGGGTCGTTCGTATGAACACCGGCGCGATTGGGTTGAAAAGAAACTACTTCAACTTGGGCGAATATTTTGTATTGATATTTGCGCCTACGCTGTAATGAGTAATCACACTCATCTGGTTCTTCACATTGATATAGCAAAAGCTAGGCGTCTAAATAATAAAGCGATTCTTATTAGATGGCACAAATTATTCAAAAGTACATTCCTTTGCCAACGATTCTTAAATGGCGAATTGCTAACACAAACCGAGCTCGCTACGGTTAATACCAAAGTAAATTTATATAGAGAAAGGCTCAGCAGCATTAGTTGGTTTATGCGAGTTCTTAACGAGGGTATTGCACGAAAAGCGAATCAAGAAGATGGATGTAAAGGGCGGTTCTGGGAAGGTCGCTTTAAATCACAAGCTTTACTTGATGAAGCAGCACTTGCCGCTTGCCTTGCTTATGTTGATTTAAACCCAGTAAGAGCAAGAGCGGCTGATTTACCTGAGCAATCTGACTACACCAGTATTAAAGCCCGAATTCAGTTAGCTCAAAATAAAAAGCAACCGAAATCGCTTATGCGCTTTGCAGGTAAACCTCGTGAACATATGCCTAAGGGATTACCATTTGAGCTCAAGACATATCTGCAACTTGTAGATTGGACAAGCCGTTCAATACGAGAAGATAAGCCAGGTAAAATCCCAGAAAATGCGTTACCAATACTTGAAAGATTAAATATTTGTACAGAAAACTGGCTCACACTCACCACTTCCTTTACCCGCTCGTTTAAAAATACAGCGGGTAAAGAGCAAGCTATAACTGAGTATGCAAAACACATGAAACGAAAGAGAAGAAGCTCAATAACTAATAGCCAAGCTTTGTTTTGCTAAACACTTAAACTTTTCATTTACTACTTTTATTCATCTATTTTAAATAAATAGAAAATGTCTACGTTCTGAAATTAACTTTAGCTAAAACTAAATGACCAACCCTTAAATCTAAACAATATAAAAGAACTAAACATCATTATATGCAAAATTAGTTCAATCAAAAGCTGTGACTATCTACTTTTTACATACTAAAAGTGGGTGTCTTTTTATAAAAATGGATGTCTTTTATTTATTACACTACTCCTTGTTTTAACATAGCATCTGCAACTCGTTCAAACCCCGCTATATTCGCACCAAGTACCAAGTCGTGTTCATTCGAGTACTGCTTGGCAGTAGCTGAAATTGTATCGAAAATAGACTTCATAACTTGCTGAAGTTTCTCATCAACTTGCTCAGATCGCCACTTTTGCATACTGGCATTTTGAGCCATTTCAAATTGACTGGTAGCAACACCACCAGCATTTGCAGCCTTACTTGGCCCTAAAAATACATCGTTGTCTTTAAAAACTTTTAACGCATCAGCTGTGGTCGGCATGTTTGCACCCTCGCACACAACAGAGCAGCCATTTTCAACCAAAGCTTCAGCATCTTTTTCGGTAATTTCATTTTGAGTTGCACAAGGAAGTGCAATATCTGCCTCATATCGCCATACATGATGTCCGTCGCTAGGGTATTGATTTACAGGCGTAAACTCAGCACCTTTGTGCTCGTTCAAATAATCCCTAAGCTCAGCACCTCGTTCATTTTTTAAGTGTTTTACAAGAGCCACATCAAGCCCACCTTTACAATACAAGGTCCCTTTTGAATCACTACAGCTAAGAATAACAGCATCGTATTGGTCAAGCTTTTCCATCAAATACAATGCTACATTACCAGCACCAGAAACTAGGCATCGCTTACCTCTTAAAGAATCGCCTTTAGCATCTAGCATGGCACTTAAAAAATATGCAACACCATAGCCAGTTGCTTCTGTTCTCAGTGAAGAACCTGCCATAATCTCAGGCTTACCAGTTAACACCCCTTCAAATTGATTAGTGATCCGTTTATATTGACCAAATAGATAACCAATTTCTCTCGCCCCAACGCCAATATCACCAGCAGGAACATCTGTGTTAGCACCTATGTGACGATAGAGTTCAGTCATATATGACTGACAAAAACGCATAATTTCATTGTCACTTTTCCCTTTAGGGTTAAAATCAGCACCGCCTTTAGCGCCTCCTAATTGCAACCCTGTGAGTGCATTCTTCAAAACTTGCTCAAAGCCTAAAAACTTCACCACACTTTGATTAACACTTGGATGGAATCTCAAGCCTCCCTTATATGGGCCTAGAGTTGAGCTAAATTCGATTCTAAAACCACGGTTAACTTGCACTTTGCCGTCATCATCAAGCCAAGGAACCCTAAATATTGCTTGCCTTTCAGGCTCAACTAACCGCTCTAGAATTGCCTGCTGTTGAAATTCACTGTTACCTTCTACTACCTGATTAATTGATGAAAGCACTTCTTCAACAGCTTGATAAAACTCAGGCTCATTTGGATTAGACTCTTTAACTGATTGCAGTACTTCTTCGATATATTGCATTACAAAATCCTCTTTCAAGCTGTTGAAAATATTCAGTCTATTAGAATTAAACTGACTAAGACATAATATCGATCACTCATGTTTAACGAATAGTGAACACCGCTGATTGCTCCCCATCATATTGCCACTCAAAACGCAGTGGTTCATTTTGAGAATCATAAAACCAAACTTCTGCTACAAGCTCTAAGGCACTATTTGCCAGCATCACAGTCGACGTTAATTTGCTTTGTTTTAGAGGTGCCCGCAATAAGCATTGATCGTAATCAGCCTTATTATCATCGCCTTTCAAGCAGATATTTAAATACGCTCTGCTATCACCCATGTTCAAATCAACATCTATGTTTAGTTCTATCTTGCTACTTAAATCAAATTGAGGAGCAATCGTTAGGTCAGCCATTGTCTCTGTTTCCACACTCGAGTCAGGAGGTGTTGTCTCTGGTGGCGGCGTGCTTGTGGTGGGTGTCTGTGTAGCAGTTGTACTTACCGCTTCAGTTGAAGAGCTACCTTCACCACCGCCACCACACGCAGATAACATTAAGCTAATGATTAATAAAGTATAATGTTTCATGACTATTCTCCTCGTAGAATAACATTTGCAAGTTTTGCATTATTAAACCAAAGCGGCTTTTCCCGTCCCTCTGATTCAGCAAACGCTCTAAAGTCACTATACGCATGTGTTATATCAACACTCTCTTTTGGATGCGCCCATGAACTGCCAATCTCCATTGCCCAAGGTAGACCAGTTTCAGTTTGGAAATAATAACTTTGAGCACTATTACTGGCATCATCAGAGTCAGTGATTGAAAATAATTGTGAATTGAATTTTTCGGTTGGTTGTTGATTCTTAATATGAACTTCCCAACCACGTGGTTTTTTTCCAACTAAAAACTCACCATGGTAGTGATCTTGAGCCGCGAAAATAAATGGGTCTAAAGTATATTTTGGCGCTTCAATTGTGGTCACTCCACTTTGAAGTGAAACGGTTAAACTAAACGAAACTTTTCTGTTGGTATCACAGCCTGTTTCAGTTCTAAAATAACTACAACTTGACTGCTTATCTGCATAATCCCAAGTGTCTGGCATGATAATGAAAATAGCATCTTCAACCCCTTTTTCTAATATAGAATGTGATTGTGTTTCGCCATTTATCGTTAAATTAATTGAACTTGTATCTATCTGACTTCTTAATATTCGTTTATCAACATCATCGGCTATCGTTTGATACAAACGAACTGCAAAGCCATTATGAAAATCAGCACCAATTCCAACCAACTCCCCTTCTATTTTGTAACCAATGGCCTGACCTTCTTTATCAATCAATGTAGTACGGTAATTTACAACTAAATCGTTAAAGTCATAATCACCAGCAAAAGGCCATTGATCTTCGTAGGCAAGGGTTACCCAGCCGTTTTCACTTGGGTATACCAAACTTCCATATGTTGTTACCGGGTAATCCTCGACTTCGCCGCCTGTTACCCCACCACTTGCGGTAATTGGGTTAGCCTCGCTGCCATCGGTTACACGAAAGCGTGCCCATGTTGCTCCCATCACAGCATCACTCGGTACATCAACCAGCACACTGTTATCACCTTGATTTAAACTGTATTTACTTACTGTGATTTCGTCTGGATCAAACTGGAAATTTTGATCCCAATCGAACCAAGCATATAAATAACCATTATCATTAGGAGCGGTCACAATTATCTGGCTGGTAGAACCTGCAACAAAATCAGTGACAAATTTAACACCATCATCTGAGCTATCGACGGGCGATGCCTGTAAATCTGCCTGAGTGTTAATATTTTCACCATCAACAACGGCTCCTAAATAAACTAAATTTGATTGGTCTTCATTAGGGTCAAACAGATGGCGAGCACCACTATCAGCAAGCGCTGTTTTATAAGGCATAGGTGCATCGCCAAAGTCGATCGAGTTATCAGTGACTTTTACTTCCGCAATAGCACAGCGTGCACCATCATTTTGATTCGATGTTGGCCCTAAGGTAAAAACTGCTGCGGTAGGTGTATAACCAACCACAGGACTGGTGCTTAAATCTACTTTATGGATTTTACCGCTGCGGTTATTACTAAAATAAAACTGACCTTGCACATCAAAGTAACCTGCACCATTAGCGCCAGTATCGCCGGCTATGTCGAGGTTTGCTATAAAAGTGGGTGTCTGATTATCTAAGTTGATTTCGTAAAAGTCGCCGTTAGACTCAACTGCATACAAAAGATTGCTATGTGGATGAAAAGCAAAATCATAAATAGCTAAATTCCAGCTTGCTGAGCCTGCAACTAATTGTGCCTGATACTCATCGGCCTCTTCAGTTAAATCAATGCCAAATAAACCAAATTTAGGGTGGTATAAATAGTAAACCGCCTGATTAGTTTCACTATTCACATGAATATCACCAACATAAAAATTGGTATCTGGTAGACCATTAACAATTAAACGTTGTAAAACATAATCATCACCAATACGTACAACACTTCTCGGGGCTTGTTTGCTAAAGCCATACATGTACTGGTCTTGATAATTAAAGCCAACCGCATTTACGCTGTCGTTATTCGCCTCTGTTGTAAAATCCATTGAAGCTGCCAGCACGGTGGTTTTGGCAGATACTAGGTCAACGCCAAACATTTGCGCAGGCGAACCTTGAATCAAAAATGCTTTACTCGGGCACTGTTCAAATGGTGCAGCACTTACAAAGCCTGTTGCAAGTGCGGTTATTAGGTAAGCAGGTATGTTACTTTTCATAATTACACTCTCCTGTGGATGTGTTATTACTCAAAGCAGTAACCATTCCAAAATATAACTCACGCTATAACAAGGTGTTATGAAAAATCAGACTGAGTATTTGCAAGATGCAAGAGGCATAGTTGCATAATGCAATTCTTTTTAGCTATAAAAGCAAATCATTCCCACTTAAAAGAATGGCATGCTAGACTAGTTAGGAATAAAAATAATAATAAACCCCACTATGAAACTTAAAGCCTCTGTAATTCTGTACTTTGCCTTATCAATGAACAGTGCTTTTGCATCAACACTGCAACAAAACATTGATGAAGCCAGAACAATCAGTGACTACCAAAAACGATATGACTATTTAAAAGCCATCGATAAAAAGCTTATTGAGTCTGCCAGCCTTGCAGAACAAGTAAGCTATAACGTTAGATTAATTCACGTTCACATACACCTCGGCCAATTTCAACAAGCGCAAACTATCATTGATGAACTTGAAGCGGGCCCAAAATACAAAAAAGACTCCCCCATTTACAGCGAGTTGTATCTAGCGAAAGCGCGGTTGGCATATAGAAAAAGTGACTTAGAAACCGCAATTTATTTATCGCAACAAAATGTCGCCCTATTTCAGCGCTTACAACTTACCCATTATGAAATTGATGCCGTGGCGAGTCTTGTCAGTGCTTATCATAATGCTGGCGAGTATCAAGCTGCCTTAAACTTGCTTGAAGTTTATATTCACGACAACAATCGCGAATTAACCTTAAAGCAAAAAGAAATGCTATATCATGGTTATTCGCGTAATCTTGAACAGTTAGACCGCTTAACGCTTGCACTCGAATATAAGCTAAAACGCCGTGAAGTTATTCAACAGATGTCGCCGTCTATCTCGTTACAAGCTGGCATAAGTTATTCAATTGCCCAAAGTTATTTAGATTTAGAACAATACGAAAAAGCAAAGAGCGAATTTATTATAGCCCTTAGTTTTGATAGGCAAACGGGCTCACTTTCTGATATCGGACATAGTTTAGTTAAACTATCCCAATGCGAATATGGGCTAAAAAACTACGATGCAGCACTTGAATACGCACAAGAGGCTCAACAGGTGTTCGCAAGTTATAACAGCGCACGAAATACTGCCTGGGCAAATCATAATATTGCGATAAATTTGCTCGAAGTCGATAAAGCAACTCAAGCATTAACCATTGAAAAACAAGTGATCACTGAACTCAAGCAAGACGATCACTTATATATTGATGTATTACTCACATTAGCAAAGCTATACATTGGCTCTACTGAGCACGAACAAGCTAAACATTTTGCTGAGCAAGCCTACCAGTTAAGCAACCAAAAAAATAAGCTGCAAAAGCAAATCACAGCCCTAGAACATTTGATCACTGTGGCAGTACAACAAGCTGATTACAAACAAGCATTGTCGTACCAACGGACTATTACAGAGCTTGAAAAAGGCTTTGCCCACAACAACTACAATCAACGTTTAGCGGAGCTGCAAAACTCCATTGCGATGCGCGACCGCGATTTGGCCATTCAAGATTTAAAGCTCCTAGACAATGAAAAAAGCCAAGCAATTGCCTCACAGCGCCAAACTATCTTATACAGCATTTTATTATTTAGCCTGCTTTTAGCTGTAATGGGCATTGCTTTATTAAGAATAAGACAGAGAAAACAGCTTATTGAACAGCGCCGAAATTATCTGGATAAACAAATCAGTCAACGTAGTAAGTTATTATCACAAGTTGCTCACGAGTTAAGTGGTCCATTAACCGGGTTGCGCTTACACCTTGAAACGCTCCAAGCAGGCTTAACTCAATTTAATGAGCTTACATACGAAAAGCTCAACCAAAAAATCACCGATATGGCAACTTTAGTCACTGATTTAAATAAAATTTCACTTTTAGAGCAAAGCAGCTTTCAGCTCAACGTAACAACACTTAATGCAGCTGAGTATTTCCAAAGCTTACACGCAGATATGGCAATCCAGCTTGATAAATTTGAAGTGAGATTCTCACAAAATGTTGCTGATGAATTAAACTTTGAGTGCGATGCAACACGGCTTTCACAGTTATTTGCAAACTTAATCAGTAATTCGCTTAAGTACACAAATCACCCTGGTAAGATAAATTTGACGATTAGCCAAAACCAAACTCAGCTCTTAATCAGCTATGAAGACTCAGCCCCTGGCGTCAGCGATGAGAGTTTAGCAAAGATTTTTGACCATCTTTATAGAGTGCCAGACTTAAAAACAGTGAAACAGTCAGGTTCAGGAATTGGGCTTGCGATAGTAAAACAAATTGTCGAAGCCCATAACTGGCATATTACAGCTGCTCATAGCGAACTGGGTGGTGTCCGCTATGACCTTACAATTCCTATTTAGTTGATTTGTCTGGCCATTCAAACGCGCCAACATCACCAGGAAATACAACCGGTGATTCAATACCGTCTTTGTTTACAGCGGCAACACCAAAATAGTAGTTATCGATAACAACATTTTTAAGGGTTGCTTCGGTTACATTGCCAACATCGCGGCTAAATTGCCATTGTGGCTCACTCGTGTAACGCCAATAGATTTTATAACTGACCACCGTTGGATCATCGCTTTTATGCCACGCTAATGTTGTACTTGGCTTTACTGCACCTGAAATACTAACGCCCGTTGGTGGCGCTGGAGCCCATGCCATTGAAGCCATTGTCACTGCATTAAGTGACGTTAACTTTGCCGCATAGGCAAAATCAACATGGTCAATGGTGTCACCGTAGGTAATACCATTTTCAGTACGCAAGTCTTGATGCTGTTGATTATAGTTTTCGTTGGTTTCCATTATACGCACTGCTGCAAAGCCAACATCGTTAAATGGACGGTGATGCCCTCCTCGACCAAAACGATCGAGTCGATATACCAACATGGTATCCAAATTCTCAATGTAGCGATCTGCAATTGTATCTATGTAACGCGCTAGGTTTCGACTTGCAGAGTCAACTTCCCCGCCTGTAAAACGGCGTTTATGGGCTTGCTCTTTGGTTTCAATAACGCGTGTACCTTCAGAGAAGATACGTGCAGTTGTGTTATCTGTTACCCCATTAATCCCGGTTGAATTACTAATCATGTCATTGTTTAAAACGCCATGAACACGCCAGTTATGCTCTTGTGCATATTTAGCTAAAATTTTACCACCAAACAAGCCTTGCTCTTCACCAGATAATGCTGCATAAACAATTGAGCCATTAAATTTATACTTTGATAAAACACGCGCCGATTCCAGCACGCCAGCCACACCAGATGCATTATCGTTAGCCCCTGGCGCATCTGAGGTATAGTCCATTACATCAGACACTCTCGAGTCAATATCACCCGACATCATGACCATACGATCCGCATCAACTTGACCGCGCTGAATAGCCACAATATTGACAACTTCGACCGGATTTGGAATACGCTTTTCACCGGAAATAGTGTCTTTTACTTCGATGATTTCTAGGCAGTTACCGCAGGCTTTAGAAATTGCCTCAAACTCAGACTTGATCCAACGCCTTGCTGCTCCAATACCACGCGTATTTGATTTCGTCTCAGAGAGAGTATGGCGAGTGCCAAAATCAACCAACGTTTGAATATCTTGCTCTATACGTGTTTTAGAAACAGCATTTGCAATATCATGTAAAGCTTGTTGATCTTTATATTGAGGTGTTGTGGCATGAGCTGCCGAGACCAAAAACAGCGATGAGCTAAACAAAGCACCCGTTGTTGTTATTATTTTACGCTTAAACATAGTTTCACTCCTTCAATGAATCATTCAAGGCTAACTAATATTTCATTTCGCGCAATAGTTATGAGTTAGAAAACAAATTATTAAGTTGAAACCATATACCAGCATTGCCTTAAATAAGTTACCCTGTATTTTTAGCGCCGGGTAACTTTATTCCATCATTGTAAAACACCATACGATTACCCCCTTCATACTTTGCTTTGTACATGGCTTTATCGGCACACTGAATGAGATATTCTGCGTCACCATAATGCTCGGGGAACAATACGGCACCAATACTTGGCGAGTAAATAAGCTCTGCATCGTTATAAATTAAGGGTTGGCAAATCTCGGTTATTAATTCGTCAACCATTTCGATGACGTCTTTTTTGTGTTTAATGCTATTGAGGATCACCACAAATTCATCGCCCCCTAAGCGCCCTACACTGTCTTCTTTTTTTAAGACATGACGAATACGCATAGCAATGGTTTTTAAGAGCTTGTCGCCAGCGCCATGACCATGAATATCATTAACTTGCTTAAAGCCATCAATATCGATAAATAGAACTGCAATCACGGTTGAAATGGTGTTCGCAATCGACAATGATTCCTCAAGCTGGGTGGTTAAGAAACTGCGGTTGGGGAGATCGGTCAGAGGGTCGTGCCCAGCCATATAAATCAGTTTTTGTTCGAGCTTTTTTTGCTCTGTAATGTCATAAGCAATAGCCACTCTAACTTGCTTTTCTTTAGACCAATAAACAGACCATAAAACATGCACTATTCTGCCATCTTTTCTAACCCAGCGGTTTTCAAATCGTGGGTGCTGATCATTGACCACAATTTGATTAATGGCATTGATGGTTTTGGCTCTGTCTTCTGGATAAACAAAGTCCAACATTTTTCTATTAATGGCTTCTTCTGGCGCGTATCCGAAAATTGTTTCAAAGGCAGGATTAGTAAAAAGTAACGTGCCTTTGGCATCAACTACACATACTGCATCGAGTAGAAGCTCAATAATATCTGACAAATAATCCGATGTATCTATGTTCATACGCAACTTTTAGGCTAGGTCTACACTGAGTATAGACGAAACCTAACAAGTCACTGAAAGTTTAAGCCTTAATTGGATATAACTTTTTGCAAAGCCAAGCTGAAAAAGCACTGAAAACGGCAATACCCACAAAATCAGCGATTAAATCGACAAAATCTAGCGTCCGAGATTCGACAAAATACTGGCTTAGCTCTTCTAAAATCACAAATGTACTTACAATCAGCACAGCTAAATAAATAGGCCGCCCAGCAACATTCATTGTTTTAAACTTAAAGGCGAGGTTGATGAATAGCGTAAGTAGTCCAAATAAGCAAAAATGCCCCAACTTATCACCGTAAGGAATTGCCGCAACAAGTTCGAAAAACACCGACTTTTGCCCAGTATTGGCAAGATAGATAACCCAACCAATAAAACCAAAAAAGCCGATAGCAATTAACACAAGAATACGTTGAAACATCTTTTATGGCGCCATATGTGAGGTTAAAAATAAAAATTGATAGGCAATCACTTTATTCCAATAGTGCCAGTCATGAATGCCCGGACGTTCAACATAGTCATGGCGGATGCGCATTTTCAACATCGCTTGGTGTAGCGCTCGGTTTTGCTCAATAAAAAAGTCATCAACGCCTATATCAAGCATAATCGGTAAGGTATCAGCGCCCTTTTTCCATGCCGTATTGCCTGCAGCAATTTTATGGAGGTTATTAATAATGGCTATGCTATCCCATTTTTCTTTGTTTTCAGCGTAACTGCCGAGTACTTTTGCAAGATCAAACTCTGCACTAAAGGGCCTAACATCAACCCCAGCAGACATCCCTGAAACTGCTGCAAACAGGTTTGGGTGATTTATTGCAATGTGCAAAGCACCAAAGCCCCCCATTGATAAGCCTGTGATTGCACGGCCACTTTTAGACCGATTAGTCGAATATTTAGAATCAATATAATTTAGTAAATCGTCTGCGATGTAGGTTTCGTATTGTGAGCTTTTGTCGATATCAGAATCGAGATACCACGAACCAAAATTGCCATCTGGATTAACAATGATGACATCATATTGGTCTGCCAGTTTTTCAATGTTTGTCAGCTTAGTCCAATCGCTGTGATTGCCACTATAGCCATGTAATACATAGATAACATTGTACTTCTTAGATTTTTGATAGCCGTCAGGTAATGTCACCGTTACGGGTTTTTCGATGGCAGTTTTTTTGCCCTTAAATATGTGGGTATCGGTTTGGTAGGCACAAAGCGGTAAGCTAAAAACGAGGGACAGCGTATAAAGCAACTTTTTCATCATTAATTCCTTTTTCTTATTATATTTTCATTTCTCACACTAGATGTAAATAACTGAATAGTTGATAGATTTTAATCTTCGTTTTTAGATTAAATGAACTGCTAAAAAACTACTCAAATGGTATAGTAAGGCCACTTTGATTTTTAAAAAGCGTCGTCTATGTATCGTTTATTTGAGCGGATGACTAATCCGTTCCCTAAAGAGCAACCCTCTCAGCCACCTAATAGCTTATTTGCTTTTTGCCGTCATTATACCCGTGGCATGGAACTATCACTGCTATTTATGTCTTTAAGTGCCGCAGCACTCGCTATTTTAGAAGTATCGCTATTTAGTTACATGGGGCAACTTGTCGATTGGCTTGGCGAATATACCCCAGATACCTTATTTGTAGAACAGCAGGCTGAGCTTACAAAAATGGCGGTTATGTTGCTGGTGGTGTTACCTATTGTCGTGTTCTTTCACTCAGCGGTGTTACATCAAGCGCTGCTTGGCAACTATCCTATGTCTATCCGTTGGTTAGCACACCGTTATTTGCTTCGTCAGAGTGTTAGTTTTTATCAAAACGAATTTGCCGGCCGTATTGCGACAAAAGTAATGCAAACCTCATTAGCTGTTCGTGAATCAGTGATGAAATTGCTCGATGTTCTAATGTATATCGTGGTCTACTTTGGCGCCATGGTGTTTTTGGTCGCAGAATCTGACTGGCGCTTAATGTTGCCATTATTGATTTGGCTGGTTTTATACGCCGCTATTCAAATGTATTTTGTACCTAAGCTAAAAAAAGTAGCCAGCTCGCAAGCTGATGCACGCTCAGAAATGACCGGACGTGTAGTTGATAGCTACACCAATATTTCTACTATCAAATTGTTCTCGTACACACAGCGAGAAGAACAATATGCAAAAGATAGCATGGATGTATTTTTACAGCCGGTATATAAGCAAATGCGCCTAGTTACCAGCCTAAACTTCTCTATCAACACGCTAAATTACTTATTGGTATTTAGTATTGCTGCCCTCTCTTTATATCTATGGTCAATTAGCGCCATCAGTGTTGGTGCTATCGCCATTGCGGTGAGTTTATCGCTGAGATTAAACGGTATGGCACAGTGGATCATGTGGGAGATCAGTAGCCTATTTGAAAACATTGGTACTGTTGCTGATGGTATGAAAACCCTATCAACGCCGATTGAAGTTGATG